>Ga0315905_10008256_pt1 | contig 10524 bp, 6 predicted proteins | sample LakEriMetagenome_5_FD_203522 | JGI IMG/M metagenome (GOLD analysis project Ga0315905, IMG submission 203522) | Freshwater fungal communities from buoy surface, Lake Erie, Ohio, United States - Buoy 4 MA121 | ecosystem: Environmental > Aquatic > Freshwater > Lake | place: USA: Lake Erie, Ohio... | reverse complement strand
TGGAAAAACTCCAGCATGCCTGTTGCAATTTTTTTTAATACAGACTGAAACCTGAATTAACACCTACATTTCATGGTAAACCAAGGGCATGGTTTGCTATTCAATGGACCCAATGGGAAGCAGGCAAACCGAATAATTAACTACCTGAAATCAATACCTGCGAAGCCGAATGAAATCTAAGCCATGCATGTAAAATTTCAATGGATCCCTTGTTATAAATGGCTGAGTATTTAGCTCTCTGTAGGAAAGATTTTTGCAAGGTCACTTACCTGAATTGGTTTGACAATAAAGCCTAAAACCATCGGATAACTCATTGCTTTTTCTTTTTCGAGCGAGTGTGGAGAACTTGTAATGATGTACACATCAGGATAGACCGGCAGATTTAATGCCTGAAACTCATCTAAAAAATCCCAGCCATCCCAAATGGGCATATTTAAATCAAGAAGAATCACATCAGGGAGTTGCATTCCAAATTCTGACATCCGTTTCAGATTTTCAAACGCATCGTTTCCATTGATAAATTCGGTAACCTTATCGCTAAGGTTATTCTGAGAAATAATCCGGTTTACCAACATCATGTAAATCGGGTCATCATCAATTATGCAAACACTTTTCATTCAAATAACAGGCTCTGCAGCGGTGCGTAAAAATACACTAAAAACACTTCCTTCATCAACCCTGCTGCTCACTTCAATTCGTCCACCCATAGCTTCAACCTGATTTTTGGTCAGAAAAAGTCCAACTCCTCTGGCATCCGGATGGTTATGAAAAGTTTTGTACATCCCGAATATTTTTCTTCCCTGGCGGTCGAGATCAATTCCCAAACCATTATCCCGGACATCAATTCTCAAAAGCCCGTCTGAGCTGTTATCAACCTGAATCTGAATGAATGACTTCCGGTTAGTGGCACGGTATTTAATTCCATTTGTCAGGAGATTCAGTAAAATACTATCAATGTAACCTGAATCGCCCTTCACTTTATAATTTTCTTTTACCAACAATTCAATTTGAACATCGTTGTTTTGAGCTAATCCAAAAACAGTTGCTGCTGCCTTTTCAATCGCATATTTCAAATCTACTACTCCGAATTCCTTATCCTCTTCCGTGTGAATTAATGCAACCTCAGATAAATTCTGAATCACATCCATCAGGTTGCCAACTGCTTTTTCAAAATTATGGTAAAAAATATTTTCTCTGAAATCGGGTAATTCCAGGTTAAGTAAATTTATGAGGCCTGAAAGGTTTGAGCCATGGGAACGCAGGTTATGGGAAACAATGTGGGTAAAATTTCGAAGCCGTTCATTCTGACGCTGAGTGAGTTCCAGTAATTGTTTCAGTGCATTTTCTGCTTTTCGGATGGAGGTAATATCATGCAGGTAATATTGTGAGCCAATTATTTTTTCACCCTCCAAAAGTGGAATTGCCCTGCCTTCGAGAATGAGGGAGCTTCCATCATTGGATAGAAAAGTGAATTCCATGCCTGAAATGCTTTCTCCATTAACCAGAATTGGTAAAATACGATCAAAATCAGCTTTTGTTTTATCGTCCAGAAATCGGGAAATTTCAATTCCTGAAATTTCCCGATCGACCATTCCAAGCTTTTCCCGCCAGGCCCTGTTTGCCCAGATCAGTTGTCCGTTTGGTCCGATCGAATGTATCAGTTCAGAGGCATTTTCAAGAATGCTGCGATAGTTTTCTTCGCTTTTCTTAAGTTCAAGTTCAAATTTTACACGATCGGTAATGTCAGTCTCAACTGCCATAAATCCAATGTGCTGGTTTTCATCATCCCAGAGCGGAACGATGTTTATTTGCAGCCAGTACTCGCGGCCATTTTTGGAACGATTAAGAATTTTGGCATTTACCTCTTCAACCTTGTTAAGTTTCTTCCTGATATAATCAGTTGTTTCAGGGTCGGTTTTTTCAAACTGAAACATAGCAGGTGTATTGCCGATAATTTCTTCACGGGAATAACCTGTTATTTTTAAGGAACTTTCATTAACCCAGATAATCCGTCGGTTTACATCAGTAATGATAACGCAATTGGATGTTTTTTCTGCAACCAGCGATAATTTTCTAACCTCGTTTTCAATACGTTTGCGTGTAGAGATTTCCTGAATGGTTCCTCTGATAATACTGTTCTTTCCTGGTTCGGAAAAAAATGAACGGCCACTTATGGATATCCATTTTTCCTCTCCATCGCCATTTTTTGCGCTCAGGCGAAAATCTTGTTGAAATGCCTTTTCGTTGTTAATTATTGTTTTGAAAAGGTTATCGAGCAAATGTTGGTCTGTACTTCTTAATGCTGAGGTAAGGCTGTTAAAACTGGTTGGATGATTTGACGGTACCAGTAAAATCCGGTGGATGGTTTCGGAAGACTGCCATTCTCCGGTTTCAAGGTTATATTCATAATTTCCAATTTGAGCTACCTCTTGAGCCTCTAACAGACGCTGTCTTGCATCTTCAAGATCTCTGGTGCGCAATTGTATTTCTGCTTCCAGCTTTCTATTGAAATCATCATTCTTATTTTTGGCCAGCTGCAGGGCAGAACGAAGTTTCACAAGTGCCTTGTTCAGGCTTAGAACTTCAGATGCGCGGGAACTTTCCTCAATTCCTATTTCAAAATTCCCTGCGGTAAGTTCATTGGCAATACCTGTCAGATAAGAAAATTGTCTGGCAAGCATTTGGGCAAAGAAGTAAAATATCAGGAGTGAAATTGCCAGTACAACCCCCATCATGTAAAACAATGGTATTTCAAGATTATGAATGCGTTCATTCATTTTCTTTACTGAAGTGGCAATTATGACATATCCACTCACCAGGTCGGCATTCACCGGAACCTTTCTGAAAATGTAATCAATCGTGTCTGGTTTTAGAACAAGAGAAGGATTAATGTTTTCCGGTATGGAGACAAATACCTGCTCATTTTCACCTGACGAATCGCTTTGAACAAAGGCAAAAAACTCAAAATCATCCGTTTTTGTAGCCAGTTTAATGGTTTTTGCAAGGCCATCCATATCCTGTTGGATCATCGAAATCTCAACATTCTGAGACAGCATGGTGGAAAATTCTTCTATGCGAAGGGCAGCATCTTTTCGGATAAGCTCAGCCTGCTTTTCAGAATAATAATAGGTCATACCCACCAGACCTGCTGAAAGCGCTATGGCAAATGGAAACCAGATGATGATGGTAAGCGGGGCGTGAAGCCGTTTCATCGGTCTGTTACCTGAATAATAAGTTCATCCGGCACATCCTTTTCCTCCATTTTAATTACTGCCACAGAACCGGGATTGACTTTCACATATTCCAGAATTTCACCGGCACTGTTTTTGAAAACCGGCGCCGCGGATCTCCCCTGAAAAACCTGTGCCAGCCAGATCTTTTGCAGAGAGGGATAAGTTCGGTTAAGAATTTTTTCAGCAAACTGAGAACTGAATTCACATTTGGCAGTGGGCATAACCACAAGAAGAGGATGTCCGGTTTTCCAGATACTTCCGAAATTACCTTCAAATATCCTTTTCAGTTGTAATCTGCTCAGCGCTTTTACCCCCGTATTGTTTCCAATTACGATAAAGCCATCCAGCGATTGGGAGAAGACGGAATTCCCGGATAAAACCAACAAAAACAAAAAGGCAGATAATTTACTTCTCATAGCCTGTTAAAAACCGTATGCCATTTGAAGTTTCAACCCGAGAGTACCTTTGCCCGCATGCTCCAGGTGACCAACCATTTTTGGTTGCCAGGTATGTTCAATCTGAGCCTTCAGATTGAGTAAGGCACTGAATTCATACCTAAATCCTACAGCTGCTTTTAAAAGCTCAATAGAATATACATGCAAGTCTTTTTCGCTTATGCGGATGTAGTCAACCAGTAAATATGGAATTTTTGAATCGCCGAAGCGGCGGCCCATATAGAAGAAGTTGGCGAAATTATGGGCTTTCCCGAGGCTATCGGTTCGGGTTTGGTTGAATGAAGCTTCGTTTAAAATCTCCCATTTGTCACCAAACCAGGCAAAGGACGCACTGTAAAGATGGTAATCCAGAGAGCCACGGTATGGCTTAGAGCGTATTCCACCAGATGTAATGGCATGGCCGATGTGTGGTCCGGCAAAATTTTGCGAAAGGTGATTAAAATAATAAGATGCACCAATCCGCATTCCACTGACGGGTTTTGCGTGAATTGCCAGTGTAATGGAGGGGCTGAAATTACCCTGAAAAGCATCGGTGGATGCTATGCCGTTTCCAACCAGGATATCGTATCCAAAACAGCGGGTTCCCAGATTCTGGCCCTGAAGCTGAATTCCGAGTGTGTGCAGGGGAACCAGGTAGTTAAATGCCAGCGGACGATCAATGACCGGGAAGAAAACCCGGCCGTGATGGTATGTGTCGTTCCAGTAGTTTACCGGGGTATGAACCTTACCTCCAATCAGATAGTGATTGTTGGTGTAGTTGTACCGGATAAAGGATCGCTCAATGCTGGGAAGGAAAGCCGTTGGAGAATTTTGATTATAACGAATTACAAATTCACCCAAAAAACTGATGTTGTCACTAATTTTAGGATTAACAAATAAATCATGTTCTCCGAGAGAAAAGTAGGCATCGGTACTGTCTTTGTGGTTCAGGGAGAACTCCTGATGCCCATAGCCGTTAACCCAGGTCTGATCCTGTTGGGCGCTTGCCCGCCGGCAGAGCATCAGTGCGAATAAAAAGAGGATTTTCCATTTCAGCATGGGCGGAAAAATGTGGTTGGTGGAGATGGTTATTCAATAAATTTGAGCAATTTAACGCCAGCAATTTATTGCTTTTTAGCTTATCCTGAGCATAACTGATGGAATTTACATATCTCTACTCATTGTTCGGTTAACAAAATAGTGCAGAATAAACCAGATTAGAGGGCTTTCCATTCTGCAGATTATCGAGTTTACAATACAGAAGGCCAGCTAATCTGTTTGACCATTCCACTATACTGAACAGGGCACACCTTGCCGCTGCTGCGTATAATGGCAAACCTGATTTTCATCCGGCCCTGATTTCTCTCATCCATTTTCTTAACCGGGCCGCTTTTTTACTCCGGAATGACCGGGTATTTTGTTACGGTAAAAGCGAATAAAATTTTGCTGCCTTGTCAGTATTAATGAAAAAAAACCATAACAACCAGCATTCCGAATCCAGCGATCAGGTACTGCTTCAGGCACTTGCCGAAATCAACCGTGAGTTTGTTGATCCTCAGAGCAACAAGCGTACCCTGTTTAAAAAAATGCTGGAAAATGTTCTTTCCGTTACGCAAAGTGAATACGGTTTTATTGGTGAAATCATTACCCGTGATGGCGTTCCGGTTCTGAAAACCTTTGCCATAACCGATATCTCCTGGAATGAAGAAACAGCTGCCCTCTACTGTAAATACGATGAACAAGGAATGGAATTTACCAACCTGAAAACCCTCTTCGGCTACTCGATGCGCACTGGCGAAGTAGTGATTTCAAACGATCCGCTCTATGACAAAAAAAGCGGCGGACTGCCCAGAGGCCATCCGGCACTGAATTCCTACATGGGTATCCCCATTAAGGATAAAAACAATGTAATGACCGGTATGCTGGGCATTGCCAACAAACCTGGCGGCTACGACGAGCAGGATTTGATTTTTCTGCAACCGATGATTTCCCTCTCTGCGGCATTCATTTCTGCAGTAAAAGCCAACGAGGCTAAGCAGTTTTTTTCAGGCACGCTTGAATTTTACAAAAGAGCCATAGACAGCCATGCCATTGTTTCCGTTACGGATGTGAACGGAATCATCACTTATGTGAATGAAAAATTCTGCGAGCTGGCCGGCTACAGTCCTTCTGAGCTGATTGGCAAAAGCCATGTGCTTGTGAATTCCGGTTACCACAACAAGGATTTTTTCCGACAGCTCTGGGATACCATTCTGGCAGGAAAGATCTGGCACGGTGAAATCCGGAACCGGTCAAAGGATGGCAGCATTTACTGGGTGGCTGCCACCATTGTGCCTTTTCTGGATGAGGAGAAGAAACCCTTTAAGTTTGTGGCCATCCGAAACGACATCACCCGCCTTAAAGAACAGGATCGGGAATTGTCGAACTTTTTTCGGCTTTCGGTGGATTTGCTCCTCATCTGCACCAAAGAGGGAAAAATTTTGAAAGTGAGCGAATCCTTTCCTGCTGCACTGGGAATTTCGGAAGAGGAGCTGCTCCGTACCTCGTTTTTAGAACTGATTCATCCGGATGACCGGAATAAAACTCTGCAGGAAATAGATAAAATGGCTGCCGGCGGCATAAGCGTTGACTTTAAAAACCGGTACCGCAAGAAAGACGGCTCTTTCCTGCAATTGGCCTGGAAGGGCTCCATGAACCGGGAAGACGGGCTCATTTACGGAACGGCAACCGACATCACCCAAAAGAAAGTAATTGAGGAGGAGCTGATTCAATCAAAAATTGAAATGGAAAAGGCCCGGGCGAAAGACATTTTTCTGGCCAACATGAGCCATGAAATCCGAACGCCGCTGAATGCCATTGCAGGTTTCAACGAATTGCTGCGGCAAACCAGCCTGAACCGTGAACAGCAGGCCCATGTGGAAATAATCGGCAATGCCCTCAAAAACCTGAATGTAATCATCAACGATATTCTGGACCTCTCCAAGCTGGAAAGCGGAAAGCTGGAGCTGGAAAAACAAGCGTTCAGCATAGAAGCTTTACTAAAGCAGATGGCAAAAATGCATATGGCCAGGGCGAAGGCAAAAAACCTGAAGCTTATGCTGAGTTTCGACAATGAAATTCCGGAGTATGTGGTAGGGGATGAAACACGGCTTTCGCAGATTCTGATTAACCTGCTGTCCAATGCCATCAAATTTACCTCTAAAGGGAGCATCACTATGGAAGCCACAGAATTGGAAAAAACAGATGCTGATGTAAAGCTGCGTTTCAGTGTGTCTGATACCGGCATTGGCATCGAGCCGGCCAAACTGAGTTTGGTATTCGAACGCTTCACCCAGGCCGAGGACTACACCACCCGTATGTACGGCGGCACGGGCCTTGGCCTGAATATTGTAAAATCGCTCGTAGAGCTGCATAAAGGAGAACTAAAAGTGGAGAGCCGACCAGGGAAAGGCTCCGAATTTACCTTCGAACTAAGCTATCCCATTGCGTTGGAAGCCGCTTCTGTACTGGATGAAAAGGCCGCCCAAAAACCGGAATCGGATTCTCTCAAAGACATAAAAGTGCTGCTGGCAGAAGATAACGAACACAACCAGATCCTTGCCAAAACCTATCTGGAACGCTCGGGAGCTGTGGTAGAAATTGCCCCGAACGGTCAGATTGCACTTGATAAACTAAGGAAAAATCCATTTGATGTGGTTTTGATGGATATTCAGATGCCTGTGATGGACGGCCTGCAGACAACCGCATTAATCAGGAAGGAACTTCAGCTTAGTATTCCGGTAATTGGTTGCTCAGCACATGCGCTGGAATCGGAAAAAAAGCGTTGCCTGGAAGCCGGAATGATTGATTATATCACTAAGCCCTACACCCGCCACGACCTGATCAACGCCCTTATCCGTCTGAAACTTCCCTCGCTGAAAAGCGGTGCGGCAGCAGCTGTAACCTCCGCCAATGCTTCTGAAAAAGATCAGGTGAAAGTCATTTTCAGAGAATGGGAATCAAAGTACGGAAGGAAAACCATGGAGCTGCTGCTGAATGAGCTGATCAACCGCGTTCCGGAAGACATCATCAAAATTGAATCATTCCTGAAAACCGGCGAAGCAGATTCCCTGAACTCCATGGCGCATAATCTGGCCGGGGCCCTTGGCGGTCTTCACATGAAACAGGGCCTGAACCTGGCCAGAGATCTGGAATATGCATCCAAAGACAAAAACCGGGAAAAAATGCGTTCCTTGTCCGGAGAACTGCTTGTTTATCTGCAGGATGCGCTGGAAGTATTGAAACTGCTGTGACGGCAAGGCCGGATTTGCTTGAATTGGCTTATTTTTTCAGTTGTGCTCATCAGCCCCGAACGCAGCGGTAAGCGGATGAAAAGGCTGAAAAAAATAGAACAGGCCGAAAAGGAAGCGTTTGGAAAGGCTTGGAAAGCGAAAAAAAATCAACTCAATGATAGTTACCCAACTGATTTTCTTTTCCTTCCAGAATGTCGCGCGCAGTCTTTCTTAGTTGATTTTTTAGTTTTTCCATAACAGGCTCCTGAACCCAGTTGATCTCTTGGAGTCTATCCAATTGAAAATTATCCAATATGCGGGAAATTTCAAGCTCATCTACCCAAAGGTCTTTTTGTTTTGCCTGATAAATCAGCTCCTGCCAGGAAAAAGTAAAATGGCTGGCTATTGAAATTACATCAGCAATGTCTTTGCTTTCGTCGCGGCTAAGGGCTGATAGTTTGTTGGAAAGGATGTTTTGCCAATGATCGGTCCTGCTGAAAATGGGCCCGGGATTCTTTTCACCGAAGGTAAAAGCTACATCATTAATCCATTCTAATTTAAGCGAAACATTTTCTTCTATCACAAAAAACCGGGCAAAATCAGATTCAGTTTGAGCAGTTTCAATCTGAAATCCTTCCCTCCGGAGCAGACTGATTGCCTGCTCAACTGCCATTTTAAAATTACCATACTGGTTAAAAAAGAAATCAAGATCATCCGAAAAACGGTGAAACAGCCATGACCGGCTAAGGGCCGTTCCTCCGCTCAGGTAAAAATCGCCTTCTGCCCTTTCAAGGATCTTTAAAACCTTATCCTGCAGGGGATATAGTTTCCGGATATAGTAATCGGGCGGCATGCTGAAAGCGCTTTTGTAAGGATTTGGGCCAGAGCTTTGTAATAACCTTTGTGTTCAGTGCCTGCTGCAGCTCCTTTTCGGTTAGAACAGACAGCAACTGGTACCAGGAGCAGGACTTCATCAAAACCACATACAGCCGAATCTTCTGTTCTGAAAGCTCTTCTGAAGCCAGCAAATCCTCCAGCTCATTTTTGGCATACCGGTATTCATTCCAGACCCGGTGAAGAATCTGTTTCCGCAAGGCCGGATTATGTGGCAGGGCAAACATCGGAAACAAAAATCCGGATTATCCCGTCAAATTCAAAAGAGAATTCAATCCGGGGGGCTGTTGCCTGATATAAAAATCGTTTATGTTTGCATCAAACAATTCAAACCGAATGACATAGACCAAACCGGCCTATATGGCCGACATATAAAACTGCGTTAGTTTAATCCTGCTTCGGAAAACTGGTAATTTAAAAAAGCAACGGAGAATAAAACTTAAAGGCTCGCGCAAGGCGTGGGCTTTAGTTTATTCCGTTGCTTGGGTATACCAGTACCTCCGAGGCAGAATGACTAGGTGTCCCACGCCGATTTATTTTCTCCGCTTCGAAGGGGCAGCGAGGCAAAAATTCAATCTCAAAAAACAATGAAAAAAATTCTTCTCTCTGTCCTTACCCTGCTTGCCTTTGCCGGCAGCAGTACAGCACAAAATCTCCCCTCCTATGTACCCGCGAACGGCCTGGTTGGCTGGTGGCCGTTTAATGGCAATGCCAATGATGAATCGGGCAACAATAACAACGGCACAGTAAATGGCGCTACCCTTACCGCTGATCGGTTTGGGGTGGCGAATGCAGCGTACAACTTTAATGGTTTGAATCAGTGGATTGAAGTGGCTCCTTCATCAGTATTGAATATTATACAATCAGTAACCATTTCGGCATGGGTTAAAAAAAATGAGTTTAATCAACGATTTGAAGCGCTTGTAGCAAAGGACCAAAGTATATTAAGTACACAAGGTATTAATTACAAACTTCAATTAAGTCCAAATAATGATATAGGCTTCTACACATCTCGTGGCTATTCTAGTACAGCATTTTCAGACTCAATTTGGAGTCATTTTGTTGGTGTTAGCTCTAACGATTCTATCAAATTTTACTTGGATAATAATCTAATTTTTAGCTCCGGAAATCAGTTTAATGGAAATCCATTGACTACTAACGATTTACCTTTGACATTTGGCAGGTTACCCTACGATGAATTTGACGAACCAAATACAGTTGGAAATGAGCGTATGTATTACAGCGGAATACTCGACGACATCGCCATTTACAACCGCGCCCTCACCCAACAGGAAATTACGGGTTTATACCAAGGTGCCAACACCACTTCCAACTGCCTTACCTTACCCTCCAATCTGCAGCAAGGGCTAGTTGGTTACTGGCCATTTTGCGGTAATGCTTTGGATGAAAGCGGGAATAACAACCACGGTACGATAAACGGCGCAACGCTTACAACCGACAGGTTTGGGAATGCGGGGAGTGCGTATGGGTTTGATGGGGTGGATGATAAAATTGTAGTGGCAAATGAAAATAATTTTGATTTTCTAAATAGCATGTCAATTTCTGCATGGATAAATTATGATAGTTCCTCTGCTCCAAACGGGATAATAGTATCCAAATATCAAGATTCAGATGATGCTTTTAACTTTGCAATTGTAGATTCCAAATTAAGGTTAAGTTTAGCCGAAGGAC
>Ga0315905_10008252_pt1 | contig 10527 bp, 1 predicted proteins | sample LakEriMetagenome_5_FD_203522 | JGI IMG/M metagenome (GOLD analysis project Ga0315905, IMG submission 203522) | Freshwater fungal communities from buoy surface, Lake Erie, Ohio, United States - Buoy 4 MA121 | ecosystem: Environmental > Aquatic > Freshwater > Lake | place: USA: Lake Erie, Ohio... | reverse complement strand
CACCTGTACTGCAAATGTTTGTGAAATTGCTGGAATTGCCGCGACAACCAAAGACAGCGAAGTTTGTTTCTCGGATCTGGAGATTAGCCGTCCGCCCACGTTGAATATTGGGGTGGCATACTACTATTTCACCTTCGTAGCTGGAAGCTTGAGCATGCGATCGTCCTCATTTGCTGTGTATGACATCACGGGATTACAGATTGTCCGACAGCCTGTTCGGTCTCGTGCTCACGTGGCCATGCTCCCCGCGCCTGAGATCTGGCTGTGCTTTGGAACACTTCCATGTACCATTTCATCTAGGGTGCCTCAGTGGCCGCATATGATCTTGGTAGACCTTTTAGCAGACGACGGCGAGAAAATTCCCGAGAAGCTGGCAGGTGCTGCTATCCGACAGGGCGCTGCAACCTTTGGCAACCTGACATTCAGAACACCAGGCAATGAATTTCTGCTGTCATTTGCATTGCAAGATTCGGGATTCATCGCTGTGAGCGACGAGAGGTTTTCCATTATGTCTGACGACGTGGTGCATATTAACATCACCTCTGTCCCTGACAGCGTGCGCGCCGGCCAGCCATTCGATATTTCGATTGATCTCTTGGACTTTTACATGCATCCGCTCACTTCAAGCACAGTAAGATCAGTCAGCATGAGCTTGGCAGATGAATGTCCCGAATGTGCTGGAGTTTCGCTCTCCGGAGCTCGTACCGTCACTGCGGTACATGGGCGAGCCCATTTCACAGGGCTCTCAATCAAGCAAACTGGTCGATTTCAAGTGCAGATTCGGGTGCCTGGCACTTCGGGAATGGTGCACGGCCTTCCTGACGTGGCTGTTAGCAACAGCATCACAATTGTTCACTCACAGTCGTACATGGTTCAAATCTCACAACAGCCCGTCACAGGCATTTATGGGCAGGCTTTGCCTATCGAGCTACTTCTTGTCATGAAAGATGAGTTTGGCAACGCAGCAGTGGACCTCAATGGCCGCCAAGTGCGAGCCATTGCAGAATGTACCACGGGCTGTCCCGGTCAAGTCCTAGATGACGGCGGCCTCAATGAGCCTTTGGCTGAATCGAACGCCGTATCAAGCGTGTCAAAAGAGAGAGCGGTTTTTGAGGGTCTCACTATTCATTTGACGCAGAGTGCAGGATCTACGCCCCCAAGTCATATTCGATTGCGATTCATGTTGTGCTCGTTGTCTGGAGATTGCACTATGAGCCCTATGAGTGCCTCAGTGTTGGTTGTGTCGAATGTTTTTCACATGGCGATGCCCAAATCAGAACCCCCCCAAGACCCCTTGATAAACATTGATGTGCAGCCTACATCCACGATGATCGCCAACTACTCGTCCTCATTTCGCCCACAGATTTCCGTTCTGGACTCCAAAGGAAACATAACCAAGACGAGCTTCACCGTGTTCATCACGCTGATAAGAGGGCAGTTTCTTGGCACGCTTGCCCTGAGTTCAAAACTAGAGATGGCCCCACGAGTTGCTTCAAACGTCGTTATTGTCGACGACGTTCACGCTAAGGTCGACACTGTAAATGGGCGAGCTGATTTCAACGGCATCATGATATCGGGAAGCCCCGGCGAAAATTTCCGCTTAGTCTTCACACGTTGTCATCTGGGGAGCAGTTTGACAAAATCTCTCACCGGAGAGGAGATGTGCAACTGGATAGACACAGATATTGGAAGTGTAAATACCCGGCGCTCCGCTCCTTTCAGCGTCACAAACGCTCAAATATTTTACATGCATATCCTACAGACTGCATATCCAGTCGGCCAGGCTGTATCTGGAAGGCTGATTACATTGTCCGATCGGCCTTTGACCTTCGGCGTGAGGGTCGACGATGTACATCAGATGGCGATAGGTTCTCGCAGTTACATAGTCAGGGCACAGCTCGTGAATTCTTCAGGACATGCTGCTCCTGCCGGCGTGCTGCAAGGGCAGACGGCTGTGATGACCCAGACTGGCTTTGTAGCACAAGGAGCGGGCGAGGCCTTCTTCACGGATTTACGCGTCACTAAGATTGGGGAGGGATGGAAAATCAGATTTTTCGCTATTCCTGATTGCATCGTAGACTTGCCGGCGATGCGCGCTCTGGTTTGTGACGATGTGTTTCGTCAAGTCAATACAGTGGCGGCGCTGTCGCGGCCAATCGACGTTGGCCACGACAGTCCCGTCAACCTCGAGTTTGTGAGTGAGCCACGAAACGTGACATCGGGGTACGTCGTTCGCGGCACGATTCGACCTTGGGTTCAGGTGAGGGTCCTAGACAAACACCGTAACCCGGTAACGTGTAGTGTCCGGCCCTACATCCCCAAGACATCCAATGACGATCCTGATGCAGTTGAGCCCACGCTGAGTGAAACGCTAGTCAACAGCCTACTCTCTTCACTGCTGCCGGTGTGCAACACCACACTTCTTTCTCCACTGGGACGACTTCCCATTGAGATGTCTGTGTGGATGTCAAATAATCCGATATTGGGCACAACGTCGGCTGCAACCGATTTTTCCGTCGCCACGTTTTCGAATCTCATGCCAACAGTACCGGCTCAAGGGGTTACGCTTCAGGCCAAGCTCAAGGTGCCATCTGCACTAGAGAGAGTGGCACCGGAACTCTTGGGTTTCGAACAAAAAAGCAAGCCCTTCAACATCTGGGCCACATCCTTTGATGAACTGCACGCTGCAGGTTGTCCGACGACCACGGAATCTTACCAAGCTGGCTCAAAATATGACAAGCTTGAGATATCGGGAGTTTTTGCGCGAAGCCCGTCGGGGCTATTGCACGCTAGTGTAGAAGGCACGTGCACCAATGGGTTTGGCTGTCAGCCATCGGATATTGTTGCCACTATGGCTTCCGTGTACCTGTTTGATGGCCCTAATCCGGGCAAACTCGAATGTGCGGATGAGAGCTTGTGCCTTCAACCGGGAGGTCCGAGGCACATAAATTTCCAGAACACACAGGCAATCTTCCGCGACTTTAGGTTTCCGACTATGGTTACACGTCCTCTCGTTGTGCGCCTGGCGGTTACATCTCCCTTTGACGGGAGGCACCTGTATGAAGACTGTGCGCCCGTCACGCTTGTGAGCGGAGACATCGCGGCGCTCCACTTTGTAAACCAGCCCTCTGCAAACGCAAGCGCCGGAGAAGCTATTTTGGTCCAGCCATTTCTCAAGCTGGTGGACAAGTTTGGAAACTTAGTTCTTGACCCAACGCTGGCACTTACGGCGAGTGTGTGCCTGCCTTGTCCCTGCCCGTGCGATCGTCGTCAGCTGCCCGGCTCAACTCCGCTTGGCTTGCCTTGCGTATCCAATAAAGCTTCGTCCTGGAGCCCAATGGGCCACACTCCAGCTGAGTGTGTGGATAAAGAGCCTGCAGTTGACGGCAATGAACAGCAAAACACAGAGGGCCTGGTGCCCTTCCGCAATTTGCGCATCACAACGTCTGGTAACAACATTGTATTGATGTTTGTCACCAACGTCGATGCTGGCATCAACATCACCTCCCGTAGTATCGATGTCGGCGCATGCTCTCCCCACGTGCTGAAATTGAGCGCTCGTTCATCGTTGTGTTCAGTGGAAAATCCGGCCGACACCGGAGTGTCTTTCTGTAACGGACCATGTATTCTCGAAATCAAAGACATGTTTGGGAACCTTTTCATTGATGCTTCGATCCCCATTGAGGCAGTTCTTACGTCAGCTCCCAGCACATCGTTGGCTGGATTCAGCATTGGGGAGTCTTGCGCTTGCACAAAACGCAACGTAGTCTACGGGGTAGGGGCTGTTGGCACCGATCAGTCAAACACGCAACATTTTGACGGTTTTGCCGACGCGTCGTACGGAATGTACTGTAATGCCTGGGACACGTACAAGGCTAATTGTTCCAAATTGTGGCCAGACTGCTCGGAAGGCCTCTGGTGCTGTCGTCCATGGTGCTATGTCTCCAAGAGCTGTCCCTCTGCCATACCCGACACCTTGGTCCCGGGCCTCTTCTATTCTTACGAGGCTTGCTCCCCAAACCCCGACCTATTCTGGAAATGTCCATATAAAGAAAACGGCAACTGCTCCAGTCGCGACGCAGGCACCGACTGGCATGAAGTGGAATCTTTGTTTGAGCCCGCAACCAAATTGCGCTCATCTCGTGGATTCTATTCTGCCGCCCGCCGACAAACGTTGCACCTCGTAAATACTGTGGGCGGCAGAGCATTCTTCACTGACTTGCATACTGCGCATCCTGGTAGATACACTCTGACGTTCAAGGGCTTTTTTGGAAGCCAGCTTCTGCTTTTTAGTAAGGATATCGGTGTGACACCTCTGTTTGCCCGGAAGCTTCGCGTCGTGACCCCCCCAAACAATAGGACGACGACAGGCAATCCACTGACACAACAGCCATCCGTCATCATGCTCGATCAATACGACAATCCTGTTGTATATTCCAAGGTGTGTCAAGCCGTGACAGCAAGCGTGGTGTCGTACGACACCACTCTTGCTGCAGATCCTGGTGACCGGGCCAGATTCGTCTTCGGACAAACGCCTGGCGACATGAATTACTATCCAAGAGGATGCGACACTGATATTCAAAACAACTGCATTGTCACGTCGAATGCTCAAAGCGGGCTGGCCTCTTTCTCATGGATGAATATTGGCGGAGGCCCTTCACCGGGGATCGTCTTGAATTTTACCACAGGTTGCTGCAACTCGGACCCAAATCTCTGCTACTGTGCTGACCCTCTGACGCCGAGCAAAGTGGATATCTTGCGCACAGAGCCAGTGAGGGTGCCCTGTTCCTTTGTCGAGTCGCCCGCCTTTACGTTGAAGATGCCTGTGGCAAAGATTTTCATCGAGACCCAGCCTCGCGCACTTTACCGATCAGGAGAAAGCATAGATCTTGCTGTCTCATTCCAGGACGAGAACGGTAAGAAGGTGTTGAGTGCAAGCGATGTGGTGAGCGCAACGCTATATCGCCAAAGACACGCAGGCTACGAGCCGGAAGATGCGCTGGTTGGCGACGTGGAAGTGGAGGCCGAGGACGGCACGGGCACATTCCGCAACATCGCTCTGCACAAGCTCAGGGGCGAATACCGAAATGGCATCTACAGCGGCACCTTTGTTTTCAATGTGACTTTGGGGGGTTATCCAGATGTCAGCCAAGTCCGCTCAAGGCCGTTTACGGTCCAGCCTGACGTGCCCGTTGAAATGCTGCCGTGGGACGACACCACCAAGACGTATCGGATGCCGCCGAAGGGCTTCACGTACACCCGGCTTGCCACGCCGGTGAAGGATCCCAACGTCTATTTCGAATTTGCGCTATACGACAAATTTGGGAACCTTGCACCAGCGCCCCAGGCCTTCGTGAACGCGTCCGTAGTCAACACGGGGGGGAGGCTGCTAGGTGCCGGATCTGCAGCAGATGCCCTGGACCTGACTTTGGGAGGTGAAGATTTTCAAGGCGTGGCTCTTGAAGGCATCCGATCAGCGGCTGCTAATAATGAGTTGATTGTGTGCTGCCAGGCATCCCTGCAGTGGGCCGGGACGTTCAACGTGTCATTTCTCTTCTCGATGGGCGGCATCCGCACTGACCTTCGCTTCAAGGTTGTGAACGGGCCAGCTGAGCGTCTGTACGTAACTGCAGGCTTCTCCGGTGTCATTATCGCGTGGGAGACTTTCCATATTCAGCTGGAAGTCGTCGACATGTATGGAAATTTCGTGTCCACGCACTCGGGTTTCGACATTATCGCTTCGTCGACCATAAATGGATTTGATGATCCTCTAAATGATGAGGAGTCCATCCAGAAGCAGGCCTCAGGCTGCAGCGCGAAAACGAATTTTGGATTGGTCATTTTCACAAAATGCCGTGCAAAGGAAGCGCCCGCAGATGCAAACTTGTACCCGAATGGCAGGCTTACGGGCGAGATGACTTTTACTGGGAAAAAAGACGAGACCTCAACGTTTCCCCCTCTCCGACAGAATATTGAGATCTCACCTCCTGTCGTGCAACTGTGGGTCTCAGGATGCCTGACCAAGGATCGCGAGGATGCCTATAACGGAACCGTTGGCCGTGGCTGCTCAAGAAATTTTCTTGGCCAAGCGCAGGCGTCAAAGGAGCCTTTCTTCTACTACCCAAGAGTGGAGTTACGCGACAGTGCAGGGGCTCTTGCCACCCTCTCCAAATTGCAGATAGTCGCCTCTGTTGTTGAGCCTACACCCGAGTGCGTCAGTCTCTTCGGAGATGTCTCTCTGATTGCTAATGCGGGCATAGTGGAATTCAAAACCACAGGCGTCACGTACCTGGAGACACGTTGCCAGCCATACAACTGGTTAGTGTTGAAAATGAGTGTGAGGGCTGTGCACAAAGATGGTGACCATATGGGACTCCAGAGTGTCGTTGTTCGCGACTATGACAATAAGCTCATCACAGTCACCGAAGATGACATCTCAGGTGGCTTCAGCAAATCTCTCTATTCTCACTACACCTTTAGTATAGACTTCCCGGTGACGCAGTTGGAGTTGGTGGATGCTCCCGAGGGCGGACCCTTGGCGCTGGCTGGACTCAAGTTGCAGCCCTTCCTCTCAGTGAAACTGTTATACGAATATGCGGACGGATTGAACAGGGGGGCTCAATTTCTGGTGCGTCGAACCTCAAGACCGATTACTGTTCGCGTCTACAATTGCAGTACGCCGTTCTGGTCCAGGTTTTGCAGCTGTTTCGGTTCAGCGAGTTGCGACAATTGGGACGATGACCAGCAGGCACCTGGCATGCTCATTGGTAACACAACCATTATTTCCGTAGATGGATACGCTACGTTCGCAAACATCTCAATTGTTACAACCGGAACATTTTATTTGGAGATTGTGTCACAAACCGAAGCTGATGCATCGCCAATTCGCTTGAAGATGGGCCCATCTAAAAAAGCAAATGCCAAAAAGCAATTTTTCGAGTATGTGAAGATCACAGCGGGGCCGCTGGCAAAGTTGCGGGTACTGAAGACTCCACCCGCATGGACAGTTGGAGCCGCCAACAAGCGCTTGGAGGTGGAGCTACTCGACGAATACGAAAATCGCCTCGACTGTCAGTACGGTGAATGTGCTCTGCCAGCATATGGCTTTCCAAGCCTCATTGGGAAAAGAGAGTGGCCCTTGCTGCAAGAATCGCATCTCCCCGTCTCTGTTTCCATAGACCAGACGAGGTCCGGCAACTTTGACCCTGATGACACTAGTCGAACCAAAGTGTGCGAGGCCAGCTCAAATTTTGTTGCAACCGAAGGCATGTGCAGTTGCCTCGGCGGCTCGTTGAGCGTCACCGCTCTTGAGGGCGTTGCCGTCTTCGATTGTTTATATGCGGGCATGTCGGGCATAGCGCTGCCCTTAATGCTATCTGCCGGTAGTGCGCATCTTGCGATTGCTCCAATCAGTGTTGCACCTGGTTCTTTCAGCACCATCTTCGTGGTACAGAATATGAATGACCCGAACACAGTGGATAACCCGATTCTCTTTTGTGAAGGCACGGCGAGCTGCCTGGGCCTGTCTGTGCAAATGGCAGATGTATGCGGAAATTGGCTGTACGCGGAGGACGACAACCCCGATCCGAGGGCGGGCGGCGACGCAGTCAATGTGGAAATCAAAGTTACTGTGTGTCCAGAGTCCGCTGGGATCCACGGCACCACGTCGATCAAAACCGTCCTGGGTAAAGCTACCTTCGAAGACCTGCGAGTATCAAGAGCCAAGAACATGCCGTGCGAGATCACCGACAGCCTGTTGTATTACAATTACAGTCATGCTCCATGCCTACAAAAACAGACGCCATACGTCTTTGTCTTCTCTGCGCTGGGGATTTCAGCAGCCAGTTCACAGTTCCTGGTAGACAACGGCGGCATGCGGACCCTTCAGATCTTGCAGCAGCCTAAAGCCTCCGTCCAGGGAAGTGTGCTCCCTGTGCAACCTCAGGTCAAGCTCATCGATGACTTCGGCAACACCGTTACCGAGGACAATGGCGCAGGCTTTGAGGTGCAGGTAGCATTAGTTACCGGGGAAGGGTGCAGGCGTTCCAACCAACCTCAGTGCTGGATCAACTGCGATGGAACCGCCATCGGCGGCACATGCTACAAGTTCTTCACGATTCCCAGTACGTTTGATGAGGCCGTGTCTGCTTGTCAAGATTGGGGAGGCGAGCTTCAGACCGTAACTTCAGCCCAGACTAACCTTGGGATTGTTACCCCTTTGACAGGGGGTGTTACCTCTTGGATCGGACTGAAATGGGAACCTGAGAAGAAGGACTGGATGTGGCGAGATAAAGCCAAGAGCAACACCGACGACTATGCAAATTGGGATGTCGGTGAACCACCCGTGTCTGATCAACAGGTGACCGGCTGCGTGGCAGCAAAAGCCTCGCTCTGGCAAACGCTTTCGTGCGAACACCGCTTGCCGTATATGTGCAGTAATGACGCGGGAGACGAGGCTTACAACGAGTGCAATTGTTGCTCCAAGATCACTGGCACCAGCATTGTCAACGTTAATACTGGCTTTGCTGCGTTCACGGACCTCGTCATTGCAAGTGAGCCAGGATCGGGGTTCCGCATGACTTTTTGGGTGTCCGCAGCCCCCCCAAACTTCGCGGCGCGTATCCACTGCGACGGTCCTTGTGAGTGCACTCCTAGATACTTGGCAACAGAGGGCATATTTGACGATGGACAGGGCCAGTATGGAAACAGCATCACTTGCAAGTATATGATCGATGTCGTGGCACAGACTCCGAGAGGCTTGCGCGATGCTCTGTACAATGAAGCCGAAATCGCCTTGTGGTTCACATCCTTTGACACCGAGCCCGATTACGATTTTGTGTATATCAATGAATGTGGCTCGCTAGAATGTCTCAATCCTAATCTGCTCGGGAGGCTTGACGGCAGCCTTCCCAGTGCCTCTGGACCAATGGCTGTTCGCGACAAAACGATCTACAACGCGCCGACTGGATTTTTGCAGCTGGTATTCAAAACCGATGCTTCGAAGAGGAACCACCAGGGGTTTCGTGCTCAATGGAGTGTGAGGCAAGCGCCTCCTCCTGAGAAAGCTGTGGCGCCGCCGCCTGAGTGGCTGCGCGCCTCGGGTATTTCTGAGCAGTTCACCGTCTATCCTCGCACCTCACTGCTTGAGCTCTCTCAGCAGCCCCTGCACGCTTGCGGGGGGCAGGTGCTAGTGTATCAGCCCCACGTGGTGCTCAAGGATAGCTATGGGGATCAAGTAGTGCAGGAGCGCATCAACGTGTCTGTGTCCGTCCTTTCGTCGTCCCCGGCAATCCGTTTGCTCGGCACAACTCATCAGATGTCGATCAACGGGTACGTTGTCTTCACAAACTTGGAAATCTCTTCAGCTAGCAGCGCAGGCGTCCGTCTCCGATTCCAGGCTCAAAGCGGGACGCCCCCAATGCCCCTGTCCGTTGACTCAGAACGCTTTCCAGTTACGCCCAAGGCTGACCGCATGTTTATCGTTGCAAATACGCAACCAAAAATCACGTTGACGGCGGGCGCTGTGCTTGCACCTGTGATACTGAGGATGCATGATGCGGAAGGGTATCAAGTCTTTTCTTCCAATACCGCCATACGCGTCATCTTAGCCGGCGCCCCCGATATCATGACAACTCCAGCTGGAACAAGTTTTCTCCCAATCCTTGGGACGACGGTGCGAACTGCGTTGAATGGCAGCGCTACTTTTGATCAGCTGCGCATCTCGTGGGCATCACCGTCCACCAGATTAATCTTTCAGGCGGACCATGTTCTTCTGCAGGCCATATCGACAGAGTGAGTGTCAGATTTTGTTGTACACTACAACGCTGTAACTGCGCTAACGCCTTTGTGGTGCTCGATGCTGTGTCTCTTGATTTGTTGCTAACCACATGCCGTTGTCACCCAGATTTGCCGTTGTTCCCTATCACTTCACCGGGCTCAAATTTGTTCTGGAGCCAAGTGGAGGCTCCGCTGCGTCTGACCCCAAAAGAGCCGAGGTGGTGCTGATTGACGAGTTTGGTAACTTTGCTGCCGTCAGTTCAGTCAACATAGCTCTTCTTTCAAGAAGAGTCGATCCTCTGATTCCTGACCCGAGCCCAGTAGCTTTAAGTGCTGAGACAGGACCTACTGGCGTGGCAGTCTTGACGCAAGTGCAAGTGAGGGTGACTGGCAAGCATGTCTTTACAGTGCGCTTCATTCACAACCACAAACAATGCACCGCGTCGCCCGAGTTCTTGCAGCTATCCGACAACGAGACGGAGCGTATTTGCAATGCCCGCCGCTTGGCAGCAACAGGTCGGGATGTTCTTAGCCAACCTGCCTCTGCATGCATAAGATGCCCTTCACGTTGACTTTTGTTTGTGTTTTTTTTTCATAGATTCGGCATCCTTCGTCATCAGGTCGAGAGTAGAAGCCGCCGCTGTGAGAGTGAAGCATGGCCCTGAGAGCTTACAAATGGCTGGGATCCCGTTTAAGCAACAACCAGTCTGCGAAGTGGTAGACAGTGCGGGCAATCTTCTCACAGTACAC
>Ga0315905_10008251_pt1 | contig 10527 bp, 17 predicted proteins | sample LakEriMetagenome_5_FD_203522 | JGI IMG/M metagenome (GOLD analysis project Ga0315905, IMG submission 203522) | Freshwater fungal communities from buoy surface, Lake Erie, Ohio, United States - Buoy 4 MA121 | ecosystem: Environmental > Aquatic > Freshwater > Lake | place: USA: Lake Erie, Ohio... | reverse complement strand
AAGCTCCGTAATATCGGTCCCGTAACATTCACCGAATACGGTTTATTGGATTCGGTCAAAAAACCGAACCCTACTAGCTGCGTGTGTGTGTGTGTGTGATTAATCCTTGCCTGTACTCAAGTACGGTGTGCAGGACCACTAAATAGTAAGTGCATCGCAATTTCGTTATTTCATATTACCACAGGTTTACGCCATGAATACGGGTACACTCATGAAAAAGATCTACGGCACATGACGAAACGAGAAGGAGACACCTCTGTTACTGTAGTAACGAGTAATTTTCTATTACAAAGTTTGGTTTTTTGTACCGCAAGCACACATTCTGTAACAGTCTCGGCCTTGCAGCCTTCAAAGAAAAGACTCCGAAAAAGCGGCTGCCGGGAACAGGCGCCGGTGGCGCGCGCAGCGTCGTCAAGAGTCCAAATTGAGCGGAAGGCGCTGCGCACAGCGTGCGCAGGACGTCAAGAGCGGCCTGCTGGCACGAGAATAAGGTTTGCTGCAGCAATGACGGGAGCCGCGAGCATTTTGCTAATGCACTGCATGTCTCCTCGCTCAAGGGCGGCACGCACTGTGGCGGCCTCATGATGTGCTTCCGCGATCTTGCGCGCTTTCTCCACAATAGCCGTGGCTTGTTTTGCTGCAACAACCTGCTGTTGACCAGGGATGACGATGCCCATCATATCTGTTGCTGGCGTCGCATTGCTCCAAATGCCAGTTGCAACTGCTCCGTCCCTGGCGAGTGATTTCTCAACATTTAACGGAAACAGACCGACCGTCATGCGCTGCGAATGGTGCCGTGCGCCCTGCCTGACGAGAATGATTGCCCAGCTTTGACAAAGACTTCGTTGAAATGGCAGGCCCGGAACGGCATCACAACGCGACTGGCGTCAGCCTAATTGAAGAAGGTAAAAGAGGACTAGTCCACGGGTTGACGGGTCCATCTAGAGCAAGCTAGAAAGCTCGTGTTCTGCCTTCAGGCACAAGGGAGTTGGACGGACGCAAGTTGCGTAGCAAGTGAGTATTTCTCATGGCCCAAGTATGAACGTTCCGTTGGGAATTTTCCGGTCGTGAGGTGTTGGTGCCACCACTGGCTGGACATGTCTCATAGCGCAGCGGTAGCCGCAACCTTGAAGCATCATCATCATCCTGATATTAACAACGGTCATGGAGATCAGCCAGGCGACATCAACGAACACGAAAAAATTCGAGAGGAACGGGCGCAGACCAGCGCACGGGCCGAGCACGGAAGGAGCGGGGACCCGGGTTTGGGGGCACGCAATAAAGAACAGTGGGCTGACCGTCGTGTGATGACCGCCAAAACCCGCGTGCGCGGGCAGCGTTCTGTGTCTCGATGGGACACTTTGGAGTTGGCATTAGAGCATCAACGCGCACACGAAGAAGCCAGGAGTAGCAAGAATGCAATCATCCGTATCTTCGAACAACATGATACGGACCACCAAGGCACGTTGCTCCCCACCTGGTTCCAATGACAATGTGCCACTGTGCTGTTCTCGAGTCGGACTGCCTTTTTTTTCGATAATCTGTCACTCTTAATAACATTTGCTTGCACAGGTGCGCTCACGCGGGATCAAGTTTGTGCGGCAATGGGCGATCTCAGTCTCCCTCGCAGCAAACCGGTGAGCAGGCTACAGATTACACCGCCGGAAATTTTATCAAGTTTCTGACTGAATTCCGAGCTCTCCTACATCTCCTGCAGGACCTTGATGCATTTATGGAGGTGCTAGACGTTGTAAAAGACGGGAAAATCTCCAGGAATGAATTCATGAAATACTACTACACCGTTCAGTGGCAGGTCTCACTTGATCCCTCTTCCGCAACTCGTTTTCATTCCCACCTGACTGGTTCGGCCTAGCAAACGTCGCTCAACCACCCATCAAAGCGGGCAGAATATATTGAAAAACAATAGCTGTGCTTAAAGTAATGCATTCTCTCTTTCATGCAGCGGCGATTCCGAAGAAGACATGGGTATGGGACACGGCTTCACTGCAACAACCTTGCAGAAAGGCTCCTCCTTGAAAGCCGCATTGTCCGTGGTTCCTTCCGCCTGGGGAACGAAATGATTATGTTCATTTTGCTACTCTTGGCCCTTGGATTTCAGGGAGACTCGTCCGTGAGGCGTGGCGTCTTCACCGACATGTCGAATATCTTCGATTTTGAGGGTATTCTCGGCATGGGCATCAAGCAACAATTCGTCGGCGAGCTTTCCACGATTTCGCAGACCAGCAAACAGTTTTTTTTGGTGTCAGGTGCCATTTCCTGACCTATTGTTGTAACAACATGCCGTGCCTGCAGCACGTGCAGCCTCAGCTCGCGTGATTGAATCAGCAACTGACGTTGCTGCTGCCGACACCGCTGAGAGAGGCTTGTGTGCTTAGTGTGTTTATGGCGTTTGTGCGATTAGTACCTCTGCCTCTGCCTCTGCCTCTGCCACCGCCTCTGTTTATGTCAGCGTCCATGTCAGCACCTATGTCAGAGTCTCTATCTCTGTCTAACTCTCTCTCGGCCCCCTCCCTCCCTCCCTTCTTCCCTCTCAGTCTCTGTCTGCGTGTCAGTGTGAATGTGACTGGATGTCCGAGTGACCAAGCGTGGTGTATGCATGGTGCATCATCCTTGAATTCGCGTGCGTGCGTGCAAGCTGTGTGTGTGAGTCGAGCACATTCATGCATGACGAGCATAGGGTGGTGGGGATGAGGTAGGAGTAGGTGGAGAAGAGAAAGTGAGAGGTGAAAGGGACTAGTCTCGCTCAATAGCTGCATGAATTTGGGGACACGAGATATCCGGATGCAGCTAAGGTGTTCAGTGTTGGAGAAGAACATTTAGGTTCAAACGAGTTTGATTATAGTTGGCTGCAGCAGCTGAAGTTTGTTTTGTGAGTGCGCAGATCAGTATTTCTCAAGTGGTGCGGCCGGCATGGTCACCCTGCTACAGTCCATTGAAGACTTCTCAGAAGAGCGTCTGTTGGGAGGCGTCGACCTCACCATTGAAGCGCCAGAGTGCAGCTTCTCCGCATGGGTGAAAACGACACCACAATTCGTGAGAGGTCGGTCTCAAGAAAGTGTCTACACTAACTCTCTCTCCACTTCTCCCTCCCTCCCGTACGGTGTAAGGTGTCAGGCCAAGCGCTACTGTCGTGTGCGGGCATCATAAACAAATTTTGATTTCCGATACCAAAATACTGACCATTGCGCCCCCACTCGCACATGCGCAGGCTATATCATCCGCAAGCGGCCTGTCTCTGCTGGTACGAACCAAGGAGCGCGAGGGCGCCGGCTGTTCACTTAACTTGTGTGTCTGCTCATGTGCTGGTCGTGACGTTTCGTGGGAGCATGTGTGCATTTGTGCGTGCGTGCATGTGTGCAGGTGACGGTGCGGATCTCCCGTGTTGGGGCTGGTACCTAGACAAGACCGCGGGGCCTCTGCTTCGATTCGGCGCACATGACATGTTCCCTACGCAATCAGATATCACCATGGCAAGTCCGCGTCAGTTGGACTTGGGCTTGGATCCGCCTAAACCGTTGACAGTGAGCAAGTTCTCGCTCCTGACTCTGATTGTAAATGCCACGCATGTGACGTTTTATGAGAATCTGAAGCACATCGGGCAGGCGACGATGCCACGGCCTTTGACCGACTGTTTCAATAATTTCGACGGGGTGCTGCTGGGCAGCGCAGGCCTGACGATCTCTCAGCTGCGCTTCTATCCTTTCGCCCTCACCCCCGCCAACATCGAAGAGATCATCGTGTTTGGCGCGCGTCTTTCCGACATCTCCACCGGGTCTGCCCCCTACCAGGCCGGCGACGACGCCTCGGAGGCCGCCCAGCGCACCCTCGTCGCATCCATCAAGGGCGTGTCCGTCGCTGTCGACGACAGCCAAAATCAGCTGGAAGTGTCACAGATTGCGCAGAGGGTGGACGCGCAGGCTGCCGACATGTATGCTTCGCCCACAATGCCTATAGGTACAGCACCACGTGCGCATCATCATGCCCATGCCAGTGCTGCTGGCCCGTGCGCTGGGAGCGCAGAGCGCAACCTGCCACCCCACATGTTTATCACATCACGAGTGTACTTTTATGCGGTGAACAGGAGAGCACCAGAGCGAGAGCTGGAACGCAAGCACCTTGACACACAAGGCGAAGAAAGACTCTGCGGCAGCTCCCTCATACTACCAGCTGCTGACGGGACCTTACAGGCTGAGCGCGATGGCGGAAGATGAGCAGCGGTGGATAACAAAAATGCCCTCGTGGAAAGACACGGGCGCGACCTGGAGCTGGTGGTACCGACACATCCCGTGCCCCGACAAGCCCTCATGCGGGGGATACTTGTTCTATCCGGGCGACTTTTTGTATAAGAGAAGCCAGAATGATCCCAAGACTACCGCGTACTGGTCCTTCTGGATTGAGAATGACGGTATTTGGATTGACTGTCCGGGGGTAAGTTGGGCAAATCAACAGTGAGCAACTCGGAGCTTTGTTGTTTGGTCATATGTAGTGCAGGGCCGGGGCTGACTTGGATTTGGGAGCGATTCGCAGAGAGGATACTACTGGTTTGAAGATTTCGGCGTGATTCCGAGGTTTAGAGTCAAGGGCGACCGCGCGTGGCGGCACATGGCGCTCCAGTTCGACGAGATCAGCAACAAAATGAACTTTTTTCTCGACGGTGTACTTGCTATTTCGGATGACAGCCCCCTGAAAGAGATGCGGGAGACAGATCAAGTGACGCCGGGAGGGTTTGACACTGCTCTGTTGCTTGGTCATGCCGATCCCGGATACAGGTTTTGCTGGGATTATATGAGCTATGATATATGAGCAATGATATACGTGTCGCTTGATAATCTCGTCTCTTTCCTCCCTTCCTTTTGTGTGCATGCTGGATGCAGCTGATCATAGGTACATCGAGCTGATCCGAGCATGTCACCCACAAGCGCATCTCTCTCTCTCTCTCTCGTTCTCTCTCTCGTTCTCTCTCTCTCTCTTTCTCCCCCTCCCTACCCTTTTTCTCCCTCCCCCACCTCACCGTCCCTCTGTGTGTCTCTCACACTAAAACTCTCTTTCATGCCCCTTGCACACAGTGAAGCACTTTCCGGTGCCGAGTTGGCTGATCTTCGATTGTATGTGCACGGATCACAAGGTGTGATTCCAGCTAGTCACATGCAGGCCATAGCGTTCGGAACCACGACAGCCACTCTGGATGCAAACTACAAATGTCTTCCTGTGACCTCTCCCCTCTTGAGGGACAAGGTAGGTAAGGGTAGACAGCATGGTTTGTTTTTGCGAGACGCAGCTTTAATTCATGCAGCGTAGCGTGTTGGGCCCATGTTGCACTTGTTGTTTCCGACGCTCCACAGCACAATGCCCATTCTAATTTGCTTGGGACCGAATTGAAGGTATGGAAGGACAGCTTTGGGCATGATTGCATTTGGTTTTTGAAGGCCAAACGCCTGAAACCAGCGGTCTGCGATTTCAAGGAGGCTGCCCTGAATTGCCCTGTCAGTTGCACTACGAGACAAGAGGTAGAATCTTGACCGATCATCCTTTTATTGTGTTCTTGGGTTACGGTCGCATCTTGGTTTACGGTTGGCATGGTATTGATATGAGCATTGTATAATGCAGTGCTTTACACAGACCGACAAGCTCCTGCTCCAAGTGAAGTACGCTTTCAATCGCATACAGAGAATCGAGAAATCTCATGAAAATGGGACTATTTGTCTTTCGATTGGTGGCCCGAGTACAAGAACAAGCGGGACTAGGAGGCACGATGCTGATTCCTCTTGGGAAAGGAGGGGTAAAAAAGGAGCCGCCACCGCCACCGCCAATGACGGTGGCGGTGGCAGCAAGCAAGGTCCTGGCGGTGGCGGTGGCAGCAAGCAAGGTCCTGGCGTTGTGTTGGCAACAGGGAGGCCCCCTACTGCTGGTGCAGCTGAAAAGGAAAGAGTTGTGCAAGCATGCAGAGAGTTTGTGAAGGCGAAGAGGTCTGATCACTATAGACAGACAGCTTGCCCCTTTTTCCAAAAACTCACTTGTATGATGATGCATGATATGCATAGCCTGATTCATTGTATCCTGTGCAGAGAAGACTCGGGACCTGATATCTCACATTGGGAGGACAGTCTGCTCAGACCCATTGACGCCCCTGAGTTCGGTCGAGAAAGCCACAGGGTCAACCTGACAAACTGTGAGGAGCTCGAAGCGGCGATTGATGAATTTTGCACTTTCGATGCTGATGCTGTAAGGGATTTCACGGCCGATGTCAAGAAGAATGGAGGACAGTTTTCTATCGGTTTTTGGGTGAAGCCGCTCGGTGACGAGTCTTTGATGTCGGCTGAGAAGTTCTACCCTCACGTGACCTTTTTCGGCTCCTTGTCCGCTCCAAGACCCCAACTCCAATTGGCCAAGGTATGAATTTAAAAAAGGATCGGATAGTAAAAGTCACTATTTTTGTTTCAATAGCAGCAATCTGAGTTAACGGATCACACAGACTGCATTCGGCTCATATGGTGATTGGCGCGTGTACTCGCCTTGCTCCAACACGGGAGATTATGGAGGCGGGGGTTGGTATGCATGTGAAGTTAATGGCGAAACTAGCACAACTGGCTGGACCTTTATGGCATGGACTTCAACGAACATAACAGATGAGGCGACGACACAACAGTTCACTACGTACAAAAATATGGCAGAGAAAGAATATCCAGTTGAGTTTCCGGTAACGTTCGAATACTCAAAAGTCATTCCGAATGGTGTGTCATTTAGAAATTGTACATCCTTCGGAGCTAAGAGGAGGTTGTGGTTGTTGCATTTGACTCCTGATGAGTGTCCAAACAGATTTGCCTCTTTGACGAGGCGGCCTTATTTACTGCAATCGAGTTCAATTTTCCGATGCTCATCAGTCCCATCATGATGGTTCCGAAGGCCATTGGGACAGGACAGCTACAGGCGCTTTACTTGAAAAATGATCCCGAGATGGCAATCAGAATCGGACCGATAAATGCCGATCGAAACCGAGAACTAACCGCTGTCGGGGTTTCAAAATCTGTCTTTACTCCTCGATTCAATCTGGTAGGCATTCTCCAAGAAGTCTGCGGTCTTCGGACAAGTATGGGCCATCGTGCCATTGACGTGAGTTTCGAGATTTCTGCAGATGGCTCCTCCCATCCTGTTTCAAACCCGCGATTTGCCGTCCGTCTGCAACAACATTAATTATAGCTCAAAATTTATCCATGATCAATACGAGAGAGCCATGAAAGAGAAATGCTCCTTCCCATTCCAGGTGCATCTCTTTTATAGCAGGCAATCGCACAAGATGACGCAAACTCCAAAGTAGGGAAATCAAGGAGTTAAAATTGCGAAAGTAAATGTCATCTGCATCTTATATTAATCATGCTTGAGATTTACAAGAATATTGTACAAATGTGTTTTGTTCAATTATGTCGTGTCTGCCAATATGCTCAAGTATTGGCAGCGCAACCAGTAAGCAGACGTGTGTATGTGTGCGCGTACAGTGCGTGCGTGCGTGTCACACAATTCCCACACAAAATGCCAGGAAATGCTTACCTGTGTGTGTGTGTGTGCGTGTGTGTGTACGCACGCGTGTTTGTGTACGTGCATGTGCAGGTGCGCCTGCGCCTGCGCCTGTGCCTGACCCTGAGCCTGAGTTGAGCTTGAGCCTGTGTCTGTATATTTGCCTGAGCCTGCGTATTTGCGCATGTGTGCAAGCGTGCATGCATGTGTGCAAGTTTACCTGTGTGCGTGTGTGCGTTTGTGCGAGTGCATGTGCATGTTCAAATGTACTCAAATGTGCATGTGTATGGACGTGCACGTTCGTAACTGTGTTGACGTGTTTGTGCATCACATTCCTCAATTACGGTCACTCACAGTGCGAGGACATAGAACCGAAGGATATCCTTTCGTGCTATGGTGATGCTCAGGACAACTCGACATATTTTGGACTCGAACGTAATTTCTTTCCGAAATATTCTTCCAATGTTCGTGCTTTGATTTTCGCGTGCAAGATTCGCCAGACGGGAGTGTGTTTGCAAGCTTTGACTGACTCAAGGGTGTCTGCAGCGATGGTTTTTCAAAGCGCGAAAGGATATGCCGATTTTCTTTATTCGATTGCCGACAATGAATACTTGTATCGTGACTCCAGGTATAATGACAGATGTGACTGGTGCTTGCCTTTGTTACTCATCCGATTGGGGGGACTTTTTCTGTGTCCGCGTCTTTGTGACACTACCTGAGGTAATACCATCAGTTTGTACTACACAAGTGAAGTTTTTGAGTATATTTACAATGCGTTCATCCCACAGATTTTCCGAGACTTTGGACTTCATCGATAGCTTGACTAAAACAGTGCAAGTTGTCCTGGTCTTTTTCTCACCGCGGACTGGGCTTGTCACGATGATGAATGTCAAAGCAGACATGCGTGGTACTGCATGATGAATATTAAGGCTGACATTCGTGCTGTGCATTCAAATATAAGTTTATGATTGTACCTGGATGTAGTATGAGTTCCTGTAATTGTTAACTTTCATCAACCTCAAGTATGACTATGGAATGTGGTGACATGTTCATAGGAGCGAACGATGTCGAGACTGAAATAAACGTGGACCATTACAACATTGTGGAAGGCGATCAGCTGCAGCAGTACTTGATTGTGCAATCACTCGTGCTGTTCAACGTCCTTATCCTGCTCATAGATGTAATTATCAGTTTGCGCAAAAGTGTCAAGGGGCTAGCGAAGGGTCATCCTGTTCCATGGATATCGTTTGTTCAGGTAAGAGTGCAATAGGTTTCAAAACGCCAAGCTGAGGGTTTTAGACTGCTTGATTTGCGGAGGTGAAAATCTGATGTTGAAACCATTTGGCAGCCTGCGGTTGATGCTTGCTTCGGTCTTTTCATCATTCTATATAGTGGCCTGCGAATGGCACGCAGCCGAGATTCATCGAATCTAGCCTCCACTATCTTAGGAGGCCTCAACCAGATTCCGTGGGCAGACCCTGATATACAGCTCTCTAGCAAACAACAAGATTTTTTCGCATTGGTGAAAAAACTTACAACAGTGATCGAGTGGGAGGTGCAGTTGGATTCGCTCTGCTACATAATTCTCGTCATCAGTCTTTTGCGCCTGATTCAGAGCACAAATGTTCACCCGCGTTTGGCACTCTTGACAGGTATTCAAACCCATGCGCGATTCTCGCCACATTGCCGTATCAACTGTTACATTCCACCGAAATGAATTTTCCTTGTGCTCTCTGCAGGCACCCTTTACAACGCCTTGGACGATCTCTGGTTCTCTCCTACCTCCATTCACGGTCTGTGTTGTATCATTGTCTTGATCTGCCGTTGCTGACCCTTTCCCTGGCCCACTTCCAGGCACACAGCCATATTGACTGTGGTACTCATGTGCTGCTTCGCCGGAATTGCAACCTGGCGCTTCGGTCCCTATCTGAAGGAGTTTAGCAGCTTTGAAAAGACCATGCAGACTCAATTTATAATGATGTTAGGATCGATCGACTACTTCAACTGGGGTGAAAATTCGGAGATGCCGCGTGCGCTAACGGAGCTGAAGTTTTTCGTTATCCTGTTCATTGTCGTCGTCTTTTTTCTCATTTTGAATTTCGTTCTCGCCATCATTGTCGAGGCATACATCAAGGTGAGACAGCAATGTGAGGAAATGGAAACACAGGGAGAGTTCCTCAACGACTTGAAAGCATCCATCTCGGCAGCGTGCCTCCGCTTCTATCATGGATGGCCATCGCCCAGAATGTTAGGAGTGTTGCTCTCAGAGTGGGATGCCAAAAATTCTGTTGGCTATCTAGAGCTTGACAATACCGGCCTCTTCTCACACACGTCAAGCTACAAATCAATTAGATCCTTCCTCGAGTTCTATTCCCGGTTTGACTTCCTTGAGCCTCGCGCCATTGGCAAGTACGGCAAGTCCGCACATGATGATAGCGAGTGGAACCAACGAGGCCAGTTCAGCGATCCCGACAGTGCTCTCATTCTCAAATGTATCCATCGAAGCTTAGCACCTGCCATCAAAAAAGAGAATTTTACACTCAAACAGTTGGTAGGGGCAAGTATTAGGACAGTTGCTGCACGCAGGCAGCGTCAAGGAAAGGTGGACGATGCTGCGGAGCTGCTGGGTCTCAACAATACGATCCTCAAGCGAATCCAAGCTAGGAAGGAACCCACCAGCGAGAGGTACTCGATTCCTTCGGCAGAAGATATCAGACGCTCAGAGCTACGTGAAAAAGAAGAAATTGAGCAGAATCTCCTGTTGCAAGGAGTGCAATCAGAGTGTGTCCGTGGGCGCACAAAATTGACGCCGGTCGAGTGGACTGATGGATCAACTCTCAAGAATCATTCGTCGGGGGCAACTCTCCCCTCGTCTTTCAACGATTCCGCGTCGGATTGTACCAACATTCAGATGCTGCTTGAGTTGATAATGGCCGAGCGGCGGCAGATGAGCGAAGCCATTGCCGAATTGAAGGCAGCTGTCTCCAGCATCAC
>Ga0315905_10008250_pt1 | contig 10528 bp, 12 predicted proteins | sample LakEriMetagenome_5_FD_203522 | JGI IMG/M metagenome (GOLD analysis project Ga0315905, IMG submission 203522) | Freshwater fungal communities from buoy surface, Lake Erie, Ohio, United States - Buoy 4 MA121 | ecosystem: Environmental > Aquatic > Freshwater > Lake | place: USA: Lake Erie, Ohio... | reverse complement strand
ATGTCCAACTTGGCTTGGAGCAGCGTGAATTTACTCAGGAGGGCTAGCTTCTCTCGCTCAAGAACCTGCCGTTCCTCCGTCGCAAGATCTCGATCATCTTGTAGCCGCCGCACCACCGCATCAACTGTCTGAAGCTCGCTGCGGGCCTGTGCTGCGTCTTTTAGGGCCAGTGCTTCTGACTCCTTAGCTTGCGCCAGCTGTTCCTGCACTTCGTTGAGGAGGTTAAGCGCCTTTTCTGTCTCCTGCTGAGCTGCTCGCATGTCCTGAATGGCAGCACTGAGTTCCTTCTGGTTCTTTGCCTTTGCCTGGAGCACCTCCTCGAGCTGGCGCTCCCACTTCTTCTCGAGCATCTTCAGCGTTGCATCCGTGTTTTCCCCCTGTGTTGCAGCACTTGGCGGCGGGGCGCGCGGTGTACATGGGATATACTCTCTGAAGACCGGCTGTCCCTGGGCGTTCGACGCACGCACTAGCTGCATTTCAAGCACCTCATCTGACGGCTTGCGAGTGTATTTGATAGAGACAATAGTGCCCGGGACCCCGCGACATATTTGCCGCAAGTGCTTCACGTCCTTGATTCGTCGTCCGTCAATGCTGAGCAGTTGGTCACCGGAGCGCAAGATGCCTGCACACACACTGCCAGGAGCGAAAGACTTGACAGTCATGCCACTGTCCTTGGAAGCGATGTTCATCCCGAGCAAATAGTCCTGAGGAGCGTCGTCGAGGGCTGAGTTGTCGATAGAAGCTTGTAGAATCGCGTCGGAGTTGGGTGTTCGCCCTTGCGACATTGCCATTTCGTCAATTTTCTTCTGTGACTCAGCGTGAAACTTGTGAAGATCGTCATGATCTCGTTGCAGCGCCCTCAGGTTTTGTTCAATATGCGACAAGCGCTCTACCTCGAGTAAAAGCGTGACATTCTCTTCCTTTACTTTGTTCATCTGCTTGTTCAAAAGCTTGTTCTGGTCCTGTAACAAGGTATTGCTTTGCACCTGCTGATCAACGCGTGCTTGCAACGACTCGACCTTAGCTTGCGCCTGAGTGTCAGGAGCAGCAAAGGCCTTTTGGTGTGCTTGCTGTTTCAAATTTTGCAACTTGAGTTCGTCGATCTGCGCTGAAAGCTCTGCAACACACTGCTCCAGTTGCTCTTTCGCCTCGAGCACAGTTGCCAGCTCAGCATCCAGCTCAGACGCTTCCCTGCGGTAGCCCACAAAAGACTCACGTAACTGGCTGCGCACGCCCACTAGCTCAAGCTCAAGGTGCGAACACCGTGCCTGCACGGCTTTCTCCCTGTTGATGATTTGCCGCACTTCCAGCTTGGCCTCGATGAGCTCTGAGAGCAACACGACAAGCGTCGATCCCACCTTGGCCTTCTCTTCGTACATCTGGTAGACCTGTCATCAATCGAGATTTCGTTAACGATAACCAAATAAAAACGTACGCAATACGTGGTCTCTCCGCCTTTGCCTTGAGCACCTGGTACGCGCACGTACAGAATGTCTACCAAATACGTATTGGGCAAAGATTATGTGCACGCGCGTGCCAGCTTGTGTCAAAAAATCTGTGCACGCTTGTGTGTCCAAATGTGCACGCGCGTGGAGGCTTTTGTGTCAAAAAATATGTGCACGCGCGTGCAAGCTTGTGCGACAAAAAAGCATCCCAATCCGCCGGCGCGTAACTAGGCCAGCGGGTAGATTCCCGGGCTCGAAACGGGCCAAACAACACGATAGATATTTCTGAAGATGCGGTAACGGTGCTGGTGGGCACCTGATATTCGCCATGTGCGTTGACTTCGAGAGCTGATTCTGCCGCCGCTGTCAGCGCCTCGAGCTTTTTATTGCACAGCTGTAATGCTTCCTCACTCTGCGTGGCACGCTGCTTAGCATCTGAGGCTTTCGCGCACCACTGGCCTTCTTGCTGGAGTGCATGCTCAAGCTGGGCGATTCTGCTGCTCTTCTCAGCGTCGCTCGTCTGAAAGTAGTTGATTTGAGACTCTGACTGCGCGATCACCATGTTCAACGCTGAAATGTGGCGTGAGGCCTCCGAAGCCCTCTTCAGCACCGCCTGCAGCCCCTCATCATCGCCAAACGAGCTCTCCCACGATACCTCCATGAAAACTTCTGTGTCTTGCAAGTCGTGTCCCACAACCCTGTTTCCATCTGCGTTTCCATCTCTGGACAGAGTGGTTTTCATTCTGTGCGTATAGTTGCCTGTCGGTCCATTGGCAACGGACATCAATTCGAGATGGGCTTTACCTATTATCTTGTCACCCTGGCTTCGGTTAGTGTCCCATACTTGACACGTCAGCCCCATGCTGAGCTCAGAGTCCGGGCAAGGAAAACGAAATGAAATAACCTCGTCTTCAAAGCTGGCATCCAAACACCCTGCCCGCTTGCGCGTACGTCTGCGCTGTTTTCCGATATTCAACTCAACTACCGGGTCGCATTTGCCAAACATATCCACCCGAGGGAGGTGCCGCAGGGAGAGGTTCCTGATCTTGAGCTCGCCTCGCCGTGTGACTGTATTCAAGCCGCGCCCCGCTGCGAAATGCGCGGCGGCAATCTCTTCTTCAAGCTCGTTGATGCGCCTACGCATTGCCTTCACCTGTTTTCCCATCGCGTCGTCCTTCTCACCCTGCGAATTGGGCCTGTACGTGGGCGAGTACTCATCACCAACCCAGTGGATCTGCTGGCCTTGCGAGCCGTCTGAACTGCCCTCGCGCGTCGCGTGGCGGTGACTCATCCTCAGCAGCGGCTTGGGTGACAGTTCACCAGTTTGCTCCTGCTCGTTTATTGGACTGTAAACCGCCCATGGCTGCAAAGGCGTCGCATCGCCTCGTGGGTGCTGCTCGACCTGCTCTGAAACTTGCGACTCGTCCTCGGGAGATCTCGGGCTAAGTGCGGCCTGCTGCTCTGGCTGCTGCCGCGCCGCGGCATCCTTGCTGTGCGGACGGCAGGGCAGGGGCCTGGCCGGCAGGTCGGCTGGACCTTGCGCCGCGGAGCCCGGGCGGGGCGTCTCGAGCATCTCGCTGAGCGACCTGAATGCAACTGACGCCGGACGCTGCTCGGGTGCGGCGCTGCCTGTGAGTCGCGAAGCCAGCTGCGCAGGCGCAGGCTTGCCCGCTCCCGCGCTATGCCGGCCTGGCATCAGGCCCTCCATCCACCCCTTGAGCGGGTCAGCGTCACGCTTGGCGAGCTTGGCCTCAGGCCCCTCTCTCCCTTTGGGAGAAAGGAGCGAGTCCAGCAGGTTGCGCATGCCATTTCCGCCCGACAAGCGCTTGCCCCCGCCGTCGGCGCTACTGCGCTGCGAGCTCATCGCGCACCCACAGATCCCGCCCACATGCACCCGGGCCGAGCAGGTTCACGACGGGCAAATTCAATGCCGCTTTTCGTATGTAACACCGTGTTCAGCACGTTTCCTCCCAACGGCTGAGCATTATCATCATCATCATTAACCGGGATGGGCGATGCCAAGCCGGCCGACATCGACTGGGCCAACCCGGGCCCGGCGCGGCCAGGCATCGGGATATACGGGCGCCAGCAGCAGCGCGCCAAGGGCGGCATCCTGGGCATGCTCAAGGGCAGCCTGCTATCGGAGCGCCAGCAGGAGATCTACTATTATGTACTCTTCGTGGTGGCCTTTTCCGTCGCGTGGTTCATCGACCGCCCCGGCCAGCATGCGTATTTATTGGCCGACCGCGTCCGAAGTCGCTTTCTCGAGCCCACGTTTCGCCCCGACCTCGCCTCGGTGAGCCCGCGAGCGTGCCTGCGCGCGGGCTGCGAACGCGCCAAGCACGCCCTTGCTCACGTGCGGCGTCTGTGCTGCTGTCCCTGCGCGCCCCGGCCACCTGCGTGGGCAGGCCGACCGCGACTTCGAGCGCCGGGTGGCGTGGGAAGATGTCAACTCGATCGAGGAGCTCTGGGGCTGGATGGAGGGCCCGCTGCTCGCGGTGGTGTACGACGAAGACACGCCTGGCAGCGGCGTGGGCAACGTGCTGGGCTATGCAGGTCTGTGCAACGGGATACGCGTGCGGCAGGTGAGAGTGAAGCCGCACAAGTGCGAACGAATGCCCGAGTGGGCCCAAAACGCGATCACGCAACAGGGAGGCTTCCAGGGCGACTGCTACCCGCGGGCCGAAATCTGGAACGAGGAAAAAGACAGGTTTGGGCCAAACAGCACCTCGAAGATCTTCCCGTGGACGGAAAGCAGCAGCTGGGCCCTCAGCACGTCGACAATTTTCGGCTCATACTCAGCCAGCGGCTACATATTCGACCTGCCCTCGTTCAACAAGACGCGCGCACGCGAGCTCATGAGCTTCCATCGCCAGAACCGATTTTTGGACCTCCAGACACGAGCTGTTTTCATCGATGCAACTTTATTTCACCCGCAAATGGAGCGCTTTGTCAGCATGCGGCTTCAAGCAGAAATTCCTGAGTCGGGAGGGGTAGAAACATCTTATGTATTCATTTCCACGCGCATAAACACCTACGTGGGGGTTTTAGGCATGATTCAGCTGATTATCGAAGCGATATTTGTGATCCAATTGAGCGGATTCTGTTTTGTGGAGATAATGCAATTGCGTAAGATGGGTGTGGAGTACGTTAAGAGATTCTGGGGGATGGTCATGTTGACGAAAGGGGTTCTTCTGCTGTGTCTGGTGGGATTTCGAGTCATTACCTTTCAGACGCTGGAAAAGCAGAGACGGGAGTGGGACGAGGGCAAAGACTCTGCGGAATTTATTGACATGCATCACATTCCAAGTATCATTCTCTTGGATGATAACGTCTTAGCGGTGATGAGTATTTTGATTTATGCTCGTCTATTCAAGTATGGAGCCGAGACCAAGGCGATTGCGCACTTGTACAAAGTCATCTACAAGTCGATGGCGGAGATTATCCCCTTCCTTGGTATGCACCCACGCGCTTCCCGCAGTGCGTAGAGTTCTCAACACACTCTGCACACACCCAGCACACTCAGGCCTCTGTGCATTCTGCCCATTCTTCTACGGGCTCTCCATTGTGAAACTTCTGCGCCTGTGGCTTTTACGCATTCCTTGCTCCAAGTGAACTGCGTAATCCAATATTGCACTTCTTTACTTGCAATCTGCCACCTGATTATATCCTGTTCCGCCCGCAGTGCTGTTCTGTGTAGTGTACATTGGGTTCAGTTTGGCGTTCTACTCTAGTTTTGGGCATCGAGTGTATGAGTACCGCAACCTAGAGACGACGTTTAAAAGCAATGTGGCCGTTTTGGCGGGAGAGGCCGATTTTTATCCCGAACTGGTCAAGGCTAACAGGTATGTTCACAACCGACGCTTCTGTCTTCCTGTACATTCTGCAATGTCTGTTCGCCCTTCTCTCTGGGTTCGGAGCGGCTGACAAGAGAGCACTTTCCTGGCTCCCGTCTGTGAACAGCAACATGGCACCGTTCCTGTATTATTCGTTTATTATGACGGAGTACATGCTGCTCTACATGTTCGCTGCTATTGTTGTGCAGAACATGGCAATCGTAAAAGCAGGTCTGTTTGTGTGCGTGTCTGTATCTGTGGTCGACCCGTCCTGTGCTTCTGCGTCCGCGTATGCTGTTTTGAGCTGCACCGCAGCATCACACACTCACAATTCCGCGCCACTTGCTCAACAGCAATGGAAAAGGACACGGATGTGGTTTTCCTAGAACTCCTGCAAAAGGGCCTCAACCGGTTCAAAAAGGCCCCACCAAAGAAGAACAAGGTCAAAGACGGATACAATGCAGATAAGGCCAAAGAGGCCGCACCCCCGAGCACTGAAATACTGTCCCGTGCTGGAAGCATTCCTAAGGATAACCTGTTTGAGAGGGTGCCGTCGACTTTGTCTCGCCTAGACACCAACAGGTCCGGGCGTTCGGAGGGCGATGCGAACCCTTCAACGCGACCTGCAAGCGGCAAAAGCCAAAAAAGCGGCAGATGGGATTCAATCCGAAGCATGGTCAAGAGTGATGCGGCCTCAAAAGCAGGGTCTCAAGCAGGGTCGCAGGCTGGTGCGTTATTCTGGACAAACAAAAGCGCATGCACGTGCATATGTGAGCATTTCGCACACATGTAGATGACATGCATGGTCGTGGAGCAGGCGATGACTTTGACGCTCCCATTACGTCGCGAAGCGGCAGAAGCCGCATGAGTGTCGTGGGTGGTATGCTAGTCTAGTTTACACAGAGTGGTCTGCCGTTGCTACTGCTTCATGGTGGTGTGATCGAAGTCGGGGAACTGAATGTACTGCATGTCGGGTGTGCTGGGCCAGGTGGGATGGGCGTCGACTCGGTGGCTATGGCAGACCTTGAGGCCGAGTTGGGCGAAATTAAGCGGCATGCTGTGATAATTGACGATGTCAAGATGCAGCTCATGGCTGTCAGCGACCGGTTGAACGCTCTTACTGAATTCCTCGTCTCTGACACCAGCGCCTCCAAGAGCACCCGCCAATTTCAGGTTTGTGCAATGATGCTGAGCAACCCAAAATGACCCTGAGGGATGACACAGCACGCGTGCCGGAGGTCAGAGCCACAGGCAGGCAGGGTCACACAGGCATGCATACAGCGTCTGGGCGGGGGCGGAATGTGCCTCGGCGATAGAATTTCGGCTCGGTCCGTCAGTTGGAGCTTTGAGCTTTGGGGCGCGGTGCGCCCGTCGACAACTCGCGTGCTAGATGATTGTGATGCAAAGGACCCCTGACCTGGGCAAGTTCGTGGCGGCGGTGACTCACAAGCAATGTGGCCTGGGCGTTGCTGGTGGCAGACGCTCAATCGCAAGTTGGACATGCTGGCGGAGGCGCTTGTTGCTGTAGAGGTGCAGGACAAGATGAAAGCTGCCGCGGTTCATGACCCATCCCTCTCCATGTCAGCCTCGGACATTCTGGGCCCAGGGATCTCTTTTCAGGTGCGAGCAGAGAAGTGTAGTGGTTGAAGGAGGAGATGTGTGAGAGATGTGCTGATCCTGTGGTCCTCGAAACTTGTGCGTCAGGCACCTAAACTGGCCTACAGCGGCTGTGAGCATGCGGCTGGCATGCACATCGTGTGGCGTGGGCTTGGTGTACTCTTACATGGCTGGCCGTTATTTCAGTGGCGTACTTGTAGTATTGTTATTCCAATTGTGTATTTGTATATATTATTATATTGATATTACACTTGTGTATTTGTACACCGTTATTTCAATGTAAAATGGTGCAGACTCGACTTGGTCTTAATTTGATACTTTATATATTACTGGCCGTTGTTTCCCTGTCTTCCCGCGTTTCAGGTGCATGATCGTTCGATGGGAGAAACGGGTCAAACAGCGCGCAAAGCACTGATACCAGGATGGACCGACTAAATATAGGTATATATACATAAGATATATATACCTATACATATTTATATATAAGATATATATATAGACATGTGTGTATATATGTGTGTGTGTGTGTGTGTGTGTGTGTGTGTGTGTGTGTGTGTGTGTGTGTGTGTGTGTGTGTGTGTGTATGTATATATATATATATACAAGCAGATACCAGGATGGACCGACTCAATGGTACTCTTGAGTAAGCCGATGTGCCACGTGACTGTCAGTGGCATGATGAGCGGGTGACGTATAGAAAATTAATAGTATTAGGAGTAGAGTAGGAAGTAGTAGGAGTAGTCAGCACGAGAAAGGGTGACTCGGGGCGGCGCGCAGACAAGCGGGGCCAGTGATACGCCGATTCGAGACACGCCTCGCGTGTTCATTGTATGATACAACACAGATCCACTGTAGATCATTAGTTAAATAAATTTCGCCGCATTGGGGTGCGAGAGGGGGAAAGATGAGGGAGAGGGAAAGATGAGGGAGAGGCCTCTCGCGCTGTCCCCTCGAGGAGGTCACTAGGAGAGAGCGCAGCTGCTTGAATGGGGCCGGAACGACTTCTTCAGATCTTTGATCGAAATCCACTTTTTCCTGCACACATCCAGGACGTCATGTTCTGTCATGTGACTCACGTCCCGCCGCACCAGGCGCATCATGTGACTAGCTCCCGCCGCACCAAGCGCATCTGACACATGAGTCTTTGCCTGCCCTGCAGTCCTTGCGTCGCGTCGTCTCGTGCACGCACACAAGCACAAACGCAAACGCGCACACATACACACACACACACACACACACACACACACACACACACACACACACACACAGTGAGTGCTGCTGGCCAAGGAGGAGAAAAGGGAATGGTGAGAGAGAACCTCTTTTTGTGCACGGGGCACCACACGTCTGGAGTCTGTTGTAGGACACGTTCCAAGTGCGCATTGAAGCCCTCCCAATTGAAGATGGGGCTGGGCAGCTCCGCGCAGGCGTCGCGCCCGAGGAGAAGCTGGGCAAAGTCGAGGAATTCTTCTGAGGAGAGGGTTTTTTCATCCAGGAGGTCTATAACCTTGCGCGTACTCCCCCATTCCCTCAGCCGATGTAAAGCCACACCATACGTAAGCCACCGGTTCTTACGCATCACCTCAACAGCTTCGCTGCACACATCATCGAGCACATCCATCTCAATCTCTAGATCCTCGTCCACCTTGTTCCAGTAATCAACCACCTCACTGTCATCCGTACATAATCGCACCACCAGAAACACAGGGAGGTGCAGCATAGGACGAAGGGCCTCTTCAACATCGCCGTCTGAAGCCTTGCCATCTGACGCGATGACCACCAGGCATCGCTTTCCCCGGGAACGGAGGCTGGCCTCATCACGACGCACTCTCTGGACTACGTCTCTGATCTGGGCGCAGAGAGGCGTCATTCCAGCTGGCAATTCCTTCAACATGTCTTCCATGGCGCGCACTTCGGAAGTTGGTTCTGGCCCCACGCCACAATGCAGCATCTGGCTCATGCTTTCGCCCCTGGGCCGGTTCAGAAGCCGGAACTCGGTGGGGGCCGCCAGGTGCGCCGACATTGCCGAGTGCCACCGGAGCGAGTCTGCGAGTTCGGTCCACCGGGTGCAGTTTGCTACCTGCTCGTGGCCTGCTGCCTCGATGATGCGATTGCCGTCGCTCGTGCCCATCGAGCCGCTGTTGTCGATGATCCAGATGCGCAGGGGGAACTCTTCGCAGGACCGCACAATTTCGTCGATCATGCCCGCGGGCAGACTGGCGCTCTTGAGGAAGCTGTGTCGCTCCTCCGCCGTTGCGCTCCGTCCTGCCACAGGCGCGCCAACGTCGGGAGAATATGGCGGGGGCGGGTTGACCTCATGATCTGCGCCCATACTCGTTTTGTCTCTCGCTCGCTCTCTCTCTCTCTCTCTCTCTCTCTCTCTCTCTCTCTCTCGCTCCTCTCAAAACTACAGGACCCTGTATCAATTTGGAAAATAAAATATCAATGTGGTGTTCCTTCAAAAAAAAAATTAAGGTCATTCCCCAGGGTCCCAAGGGGCAACCGGGTGGTAAAGCACGGGCGATGGCACGCTCGCGCCCGCTCCTGGGCGGGGCCAGCCGAGCCACGCGGCCCTTGGCCATGGTTGCCGTGCTGGCGCTCGGTGGGACGTCTCTCCCTTCCCCTCCCTACTCGCGCGCGTGACCCTTTTGTCTTGGCACGGACCTAAATTAACAGACACGCGTGACAGGCGCCGTGGCTGTCGTGCTTATGCGCTCTGGCGAATGGCACGCTACCTCGTTGCTGGCAAAGGGCGGTGCGCACGGTGCGTCGGACTACATCAGCGACACGGACGCGACCTCGGACATAAACAACTTCTTTGACAAAGAGCTGACGCTGAAGCAGCAGGTGGAGCAAAAGCTCCGCGCCTTGCCGGCCAAGGCGGCGCCGGCCAAGGCCGAGAAGTCGGAGGTCAAGAAGCTCAGGTCGCAATTTGCGGAAATTATGAGGATGCCGGGCAAGGCGGCGCCGGCCAGGAAGCAGGTGGCCACGGGCAAGCTGGCGGCGGTGGACCGGGCGCTGGAAAAGGAGGAGCAAAAGGTCGAAGAGCTCAAGAAGCAGAGGGCGATCCTTGAGAGCAATGGCGGCAAGGCGAAAGTCATGCAGCAGCAGCTGCGGTGGCGCACGTACCCGCCCGGCGGCGGCGCCACGAGCTACGCAAAGTCGATGACGGACGGCGAAAGTCAGGGCACCAAAGTATGTGCAATGTTTGTGCTGCTGCATCTCGGGACATTTGCGCACAACCGCCCGTGTGTGTCTGTTTCTCTCTGTGTACGCATTGCATGGCGGAACTCTCACTCACATGCCGTTATTGTACTTTTTTGTTCGCTGTTGGGGTTTTCCACGGCTCGCCCCACAAACCCACCCCAACCCCACCCCACCCCCACCCCCACCCCTATCCCATTCCTACTTTCAACCCCCCCCCCCCACCCATGTCCTCACAGGGCAAGGTATGCATGTTTGTGTGTGTGTGTGTATGAATGAATGATTGTATGTGAAAGAAATTGTGCATGCATGTGTGTACGCATATTTGTACGCATACATGTAAGGACATTTGTATGCATGTATGCATGCATGCATGCACCTGCATGCATACACACACACTAACACACTCGCACACGTACAGGAGTGCCT
>Ga0315905_10008249_pt1 | contig 10529 bp, 12 predicted proteins | sample LakEriMetagenome_5_FD_203522 | JGI IMG/M metagenome (GOLD analysis project Ga0315905, IMG submission 203522) | Freshwater fungal communities from buoy surface, Lake Erie, Ohio, United States - Buoy 4 MA121 | ecosystem: Environmental > Aquatic > Freshwater > Lake | place: USA: Lake Erie, Ohio... | reverse complement strand
GCAGATTGCTATCATGCTGTTGTTTTGGCCCGGGGGGGTGGTAACTTATTATTTAATCAGAGCTTCCTGAGTATCTGCCATAGGCTTAACAGTCCGACAACTAAACCGACAACAAGACCGCTGATACGAAGTCCGTATTCAATCTGCTCCTGCAGGGAGGTAATCACACCTAGGATGGGAGCGAGCGTCCCGATCATGCTGTGAAAAAGCTCTCTATTCACTTCGTTGGAGTTACCTTGTAGGTTTTGAGCGCAGCGTTAGCAGCGTCCAGAAGTGATTGAGTCTGCGCCAAGTCAGTTGTCGAGCAAGAGCAGAGGGTTGCGGCGATGATGATGGCGAGCGTTTTCATTTTGCGTCAGATGCTTGGATTAGTCCTGCTCCAGCGACGACAGCAGCAAAAGCTGCGGCGAAGTCTGGACTGCCACCAGAAAGAAGCTGGAGGGCTACGTTCGAGAGGGTTGCGATGATAGTGACGATGCCTAGTGCGGTAGTTTTCATAGTTCTTCGGGTGGGGTTATGTTGGATGCGGGGAGATCAATGCGAGCGTCTAGTCCACCCATTGATTCAATAATCGTGGCGAACTCAGGGAAATCCTGCGGGGTCTGCGGAGGGTGTCCGATAAGTGGAGTGGTAAGTGTCGCGTCATCGCACGGTATGAAGCATTGCCCGGCGTGTTCTCCGGTGTAGATCGGGTAGCTCCCAGCCAGCCAAAACACGGGCATACCACGGCCTGTCTGCGCTTCTGCAATAGCAGCGTTTGCGGCTTGTGCTTGCTCTGGCGTGACGACGAATCCGATCATGGTAGTGTCAGTCCGGTGGTTCCTTCCCAGAGGTTCTTGAGGGCGAGGGAATATGCGGTGTCCTGCGCGTCTGTGAGTTCAAGCCCGATACTGAATGCGCCGATCTCTTCTCCGCAGTAGTTAGATATGGTTCCTGAACTATTGTTCGCTAAAAACGCTACGTTGAGGTTGTTTGGCTGCGCTGTGATTGTCGTTGTCGTAGTTCCAAGCGTAGTGACTCCGCTGGTTTTGCGCCTTTTAAGAAAACGCGCCGATGCCGAGCCGCTAAAAGTAAAGATGCCAAGTCTGTCTCCACTAGCTACGGTTCCAGTTGCCCTGCCTAGCACCGGACTAGATAAATCTGCTGTGTATGTAGTTCCAGATATGAACATCCGATTGGTATTGCTGCCTGACGCAGATCCGAATAGATTTGAGTTATTTTTTGATGAAGATGCCTTGTAAAGCCCTGCGAAGTGGTAGCTGCTCAGAGATAAACCCAAAGTGGTAAGACCGACATTGGTGTCCATGTAGCCAGTTGTGGTGTCGCTCAAAACGAAGCCTGCACCGGGCGTTACTGTGCCTACAAACGTCCCGCTAGTAAGACTTGTCATGCAGAGAGCATTTGGTGCGTGGCTTCCCCAAATCGGTAGATACATACGCTTCAGCGAGGAATACCAGCCATCACTTTTTCCTGTCTTGTAGAAGGTATTGATTGCCGACTTCTGCCCACCGCTAACCGTGCCACCAGCAGCGACAACCGCATTGATGTAAGCCTTTGCCGATGGATCAAGCCCACCGATCATCCCTCCACCAAGCATATTTCCAAGTGAGTAATTCATTAGTAGCTGCGATATTGCATATTGGAGTTGGTCGAAATGCGGTTGGAGATGATCGTCTGCGTGTGCTGCTCGTCGAGGCGCATCAACTCATCGAGGAGTATCTCGTTGGCCTCCTGCTCCGCAACCATAGCCCGTTCCTGCTGCCCCTCTGCGCGGAGGTAGTCGGAATACGTCCCGTGGGCGATATACTCAAACCACTCGCTGGGGATGGATGTCGTGTTACCCGGGGCGGTTCCGTAGGTGTCCGTGTGCTGCGTCTTGCAGGTCACCCACACGGTGTCTGGCTGGTTCACACCGTAGATCAACTGTGCGCCCGTCTGGGTCACCACGAACTCATACTCCAGTGCGCTGGCGGCAAGGTAGGGCTGGGTCTTGTAGATGCGTAGGAAGGTATCCACAAGCTCGCCATTGGGGTCGCTGTAGAGAACCACACCGTCCACCGGGGTGAACTCCTCCGCGATCAGCAGGAACCTCGTCCAGTAGTTACTAGCGCGGTATGCCTTCTTAGCCCTGCGGTTGATGAATGCCTTGATCCTGCCCTCCTCCCCGGTCGCAAAGATGACCCCGCACAGGGATTGCACTAGGTCAAAAAGCTCACTGTAGGTTCGGGTCTGCATCAGATTTTGTTCGCTGCCATGCTTGGCTCCAATTTTTGAAAATCACGCACAAATCCCCGGTCATCCCAGCAGTCATTGCCATACTTCTCACGGATGAGGAAATACTCATGACTCGGGATACTGGCAACCATCTTGCCAAGACCCGCTATTGATCTGTGTCCTCTAGCCTCAAACGCCTCACGGGCGCATGATCTCTCTCTAAATTTTTGTTGAGTTTCCATCAACATTCGTCCACTGCATAGCTCATTGATTAGAGCGGAATTCATTTCAGCTTCGGATATTTGCATATTAGGCAAAAATAAGGGTGAGGGTAGTAATTACACTACCCCCACCCTGATTATGTATTAGGCTTGGAACTGGGTAAGATCCAGAATCTGAAGACCGATGATGATCTCACCAGCGGTGATGCTTGCAACAGCAGAGTCAGTCACCTTGATATAAACTGGCGTAGCTGTAGACGCTGCTCCAACTGGCAATACGCCTCCTTTAATGGTGGTATTTCCAGCAGTTTGAACAAATGAAGTGCCAGTGTTGAATGTTGGAAGACCAACAGTTGCACCATCCACATCAAGTGCGCTGATAAACTCTACTGGAGTAGCGAGAGTTGTACCAACACCAATAGATAAAGTTGTTGAACCAACAATATCAACAGTATTAGTAACAGCGCAGAGGGTTACAGCACCACCAGCAGGGATTGTTGCGATCTGACGGGTTCCGCCGTTGCCAATGGCAATCAGGTCAGCAGCCGTAAGTCGAATGACATCTGTGTAGGGAGCGCGTTCGTTATTAGTAAGTTTAGCCATATTATTATTTCTTTATGTGTTGTTGGGTTAAGCTTAAACGGTGATCTTGCCGTGTGCGCCGGGGTGTTTGCAGACAAGGGTTCCAGTCATGTCAACAAAGCCACGCTCGCCACCACCTTGGTTCTCAAGACGGGTAGCACCCATCGGGATGAGGGTATTGAATTGGAGATAGGCTGGGTTAACGACGAAGCCAGAAGCACCTGTCATGCAATCAGGATTTCCGTTGATGATCTTAACGATACCGAAGTCGGAATCATACATCTGGACGGAGTGCGTGACCTTCTTGCTCTCGGCGTTCTGGTTGACACGATAGACCGCCTCGGAAGCAGCAGCACCACTCGAGCGAGTGAAGTTGGAGATAACCTTGCGGAGTGCCACGTTGGCGATGAGCGTCAGCGCGTTAGCCTCACCGTTGACCGAGAAGATCGACGCGATGATGTCGTTGAACGTGGTCTCGTTGGGAGCGGAGGACGCGATGCTTGCAGCCGGGGTGCGGTATGCAGCAGGAACGTCAGCAGGGCCAGCCGAGTCGAGCCAGTCACCGAGACCGCGAAGGGCGTATGGAGTGCCTGCGCCGTCCTCGACCGAGCGGTCGCTGTTGGAGCAGATACGAGCCTCAACGTCCCGCTTAAGCTCGCGCATCGCCTTAGCTTCAGCCTGTGCGATGTTCGCAGGGCCTACCGAGTTAACGGCTTGCTGGAGGTTCGATACGAGGAAATCGCGGCGGAAGATTTGGACGTAGTTACCGAGGCGAGCGCGTTGTGCGAACTGGTCGGAGAACGAGGTCACATCAGTTCCTTCGGAGATACCCGTGGTGACTGGTGAGGCGAGCTTGTCAGCAGTCCATTCCGAGAAGGTGGACTTGGCCGTTCCCTTGCCGCAGAGCGACAGGAGAGGGGTCTCTTCTGGGGCGAGGAGGGTCAACTCGTTGGAGAGATCCTCGCGGTTACTGATGGCGGAACCCTGACCTGTCCGTGCGGCAGGAGCATTGGGCGAATAAGTGGTGGTGATAGGCATATTATTATTTTATTTTAAAATTATTTGTATTTGGCGATTCGGGCTGAGATCCAATCATCTACTGATTGCGATTCCTCAAACTTGCTGTATGCCTCCGCTGCCTTCCTTGGCTTGCTCGATCTTGTGCTTACCGCAGCTACCGTTGGTGATGAGGATGGATTTATCTTCAACTTACTTCCAACTGCTGAAACATTAACACGCGACTTTCCTTTGCCGTAGATGGAGTTGGCGGCATGGGCTAGGATGTATTCTAGCTGATAGCCAAGCTCTGGAATCTTGATTTTTACCTGTTGAGCGATTGGGTCTTGCATCATTGCTTGGAACCTAGCCCCGACCTCAGACTCAACGTCTAGGATGTCGGGAACCTCGTTCTTTGCGGCGGCTGAATACTGCTCTTCCATTTGTGCGAGTTGCTGGATCTTGGCGATCTGCTTCTCTTGGGCGGGAATGAATTTGGTAATTGCTTCCCGAGCGTTGCGATTTGCCTTCCGAATCTCCCTCTTGGTGAATTCACGGTCACCCACGGTAATAATATCGTCCGGGCCGTAATCCTCATGTTCCTCAAGGATAGCGTCTGTATCATCCAAGACCTGTTCAAGCTCGCCATACTTAGCAATCAACTCCTTCGGATCGGAAATGTTCCTGAATGGATTCTCATCCTGTGGAACTTCCTTCGTGGGTTTTGCTGTCGCCTGTTGCTGGAGCTTTTCTTCCAGTAGCCTCTTCTGTGCGGTTAGTTCTCCTACACGTTGAAGCAGGCGACTCTTGCCTTTCTTAGCCAGTTCTTGAATCTGCTCAGTCGATAGATTAAGCAAATCTATTTCAGCTTCATCGGAACCTGCATCCTCCTCCTCGTCGGCATACTCGGTATCATCCTCGGGTTCAGCTTCCTGCTCCTCCGGCTCTACTTCGGTATCCTCCTCGGATTCCTCTGCTTGTTCGTCCTCTTGTGATGCAATACCGGATCTCCGAGCAATATACTCCTCAACCGATACGTTTGACACTGGTTCTGTAGCCCCAGCGATGGCCGTAGATTCTTCACTCATATGTTAAAACGCCAATTACGCTAGGCGATAGCGATGAATGAGAACTGCTGGGATATTGATTTATTGTCAACCCCCCTCCCCGGGACGCAAAAACGCCCTAGTAGCATTTAACTACTAGGGCGGGGGAACCAATCCAAACATGAACGAGAATTACTTCTCGGAGGCAATCTTCACGAATTGTAGTATTTCGTCAAGAGTAGAAATTGATCCTGCCAATTTCATCACCTCACTTGTGTTTTCCGCCTGCCGAAGTGTGGATATGAAAGCCTCCCTCTCGTCAGATAGGAACGATAAGAATACCTTGAACTCCTCGTTGTTGATGAGGATTGCGACTGCTTCTTGTAGTGTTGGGACTGGTATCATATTATTTCATTGATTTGCTTCCGCTGCATTTCCATTTGCGGCGACTTAAATTGTTAGGACTATTTTCGTCAGATTTCCAGTCACCTTTGATCTTGGCGGAACGGGCGCAGTAAGCATCACCCTTGGCTGTGCCGGGACGAATACGATCCCCACCATCCGCAGCCTTACCAGCTTGTCCGAACTTCACGGTTCTCTTGCGTCCGGTGGCGGGACTTGTGACTACTTTTGTAAATCTCTTTTCCATTATGGTTCAATCAGATATTCGCACTCAAAGGCGATAATAGGGGGTGGATCAATCAGTGAGTAGTATTCTGGACGAGGGGCAGTTCTACGCAAGCAAGTCTCGCAACCTTCGCGCCAGTCCCACTCACCATCCTCATCAAATCCTACACCATTGCATCGGGCTATGTCGCTATTGAGCTTGTTCACTTCTTAGGCTTAGGCTTAGAATGAGTCAATGGCTTGCTGGATGCGGTATGCTTTGCTCCAGTGTGAACTTGACCATTCATCTTGTGAACCGCGCCAGTGTGAAGTTTCCCGCTTTTCGTGTAGTGTTTTGAACCAGCACTCATTTCTTCTTAGCTGTTTTAGCTGAGTCGCGGAAGTCTTTTGCAGTCGGAGCTTTCTTGCTGCCCACCTTGTTCATCTTCTCACCCGATCCCGCCTTGATGCGAGCCTTCTTTGCATTGATGTTTGCGTATAGTCCTTGTTTCATATTATTTTTTGTAGAATGGTTTGATTCTGATGGCATCGATCACCATATCAGATATACCGGGCTTGCTTTTTTCCTCTTGATCCATGAGCTTACTTTCGACAATCCTAGCCTCATTACGAGCTTCGCCAGTAAGGGTAGGGATGTTTTTATCACCACCTATAACCCTAGAGATGATGGTTTGCCTGAGTGCGTTGTCATCATTTAAGTAAGCCATCCCTGCCTCTCCCGCATCCTTGAAGTTCTTCTCCCTCCATTTTTGCATTTCTGGCGTTATCTTGAACTTTGGATTGTAGTCATTTTCATCCATCCAATGGCGAGATGCCTCCAATACGACTAGTGCGTTATATCCGCGAGGATCGTTTTTAAAATAGTTTTGATTAGGGACAATGGAAGAGGTTTCGCCCTGACCTTGCCCCGGTGGGTTCTTGGCCCCACCCCAAGCCATCCCGGCTACCTCTTTCCCTTCTTTGTTGTAATAGTCCTCAAGCCCTAAGCTTTTGGCTGAAACAACAGGGTAACCCCCATAGCTCTTTAGTAGCGGGGTGTTGTAATCTCGATTAGATCCAATCAAGGTGTTTTTGAAAGGACTGGGCATATTATTGCTGATTCATTCCTTGGGTCTGGATTCCTCCCATCTCCGCAGGTGCTGTTCCGATGCGTCCAATCTCGGCGTTCTGTGCCTGTTGCATCTGGAACTGGTATTGCTCCGCATACTTCTGGAGCCTTCCGCCGAATGCCTCGTCGTTCTGCGCTCTCTGAGCCACATCAGGCTGCTGTGCGTATGCCTGTAGCATCTGCATGGCGATCTGTGCGCCGTTGGGCTGGGCAGGCATCTCTATGCCAGCGTAGATCTTCGCTAGGTCGTCCGTGACCTGTTTCTGAACCTTTGCGGTGGCTTCCTCGGCAGGTTGCAGGACATAGTCCCCGAACACCGGGTCGATGCTCATGGCGGCGAACTCAAGGAACTTGTCCATGTCGATGCGCCCGTTGCGGTCGAACTGAACGAGGCTCCCGATCTGCTTCATGCGTGACTCGGCGTTATCCGGGTCTGCGCTGAGGGAATCGAAGGATACCGAGAATGAGTAGTTCTCGTCCGGTGATCCCTTGGTCATCGTCTGCGGGTTAGGGTTGCCTGTGACTTGGAAGAATATCTCATCCGGCCCCATGCGCTGGAACAGTTTCCACGCCAACCCGAGGACATCCTTAACGTGGTCGAGATACTTGTTAACATAGAACTGCTGGCGAACCGATGATATGGGGCTGCTCAGGTCGAGTCCCACTGCGCGGTCTGCCTGTGCGTTCATGGATAGCTCGATCTCCATCGACCCGTTGTCCGCTGGCGGGATCGGCCCGAATGCGATCTCCCCGAGCCTGCGATAGGGAACCCGGCGACCCGGCCCCCAGTCCGAGGGCGGTCTGCCAGCAGGGTGCATGAGCGGTGGAAGGGTGGCTAGGCTCGCCCTGTCGATCCGGCTGTCACGCTCGGTCTTGATCTGTAGCTGCGATCCACGGAGGATATCGGAAAACGTCTGAACCTCATACATCCGGTTCTGGTTGTAGCTCAGGCGGGTGGTCACGAACGGATAGTCATCGTATCCATTCAGTAGCTCAGTCTTCGCATATCCATCGACGTTGGGGTTGAATACGGTGCAATAGATGCCCTCGGCTCCATCCTCATCGATCAGACGCTGATATGCGTATACCAGCATCACTAGGTCGTCGTCGTTTGCGATGGGCAGGTTGGTGAAACGCTTCGCCTTCTGGCCGTCTAGGTAATACGAATCCTTCCCGCGAAGGTCTTCGATGGCTTTCCTCACCCACTCCTCGTCCCAACCCTCTGTGGCTACCTTCTTCTCAAGCTCCTGAGCGGTCACGAACGTCCTCCAGAAGACGTATGGAGCGGACTGCGGGTCGATGACGTATGAGGGGAATAGAACCTCACCATCTGGCGCACAGGACTGCACGAAGGGGCAGTTGACCGACAGGCGGGGAACCGGGATGCTCGCCCTGCCCATCTTGCGGATCTCCCGCAGGAACTTGTTAACGCGCTTGGCGTTCATGTTTGGGAATGCCTGAACGATCATGTCTACCAGCATCTCGTCATCCACCCCGTTGATGATCATTTCCGCCATCTCCGGGGATGCCTGTGCAAGCTCCTCCAGCGACACCTCCTGCAGGAATGTGCGCTTCTCGCGCTTCCAGCCCACATAGGTGACCATGATGCCCTTCTCAAGCAGGTGGTTTGCACCAAGCTCCATCTGGTTCTTGAAGTCCGGGATGTAGCTGGATTTCATCCACTTAAGGAACGAGGATACCAGTGCCGCCCTCGGGATGGACGAGGTGGAGGTTGGGAAAGCCTTGATGTGGCTGCGGGTCAGGGCTTGGGCTAGGATCGCCACGAAGGCATCGATGCGCTCCCCGATGACATTGACCTCCATGTCCGATGCGCCGTCCCAAGGGAAGGCATTAGACCCGTTCTTGCGAAGGTCGGTGGTCTTACCATCCCAAATATTCCGCCGATCATCATAGCTGCGATTACAGACTTCAAAATATTCATCTAGGTCAATTAGGCAGTTGTCGTATGCGCTGCGGAGTGTCTCAATGTCTGGCTCATTCGCAGTGTAGATCAGTGACTCGTCGTTAATGTTTTCTGGTGATTCGGATTTCATGGATTATAGCTGTAATAGGTTTCCCCGTTCTCTTCTCGGAGTGTCACCTTGATTCTTTTTTTGACGATCCTCTGGGAGAGTTTCTGCGAGCATTCAATGGGGATGCGGCTTCCGTTTAGGTCGCCATAGACGAAACGCGGGTTCCTAGCGGCTTCAATGACGTATACCTCGATCTCCTCGGTCTCGACGGCCGGGGTGGCTAGGTGTTTCTTCATCATCCACAGTGCGTGGTCAGTCCAGTAGATGGTGGCTCCGGTCTTGTCCCAGTCCACCCCCTTGGTCAAAAACTCGTCACGATATGCCTTAGCCTCGGTGGGGGTGACTCCCAGCTTCTCCGCGACTTCCTTTTGCTTCCAATCTTTAATATCCTCCATTGCCTTGAATTGTTACTTTTGATCGCTTTGCGTCAACGTGATCTAGGTCAGCAATGGCAGCGTAACGCAGAACGTCAATAGGATCTTTCCACGCCTCCTTTAGCCCCTGATCGCCCGTATACTCTGCCAATGCCCTAATGATGTTCTCGCAGTCCGAACTGATATAGAAATGGGGGCGGTTTACCGAGTCTAGGGGCTTGCTGGTATCGTAGCTCATCTTGCTGAGTAGTGCCTGCAAACCCTCCTCGATCTCCAGCCCGGGCGCGGGGTTGCATATGATCTCCATCTCGCTCAAATCCTCGATGATGGACGAGGCCCCGTCAGAGGCTTGGTAGCGAGCAGCACCCAGCCTCGGGTCGATCAGCCTGTCGAATATCTCTTCATCCTCCTCGTAGTTCTTGATCAGTTCGACGTAGTCCCTGATGCCGTATCCCAGCCCCTTGGATGCCTCTCCGGGTATCCACTTACCGCTCTTCCACTCAGCCCAGTCACCATACTCAACCCCGGGCCATTCGCGGTAAACCCACATTGTTCCCCCCTCATCTACGGCGATCCAACACATAAACCAGTTCTTTGCCCCAGCCGGGTCGATGATCTGGTATCGGGTGACGTTCTTGGTTGGAATTTGATCCCTCGGAATTACATTTACGGCAGTGTTGAATTTCGGGAACTTGGTCGCCTGAGATTTCACAGGGACTCCGTATGCACGGATGAGGATCTCCTCCCGCGTCCTGCCCTCCAGAGCATCCTTGATGCGGTCGTAGCCACCGAACGGGTTATCCTGCGAGTGGAAGTAATGGATCGATGCGTTGCGCTTCTTCGACCGCTGGATGTAGGGGACTAGCTCACCATTGAGTAGCTCCGCAGGACGGGACTCCAAGGTGGTGGCACTGTCGAGATATTCCTTAATGACTTCAGTCCAGCCATCGATGGGGGTAAACGTAACCAGCATCTTAGCGTCCCGCGTAGCCAGTCGGAAGCGCAGCGTGTTGATCAGTTCCGGCCCGAGTAGATACTCGTCCAGCCACACCCCGATGTTATGCCACACGGGAGACCTGCTACCAAGCTCCGCACCCTCCAGAATGGTGGGGTTATTCTGATACTGGGAATATGTCTTAAAGATGATTTGCGACCCGTTAGGGAGGATTAGACTCCCGTCTGTGAACCCGTTCTTCTTGGTGTAGCTGATATACGCACCCGCAGATGTCTGCTTGGTCTTAAGCTCCGCAGGGAGCCAGTCGTAGACCGCGCTCTGCTGCTGGCGGATCGATACCTCGGATGTCTGCGCGAAACAGAATATCTCTGAG
>Ga0315905_10008248_pt1 | contig 10529 bp, 6 predicted proteins | sample LakEriMetagenome_5_FD_203522 | JGI IMG/M metagenome (GOLD analysis project Ga0315905, IMG submission 203522) | Freshwater fungal communities from buoy surface, Lake Erie, Ohio, United States - Buoy 4 MA121 | ecosystem: Environmental > Aquatic > Freshwater > Lake | place: USA: Lake Erie, Ohio... | reverse complement strand
CGCTGAGCCGCTCCACCACCTGCAGCATGGCCAGGGCCAGCTCCACCGTGCGCTTCTCGTCGTCGATCCGCGGCACCGAAAGGCCGCAGACCGCCAGATAGTTGGAGCCGGTGCTGCGCAACTTCTCAACGCCGCAGCGTTCAGCGGCATCATCGAAGGCCCCGATCAATTCATTGAGCACCACGATCGCCTGGTCGGGCGCCAGTTCGGCGGAAAGGTCCTGGAATCCCTCGAGATCGGCATAGAGCACGCTCACGCTCGGATATTGCTCGGTGATCGACTGCTCGCCCTGCTTGAGCCGCTCGGCGGTGCGGGCCGGCAGGATATTGAGCAGCAGCCGGTCGTTCTCCTGCAGCTGGGAGCGGATCGCCTCCTCCCGCTGCTGCAGGGTGGCGGCCATGCTGTTGAAAGAGCTAGAAAGCTCGCCAAATTCATCGCCAGAATCCACCTTCACCTGCACAGCGCTATCGCCGGCAATGATCTGCTTGGTGGCCCGTATCAAGCGCTGAATCGGCTGGATAAAACTGCGCGCCAGCGCCAGCGACATCAGGGTGAGCAGGGGGATCAGAATGGCGCCCAGCAGCAGCAGGGCATCGCGCAGACGGCGCACCCCCTGCAGCGCTTCGGCCTTATCAATCTTGGCCACCAACCCCCACTCATGTTTGCCAATCCGGATCGGCTGATAAGACTTCAACACCCGCTTGCCGCGGTAATCGAACTCCTCAGCCTCACCGGTCTGGCCCGCGAGCGCCCGCTTTGCCCCCTCGGTTCTCACCTCCTGAATCAGAACCGGACTGTTGGTCCTCTTGATCCAATCAATCTTCTCTTGCGAAACTCCTTGAGCACGAAGATTTTGGAAGTATTGATCCGGGTTTTCCAGAAACGCCCTGGGGGAGGAGCGGAACTTGAAATCCTGGCCTACCAGAAAAGACTCCCCAGTTTTGCCAAGCCCCTGCTTCTCCCATTGCTTGTTGTCGGTCATCACCCGATCGATCGCCTCAGGATTGAGCTGATAAATCAGGGCGCCAATAAATTTATCGCCATCAAACACGGTAGAGCCAATGAAAAAGGCAGGCTCACCGAAGCTGGCTTTGTAGTGCTCGATATCCGAAATATAAACGAAATAAGGATCACGGGACTTGCGAATCTCTTCAAAAGTTTTTGCAAGCGCCGTATCCGCATAAACGCCGGTCTTAAGATTAGAACCCATATCCGCCTCCTTGGACACGGAAAACAAAACGTCACCACTATCAATATCAACAAGAAAGATGTCGCGATAATTAAAAACCTCGGCAAGGCGGCGGAAGCGTTTGGCATATTTTCGATGCACAGCACTATATTCACTGCCATCACCAGGATCCTCCAACTCATCCAGACGCGGGGCGCGGGGATTGTTGGCAGTGTAATGATAGGTGAGGTAGCGATCAGCAGGAGTATTGGGCAGATAGGTGGCGAGTGCAGGCTCGCCATCTAAGTTCTTCTTGAGCTTAGGTAGGAATACATCGGTGTAATAGGCAACGAGTTTTTTCTGCTGATCCGCGCTAAGTGTGGTGTTTTGAAGCTTGGGGTAGGCGGCACGGAAATCGTTGAGGCCATCAATCACCAGAAAACCCTCGCTCATCGTGAGCACGTGGTTGCTGAGGAAGCCGAAGTAATCCTTCAACGCCTCCGCACGGCTGTCGCGCAGCGCTACCAATTGATTCGTGACCGCCTTGGTGAGCACATTGCTGCCGATGCTGAAGCTCACCAGGCCGGTGAGCAAGAGGCTCAGCAGGCTGGCCAGCAGCACCATGGCCAGCACCTTGGACTGGACACCGAGTCGACGAAAAAGCTTCAGAACCATGGCTTCAAGGAGATGAACTTGGGAGCAAACTCAATCAGGCTCAATCAGGCAGGCTCAATAAGGAGTGGCGCCTCCACGGGCTAGCAATCGTTGCCGGCAGGAATTCAAACCGGATAGCTCGATATCAACGCAGGAGCTCCCGTCGTATTGGAAGGGATTATCAAGATCACGAATCAGCAGCAACAGATAGGTGAAGGAGGTGAACAAGAAACAGGAAACCACCATGTTCTCACTGAATCGATCCGCACCGATCAGCAGCAGCGCCACAACAGCGCCCACCAGAAAAATCTCGAGCATCGCATAGGCGGGGCCCAGGAAATCACTGTCTCGGTTGCTGGCCATCCGGTTGACCAGGATGCGCATCCTGGCGAGCTCAGCCAAACCTCGATCGACAACCGAATCACCACTGCTGTGGCGCAGGTCGGCCAAGATCAAGTTGAGATCAGCAAGGCTGGCATCGATCACCTCAAAGCCAACCTGATTGGACAGCCATTGCCCTAGCTGCCCCAGCAGATCGGCAAGGCTTGAGGTGAGCCTGGTGATCTCGATGCCGGGTTGCAGCCTGGCCACGTAGTTGTTGATATCTTGAATCGATTCAATCGCATTGATAAACTGCGCCACCATGTCTTCACTGGCGCTGTAAGCGGCCAAGGTGCCGCTCAACACGAACGCCAGCACGAAGGTGGATGCGCCAAACAAGGAGCCCGTGAGCGAATCGAACTCCCAGGGTTCAAAGTCAAGCGTGTGAACGCCAAGCTTGGCCAGGGCAAACAGGGCCGTTAGGGGCAGCACCTTGAGAAAGAGTCTCCATTTCGACGCTGCTGCAGGGGGCGCAAAAGGGGGCGCTTCGGGGGGCGGTAAACCAAACACGGCGGCCGTTGCTGCTTGCACGCTTAGGAGACTGCTAGTTAACTCCAAACCTAGGCAGGGCCCCGGCTGCCGGCATGAGGAAAACCTTCGCTTCCGCCGGGGATGGCGGACTGGCTCAGCCTCCCGGTACCTCGACCTGCCGGTACCTCGACCTGCCGGTGCCTGAGTCCGCCGCTGGATTAGTCCGCCGCTGCCTCGGCGGGGCCGGGCTGCTCCCCGAAGAAGTCCTCCAACCGCAGTTCCGGGCGACGCACCAGGGCGAACAGGGTGCCGGCGTTGCCGCGACAGACCCGCAGATCGTCATCGAGCACGGTGATGTCGAGCCAGGCCGGGAAGCTCTGGTTCACCTCCCGCAGCAGCTGCAGGCGCCGATCGCCGATCCGGGGTCCGAGCCAGCCGCCCCGTACGAAGCGCACCCCCACCCGCTGCAGACCTTCCACCGAGATCCGCGCCTGCACGGCAATGCCGGCCAGGGGAGCGACCGGTCCGGCAAGCCGCAGCAGGTTCATGGCCCGGCCCTGCCGCGGATCCAGCAGCTGGAGGTTCTCCAGCCACGGCGCCACCGTGAGATAGGGCTGCCGGCCGCTGCTCCAGCGCAGTTCCCACACCCCCGTGAGCCGGTCGCTCTCCACAGCCAGGTTGGCAGGCTGAAGGTGCTCCAGGCGCTGGAGGAGCTCCCGCACCCGCGGCGCCTCAGTGGCCGAACCGGGGTGGCCCCGATCCCGCAGCAGCTGAAGCACTTCAGTGCGGCAGTCTGCGGCGGATTCCGCCGGAATGCCAGTGCTGGCAACGCCCGAGGCCATGGCGACGAACAACGTCCTAGGACTCGCATCATGGTGGACGGCGTTGGGCGATGGCGGGGCGCCGCCCCGGAATCGTTGGCGGGTCGGCAAAGGACGATCGCGATCAGGCCAAGAACCGCATCAAGGCGCCAGCACCCGGGCCAGCAGACCTAGCTCCCGGTCCCGTTGCTCGATCAGGCCCCAGCGCACGCTCCAGGGCGCCGTGGCAAACAACCGCACCATGGCCCCCACCAAGCGGGGCAGGGGCAGGGTGTTGGTGAGAAAGCCACTCCATTGCTCGCGGGGCAGGGCGAAGAAGGTGGTGAAGAAGTCCCGCAGTTGATCCTCCGGATAACGCATCAGCTTCTCCAGGCCGAAGCGGAACAGGGCATGGCGGCGGCGCAGCTCCAGGGGCCAGAGACCCTCCCAGGCCTGCCGGGCCACCGCCTCGCCATCGAGGGCCGGATCGGAGAGGGCCGCAGCGATGGCGGCGGCCAGATCCGGAGCCCGCCGCAGCAGGGAGCCCACCAGGTAGCCGGAGGCGGGATGAACCATCGAGGCGGCGCCACCAAAGCCCACCACCCGTTGATCGAGATCGGGCAGGGGCAGGTTCATCGGAAACAGGCAGAACTCCTCGTGCTCGATCGCCTCCACGGTGATGCCGGCGTGGGCCAGGCGACGCAGCAGCCGCTCCCGCAGCAGCGGATTGGGCAGCGGCGGGGCCAGGGCGAGGGAGGTTTCCTCCACGAAGAAGCGGCCCGCGCCCAGGTCCATGGCATAGAGAAAACTGGGGGGCTCCGCCTGCCGCTCAGCCGCGCTCAGGTGGTCGGCGCGGAAATCCATCAGCACGAACTGATCCGGATCCACCGGCGCTGCCGAGAAGCGCCCCACGATGCCGTAGGCGGCCTGGCCGGCGATGGGCTCCCCTGCCGGGCGTTGCACAAACACGGGGTCATGGCCGCTGGCATCCACCACCAGCCGGGCCGCCAGGTGATCACCGCCGGCCATGGACACCACCGAGTGGGCCTGGAGGTGCTCGATCGCCACGGCCCGGCCCCGATGCCACACCACCGGTGCGGCGGCAAGCAACTCCAGCCAGTGCTGCTGAAGGCCGCGTTTGTCGAACAGGCCGTAATCGATGCCGTGGCGGGTGGGCTCGGGGCCGAACCAGCTCACGGTGTCGCTCCAGCGGTGCGCCAGCAGGTGGCCCAGACCAGCCCGATCGGCCTCCGGCCCCCAGATGCCATAGGTGTTGGGCCAGGGAGCCGCCGGATCGTCCAGGGCCAGGGCCTCCAGCCGCAGCCCCCGCTCCACCAGGGCGGCGGCAATCGCCAGAGCGGCAGGCCCGGAGCCGATCACCAGAACATCGGCGATCGGGGCGGAGGCTGGCGAGTTCACAGTCGCACCTCCAGAACGGCGCGATTGCTGGCCTGGAGCTCGGGAGCCTCGAGAATCTGCTGCTCCGGATCGGCGATCACCTCCAGCCGGTGCGGTCCAGGGGAGAGATCGAGGGCAAGGGTGAAGTGCTCCTCCTCCCCAGCCGCCAACCAGGGCAGGCGCAGATAGCGGTGGCCTGAGTAGCGATCATCGATCACAACGGCAACCCCCACATCGCTGACGTCCATCGCACCGCGATTGACGACGCTGAACTGGAGGGCACCGGCCGCGAACACCGGCCGCTCCACCGCCAGATCGCTCTCGAGATGGTGCAGACGCTGCAGGGGATAGAGCCCGAAGCGCTTCACAGCCAGGAGCGAAGTGCCAGGGTGCTCATGGTGGAGATGGCCGCCATGCCGCAGATCCACGCTGCAGCCGTGCAGATGAAGAAAGGCACCCTCCTGGGGAACCGTGACACGGCCACGGGCGGGGTCGGTGTCATAGAAGCCGCAGCACTCCCAGTGCAGCGATCGCCCCAGGTAGCGGATCGGATCATCGGCGACACCAGGATCCTGGGCGGCAAGCCGGTAGTGCTGGAGAGTCTGATAGATGCTGCTGGCAGCCGCGCTGTCGCTGGCCTCACTGTGGGCGATGCGGCTGTTGCGCCGCTGCTGCCCCATGCAGAGCTTGGAGGCCACCGTGATCACGAGGGAACTCCACTCCAGTTCCATGCGTAGGCCATAGATCGGAGCCTCCACCAGCAGCCCCTGGTCCCTCAGGCCGGCGATGCTCTTCCCCACCAGATCCTGGAGCGGCCTGCCGCGCACATCGCCGAGATCAGCTGGATCCACCGGCAGCCGCACGCCGCTGGCATCGGCGCTGAAGCACACATAGGGGAAATGGGTGTTGCCATCGCCCCTCTGCAGGGCCCGAATCCTGCCATCGGCTGCCTGACACTTCCAGATGGTGGTGTTGCCAGCGCCGTTGGGAAGGAAGCTGAGCTCGCCGTTATCGAAGCTTGTAGTGGTGCCGAGGCCCAGGACATCCCCCGTGAGGGGAATGGCCTCCAGAGAGAGATGCTCGTTGATATCCCCCTGGATTAGATCACTCACCGAGTTGGCGATCCAGAGATCGCCGCCATGCTCAGGCATCGGTGGCAGCCGGCTCCGTGCTGCCTGAATCTGCGCCCTCGGCCTCCTCGCCCTCAGAGTCCTCGTCCTCCGGCGCCGGGGGAACCAGCACCACCTCGGCCAGCCGATCCCCCGTATCGATGCGCTGCAGGCGCACACCGGTGGCCGCCCGCGACTGCTGGGGAATGGCATCGGCCTGCATGCGCACGATCACGCCCCGCTCACTCACCAGCAACAACTCCTCGCCGGCGCCGAGCACCTTGAGGCCCACCAGCACGTCGCCATCGCGGCGGAACTTCATGCAGCGCAGGCCCATGCCGGCCCGTTTCTGCAACCGGAACTGATCAACCGGCACCCGTTTACCCAGGCCGCTGGCACTGGCCACCAGCACCCAGGGGCCCTCGCTGGCCGCCACCTCGTCGCCTTCGTCGTCGTCAGCAGCGACGTCGTCGGCCTCGCTGCTGGCCACCCGATCAGCAAGCTCGGCGGGCAGCACATCCATGCTCACCAGCCGGTCGCCCTCGCGCAGGTTCATCGCCCGCACCCCCCGCGCCGTACGCCCGAGGGGCCGCAGCTCCTCATCGCTGAGCCGGAAGTGGATCGTCATGCCCTTGAGGGAGCCGATCAGCACGCTGTCGCCGGGGAGGGCCAGCCGCACCCAGCGGAGGTCGTCTCCCTCCTCAAGGGAGATGGCAATCAGGCCGTTGGAGCGGATGTTGCTGAAGGCCGAGAGGCGGGTGCGCTTCACATAGCCGCCACTGGTGAGCATCAGCAGCTGCACGTCGTCATCGAAGGCACTCACCGACACCAGGGAGGTGATCGCCTCCTCGCGCGGAATCGGCAGCAACTGCACGATCGGTGTGCCCTTGGCGGTGCGGCTGCAGATCGGCACCCGGTAGGCGGGAACGGAATACACCACCCCGCGGTCGGAGAACAGCAGCAGGGCATCGTGGTCGTTGCAGCTGATGAACAGCTTCACCGCCTCCTCGCCCTGGCTGCGGGTGCCGGCCTTGCCGCGGGTGCCGCGGCTAGTGGCCTCAAATTCACTCACCGGCATCCGCTTCAGGTAGCCGTTCTCTGTGAGCAGCACCACCGAACGCTCATTGGCGATCAGGTCGATGTCATCGAGGCCGCCTTCAAGGTCGAGGATTTCGGTGCGGCGGGGGGAGTTGTAGCGGCTGCGGATCGCGTGGAGCTCCTCGTTGATCAGGCCGAACACCCGCTCCCGCCGCGCCAGGATGTCTAGGTAATCGGTGATCTTGGCGAGTAGATCGTCGTGCTCCAGGCGGATCTTGTCGGCCTCCAGGGCGGTGAGGCGCCGCAGCTGCATCTGCAGAATGGCGTCGGCCTGCACCTCGCTGAGGCCGAACTGATCCATCAGGCCCTGGCGGGCCGAGGCGGTGTCGGCGGCCGAACGGATTAGGGCGATGATCGCGTCGAGGTTGTCGAGGGCGATCAGCAGGCCCAGCAGGATGTGGTCCCGCTCCTCGGCCTTGCGCAGCAGGTAGCGGGTGCGTCGCTCGATCGTCTCGACCCGGAAGTCGAGGAACACCTCGAGCAACTTGCGCAGGGTGAGCAGGATCGGCTCCCCATTCACCAGCGCCAGCATGTAAGCGTTGAAATTGTTCTGGAGCGGCGTGAGCTTGAAGAGGTTGTTGAGCACCACCTGGGGGTAGGCATCCCGGCGCAACTCGATCACGATCCGCATGCCATCGCGGTCGCTTTCGTCGCGGATGTCGGCGATGCCCTCGAGCTTCTTGTCGTTGACCAGCTCAGCGATCCGCTCGATCAGCGCCGCCTTGTTGGTCTGGTAGGGGAGCTCGGTGATGATCACTGCATCGCGATCGGGCCGGCCCTTGGCCTCGATCGTTTCGATGTTGGCCACGCCTCGCATCGTCACCGAGCCGCGGCCGGTGGTGTAGGTCTCGCGGATGCCGCGGCGGCCGAGGATCTGGCCGCCGGTGGGGAAATCCGGGCCCGGGATGATCGCCAGCAGGGCCCGCTCCTCGAGCTCCGGATTGGCGATCAGGGCCAGCAGGCCATCGATCAGTTCGGTGAGGTTGTGGGGGGGGATGTTGGTGGCCATCCCCACGGCGATGCCGGTGGAACCGTTCAGCAGCAGCTGCGGAATCCGCGCCGGCATCACGGTGGGCTCCTGCTGGGAACCATCGAAGTTGTCGATGAAATCGACGGTTTCGCTTTCGATGTCCTCCAGCAGGGCGTCGGTGGTGAGCGCCTGCAGCCGCGATTCGGTGTAGCGCATCGCGGCGGGCGGGTCGTTGTCGACCGAGCCGAAGTTGCCGTGCCCATCAATCAGGGGCATGCGCATCGAGAAGTCCTGGGCCATGCGCACCAAGGCGTCGTACACCGCGGTGTCGCCGTGGGGGTGATATTTGCCCAGCACCTCGCCCACAACCCGGGCACATTTCCGGTAGGGGCGGTCATTGGTGAGCCCCAGCTCGTACATGGCGTAGAGAATGCGCCGGTGCACGGGCTTGAGGCCATCGCGGGCATCGGGCAGGGCCCGACCCACGATCACGCTCATCGCGTACTCCATGTAGGAGCGCGACATCTCATTGCGGAGATCGGTCTGGATGATCCGTCCGTCGGATTCGCCGGAACTGTTTTCGCCGGGTCCGGTGGGATCCGCCATGCACGACCGCCAGGGATTCCCCCTACTTTATCGAACCCCGCTCCCCTGCCATCCCGTCGGCCCTAGAACGGTGGACTGGGCGCCTGGCCAGAGCTTGGAATAGAGCCTTGGCCAGTGCTTGAAGTGGGGTCGTGGCCAGAGCTTGGAGTGGGGCCTGGCCATGGAGTGATGATCGCCGCCACCCTGGGGTCGCTCTCATGGAACGGCAGGAAAAGCGGCCATGGCCCCACGCAGCACCTCCGCCGATCGGCCGCCGCGGAGCGAGCTTCCCGATCTGCCCCGCCGCGGTGAGGAGGAGTTGCGGGATCGCCAGCGGCGCGGAATGTTGCGGGTGCGGGTGGCCGCCGATTTCCGCCGCCTGGTGGCCGAGGTGGGGCTGGCCGAGGCCTATGGCGCCACCGATGTGGTGGTGGCGGCGGAGGCCACCTTCACCGACCAGGCCAGCCTGGTGCTGAACCTGGGGCCCACCGATCCGCCGATCCGTCCCCGGGAACCCCAGATCGATGGGGTGGCGGCCCTGGCCGGTGGGTCCGGCAGCGATCTGGTGCTCCCGATCGGGGGGGGCGATGGTTTCCGCCACGGCGGCGCCCAGGCGCTCGCCACCCTGCTGGCCGGCGGCAGCGTGGAGCTGAGCGCCGCCGGCGACCCCACCCCGCTGCAGCCCCGCCGGGAACTCCACACCCGCCTCGACCTCGAGCGGATCGGCAACGGCCGGCTCCTTCTGCACCGGGGCATCGTGGAGAACGGTGTGGTGGCAGTGAGCAGTGCCGAAGGGGTGATCCACTCCGCCTGGGGCCCCTTGCTGGGCCCCTTCGGCAATGCCCTCTTCAGCGCATCCGGAGCCGACAGCATCGGTCTGGCGATGCCGGGCCTGACCCTCCTGGGCCCGGGTTCGCCGGTGCTGGTGGGTGGGGGCATCGGCTGGGTGGTCGGCACGGGCAGCGCCCATCAGCCCCATCCCCGCAGACTGGCCAGCGGCCATGCCCGCAGCCCCGGCGCAGTGGCGGCCCTCAGCGTGGACCTCCATGCCCTGGAGGGCCGCTGGGTGCGCGCCTGCCAGTTCGAGGGCCACGGCAGTGCTCTGCTGGTGGCGATCGCCGCGCCGATCCCGCTGCTGGATGGGCCCACGGCCGCCCAGGCCGCCACACCGGATGCGGAACTGGAGGCTCCGGTGCTCGATGTCTCGATCCCGCGGCGGATCAAGCCCAGCTTCGGCGGAGTGTCGTACGCAGCGCTGAAGGCCGGCGCCATCGCGGTGGATGGGAACCGGATCCCAGCGGCGCCCTGCCATAGCCCGCGTCTGGCCCGGGAGCTGGCCGAAGAGTTGGCGGAACGGCTGCGGGCCGATCGCTTCCCGCTGCGGCTGCCCCTGCTGCCCCTGGCTGCCCGGCCGGCCCTGATCCCGCTCGAGGCCTGAGCGGTCCACCTGATCGGATCCTTGTCAGGACGGGGCGTTGGCGGAAAACGGCCGTAAGCTCCGCCGAGACCTTACGCCCACCATGGCCGAGACCCCCGAGATCCCCGCAGTCCCGGCTGAAGCCCCACCGGCGGAGGCGGCGGCCCCCCACCCTGATCCTTCGGGAGAGTCCCTCGGTGGCGCACAGCCAACCGAGGTGACCAACGAATCCAACTGGGTGGACAGCGGCAGCCCCGCGATGCTGGGCTCCTATGTCACCCCAGCCCCATCAGTCTCCGCAGAGGCACCAGCGTCAGCCGAGGCCGCTCCAGCTGTGTTCGTGGCGGGCTACGGCTCAGCATCCCCCGATTTGCTCCCAGAACAGCCAGCTCCTGAGGCCGCTCCAGCTGTGTTCGTGGCGGGCTACGGCTCAGCATCCCCCGATTTGCTCCCAGAACAGCCAGCTCCTGAGGCCGCT
>Ga0315905_10008247_pt1 | contig 10530 bp, 10 predicted proteins | sample LakEriMetagenome_5_FD_203522 | JGI IMG/M metagenome (GOLD analysis project Ga0315905, IMG submission 203522) | Freshwater fungal communities from buoy surface, Lake Erie, Ohio, United States - Buoy 4 MA121 | ecosystem: Environmental > Aquatic > Freshwater > Lake | place: USA: Lake Erie, Ohio... | reverse complement strand
TTGTTTAATAATTTCAAAGTGAGCAACGGGGCCCAATGCAATCACTTGATTCGCTCCTTCTAGGGTTGTTACAGTCACAGGGTTTGACCAAGTTTCAGGAACCCCTGATAGGATTAACAGTAACGCTCCTGGAATTGCTAAGGGTAATAAAATGCGGGTGATGGATAAGACAACATCTTGGTAAAAATTCCCCAAGGCTCTGCCCGTTAACCCCCGAATAAAAGCAATGCCAACGCTTAATCCTGTGGCCGCCGACGTAAACATTAAAAATCCTAGGGCAAAAACTTGGCTGGTATAACTTAAGGTGGTTTCCCCTGAGTAATGTTGCTGATCGGTATTGGTTAAAAAAGAAATGGTGGTATGTAGGGCTAAATGCCAACTGGGAGCCGCCAATTGTGTGCCATTAAAGGGAAGATAGTTTTGCAACAGGAGAATTCCTAAAACCCCAATTCCCATCACTAAATTACTGTAAAGAATTGCCCTGACGTATTGCCACCCTGTCATTGCCTGTTGGGGACGCACTTGAATCCATTGATATAGAATGGTTTCTATGGGATTAAGCCAGGAATCTAACAAGGTTTTTTCACCTAAAAAGACCTTTGCAATATAACTCCCTAACAATGGAGTTATAATGATTACAATCACCAGGGTTAAGAGAATTTGTAAGTAACCTTGCCACATAATTTAAATAATTTCTTTCGTTAATGGACTGTAAAATATCGTTCTAAGAAATCTAAAGCATGGTTCCTTAATTCATAATATTCTTGGGTTTCTCGCATAGCATGGCGATCGCGCGGATGGGCAAAAGGAACTGTTAAAATTTCGCCAATATTCGCATTGGGGCCATTCGTCATTAACACAATGCGGTCAGCCATATAAATCGCCTCATCTACATCATGGGTAATCATCATTACCGCTTGACGATGGGCTTCCCAAATTTTCAAAACTTCCTGTTGCAATTTTTGTTTAGTTAACGCATCTAAAGCCCCAAAAGGTTCGTCCATTAATAACATTTTGGGACGAGTTGCCAAGGCCCTAGCAATGCCCACCCGTTGTTTCATTCCCCCGGAAATTTCATCGGGATATTTATCGGCGGCAGAGGTTAAATTGACCATGGCAATATGTTCATTAACAATACTAATTTTTTCAGCCCGATTAGCTTTTTTACAAACTTCATCCACCGCTAAACGAATATTTTCCCGCACCGTTAGCCAGGGCAAAAGGGAATAATTTTGAAAAACCATCATGCGTTCTGCCCCAGGTTTACGAATTAATTTTCCTTCTAAACAAACTGTCCCTGACGTGGCTTTCTCTAAGCCCGCAATAATTTTTAAAAGGGTAGATTTCCCACAACCAGAGTGACCAATAACAGCGATATATTCCTTTGAGCCAATGGTCAGATTGACGTTTTCTAAGACAGTGGAAGCAGTTCCATCAGCTTTGGGATAGGATTTAACGAGATTTTCAACAACGAGGAAGTCATCAGTCATGGTTGATTGTTGGGGATGAGGTAAGGGGGTGAATTGAGTCATGATTTTTGGTCTTGATTGTTAAGAAAAATAAAAAGATTGGGGGGCACTAGCTCGAATTTCAAAGCTGTTAAGATAACCGACTAAATCACTAGGGTCAAAAGCTTTGTGATCAATAAAGGCTTCTGCCGGAGCGACATAATAATCCTCTGTGGGACAAGCAATGCCCATTTCCCCAGCAATTTCCCGATATAAATCTGTTCTCCAAGCCTGCTTGGCGATCGCCTCGGCATTGTTAGGAATCTCAGGAATTTGTTGCCAACGAACCGCTTGGGTCATTAGCCATAAACTTTCCGATTGCCAGAGAAAAGTGGAATGATCATTAGGCGCTTTAGCAACGTCGGGGGGCATATCAAAAAATAGAGTCGTTTCAATGCTATCGACCAAGCGTTTTTGATCATCAAAGCCACCGTAATTGTAATTACCCACAATCCCCGGTGAGGTTAATGCGGGTTTAACCCCAGTAAAGGAACGTTGGGAAATAATTTCAGCCACTTCAGGGCGATTTTCGGGTTTACTGCAATATTGACAGGCTTCAATCATGGCTTTCACTAAAGAACGATAAGTTTTAGGATTTTCTGTAATAAAAGATTCCATCACGGCCAGAATGCGATCAGGATGGCCATTCCAAATTTGTCGTCCCTGGACAAAGGTAAAACCAACTCCTTCATTACCTGTAATTGCCCTTGTATTCCAGGGTTCAGCTACCATATAAGCCTGGGTTGAACCAATTCTCATGTTATTAACCATTTGGGGGGGCGGAATAATTAACAGGCGAAATTCTTCCACAGGATTAATACCCATTGCCGCAACTAAATAACGGACAAAATATTCATAAATTGAAGAGCTTAATACCACCGCCCAAACACGATTCTGTATAGGAGTTTGGTTAAAATAAGCCCTTAACTCTTGCCCAACACGTTCCAAATCACCGTTATATTCCTGCCAAGGTCGTAGGCCAAAATCCCACATCGCTCTATTCATGGTCATGGCGTTACCGTGGCGGTGAATGGTCATAGCTCCACACAGGGGCGCGATTCTGGCCCCTTCAGCGCCGGTGCGGGCATTGGTGACGGCTCCCGATACCACTGGGGATGCGTCCAACCGTCCAAAAATCAAGCCATCGCGGGAATTTGCCCAACTGGATTCGCGGCTTAATCTCACATTTAAACCGTACTTACGAAATAGACCTTTTTCCCAAGCCACGGCGAAGGGGGCGCAGTCATTAACGGGTACATAACCGATAGTTAAGTTGGGTTTTTCTAGGGTTTTTGGATCAATGATTGGTTCAACGGCTAGGGCCGCTTCTGTCATTTGGGTGGGATTACGGCTGCTATTAATCGCACAGGAAGAAAGGGCGGTTAATGCCGCTGTGGCCCCTAAACCTGTGAGAAATTTTCGTCGAAAAAGGCGATCGCTCATCGGGTTCCATTGATTAAGAATAAATGGGAAAATTTTATGAAAATTAAGCCATCAAAAACGATCTGGGGGTTATTAAAATCCACAGAAATCCAGTCCTAAACTCAACTAAATTTTATTTAAATGCCTGCTTTAGCCGGACGGTGGGTGACTAAAACCTGTAAGCGACCGATGAGATAATCCAAAATCAAGCCCGTTAAGCCAATAATTACCACCGCTAAAAAGACGGAACTTAAATTTAAACGACTCCATTCATCCCACAAAAAGAAGCCAATTCCCACCCCTCCCGTTAACATTTCCACTGCGACAATGACCAGCCAAGCAATGCCTAAACTTAGCCTTAGCCCCGTAAAAATATAGGGTAAACTGGCGGGTAAAATAATTTTCCAAATGCGACGATATTGGGGCATTTCTAGTACCGCTGCCACATCTAAATAATCCTTTGGTACACTAGCAACCCCTAACGCTGTATTAATAATGGTTGACCACAGGGACGTAATAAAAATGACAAAAATGGCCGATGGTTCCGCTACCCCAAAAATAGCCAAGGCGATCGGCAACCATGCCAAGGGGGACACGGGGCGTAGAACTTGAATAATTGGGTTAAAAATGAGCAAGGCGGTTCTGGATAAACCAATCAAAAACCCTAGGGGAATAGCCACCGCTGCCCCTAATAAAAAGCCAAGACAAACCCGTCGTAAACTCGCTAGTAATAACCAGCCGATACCTAAATCTCCTGGGCCTTTTTGATAGAATGGGTTCAGAATATAGGTCAAATTACTGGTGAACGCTTCCCAAGGGGTCGGCATTAATTCGCTGCGAAAGGTGGCTATAATCCACCACAGGGTAACTAACCCCAAAAAGCCTAACGCTGGTAGTAAAACAACATCCCGCAAGACTACAGGCTTAAGCCTTTTCCAGTGAGCTTGAGCCACTATGGCAAATATAGCAAGGTTCATCGAAGAAACACTTCCTTTTTAGATGAGGTACAAAAGTAGCGAGCAGTACCTATCAAGAACACCGAATCTGAGCAGAATTTACATAAAATCTGTCGAGATACAGTCTCCCCTCAATGCCGACGAAGTTAGCTGACGGGCTAGGGCTGAGAGATGCCCTTTTCTGGTTATCTTTAAGTTGCCCCAGAAATACGCCCCCAAAAACGGTTCCTCCGCTCCAATAAGCTTGGATTTGGCTGACTTGCTCTATGTTTCGAGATATTCTAACACAAGTTAGTCAGAGGTAAATGCAGCGGTCTAAATTTGCAGACTCAGGCGATCGCCAAGGTTTGGAGCCAATTGTTTAAAATGCTTCATAATCCCGTCTTTTCGGATAACCAGTCTTTACCATGCCTCCCATTGCCCATTACAGCCGCTTTAGCCCGACCGACTATTTAGAACTCGAACGCCTTAGCCCGATTAAGCATGAGTACTTACAGGGACAAGTAATTGCGATGGCGGGGGCAAGTAAAGCCCATGTGCTGCTTACAGGTAATCTTTCGGCGTTATTAGTTAATCATTTACGGGGGCAAGCTTGTTTGGTTTACGCCAGCGATATGAAAGTGCGTTTACCCAGTTTGAATATTTTTTATTATCCTGACTTGGCCGTGACCTGTGATCCCAGGGATCGCAGTTCCAGCGAAGATTTTATTCTCCATCCTAAATTGATTATTGAAGTGTTATCGGATTCCACCGAAGTCTTTGACCGGGGCGATAAATTTGCGGATTATAAGGCGATCGCCGCGTTAGAAGAATATGTTTTAATTCACCAAAAACAAGTCTTGATCGAGCAGTTTCAGCGTAAATCGTCCAATTTATGGCTACCAACCATTTATTATGCCCAAGACACGTTTTATTTAAACAGCATTAATTTTTCCTGTGCTGTTGACGCGATTTATGAAAATCTAGATCAGTTATTTTAAATTTTTTCGCTAATATTTCCCCCATGACTAAACCCAACTCCATCGACGTTTGGCAAGACAAACCTGCCTGGTGTCAGCCCTGGACAATTATTCTCACGGGAATTACTCTGATCAGTGCCAGTTGGTTACTGTTTCATCGCCTCTGGTTATCCCTCCCGATCGCCAGCTTAATCTTGCTTTGGTGGGGCTATTTTTTAGTACTGTATCCCCGCTTAATCAATCAAATGGCCAATCAAACGCTGGTGTCGCCGCCAAAAACTGATTTAGACTAAGGGCGTCGCTTTCCCTACATCTTAATCTTTAACTTTATGGCTCCTAATACCCTGTGGGATACGGTTCTGAAACCCTTTTTCCAGACCTTTTTGCTCGATCAAGGTGAACTGGAGCAAATCCAAGCTGCCGTTGATTGGCAAGCCGGAGAAACACGCTATGCCTTACCGCCTGGGATCACTTATCCCCCCTACTATCAATCCCAAAATTTCCACGGCATCGAAGGAGGCTATCTCACCACCACCGCCGCCCTTACCTATGACCCCATTACTCGCCATGTGTTACCGCCCAATGAAGACTGGGTTAGACAGGGCTTAATTGATCGCATTGGGGGATCGCCTCGACAAATTTTGGATCTGGGCTGTGGGACGGGAACCCAAACATTAGCCTTAAAAAAAGCCTTTCCCCTAGCGACTGTGACGGGGTTAGATTTGTCTCCCTTTATGCTCAGTTTGGCGGAATACAAAGCCGATCAAGCCCATTTATCGATCCACTGGCGATCGGGGCTGGCCGAAGCAACGGGTTTCCCCGCACAACAATTTGATTTAATTACGGCGGCCTTGCTTTTTCATGAAACGCCCCCCGCCATTAGCCAAGCCATTTTGAGAGAAGCGTTTCGGTTATTAACCCCCGGTGGACAATTATTGATTTTGGACGGCAATCAAGATAGTTTGCGGCAACAAGCCTGGCTCACCAATATTTTTGAAGAACCCTATATTCAAGATTATGCCCAAGGAGATTTGCGGGCTTGGTTACAGGATGCCGGTTTTGAAGCAGTACAAACGGAAAACCATTGGTGGGTACATCAAATTGCCCAAGGCCGTAAATCGTTACCTGTGCAGTCCCCGACTTGGCGGTCATCAGCCACCGAAACCGTGGGATCAGCCATATTTGCTTAAAAGTCAGCGAGTTTCAATCACCCGACCCACACGGACAAAGGATAATCCTTGTTGGGAAGCCGTATTGATCATCACCGCTTCGATGAGTTTCACAGCCCCCAATGATGACAATAAACAATAAACAAACCCCACCGAGAAACCGACCCAGCCCAGATGTCATCCTTTATCCTCCTAGCTCACTGTGAGTCGATTAAGTGTGGCATTTTCCCCTATAAGCGTTCGTGGGTGTGGGAATGTTGTTTAACGTTATCTTCGGGTTTAACCACTTTGCTATCATTCAAAACCCGTTTTTTCTCCAGGGAAAAATTAACTTGATCCCATTTACTGCCTAGGGGAATGTGGGTTTGGGCTTGGGGTCGAGCTTGGTAAGTACGGGCCGCGGCGGTGAGACGTTCGGCAAAATTATCGCAAAATTGGGTACTTTCCGCAAAAGCAGCGGGTTTTTGCAGCGTATCCCCCGTTAAGACTTCCCCCACTTTGACGGCGATCGCCCATTGATAAGAAGTCGGTACTTGTTTAAGAATGGCTTCGAGGGCAGCGGAGGGAATGGGTTCAATGATTTCCACCGAATGAAATTGACTATCTTCACGGAGAAAACAGGTGGCTAAACCTAACACACAATAATCGTCACTAGAAAGAGTCGTAGGGGAAGACGGCATAGAAACCATAAATAAAGTTGGGATAAATTCACTTTCCCTCAGTCTAAAAGTTACTAGGGAGATAGACTAGATAGATTAACGGAATTTATTAATTAATTCCCACGCTGACTTTGCCGTTTAATCCCAAAGGCGTGTTGATACTTCCCCGCCGCTGCTATGACCCGCGCCCATATTTCCCCCAGACCAAAAGAGATTAATCCCTACCATCAGCCCAGTGATAGTGCCTTGGGTTTGGTTTCGACCAAAAGTTTTCCGGCGATCGTCGGTACGGCCGACATGATGCTCAAGTCTTCCCAGGTGACCCTGGTGGGCTACGAAAAGATTGGTAGTGGTTACTGTACCGCTGTGGTGCGGGGCAAAATTGCCGACGTGCGCTTGGCAGTGGAAGAGGGAGCCAAAACCGCCGAACAGTTTGGCCAATTGGTGTCCAAGTCGGTGATTGCCCGTCCTATGCCCAATTTGCAGGCGGTTTTTCCCATTGGTAGCCATTTGGTAGATCTGGCCCAACAACAGCGGGGCTATAGTCGCCTCAGTAATCGTTCCATTGGTTTACTCGAAACGCGGGGGTTTCCAGCTATGGTGGGGGCGGCCGATGCCATGCTCAAGTCCGCCGATGTGCAATTGTCGTCCTATGAAATTATTGGCGATGGGCTGTGTACGGCGATCATCCGAGGCACAGTGGCCAATGTGGCCATGGCGATCGAAGTGGGAATGCAGGAAGCGGAACGGATCGGCGAACTCCACGCGGTGATGATTATTCCCCGGCTGTTGGAAGACTTAGAACACACCTTACCCGTGGCCACCTATTGGCTCGATGAAAATGAACCGTTGCCGATGTTGTTGCCCAATCAAGTCAGGGAAAAACAACGTCAATTAATTGCTTTACCCGAACTCGAAAAAGCGGTGATTCCCAAAAAACTGGTGGAAACCTTACCCATCGAGGAAACCCTGGCCCAACCCTTTTCTAAAGCAGAACCCCTGGCCCTAGAAGAATCCGTGGAACGTCCAACGGTGGAAGTGTTGAAGCCAGAAGAATTTTGATGGCAATATTAATCGCCATTTCAGCATTACTATTGTTAATTCGCCCTTGTTTAACCCCGACCCCATGGACTCTGACGCGATCGCCGACCATATTCCCTTTTTTCAAGGAGTATCCCCAGCAACTTACGCCAAAATTGTGCAACTAGGGGAAGTCAAAACCTATCCGGCTCAAGCGGTCATGGTTGATCAAGAAGAATGGGGACGGGAGGTGATTTTTATCATTAGTGGTTGGGTCAAAATTTCCACTCGCATTGGCGATCGAGCCCAGACCCTCGATATTTTTGGTCAGGGTGGCTACCTGGGTACCATGGCCGTTTTTGACGACTATCCCCCCCTCCACCAGGCGATCGCCCTAGCGCCGACCCAGACCCTTAACTTTTCGGCCCAGCGGTTTTTGCAACTCCTCCTCAAAGATCCAAATCTGCAACAACGCCTGCTCCAACTCACCAACCAACGCATCCGCCACCTCTATCGCCGTCTCAAATCCGCCCACCAATCCGATTCCCGCCGCATTATGAAAACCTTGGTATATTTAGGGGAAAACTATGGCGTTACCACGGATCGGGGTATAGAACTGGTGGCTATTCCTCCCCAGACCCTAGGAGAAATGGTACATTGTGACATCAGCGCAGTTAACGAAACCCTGTCCACCCTGCAAGGCCACCATCTCCTAGAACTCTTGCCCGATGAAGGTTGTTATTATTTGCCTGACATCAAGAAATTACATCATTTTTCTAAACAGTTTTAGGGCAATTTACCGTCAGCTTGACCCATCATTTCACTTATTTTTAGTCCTTCTCACGCCTTTTAAACCATTGCCATGAACTCCTCTGCCCCCAGCCTGCATTTTCAGGTGGCCATGCCCCAACCCCAGACTCACTATTTTGAAGTCAGTTTACAAATTCAAGGGTGGCAAAAGGACTGTTTAGATTTGAAATTTCCGGTGTGGACGCCCGGTTCCTATTTGGTGCGGGAATATGTCAGACATTTAGACGGGTTTGACGTCTGTGATGCGGTGACCAAAGCGCCGTTAACTTATCAAAAAATCAGTAAAAATCATTGGCAAATCCAAACCCCAACCGTTGAAAGCATTGACATTGCCTATCGTATTTATGCCGATGAATTGACTGTTCGCACCAATCACCTCGACTATAGCCACGGCTTTTTTACGGGGGCAGCGTTATTTTTCTATGTGCCTGGTTTTGAGCAATATCCTTTAACCCTGAGTGTCATTCCCCCGGAACCCACTTGGCAAATTGCCACCGCTTTACCCGTTAAGGATCAGGATCAGGCCACGGGGGCAAAAATCTTCTATGCCCAAGACTTTGACACCCTGGTGGATAGTCCGGTGGAGGTGGGATTACATCAAAACCATAAATTTACAGTAGCGGGAAAAGACCATCAGTTTGTGGTCTGGGGAGCCAGTAATCTGGATGCGGAGCAATTAATAAAAGATACGCAAAAAATTATTGCAACGGAAGCGGATTTATTTGGTGGTTTACCCTATGAGCACTATTTATTTTTGCTGCACTTATCCAACCAAGGCTATGGCGGTCTAGAGCATAAAGATTCCTGTGTGTTGAATTATTCCCGCTTTGGTTTTCGAGATCCCGAAAAATATCAACGCTTTTTGCAATTAGTGACCCATGAGTTTTTTCATCTTTGGAATATCAAACGTATTCGCCCGATCGCCTTGGAACAGTTTGATTATGACCAGGAAAATTACACCCCATCCCTCTGGTTTTCCGAAGGCACCACCAGTTATTACGATTTACTAATCCCGTTAAGGGCAGGACTTTACGACCGCCAAACCTATCTGAAAAATTTGGGTAAAGAAATCACCCGGTATTTAACGACCCCTGGGCGGGCGGTGCAACCCCTAGCGGAATCCAGTTTTGATGCTTGGATTAAGCTCTATCGCCGCGATGCCCATAGTGATAATAGCCAAATGTCCTATTACCTCAAGGGGGAATTGGTGACGTTAATGCTGGATTTGTTAATCCGTGATCGCCATCAAAACCAACGCTCCTTTGATGATGTACTGCGGCGAATGTGGGCGGAATTTGGCCAGACAGAAACAGGCTTTACCCCAGCACAATTAGAAAATATTATTGCCGAGGTCGCTGGGACAGATTTAACAGAATTTTTCCACACCACCCTCCACCGCACCGCCGAATTATCCTTAAATGATTATCTTTTACCCTTTGGGCTCAAACTCCAGGCGGTCAAAGAGGATCTGACCTCTTATTTAGGCATTAAAGTTAAATCTGAGGCCGGTCAAGAGAAAATCACCTTTGTAGCCGCCCAGTCCCCCGCCGCCCTCGCTGGCATTAGCCCCCAAGATGACCTGTTGGCGATCGATGGCATCCGCGTCAATGCAGAGCAGTTACCCCAGCGGCTAAAAGACTACCAAGCCAATGATATGATTCAGTTAACGGTGTTTCACCAAGATTTGCTGCGGACAGTTGAGGTTCAATTAGCTGCTCCCCACGCAAACCGTTACGAAGTCGTACCGATAGTAGACCCCTCGGACGCTCAACTTCACAATCTTGCCGGTTGGCTGGGTAATCCCTGATTCCGACTTTCTAAACTCTCTTAATTATTAATTACCGAGAGAACGCTTCCCTTACGGATGATTGGGGTTAAATCCTGGGGGATAGGGGCCTTTCTTTTGATTTTGCAATGCACAAGTTTCTGCCGATCGCCTATTTTGAAGAGCATTTCATCCCCTTTGAAGATGCCAAACTCTCTGTTGCCACCCATGCCCTCCACTACGGGACTGCGGCCTTTGGAGG
>Ga0315905_10008246_pt1 | contig 10531 bp, 15 predicted proteins | sample LakEriMetagenome_5_FD_203522 | JGI IMG/M metagenome (GOLD analysis project Ga0315905, IMG submission 203522) | Freshwater fungal communities from buoy surface, Lake Erie, Ohio, United States - Buoy 4 MA121 | ecosystem: Environmental > Aquatic > Freshwater > Lake | place: USA: Lake Erie, Ohio... | reverse complement strand
GAGGACGCTGAGGGGGACACCTGCCTCCGCTTGAATGCCTCATGGAGGCGGTTGAGTTGCGGTAGGAGGAGCTTGCCATTGCTGTTGTCCTGGGAGCCTGCGGGGTAAATAAAGCTAGTTTCGCAAATTTGTTTTTTTTTTGCGAACAGGGTGCTAGACTTTTTGTGCAAGGTCGTGTCAACCAATGGGGTCGGAACTTTGTACAAAAAGTACGAGTAAATGTACGAGTAAATTTTAGTACGAGTAAATTTTACCACTCGGGATCAACCAGCATCCGCCTGCAGGGATCCGGCGCGGCGCGTCAGCCCCTCCGCCGGCAGAGGCAGCAACATGGGGAGCTCTGGCAGCAAAGAGGTCCTATATATACCAGCAAGTTAGTATTAGACGCGCCCAAGCGCAAAGGGCTCTATGACCAAACCCCTGTGCCTCGGGGCTACATGCGATCGCGGAGCCCAGCAAGAGACCCCGGCCCCACGCCCGTAGCTCTGTAGATCGGGGCGAGGTGGTCCGTCGGCGGGGGCCCTGTTGGGATGGAGCCTGCATCATTATATGCCAGTGACTTCAGCGCATGGGTGCCAATTTCATGGCCTCCGCTCCTGCCCGTGGCGGTGCGGCTGCAGCACGATGCTACCAGCGAAAACAAGTTGTCTTTCGGTGCAACTCCGATTCCGTCTTACCGATTGAGCATTTACGTGGCCAGGTTTCGGAGGATGCAGGCCAGGCAACGGCCAACCTACAGCAGAAGGCCACGGAAAAGGGAGGTCCAGCGCTCAGGCTCGAGGAGGTCAGCACATAGGCAGTGTTGCTGCACACTACCCCAAAGCTTTAGCCCGCCGCCTTGTGTGTGCGCTCGCTTCCTTTCTGTGTCCTTGCCTTCAGCATCCATGCATATTTGGTTGTACTTGGGCCTGTGTGACAACCCGACGTCCCCAAACAGGGTAAAACTTTTGAACTAGAGAAGGACAGAGGATGTACAGACATTCTGTTTCTCATCATCTGGATAGTCTTCTGGTAATTTGCCCAAGTTTGCCCAAATGTCTGCCTTCGCAGAATGCCAGTGTGAATTAATATGGTGTGAATGCGAATTCATATGGCTGCGAAGGCAGACATTTCATATGGCTGGGCCCAGAGTAGCAGAATTTCCCAGAGTAGCAGAAATTTTTTTAGTACCCAGAGTACTCTGGGACCGGAGAGTAGCAGAATTTCCTCGAATTGAACCCTCTCGTACTTTTCGAACTCCTCAGCGCAGGCATGTTGGCCATAGCAATCGCTGGCTTGGTAACCGGGGAGCCAGCGCGGCTGGTTTCGGGCTACAATTTCAATGGTCAGGTGTGCGGAATTGGCGCCATGGAAGGCAGGCCCTTGGTATATTACCCCTTTCCGTTCCCCAAGGACATGACGGGCTCATCCCTCGATGGAGCTGATTTCACGTGGGCCACATGCGTGAAACAATGCCCCGATCAAAGGCCACCAAAAATTCCAAACAGGTATTTGCAGGCGTAGAAATTGCGGTTTAGGGGTTAGAGAATATTTCGTGTCTTGGGCACGCACAACGTTACAGTGTTGTGCGTGCCCAAGACACGTGCGTTCGGGAAGCAGCTGCGCCTCCTCCAGCGGGCGGGAGGCACCATGGACGCGGCGCAGATGAAAGACAAGTTTGCAGGCTCAACGTTTGAGGGTGCATACGGGAACCTGGAGGGTACCTTGCTGGCGTCGAGAAGCATATTGGGCTCGCGGCCGTAAACGTGTACGAAGGGATGCTGATGCGGGAGGACCCGATTTGGCAAAAGACAATCCAGCCCCCAAGCGCACGTGACGGAAATCCACTAACATGCGCACATGGATACATACAGCTGCATGCAGATGTTCCAGGTGCCGACCGAGGCAGCAGACAGAGTTACATATCCCGGTGTTACTGCCATGGGTCCAAGCGTCACATGCGGCGCACAGGTGCAATCATTTGACATCGATGGTTTATGTTTGCGGTGGATCACCGGTGCTGGCATTTGAGGCGCCCATTCACTATTGCAGACACATAGGCATAACTTTGGTTTTCCGTGTTACCAGGCAGATGGGACACCGTCCGAAGACGGCTCAACGGATATGGGAACATTTGGAACTCGTAATTTCATTGGATACTCGAAGTACTGCCTCAAGTACAACCCTCTGTGCTTGTGCAAAAAAAATGAGCCAAATAACACCAAGTCCTCGTGCTGCACACCAAACGCGAAAGCGGGCGAGGTCGGTTCACAGGCTTTCAAGAATGGAATTCCCCAGGTTGTCTCACCGAATTGTATGTCAATGATTCGGTGCAAACACACACACAGCGTTTGATCCGATGGAGCAGGGATGTGATGTAGATGACTGGTGTCATTGACTTCCTGCGCGCGCACAATTTGTATACGCAGGTGCAGAACATGAGTGAGACTCTTGCAAAGAAGCAGTTCGGCATCCTTATGGGACATCAGTATGGCTTTTGTTACCTTCCATACCCTTCGTTCGTGCCGGTAAGATATGTGCCCGAAGTCCGCCCCGCTCTTGTATCTTCGAACGCTGTTCTTCGTCGTTTTGTGCATCCCACATCTTCAAGTTTTTCGTCTTCTGTTGTTTGCCTCTGGGTGATCATTGCTTGGTTCGTTCTGGCGCGAGCAGGGGCCAAAAAGTGACAAGACGGGCACGGGTTCATGGACGCGCTGTATGCCACTCCTGGCCAAAGGCCCGGGCAACTTTTCCTCGTCCCTGACCTTGATTGAGCGTGCCTCAGTGTCAAACTCAACAAACTCCAGTGGTAACTCAGCCTCCAGCGGTAGTCAAAAAGACAAGGACGATATGATGAACAAAGCAATGGCTGCGGTTATGAAATCCATGTCAGGTATGTGACCTGAACCCCTGTACACTTGGGGACGCGGACATGTGCTTTCGCACCGCGAAAGGATGAGTGATTTGCTCACATCTAATCCCCAGATGAGAGTGTCACAATTTCGAAGAGTTTCTGGTCGAAGGTGGGGTAACAATCTTGATGGGAGCAGGACCTGGTGAAAGTGCCAAAATGCTCGTTCAAGAAGTGCAAAAGTACAAGTGGGTCATCGCGGCCTGCGCAGGTGTGTGTCCGTGGACTGCTTGGCATAGACAGCTGCAAGCTGGGGTGGGTTGATCGAGGAAATGCTCATGCGCCATGTCCCTGCCATTGCCTGCATTACGTTCAGATGACCGCGGTGCTGAAAAACTATGCATGTGCTGAACGCAAACAAACGAACGCCACGCACACGCACATGCAACACAGGAATTGCCCTGTTGGTTTCGATCCTCTACACTTTTCTGCTGAAAGTTGCGGCATTGCCTCTCGTTCTCACCATAATGTTTGCCGTATGGGTCATGCTGGGAGGGGCCCTTGCGATGCTCGGATTGAAGGCCGGATACATCGACGCAAAATCAATCCCGGGCTCCGACAAAGCTCTCACTCAAATGCCCGCTGTATGTAAAGAATTTACACGTGCATACTAGTATTTTTCGAATGGTAGAGGCTTCCGTACATGAATGAAGTTAAGGATCCAGTATCAGTTGTCGTGATTGCTTTTGTATGCATGATTGCGTGGTGTGTTGGTGGATTGAGCAGGGCGTTTCATTCGGCCCGGCCCAGACCAACCAGGCGTTGGTCGTGGCAGCGTGTGTGCTCGTTGGCATCTGCTTTGTTGCGTATTCACTTGTCGTGTGTATCATGGTGAGTGTTTGTATGCCAGCGTTGGGCGTGTGTTTTCATCGTGTATGGGAATGATAGATCACGTTTTTGAGCATAGGGCAGTCAACGCGCGAAAAAAGTTCTTACTCCCTTCCGTAAGCTATAGAAAAAAAAATGCATTTGACACACATCCATACGCACGCGCGAACGCATGCGTGCCATGTTGTGCACAACATGTCGGACATACATACAAACAAATATGTGGCGGGGGGGGCGCAGGTACCAAGGCTCAGGATGGCGTGTAAGGTCATCGACATCGCCTCTGTGTGTCTAGCCTCGATGCCCACGGCATTGTTGTTTCCTGTGATCCAGGTACACGAGCCAGAGCACGCAACATCCTCACTATGTAGTTGGGAGCACGCACATAAGCTGAGATTGAATCCGTTCGTCTGTTTTGTGCCACTGAGAGTGTGTCTTGGCACAGTTTTTCTGCAGTATTATTTTCTTCGGGTACTTTTGCATCGTCCTGTGGTACCTGGCGTCTGCGGGGACTTGGAACCCTGATGCTCGCAGGTGAATCTTACCATGAATTTTCAATTCGTTCGGGCCATCTTTCGGAGTTGCTTGCTTGCTCTCGCTCACTGTGTAACGCTTTCACCCCTCGCAAGTCCGAATGTGTTCAGTGCAGAAGGATCTTGATGTGCAGATGTAAAATAGTTGTATGCCCAGTGCAATAATGCTCATATCTACTCTCACAAGCTTGCGCACACGTGTTCGTACGCGAGACATGCACAGATTCGAGTGGGACGAACATTTACAACGTCTGATGGCGGTTCATTTTTTTGGACTTCTCTGGGGGCAAGCCTTCATCCTTGCAGTCGGAAATCTTGCAATTGCCGGTGCTGCTGCAGGTGAACAATCAATCTGCCAGCTCCAGATCCTAAAGTTTCACCCTTGTATCTTGACTCACCCAAACCTCACCTATTTCCTTTCAATAGCGTCGTTTTCGTGTGAGTGTGACCCTGTGGTATTTTGCTTAGAGTGGTTCCTGGCGGATGACAAAAAAGTGTTTTCGTCCCCCGCAATCTCCTCGGCACTGCGGACGTGTCGCTACCACCTGGGCACTTGTGCCTTTGGAAGTTTTATCATTGCCGTCGTTCAGGTGATATTTTTGTGTTTGATGCAAGAGGATGCGTTTGCTCAAAATTTTGCGTGCTCTCGTGCGAGCTTGATTACCTGCACACAATGCACGTGCCAGCCGCACGCATGCATGACAACACACGGTCACGTGCCCTTCCATTGTCCCTTTCCACCTCCGCTGCTCTCTAGATGATCCGATGGATTTTCCGGTACTACATGTACCAACTGAAGAAGCTTGATACGAATGGCACCTTCAAGCACATTATTGCTATACTGGCGTGTATTGGCGAGTAAGTTCTTCTACCCTCCTCAGTACAGCTGTATGCATGCAAGGGTGGCACACTGCCATTCAAACATTACGTTGGGCAATTGTCCTGACCAGTCTAAACACAAATCTACAGATGTTGCCTCTCTTGTCTCGAGCGTTTCCTGAATTTCATAAACAAGAATGCGTACATCCAGGTGAAATTTGCTGTTCGCAACCTTTGTTTGTTGCCTTTGCATAGATTGCACCACAAACCCTTACCGCAACACACGCGCACATTACAAAAAGTGCGACTGACGTCTTTCTCCCCTCCTTTCCGGACCTTGCTATCAGACTGCCATCACCGGCAATTCGTTCTGCACGGCGGCGAAGGACGCAAGCATGCTGTTACTCAGGAACTGTCTTCGGGTAGGCACGCTGCAAATCATTGCCAGTGCCTTCATTTTCCTCGGCAAGTACTTTATCGCTCTCGTTGTTGCTATCGCTGGCGCAATCTGGATGGTATGTTTTTTTATGTCTTAAAAGGGAAGCAAGGGAGAGGGAGAGAAGTAATTTTCACTGTGGGAGAGAACACAAATCTAGCCTCTCTGTATCGTAGCATGATCGTGGCAAAGGTTTGCGGTGTCTCAACTGCATCGTATGATGCCTGTGATGACTGAACGGGAGTGCGAAAACAGGTGGCGCTCGACAGTGGTGGCAGCGTCACCGAAGGTTGGGCTAATGTATCTTCGGCGCCGATCTTTCCTGTTACCATCGTTTTCATTTTGGCATTCAACATTGCGTGTGCGTTCCTGGACGTGTGGGACATGGTAATCGACACCATTTTTCAGTGCTACTGCATGGACGAGGAATATGGCACAGGCGAGTTGCGCCACATACTTGTTGTTACACAGTCTCACGGATATGTATTGACCACGCTTCTTGTGTATGTGTGCCATGTAGGAAACATCAACTGACGTGTCATAAAACACAGGCAAGTCGCCTGGAGACCTCAAAACCTGTGTGGCTCAGAACCCACCGACGGCCAGGGATCTCAAGGCCCTGGACGCCGTCACCCCGGGTAGCGGCGCCGCTACGGGTAGCGGCGCCGCTACCCGGGGTGCACCAGCGCCGCCACCCAGCGGCGGCGGCGGCTTCGGAGGTGCTCCACCTGCGCTGGGTGGCGGCGGCGGCTTCGGAGGTGCTCCACCTGTTGCCGGCGGCTTCGGAGGTTTCGGAGGTGCTCCGACTAATGCCGGATGGTAGGGTAGTGCAAATTACAGGCACGGGGTGTGGGTGTGTCTTCCGACATCAACCTCTTTTTCAGAGTTCAGTACGTTTGTCCGTGCGCAATCAAGTCGCGAGCTTTTGTGGAATCCTGGATCATTTTTCTCTACAGCTTCTCCTTTCGACAATCAGTCGTCAATAAAGATGACTTGATTTTGCGGCTTTTTACGACTTATGGAGGTCCCGGGCCGGCTAAGAATTCCGCCCTGCACCAAAGAACACACCAACATAAAGTCACGAGAGTCAGCGGATAGTGAGTGATTGCTTCAAAGGGCAGAGAGAGCCCAAACAGGACAAATAATCTTTCTATCCGAAGACAGTCTGACCGAAGATCCGCGAGACATGCCAGTGTCAGGGCGATGCTCATATTCCTGACGATCAAACGAAGACGAAGCCCAGTTACCATCCAGCACATACGGACTTTGGCCACCCGGGTTGTCCTGCCCAGACATTTGCCTGAGAAACATGTAATTTTCAACGAGAGAGCTTCCATCTGTGACACGCAGCGCACTGTTATCAGGCCAGGCGATCTTGAAGGCTTCGTGGCCTGTCCCCGAGGTCGGTTTCTCTGGCGCAACGCTGCCATGGTGATCTACTGCATTATCTTTGGTGATATCGCCCTTGTATGCCGAGTTTTTGAATTGGCATTTGCCAAGTAGCAGTTTTGGCCTCTGGCGCGTTGCCCAAAGAATGCCGTGGAGCCTGTTTGAGAAGCATTGCAGGCAATCCTGTTCCTGCTGATACATGACCTCAGGATCCGGATCGTATTTCGCCAGGGGAACAGGCACATTTTGGCCCTTTGCTTCGAAGCAGGCAGTGTTGTCGCGCATCAGCGAGTTGGTCATGAGGACATCAGCGTCCTGGTCCAACTTCAGTCCGGCCTTGTAGTGCCTCAGAATTTCGCTCTTTTCAATCTTGCACACCGCCTTGTTCGTCACGTGCAATCCGTATCCCGAGGCATCCTGCAACGTAGTACCGAGCAAGTGTACTGTGCTCTTCCCTGCTGCCAGCAAGCAAGTGTAGGGCTTCCATAGGCCTGTATCGACATTCAGCCCGCAGATGCGCGACTTTTCCAAAACGAGTTCAGTCGTTCCTCCACAGGACAACACACATGAACCCTCTCCATATCCTCTTAATGTACATCGCATAAAATGCCACTTGCCGCCACGAATGTGCATTCCTTGCCCGCATGCCGTGACACACGTCAAGTTCTCAAAACTTCCGCCGCCTACACGTTCATCCATTGTCCAGGGGCCGTGAAGCACAACACTGGACTCTCCTGTTACGCGTATGCGCTTTCGCACCTCGACAGGCGTCTTCCAGGCGTAGTATCCACTCCTAAATCGAATTTCCGAGTCATCCTTGGCCATGTCGAGTGCCTCCTGCAAGCTACCGTAGTCGTCCGGTAAAGTGATTGTCCATGCTTGTCTCAGGATATCCTGTATGAAATGAAGAGGATTGCCGCCGTATTTGTCCGCGCCGTGGATGCCCGACTTTGGCAGAACCAGATCCCCTACGTGGCACTGACGAAAATTTCCCGTCTTCTCATTCTCGTATCCCTCGCCTAAGCGCGTGTGCACACCTTTCAAAAACGCCACCCACAAGAACTCACGCCGATTGGGGTAAGCGATATTCATGGGGTGTTTGTCGACAAATGTAACTGACTTCGTGTCACGGTCCCAAGATGACGGGTACTGGCAAACACAGACACACAGCCCTCTGTCAATGGAATGCAACACACATGACCTGTCGAGGATACATTGTTACGAGGACATGCAGGAAGAGGAAAAACAGGTCGGGCACACATGCATCGCTGCTAGTCATGCCGATGGATGAGATTCAATAAACATAGTTGCGCAGATGGATACAATTGAATCAATACATTCACACATACATGTGTATGCATACACGCGTGCGTGCATGCATATATGCATGCGCACATCATATATGCTTTCTCTGCTCATTTTGACGCGATCTAATGCTCCCAACTTGCAATCTAATGCTACCAACTTTTATCTCTCCCTCACTCCTTCCCACGATGAAAGAGAGGAAGGATCCTGAATGCCTCCCTTTCATTCCCTGTTGCATATATGCATCCATCTTGTACTTCTCACAATTTCACACCTGATGTTGGTCGCAGATTTTACTAACTCCATCCCATTCGCACACTTTGACCGGGCGGCGAGAGCACCCAGGTATAGCACAGAATGGATTCTCTCGGCGACCGGACTTATCTGATGCGAACGGGCCGTCATGTTCTGAAGAAGAGGAACACGCAACTCAGTGTGTGCGCGAGCGCATCTGGTCACTCAACTTCAGTCCAGACAGAGTTGCAGTGACGTCAACTACATCAGAGAAATTTAAGGGAAAATATACTAAGGGACCAGAAAAGTGAAACGTTGGCAGGTCTAGTATATCCATATCTCGCATCATTCCATTGCGATGCAGATCTTCCAGGGCACGCTTCAGGCACTGGTGCGCGTCCCAAAATTGGCGCTGATCTATCCTGGCCGCCGCAACGTTGCACTCCCAGTTGGCCAACTGCATATCGAGTGTGCCGGTGTATGGGTTGTATGGGGTTTTGATGCGTACGTGTGTGTGTGTGTGTGTGTGTGCGCGCGCGCGCTTGTTTACGTGCGTGCGTGCGTGCGTGCGTGTGTGCGCACTTATACCAGCGTTGCTCGGGGGCAGCCAGAAAAGTAGCGCAGAAATGCTTCGTTCTTATAGGGATCGTATTTGTATTTTTGGCGAACAAAGAAACAGTGGATGCGCAACGCGATGAGCATGGAGAATCGACGGTTTAAGAAGTTGTAGAGCTCTGGGCGATCCGAGAAGTTTGTCGTGATGCACAGGCGCCACATGCAAGAGCGGCACCACGCTTGAATGCACTTGCTCGAGTCAGTTTTCAATTTCATCTTTGTCTCGTACAAGACCTTTTGTTGCTCCTCACGGAGCGCCTCTTCCCGCGCCACCTTCTCCTGCTGCAGCAGCTTGGCCTGGAGATATTTGTCATCTCGCTGCCCGCCCCCTCGTTTCTGTCTGCGCCCAGCAGAGCTAGCCCTGCTGCTGCCGCCAGGACTGCTGCCGGTGCGGCTCCCGAGGCCACTTGGCGGACGACTAGATGCTGGGGTGCCCGATCTGCTTCCTGCAACACTACTGGCTGGAGTGCTCCTGTAACTGCCCGAGCGGCTGTCAGGCCTGACGGGCTGATACATGCTGTCGACTCCTACTTTTGCATCGCTGGCACGAATGTAATCCGATATTTTGAAAGCATGCTTCCCAAAGAAAAGCGCTCCCAATCGCCTTGATGAGCCTGAAGCAGGGTCTTCGGGTTCGAGGCGCAGCGCGTCTCTCTCCACCGGGGGCAACTGCACCCCGCCGGCGGTGCCCGCCTGTGACTTTGCAGGCGTTCCAAACTGTTTCTGGGACAGCGACCAGGACAGGTCGCTATGCAGCATGGAAGAGCTGTCCTGCTCGGAGAAGGTCGCCACGCTGGTTTCGGTGAAGTTCACTCTACTCGCTGACTTGAGACGCTTCCTTTTATCCACCAGCGGCGGCAGCAAACCGGTTCCATCCACCAGTGGGCTGCTGAGAGAGTCCATCTTGATGATGCCTGACAGGGGACGGCTACTGCCTGGCCTGACGTCCCCTCTGCTGGGCGGGCGCGAGTCGAACCCTCCTTCCCCTTCGACTTTCGTGATGCCATACCCGGTGCCTGACAGGGGACGGCTGCTTCCTGGCCTTACGTCCCCTCTGCTGGGCGCGCGCGAGTCGAACCCTCCATTTTCTTCGATGTTGGTGATGCCGGACCCGGGCCGACTGAGCGAGCGCGTCCCCAAGTGGCCCTTGGCCGAGGCGCCGCCCTCATCCATAGTCCCGCTCCCGGAATTAATTCCAAAGAACACGGCCCGAGAATTCTTTTTGTATGTTGGTCAGCAGCCCCGCGGGCGTCAGCAGCTGCAGCGTGTCCTTGCTGGTGGTGATCAGGCAGTTGCTGTCCTTCATGTCGGCCAATACCCTAAATGCCTTTTTAAATAAAAATTCGGGATTGAAAGGTGAAATTTTCTTTGCGCCTTGCAGGTCAAACTGAACGATTTGTACCAAGGGAACCAAGAAGTTGACTTAAATACTTTATTTACTGCTTTAAATAATTGGGGGCCGAAAATAGTTTGGGTTTTTAA
>Ga0315905_10008244_pt1 | contig 10532 bp, 12 predicted proteins | sample LakEriMetagenome_5_FD_203522 | JGI IMG/M metagenome (GOLD analysis project Ga0315905, IMG submission 203522) | Freshwater fungal communities from buoy surface, Lake Erie, Ohio, United States - Buoy 4 MA121 | ecosystem: Environmental > Aquatic > Freshwater > Lake | place: USA: Lake Erie, Ohio... | reverse complement strand
TCGCCCCCCCCCCCCCGCTGGGGGGGTGCCCCCCCCCCCCCCCCCCCCCCCCCCCCCGCGCGCCGCTGCCACCAGCGCCCCGCCCACCTGCATGGGGTCCGCTCCGCTGCCCGCCAGCTGCCGCGTCCAGTGGGGCTTGAGCACGCCCTCCACCTGCTGGGGCGGTGCCATGAACAGCAGCTTGCGCACCGGCTGCCCCGCCAGCAGCGCATCCAGGCTGGGGGCCACGTCAGCCAGGGGCTCGTAGTACCTGGGGGGGCAGCGAGAGGAGGGGGGGAAGGAAGAAGGCGGCTGGGCAGCAACGCTCTGGGGCTGGGGGGGGGCGACGTCAGCAGCAGGGCCGGTGGGTAGGCAGCACGTGGCGGTGAGCGCGTGAGCGCGCGGGCGGGCCGGTCGGCGAGCAGGCAGCTACGCCGGCTGGCTGGCGCGCCGGCGGGCGGGCGGGAGGGCGGGCGGGGGTGCTTGCCTGGTGTGCAGCTCCTCCAGCTCTGGTGTCATGGCCAGCGTGGTGCAGTGGTCGCCCAGGAAGGCAACACAGGACGTGCCTGCAACAGCCGGGCGCAGGCGGCAGGGGGCGGGCGGCTGGGGTTTGGCATGCAGAGGGGAACAGCAGCCGTGCAACAACCGCCAACCACCGCTCTCTCACCGTTTAGACACCCCCCCCCGGGAGAGGCCCTCTCCCCCGCCCGCGCCAGCGCGTCGCCCCAGCTCACCCGTCTGCTGGCTGTACTCGAACGCCTGGCGCACCACCGCCGCCGGCAGCGCCGCGTCGCTGAGCTGGCGCCCGCCCAGGCCGTGCACGGCCAGGCCCTGCAGGAACACGCCGGGCCCCCGGGGCCACACGGCCAGGCCCTCACCCTCCAGGCCCGCCTCCCTGCGGAAAGCGGCCCTCGGAAGGGGGGGAGGAAGGCTGAACTGATCAACTGTCCATGTACTGCTGACGTCCGCGGGTTGATGATGCGTGCCTTGGTTTGTGCCTGGCGCACTGGTCGAGAAAGTCGCCTCTGCGCCCCCCACACAAACAAATATCAGCCAGCAAGACCGGCTCGTCAGCGGGCTGACGCTGCTGCGCTTGACGCACGCAGGGCAGGCCCACCTGCAGGCCGCGATCGCAGCTGGCCGCGCCTTCCCGGTGGCCAGCACCACGCGCACGCCCGCCTGGCACGCCGCGCGCACCGCGCTCGCCACGGCGGGTGAGATGCGGCTCTTGGAGTTGAGCAGGGTGCCTGCATGTGGGTCAGCAACATCTTGCTGTGCCTGGTGAGCGGCACTGTGTGTGTGGGGGGGGGGGGGGCTTGCAACATGGAGAATGTGTGATGGAACAACGCCCGGACGGCTGCCAAGCAGGGGTGCCCTGTGAGCGCCCCCTTGTGCTCACCGTCCATGTCAATGCACACCATCTCCACATCGCTGTCCCGGTACCTGCACGGGCGGCAGTGGTGCTGTTGGAGCGAGCGCCATGGCGTGGCATGGCGCTGTTCAGTGTTGTGATGGCGCTGTGGGAGTGAGCGCCATGGGCGTGGCATGGCGCTGTCATCAGGTTGTGGTGACCTGGGGGCTGGGAGCAAACCACTGCCTGCCTGCAACAACTTGAACCTGCACCCTGCGCAACCCCGCCCCCCACCTGTCAGCTGCGGGCGCCACCAGCAGGCTGCCTGCCGCCCCCCGCCCAGAGGTTGAGGGGGGAGCGTCGCCCGACGTCTGCCCGGGGAGCCTGCCGCCGTCAGCCCCGCTGCTGCTGCTGCTGCTGCATGGGGCCGCGTCAGCTTCCTCTGGGTGCATGTCAGCACCACCTGCAGGTCCGCGTGCAAGGGGATCACACCAGCACCACCGCCCCGCTGAGGCAGTGCGCTGCACACCACCCACACCGCCCAGGCACCACTGTCCACACGCCCACACACAGCCCCCCGCGCGCCCGCAAGGCCGCCGGCTCACCCGCCGCCTCGATGAGCCCCGCCCCCCGCCAGCCCATGGCCGCCATCAGCTGCGCCTCTGCGCCCGCCATCTCCGCCGCCTCGTCCTCCCCCCGCTCGTGGTCCATGCCCGTCAGGTGCAGCACGCCATGCACCAGCAGGATGCGCGCCTCATCCAGCAGGGAGTGCCTGCAACAGCCAGCCGCGCGCGCAGGGGCGCCGCTCACCACCACGAAGGGGGTCCCGTGGCGCTGCCGTGCATGTCCATGCACTGCGACCCTGCGGTGCGGCTCGTGCAGCCGCACAAATGCACGCATGCCGCAAAGCCTCCCTCACACTGCCGGGCGCCCGGCACCCCTCTGACTGCCCCCGGGCAGGCCTGGGAGGACTGGCCGCCTGCCATGGGCTGGCATGCTGTGCGGCAGCCCCCCCCACACACACACAAACACACCCACCCACCCACCCACCCGCCCGCGCATGCGCGCTGCCCTTGCATGCACCCCATGCCCAACGTCTTGCACTGGGGCATGGGTGATGACTAAACACGCACTCACCCGCGCTCGTCCGCCTGGCGGGCGGCGGTGTCCAGGCTGATCACCACATCCCCCAGCAGCTTGATGGGCAGGCGGATGTGGGTGTCCTCGTCGTCCGGCACCTCAAAGGACAGCACGTCCGTGGCGGTGTCCTTGCCCCGATATTGCTGCAGGCAGCGGGTGGGCGGGGGGGCGCGGGTGGGACGGCGCGGCCTGCCTGCCTAGGGGCACGGCAGCGGAGGGGCGCGGGCGGCAGGCGCGCGCCTGCGTGCCGCACCGTGTCCCAGGGGGCGCGGGCGGGCCTGCCGCTCACCATGTTCATGCCCCTGATGTAGGCGTCATCGCACAGCACGAGCGACAGGTTGGCCATGCGCGGCAGGCGGTAGCGCCCGTCCCGCGCCTTCCTGGCGGCCAGGGCCAGCGCCGCCACCGCCTGCGCCTCCTCCTGCAGCTGCTCCACCAGCGCAGCCACCTGCTGCCGGGACAGGCCCTCGGGGCTGCCCTCGGACAGGGCGTCCACCTGCGGCGGGGTGCTGCCGTCAGGGCTGCGACGCGGGGAGGGGACGGCTGGGCGGGCTGGGGGTCACCTCCAACGGCGCACCTCCACGGTCAAGCGGTCGTCGTCCGCCTGCTGCGACAGGCGCCTGCCCCACTTGAAGGTCAGGCTGCGCTGCGGCTGGAAGATCACGGGTGGTGAGAAGGCACAGATGTGCGCTGTGCGGCGCCCGGGCTGCCTGCATGCTGGGGCGGGCGGGTGCCCGCCGGCAGGCTCCCTCGGGCGAGCACAGATCGAGCCCCATGCTGCGGGTGCAGACGCCAGCGGCGCCCCCGCGGAGCCTCGGCAATACAAACGGCTCTGCAGGGATCCAGAGATGCTCCTCAGCATGGCTGTCACCCTGAAGCGGCGACAGGGCCGGCCAGCGAAAACCGGGCCAGCAGCACAGGCGACCAGCGATCAATCCCACGTATTGAGTAGTAATGCGTAAGTCTCTACCAACAATGCCAGGCGAGGCAATCACTCAACTAAGGCTGATTGGGCAGACCGGCAGTCAGCCGGAAGCAGCAGTGCCCCGCGAGCACATCACGGATCCACAAAGGGTGTTTCGAGTACGCAATTTGGCTCTGCAATTGCTGTTGACCCCAGCCTGTTTGATCTCAGATCAGCGTGCGGTCAAAATGGCGCTAAACGCAGCGCGGGGGAGCCTGGGAGCCCTCAGCACTCGCAGCACAGCCCTTTTGGTTTGCGACGTGCAGGCAAGCCAGCTGGGGGCGCGCTGATGGGCCAGACCAGGCATCAGATGCACGCATGGGTCGCGATGTTCTCCGCCCTAGACGAGGGCCTGGCAACCGACTCCCGCTGCGCCCTGCACACGCCACGCAGGAAAAGTTCCGGCCACTCATTCATGGCATGCCCGCTGTCATCGACACGGCGCGCAGGATGGTGGGTGGCGGCAGCACGTGGCTGGCCGGTAGGCGCATGCGGGATGCTCATGGCCGGGGGGGGGGGGGGGGGGGGGGGGGGGGGGGGGGGGGCGGGGGGGGGGGGGGGGGGGGGGGGGGGGGGGGGGGGGGGGGGGGGCGGCGGGGCGGCGGGGGGGGGGGGGCCCGGCCGGCGCGGCTGCGAGCGCAGGTGCGCGGCGCCAACACGCTGGGCCTGCCCATCATCGTCACCGAGCAGTACCCCAAGGCTCTGGGTAACACGGGTGAGCGGCGGTGGCTGCTGCACGCCTGCTGGACGGGCCGCGCTCAGCGCGTGCGCAGCCGCGCCCTCAACCCTGCACACCCCCCTGGCTGTGCGCCCTGCCGTCCGCAGTGGCGGAGCTGTCCGAGCACTTGCAGGCGGGCGTGCCCACGATTGCAAAAACCACCTTCAGCATGTGCGTGCCTGAGGTAGAGGAGCAGCTCAACAAGCAGCCACAGGTCAAGCAGGTGCGTGGGTGTCGTGGGTGGGGCAGCCAACGGCGCGCGCCCGCAACAGCCTGCCCCCAACAAACTCCCACGATTGCCGCCGCCCCCGTTGGCCGCGCAGGTCCTGCTGGTGGGCATCGAAGCCCACGTCTGCATCCTGCAGACCACCTTGGACCTGGTGGCCAAGGGATACGAGGTGGGGCGCCCGGCGCACGCACCCGCAGGCACGCGCCCGCCTGCATGCCTCTGCCCCCACCGCCCCGCCCTCCCGACTCCGCCCCGTCCTGTGCGCCTGAGCCCCCCACAGCCGCCACCAACTCCCCGCGCCTTCCCGTGCTCTGCAATCCACCGACCCGCCTTCCCGCCCACCCGCCCTGGGCCGCCCTGCAGGTGCACCTGGTGGTGGATGGTGTCAGCAGCCAGCGCCCCACCGACCGCGCTGTGGGCGTGCACCGGGCAGCCCAGAGCGGCGCCTTCACAGTCACCAGCGAGATGGCGCTTTTCCAGCTCATGGGCGGCAGCACGCACCCGCAGTTCAAGGCCATCAGCAAACTGGTGCAGGAGCCGCGGGCCGACCCGCTGCTGGCCATGCCGGGGCTGTAGGGGGTCATTCTCAGAGGGGTCATCATGCAGCGGGGTACCGCCGCTGGCGCGATCGTGGCTGTTGCTTTCCCCCCGCTGATTGTTGCTACCATTGTAAGAAGCTTGAGACATGGGAGCGGAGAGTAGCAGGGACGAGTTACCAGGGGCGATGGCTTGTTCAGCCACGTCAGCGTCTCCCGGCTGTGCAGTGCAGGCACGCAGCAGGCCAGCTGCCAGCCGGCGCTGCCCTCCTGCTCGCCTGCGCCACCGCCCCCCTCACACACACCACCGGTACGTCACGTAGCGCCCAGCTGTTTCGCTGGCGCGCACAATGCGCACCACCTGGCCTCTCTGCAGCCCATAGTAGCGTGCCACGGGGTCTGAAAGCTGCGGGGCAACACAGCACACGCGTCGACACGGTCAGGCATGGTCGGGCAGCGAGTCCTGTGCACCACCCTGCTGCAGCCTGTACGCACGCATCCATGCTGCCCGCACATGCGGTGCACGCTGCCACACATCGTGCTGCCCTGCACAGTTGCTGTCCCCGCTGCGCACCTGGATGCGTGGCAGCTGCGTCTCCTTGACCTTGTACCGCGCCAGCAGCGTGGCCTTCTCCGCGGGTGTGAGGATGCGGTGCTCGGGCACCAGGACGTGCTTGGTGATGTTGACCAGCAGCTCCGCCTCCGTGAAGATCTCTATGATTTGCTTGCCTGCGCCACCAGACGCACGGGCGGGCGCAGGAGGTTGGGTGGTCGACTGGGCGCGGGCGCACAGGGTGCCGGCTGCGACTGCGCTGCGCTGCAGTGGCAACCATTGCCCTCACACCGCTGGCGCTGGCGCAACTCCCCCCACACACACACACACCACCACCACCACCACACACACAGAACGCCACCCAGGCGCCCCACCCCCGGCCCCGCCTGCCCCCGGCCCCCACCTGACAGCTCGTTGATGACTGCCTTGGCAAAGGGCGTGAGCGCCTGCGGCACCACCATGATGGCCCGGTCCACCGCCTCCTCCCTCATCTTCTCGCAGATGCCCTTGATGGTCTTCACGCCCACCTTGCTCTCCTCGGGGTAAAATACAAAGATCTGCAAGCCCGAGAGGAGGGGGGGGGGAGTGGTTGGCACCTGGTGCTCTCGTGGCTCTGGCAGCCAGATTGGCGCCCGGGAGGACGCCTGAACAGCGAGCTGCCCCTGCACTTGTGCCCGGATCTGGGCAGCCACACCAGCTGCATCTGGCAGCTGCACGCGCGCGTCACCTTTTTGACGGGGTCGTCTATCTGGGATGCCAGGATGGTGAGCTCCGCCTTGCTGGGGTGGTCGCCGTAACGGTCCCTGAACTCGGGCAGCGACATGTTGCGCTCCTCCTGCAGCGCCAGGGCAGCTGCCGGCTTGGCGGGGGCTGTGGGCCTGCAGCGGCCGCTGCTGGCGGAGCGCAGCTGGGCATGCGCGGGCGGGGCAGCGCGGGTGGGGCGCACGCATCGGCCTCCATGCGCGCATGCACTCACATCCGGCACGAGGTAGCGGCGGTCCCCGAGCATCTCCCAGCAGGTCTTGCGGATGCGGAACATCCGCTCGCACCCCTCCGCCATGGCTGCGCACTGCTTGTCTAGTCCACCGCTCGGCTAGTGCAGCTGACGGTCCGCCTCCGCCGGCAGGTCGACCAGCACCGCGGCCAGCAGCCCTAGGGCCAGGACGGGGAGCACCACAAAGATCAGTCCTATGTCGTAGCCCACGAACAGGCGCAGGCCGCAGAAGATAGCGCCGACAGAGACCACAGAGACCGCCAGATCACTCATGCGCGGGCCGCATGATCGGGTAGGTGTGTCAAAGCTCGGGACGTGAGCCCGCATGCCGCAGACGGCCACAGCGACCCAGGTTTCGGCCTGGTGAGGCAGCTGGCGTCCAGCTCCACGTCCCGGGCTTGCTTCAGCGCGAAATTTGCGGCTGCAGCCATTGTGCCGCGCTCGCATGTTGCTTTCCTGGCGGACGCGAGCCCCACCGGTGCTGCCTGCGGTGTCACCCGATCTGCCTCTGCTCCTGGCGTGCTCCCCAGGCCCTGCACCGCCTGGCAGCAGGTCCAGCACTCTCCCATCCGCACCAGGGAGGCAGCAGCGCGGGCAGGCGGGCTCCAGGGGCAGGGTCACAGGGAGGTCCGCCCGCCAGCGCAATCCATGGCGGCGCAGGCCCAGCCGGTCGTCCAGACCTTCTTCGTCACCCTGAAACGTAGCTTCATCGGCAAGCCCTGGTTCCACAAGCGCACCCTGGAGTCGCTGGGCCTTCGGCGGCGCATGCAGTGCGTGGAGAAGCCCAACAACGCGTGCATCCGGGGCGAGCTGCAGAAGGTGCGGCCCGCGCCGCCCGCGCTGCCCGCGCCGCCTGCCCCATGTCCGCCTCAGCGCAGACACAAAAGGAGGCCTGCCACCGCCACCAAGGTGGAGAGTCTCTGTGGCCACAGTGCCAGCTGGCGGGCTGGCTGGCCTGCGGGCGCGGCTGGCGTGCAGCGGCCCAGGCCCGCTCACGGCTGCGCTGTGCGGGGACCTCTGCGCGCGCGGCGGCGGGGCTCAGAGGCTGCCCGCCACGCCCGTCTGCAGGTGGCACACCTGGTGCGCGTGGAGACCGACCAGATGTACTACCACAGAAAGCTGGCAGAGCGACAGGCAGCCCAGCTCCAGCCGCCGCTCATTGTGCGGCATGCCATGCCCGCCCAGCTGGCGGGCGCGCCCCCCGCCTCTGCCAGCAGCAGCTCCCGGGGCAGCACGCCAGCGGACGGGAGGTAGCAGGCGCAGGCGCGGCGCACACGGGAGGGCTGGTGTGGGCGGCGCGAGCTGTGAGCAGCTTGCGCCCCTGCCGCTCGCCACCAGCCGCCGAGTGAGCAGCCGCAGCGGGCGAGGGATTGGGAGCCAGCGCGGCTGCCGCAATGCAGCCAGCGGCACAGGACAGGGCAGGGGTTGTTGGTTTACACAAGTACATGCTGTAAGTTGCAGGGTCGCTGCCAGGAGGTCGCGTGCGGACCTGGTGTGCACGTGGGCAGGCAGCCTCACAAAAACCGCAGCCATGCAAAACTGTCGGCGGCAGCAGGCTTGCGCAGCCCGCCCGCCGCCGTCGCTCACACACACTCGCTCCATCGCCATTGCCGTCGCTCGACACACTCGCTCCATCGCCATTGTCATGACATTCATCACCAGGAGTACACCACCCACCCGCGGCTGCTGCGGCCGGCCTTAGCGGTAGACGCTGAAGTCGATCACGCCGGTGGCCCCCGCCAGCAGCAGCAGGCCAAAGGGCAGGAAGATGGCCGCCAACCCAATGATGGCCAGGGGGTCCTGCGCAGCACACGCCCCACCCAGCAAGGCGTGAGGCGGGATGCGCGCAGCAGGACGGATGCCACGGGCGTGCGACCAGGGGCGGCGGCACAGGGCCTGGCCGGCTGCATCTGCCGGAGGCAGCGCGGTCGAGAGGTGCTGGCTCGCACCTTCAGGGGGTTGGCGCCCTTGCGCTCGCCTGCTGAGGACCAGTACCTGCACAGTAATGGCGATGCAGTCAGCGTGCTGGTGAGCGGGGCTCGCGTGCTGGCCCACCGGTGGTGTTGGGGAGCGCACGCCGCGCCGCGCCGCACCGGGCCGCGCGCTGCTCTCCCGCAAGCGCCGGCCGCGCCCAGGCTGTGGCAGCCAGCCTGCGCAACCGAGTGCAGCCCAGCGTGCCAGCGCGCATGCTGCTGTCACTCACTCCTCTGGCTCCTCCTCGCGCGTGATCTTCTTCTTGTCCTCCTTGTTTTCTGCGAGGCGGCACCAGCGCGCGCAGATCGACGGGTCACCAGGGGCGCCGGCACCAGACGGCCTCACAGTCAACCGCGAGTCTTCTCAGGGGCGCCTCGGCGGCCGCAGCAGCCCCCCGTGCCTGCCATGCGTGCTGACGGGGGACACAGCGTGGCATGTGCCTGTCGCAGGCGCGGACGCGCGGCCGTGCGCGGTGCAGTGCGGCCCTGCGGCCCTGGGCAAAGCCGGCCACGCACCGTCACCGCCACCCAGGACGGCCTTGGGCACCACGCACACGCTCCTTTGGCTCCTGTGCCCCAATGGGCGGGCGGCCAGGGCGCGGCTGCCCCGGGCAGACGAGCTGCTCAGGCAGCGGGCGGACGACTGTGCGAGGGCGGCCATGGTGATCAGTGTGTAATATAAAGGAGGGACTCCTGGCGAGGGCGAATGAAGACAAGGGCCAGGTTCCCGGCAGTCCTCCTCCTCTGCAGTGCGCAGCCGATCTCGCGGGTGCGCGCATTCCTTCCTGTTCTCCCTGTTCGGTCGCGACCGTTCCTAGGGGCTGTGGGGGCCCAGGGCGCCTGACCGCCCGGCGCACAGCGCGGTCCGCAGCCTGATCGGCCCAGAAGCACAATGAACGGTGGCCCGGCAGGATTTGGTGGGTGGCCAGCCTGGCAGCCGGGCGGCCGGCTGCAATCGCTGCCCCAGCGCGCCTGCGCGGTTTGGGTGCATGGGCCGCGATTCCTGTCGCGCCCAGGCTGGCCCTCCCCCGCCCGCCCACCCGCCTGCAGCGTATGCGCCCGTCACCAAGGGCATCCTGCTGTCCTCCATCGGCGCCTCCATCATCTCGCAAGCAGCACGCGCCAGCCACCGGCCGCTGCCCTACCCGCTGACCGCGGCGGCGCACACACTCGTGTTCCGCACGCCCGGCGAGCTGCTGTTTGGTTCCCTGCTGCTCTACTACTTCAGGTGGGGGGGCTGCTGCTCCGCCTGCACGCGCGCCTCGACCACCCAGCAGGCCGGCCTGCCCCCGCCGCTGGTCCAGGGGCGCGCCCCGCGCAGGCGCCTGGCCGCTGAGAGGGCCGCGGGGCTCGCGCCCGCGCCCGCCCGCAGGGTGTTTGAGCGCCAGTGGGGCAGCCAGAAGTTCGCCGCCTACGCCCTGGCGGTCACCGGCCTGAGCTACGGCCTGCAGTTCGGCATGGCGCGCATGCTGCAGCTGAGCAGCCCGGGGGCGGGCGGCGGCGGGCCCCCCCTGCCCAGCGGGCCGCTGCCCCTGGTGGTCGCCAGCTTCATCCCCTTCCTGGTGGACATCCCGCCCACCAGCAGCTTCAACGTCCTGGGCGCCAAGCTCACCGACAAGGTGGGGGGGGGAGGCGGAGGTGGCGGAGGCGGCGGGGGTCGCCGGCTCCGCATGCGGTGCTGCGAAGGTTGCGAAGGATGATGGGCTCAGCGCCTCGCGCCTCCTGCCGCTGGCCGTCGCAGGCGTTTGTGTACCTGGCAGGCCTGCAGCTGCTGCTCACCAGCGGCCGACGCAGCCTGCTGCTGGGCGGCTGTGCCGCCCTGGCGGGGCTGGCCTACCAGGCCAACTTCCTGGGCATCAAGCGGGTCAGGGTGAGGGGGCCGGGGCGGGCGGGACCCGGGGGGGGGGGGGTCAGGACTACCAGGCCAACTTCCTGGGCATCAAGCGGGTCAGGGTGAGGGGCCGGGGGGCGGGCGGGCCCGGCGGGACCCGGGGCGGGCGGGAACCCGGGGGGGGGGGGGGGGGGGGGGGGGGGGGGCGGGGGCGCGGGGGGGGCGGCCCCGCCCCCCGGGGCGGGCCGCGGGCGGGGCGAGGGG
>Ga0315905_10008243_pt1 | contig 10533 bp, 14 predicted proteins | sample LakEriMetagenome_5_FD_203522 | JGI IMG/M metagenome (GOLD analysis project Ga0315905, IMG submission 203522) | Freshwater fungal communities from buoy surface, Lake Erie, Ohio, United States - Buoy 4 MA121 | ecosystem: Environmental > Aquatic > Freshwater > Lake | place: USA: Lake Erie, Ohio... | reverse complement strand
TCACAATTCGAGATGTTGCCACTGTTGTGCAACGACACGAAATGGTCCGACGCATTTCGAGTGAAATTTCCGCCTACGTAGTTGAACTTGGTACGGATGGTCGATTGCTCTCGCTACAACTTGAAGAATTAGTTTCTGGCACCGCTGCAGATCTTGGCTTCATTGTTCGGGATTACTTGCCATCAGGTGGACGCAAAGCCAATAAGGCTGAAGGAATTTTGCAGGGAATTGCTGAACTAGATGCTGCCTCGCTCTTGGATGTATCAAACATCGCTGAAGCCATTGGGCTACCGAGTGATACTGAATCCCTCGACAACAGTGTGCATCCACGCGGCTTCCGGCTACTTGCCAAGGTACCAAGACTTCCAGAGCAAATCTTTGAAAACTTGATTCAACATTTTGGTAGCTTGCAACACTTACTTTCTGCGTCAGCTGAAGAACTTAGAGACGTTGAAGGTGTTGGCGAAACGCGTGCCCGAGCGATTCGAGAGAATTTATCGCGAGTTGCTGAAGCTAGTTTGCTAGAGCGCTACGTTTAGTTTTTTTACTGAACGACGAACTTCACGCCATCACTATTCAAGCTGGAGTTTCGCCCGTGTGCCCAATAAGCGCCAGGCTCTGCCATGTTTGTAACTTTGCATCCCGTGGCTGTTTGCTTACCGATCCAGACAACTTTTACATTCCATTCCTGACCTGGAGCCAGTTCCACTAAATCTTTGTCGGTTTTTGGATTGCAATGATCAGTTGACCAAATTAAGGCCGGACCAGAAATCACCGTTACTTCGTTGGCTCCGCTACCAACATCGCGTTTACAGCTCGTCGCTGAAATATTTTTTACGATCATGTTGATGTGAACACCTTCACCAACTGCGGTGGTCTCTCGATCAACTATCACCCGAATCGAAGTGTCTGCATCAGAGCACTCGCCTTCAGCAACAACTGGAACGGTTGGCTGGGCAGTGGGCTGTAGGGCTGCTGGAGTAGGTGAGGTCATAACAACACTTGGCGCCAGTGTCGTTTCTGGAGTTGTGACTACAGTTTCTGGATTTGGCGAAGAAGTTGACGATGCTGCCGTAGCAACCGGATCTTCCCCGCCCGAAAGGCTGTTAATAATCACGATCAATGTAACCAAGGCAGCAAGTCCAATTAGCAAACGGCGTCGCCAGTACACCTGAGGTTCTTCAGGTCCAATTGGATGCACAACGCCGGTCACACATTTAAGGTATTAAGCAAATGCCACCAAAGGCAGTAGGCGCGAGCGAGCGTGGGGCAGAAAATTTGATTTTCGAAAGTTTTGGGCAATTCTTGCAAGCGAGCTAGACCGAAAATGCTGGGATTACTTTTCCTACGGGTAGACCGCCGCCAAATAATTCTTGGCTATCCAATTGCCGTTCAACTTCTTGGGAAACTACTCCCAATACGTTTTGCAGGATCGACATCGCAACTACGATCCGAGCTCGGTCTGCGCCGTCTTCGATCTTTATTGCAAGCGCGCGCCCATCCCCCAGGCCAATTCCATAAACGCCTTCGGCGCCATCTTTGGCTACTAAGCCTGGGACTCCCTGCATCAGTTGGGTGACATCTCGCCTAGTGCCGCCAAGGTACTGGGGATTTTCTTTAATCGCAGTTGCGATCTTCTTTTGATCTGCATCTGCAGCTGGTCCAGAAAACTGAGAAAACGATCTTGCAAGTCCTGTCAGCGACATCGACATTAAAGGTGCACCGCAGCCATCGACACCGATGTGCTCGACTGATTCACCAGTAACTTGCTCAATTGTTTCTTTGCAGGCCAATTGCAATGGGTGCGATGGATTCAGGTAGTTGTCAGTGTCCCAACCATTAAGCACGCAAGTAAAAAGCATCGAAGAATGCTTGCCGCTGCAGTTCATGTATAGCGGGATCTTTCCAAGACCGGCAGCCAGCAAAGTGTCTCGCTCGATCTCATCCAACGGCCAATCAGCTGGGCACTGCAATGCCGAGGTATCTAGATTTGCAGCATTCAAAATGTCTTGAACTCCTGCCAAGTGGAAGTCCTCGCCACTATGTGATGCGCACGCTAGAGCTAATAGTTCATTTTTAAGTGGCAGCCCATTGCGGACCATCGCCAAACCTTGCATTAATTTGTTTGACGAGCGCGGGAACATCGCAGTCGAGACATCGCCAATGGACCATTCAACTTTGCCTTGGGCATCTACTACTACGGCACTACCAAAGTGTGTACCTTCTACGAGGCCGCTTCGGACCACATAAGCAACTGGAGTTGACACTCTCCTATAGTTCCACGCCCAATACCTAACTCCTAATGCGCACTAACGCCGATACACGGCAGAATGTGAGTATGCGTGCAGTTGTTCAGCGAGTTGATGGTGCCAGTGTTGAGGTTCAGGGCAAAGTTATCGGGTCATTTACTGGTCCCGGCTTGCTCGTCCTAATTGGCGTCAGTGTCGATGATGATGACAGCAAGTGTGCTGTGCTGGCTGACAAGATTTGGAAACTTAGAATTTTTGAAGCCGTCGCCCTGAAGGCAGTAGGCAAAAACGTTCGTTCCGAATCTGTGGAAGTTGCTGCCGCAGATGCAAACTTACCGATTCTGGCAATTAGCCAGTTCACCCTGTTCGCAGATACTTCAAATGGCCGCCGACCGACTTGGCAGCAATCAGCTCGTGGCCCACAAGCCGAGCCGCTGGTTAATCACGTGGTTCGAGCACTTCGTGATCTAGGTGCTCAAGTTGAAACCGGTAAGTTTGGCGCTGATATGCGAATTAGCGCCGTTTGTGATGGACCAATGACTGTGACTTTGGAAGTTTAGTTATTCCACAATCACGGTTTGGCTAGCTGAGACTGTGCCCGCTGTTAGCACTGCGTCGATTGGAACTGAGCGTTTAATGACAGCCAGTGCCAATGGTCCACTTACATAATCTTGGGTAACCGAAGTAACCCGACCAACTTCTTTGTCACCCAAAAGCACGGCGTCACCAATTACAGGTAGATCATTAGTCGAGCCATCAAGTTCAAGTTGAACTATTCGACGTGGAGGTTTGCCTAAGTTATAAACCCGAGCCACAGTCTCTTGGCCGCGATAGCAACCTTTATTCAAATGAACTGATGAGCCAATCAAGCCCACTTCATGTGGAATCGTTTTGTGATCGGTTTCAAAGTTAAGGCGAGGGACACCAGCACGAATTCGATGTGCCTCCCAGGCCCAAGTTCCAACTTGAAACTCTTGACTAAGAACTTGACTCAGCTCATCGCGAGGCACAAATAGTTCACTAACTTTCCAGTCTGCTGGCCTGGTTGCAACATACTTGTCGGTTACTTGCAGACCATTCACGAAAGCTTCAGACGAGTGCCAAACCGGGTACGAATCCGATTCAATCCAACCTGGAGCCCCAACGATTGCGATTTGATCTGAAACATTTGTAACTTCAACCCGAAGCATGAATTTCATCGATTCAAGATATTGAATCAAGTCGTTTACGGTTCCCGGCTCGCAGCTGATCCACATTGTTTCATTGTGTTCAGCTACATGGATGTCATGTTCGATGTGACCATGTGGCGACAGAATCAAGGAAGTTAAATGCGCAACAGATGATTCGAAATCCTGGGTAGTGATGGAATGTAACCAAGATTTTCGGTCTGGCCCAGAAACTGTGACTACTCCACGATGCGAAAGATCAACTCGACCACGCCCAGCGACAAGTTCGCGCTGTTCCTTGAACGGATCTCCATAGTGCCATGGCACTGGCGCATCAATGCTGGTTTCATCCATGTTCGGAATTGCGGTCATAGTTCATTCTCTCGCAGTTGGCACTAGCTTGAAGCCAATGCTTGACCAGAACTAAAGGAGTTTTTGGCGATCCATGCAAGTAGCGCACTGACCATGAACAGATACGTGAGCGACGTCGGTTTCAAACCCAACTTTTTCCCGCAGCATCTGGACAAACAATTCAGCGGCATCGGCAGGTATCGATTGCACACCTTGGCACGTGTCACAAACTAAATGGATGTGTGCGTCATTATCAACAGAATGATAAGTCGGAGCGCCATGGCCAATGTGGGCATGCGTAACTAATCCAACTTGTTCAAGGACTTCTAGTGTTCGGTAAATCGTCGAAAGATTTACGGCAGCTGCAGTTTTTTGAACTTCAGTTAGCAGCTCTTCCGGAGTGGCGTGACCTAGCGTGTTGACTGCTTCCAGCACGAGTTGGCGTTGTGGCGTGATTCGGTAACCCTGATCGCGAAGTACGTCATCCCATTCATTACTCATGGTGCTATCGCCTTTGTGAGATGGAATGATGCATGTGACTTCATGGTGTGACCTTCGGCTGCCATGTCATAAACCCAACCGATGTTGCCATCAACTAGTCCGTAGATGCGTTCGCCGGAATCAACTTGCTTTGCCGTGGCGGTGCGTAAAACCGCATCAGTTTTTAATTCAACCCGGGCACCAGTGATCTGAGCATTTTCCAAACCAGTGATTGTGACTTTGCCAAACCAAGATTCGAGGAATCCAGTTGGGTGCGCTAACAGCAATTCAACTTCGTTGTCAGGGCGTGGACGCCAGAAGCCACTCTCTAAAGCAAGTGGGCGAACTCTTTCACCTTCATCATCAAGTTCCCAAGTGCGAGACCAGTGAATCAAAAATGGCCGACCATCAGAATGAATGCTGAGTTCCTGGCCTACTTGAATATCAGATTCCATACTTGGATAACCAACAACACCTACGCCAACCCAGGTGCCAACTAGCCAAGAAAGTGGAGCTAAGTCCGGATGCAATTTCGTACTCATGCCTGACCCTTAAAAAGTTTGTAGACCATGTATGACGCATACCCAGTAATGGAAAGTGAAGCGACAACCAACAATCCGGTATAAAACGTCTCAGCCATGTGCTCAAGTGTATCCGCCCAGTATTCTCGATTAAGTAGCCAAGCCGAAGGACAAGCACGTTATGAATGACGCCGAGATCAAAACTATTTTGGAGGAAGCATCCTCAGTTGCTGTTATTGGAGTTTCTAGTAATCCAGAGCGTGCGAGCCACCAAGTTGCTGCCTATCTGATCGAACAGACTCACTTTGATGTCTATTTGATTAACCCAACGGTCTCTGGCGAAATTTTGGGGCAGCCGGTTTATAGCTCAGTGGCAGATTTGCCAGTCGTGCCAGACATCATCGACGTATTCCGTAAGAGTGAAGATGTGCCAGCAGTTTTTGAAACTGAATTCCCAGCCATAGCTGACTCAGCAAGTGGAAAAACTTGGTGGATGCAACTTGGCATCGTGAACGATGATGTTGCAAAGCTTGCCACAAGCGCTGGCATGAAAGTTGTGATGGACCGTTGTATCAAAGTCGATTACATTAATTTAGTTTCCAAAGGAAGATAAGTTTTAACAACAAAGGCTGGCTTTCAAGCGAAAGCCAGCCTTTGTTAATTAGTTCTATTTACTTAACGAAATGTCTACGTCCAGTACTTTGCCAAGTGTTGCCTTAACCGGGGTGCGACTATTTGCACCAGGAATCAGCGCAACAACGGTCCAATCACCAGCAACTGTGAAGAATCTAAACTCACCAAGTTTTGAAATCGGAACTTCAGCTACGAATTCATCATTTCGATCATGTAAGCGGGCATAACCAACACTTGCCGGAACATTTCCTGAGGTGATTACACCTTGGATAACCGCCTGTGTTGATATGTCAACGTTGTCTAGCGAGACGCCGCCGACTACTGCGCCACAACCGCTCATGCTGTGCCTGGTTCGTCGCCAACAGCAACTGGAACGCCAACAAGTGAGCCGTACTCGGTCCACGAACCGTCATAGTTGCTTACGTTCTTAACGCCTAGTAACTCGTGCAGAACAAACCACGAGTGAGCAGAGCGTTCCCCGATCCGGCAGTAAGCGATGGTGTCTTTACCAAGATCCACGCCAGCACCTTCATAAAGCGCCTTTAGTTCATCGATGGACTTGAAAGAACCATCTTCGTTGGCAGCCTTACTCCAGGGAATGTTTGCCGCAGTTGGAATGTGACCGCCGATGCGGGCAGCTTCTTGTGGCAAGTGTGCTGGAGCTAACAAGCGACCAGCATATTCATCTGGGCTACGAACATCTACAAGATTCTGAGTTCCAATTGCCTTAAGCACGTCTTCGCGGAACGAACGAATTGAAAGATCTTGATCTTTCGCTACGTACTTTGTTGCAGCTCGGTTTGGAACATCGCTTACTAGCTCGCGACCATCTAGTTCCCACTTCTTGCGGCCACCATCAAGTAACCGAACATCGCCGTGACCGTAAAGCTTGAAGTACCAAAATGCATAAGCAGCAAACCAGTTGTTATTTCCGCCATAAAGCACAACAGTGTCATCGTTGGATACACCCTTTGAACTTAGCAAGGCTTCGAACTGTTCTTTGTTCACAAAATCGCGACGAATCGGATCCTGTAGCTCAGTTTTCCAGTTAAGCGCAATTGCATTCCTGATGTGATTGCCGCCGTAGGCCTCGGTATCTTCATCAACTTCGATGAAAACAACTTTGGCGTCATCCAGATGAGACAGTGCCCATTCGGCGTCTACTAGTGCTTGGTTACTCATTATTACTCCTTGTTTGGTTTTAAGTTTGTGTTTGGTTTTAAGTTTGTTAGGAAAAGATTTTCTTACCAATTAGATACATTTCGCAACCCAGGCAAAAGTTGAAAGCTGCGTTCAAGAATGCTGCTCCCAGCGCAAAGCCAACTGCAATAGTTGCAACTAAGTCAGCACCCACAACAAGTGCGATCAAACCTGTTGCTGCAAAAAGAAAACCAACTAGTTGAGCAAACTGTGGTGGCTCAACTGCTTCGAGCGCAGTTGGCTTACCAAGTTTTGGCGCCACTAGTTTGCGGTAAAGGATTCCGTATGGCTGAGCGTGCAATCCAACGAATGCGCCTAATGCGAAAACAACGGTTTGAATTCCAAGCAGCACCAAAGCAATGTTTGATGGAATTGTCAGCAGAATGATTGCTAAAACTGCAGTCGTGATTGCGGCACCAAAACGTGGACCACGCGGATCGATTTGCTTGCTCATTTAAATTCCTTTTCAGTTCCGATTTTGCTTGGCTTTGATTTAACGCAGCCATATCTGGACTGCAGAGTTAAAGGCACATACACATCGAAGAACCAAGGCGACCGTAATCTACGACTCGGCGCTTGATCAGAATTGTGGTTCTCGACATGCCCCAACCTTAGGACACGTAACAGGGGCTCGCAGGCTCCCAAATGGTTGTTGCAAAAGCCTCGCAGTAAGACTCTAAGTTGGCGAAAGTTCCAATTTCGCCTAGGTTCATTACTACCTACAAATCAGGAGTGCGAATGTCGAGTGGTGGCTTTGTCCTGCTCGCCGTGCTTGTGCTTTCGGCAGCCTTTGGGATTTATCGGAAACTAAGTGATGGCAAACTTCGCGGCGAAATTGTCCCCCCACTTCAAGGGCTATCCGAACACCTTCACCTAGATCACGATCATCCGCCCCAGGTGACATTTCTGCAGTTCTCATCCGAATTTTGCCAACCCTGCCGAGTTACTAGCAAAGTGCTTGAAGCGGTAACTAATAGCTTCCCGGCCATTTGCCATATCGAACTTGATGTAGTTGAGCACATGGATTTAGTTAAGACTTATGGCATTTCAAGAACTCCAACGACTTTGATTATCGATAAAGCCGGAACTGTACATTTTCGGGCAACTGGTGTTCCCAAGAAGGCTGAACTAACTTCTGCCGTGACTGAGTTAGTAAATACCTGAGTTAATTAGGTAAAAAAAGCCAATTCAAGCGCTTTTAGTTCTGCCCTAGACTTAGGGAAAGCGAATATGTGAGTAGGTGAAACCATGGCCCAGGTCCTGTTACTCACCCGCGCGCTCACTCCATCCAGTGCTGTTCTGCCTGGCCTTGAACTTTTAAGTCACCATATAAAGGTAATGTCACCGGAGCCAACGGCATTAATTGCTGCTCCGGATGTCGATGTCGTCCTGATTGATGGCCGTACCGATTTACCTGCAGTTCGCAGTTTGTGTCGTTTATTAGAAACAACTGGTAACACATCACCAGTAATTCTGATTACCACTGAAGGTGGGTTGGCCGCTGTCACCCAAGAATGGGGTTTAACAGACGTCCTCTTAGTTGATGCCAGCCCAGCTGAAATCGAGGTTCGGATTCGGCTTGCAACCACCAAAGTTGAAGCAGCAAAAAACTTTGAATCAGCCGGCGAAATCAAAGCAGGTGAACTTTCAATTGATGAATCCACTTACTCGGTAAAACTTCGGGGCCGAATCCTTGATCTAACTTACAAAGAATTCGAACTCCTAAAGTTTCTTGCTCAGCATCCAGGGCGAGTTTTTTCGCGCGATCAGCTGCTACGTGAAGTTTGGGGATACGACTACTTTGGTGGAACTCGAACTGTTGACGTTCACGTTCGACGCCTGCGCGCAAAACTAGGACCAGAGAATGAAAACTTAATCGGTACCGTACGCAATGTTGGCTACCGATACGTAACATCACCTGTAAATGAGTCAAACGAAGTTCTCGTCTGATCCATGTCATTTCAAGTCTCGACATTAACTCGGCTATCTGAAAATCAAACTGAAGAAGTTGTGCAACTTGCGTTTGCAGCTGCTGCAAGCGATGAGATGGCTCCACTATCTGAACACGTACTAATTCATTTGCATCATGGTGGCGATGATGCTGATGAACATGTAGTTGCCATAAATGAATCGGGCAAAATCGTTGGCTATCTGCATTTGGATCAAACTGATGCCGTTGCTGGATCAGTTGTTGAAGTTGTAGTTCATCCTGACTTTAGACAACAAGGAATCGGCAGAGCACTCATTGAGGCTGCTATCGCTAAATCAAATGATCCAAGAATGAGATTGTGGGCGCATGGCGAGCTAACCAGTGCTTACAGTTTGGCTGCAAAGTTGGGTTTTGCTAAGACCCGTGAACTTTGGCAAATGCGCAGATCACTATTTGCACCACTACCTAAGGCGAGCGAAATTTCTGACATAACCGTTCGGCCATTTCAAGTCGGTGTCGATGAACGAGCCTGGCTGGAACTGAACGCAACCGTGTTTGCCGATCATCCGGAGCAAGGTCGAATGTCAGCCCAGGACTTAGCAGTGAGAATGTCAGAACGATGGTTTGATCCTGCTGGATTCTTGATTGCTACTCAAGTACAAGCTGGCACTGAAGTCATGGTCGGGTATCACTGGACAAAAGTTCACGGCGGTGCTGGTAGTCATGGACACTCTGAAATCGGTGAGATTTATGTACTTGGAATTTCGCCAGATGTTCGAGGTTCCGGGTTAGCAAAATTGCTCAGCGTTCGGGGACTTGAACATTTACGAAGCCAAGGTTTACCAGCTGCCATGCTCTACGTGGATGCAGATAATAAGGCAGCGATTGCGCTATACGAATCCTTGGGATTTGCCCATTGGGATACTGACGTTATGTTCCGGAAATCTTCGGTGTAACTAAAGTCTGACCCGGCTTGAATTCCTTGCGGTGACCATCAATAAAAAGCCAAGCTGACTGACGTCCCTGAACTTCCCATTCAAATTGCCCACCAACAATCGCGGTGTCTTCATCAATACCAACCACGCTCACACCGTCTGGGACTTTCATGAACCTGGTCATGAAATCTGGGATTCGAGCGAACATTCGATCGAAATGTGGCAGCACACGAATATGCGGCAACAGACCAAGTCCACTAGTCGCGGAATGAGTCGGTAGTCGCAGTGCTGGAATGTGGTCGGCAAGTGCCATAGCGCCGGCACTACATCCAGCTAATGCCGCGCCATGTCGCCAGGCGCTTTCAATTTCATTCCACAAGAGAGTTTCTCGCAAAGTATTTGCAAGGAAAGTTGGATTTCCACCTGACAAATAAATCAAACCAGCATCTCGAACCAGTTCGGCAATCCGTGGATCGTCGGCATCATTACGATCATGGGCGATTACTGATACTGCTGACACGCCAATGCGTTCGGCTTGCGCTTGACCTAAGTTAATCCACTTTGAAAGCGAGCTTTCGCCTTCGGGCGCTGCTGCAGTTGGAATCTGAACATACTTTGGATTTCGGCCAGCAATTAAGTTCGCTTCAATATCTTGCATGATCGGTAGGTACTCACCGGAGCCAACTAATGCAATTGGACCAGGACTCATGAACTTTCGATTTCCCAGGACGACCCGTCTTTGGTGTCCTGAATGGTCACCTTCATTTCCATTAGTTGATCTCGGATTGCATCCGCGTCATCCCATCGGCCACCAGCACGAGCAGCTTGCCGTGCTTGAAGCAGGGCGTCAACGTAAGGGCCAACAACTGACATGATGTCGACTTTTGGACTTGCTGCGATGTGACCAAGTCTCGTCACCAAAGAATGCACAGCAGCACGAGTTTCGGTGTCTCGATCAAGTTCATCAAGATTTAGTAAGGCATCAACTGCGTCACTAACTTTTCCGGCGTCGAGTAGCTCTTCGACTTTATGTGGATCAACTTTAAAAAGGGGCGCTGGTTCGCCCAG
>Ga0315905_10008242_pt1 | contig 10533 bp, 6 predicted proteins | sample LakEriMetagenome_5_FD_203522 | JGI IMG/M metagenome (GOLD analysis project Ga0315905, IMG submission 203522) | Freshwater fungal communities from buoy surface, Lake Erie, Ohio, United States - Buoy 4 MA121 | ecosystem: Environmental > Aquatic > Freshwater > Lake | place: USA: Lake Erie, Ohio... | reverse complement strand
TTGCAGGAGGAGTTGAAGGCGAAGGCGCGCACCGGGGCTTTCGAGTTGGTGAACCAAGTGTCGAGTTGGCTCTTGGTGGTGACGGGCGGAATCGTCGCGGTGGCGATGTTCACTTTGGCGTGGGCGGATGAACTGACGGCGCGCGCGCGTGGTTGGGGTTTGGAGGCGGATACCGCGTGGCGCTTGGCGGAGTCGGCGGATTTCGCGATCTTCCTGTTTCCCTATCTGGTGTTCGTGTGTTTGGCGGCGGCGTTCAGTGCGGCGTTGCAGACGTTGCAGCGCTTCGTCGAGCCGGCGCTTTCGCCGATTTGGTTGAATCTGGCGATGATCGGCTTGCTCGGCGGGGCTTATTGGGGCGGCTGGGCGGATCGAAACGAGGGGCTGATGCTTTGGTTGTGTTCGGGCGCATTGCTGGGGGGATTCTTGCAGATGGCGGTGCCGGCAGCGGCGTTGATGCGGGAGGGATGGCGGCCGCGTTTGGACTTTCAGCGGAGTGCCCCGCTACGCCAAATTTTGGCGCTGATGGGGCCGACGGTGTTTGGATCGGCGATTTACCTCGTGAATATGGCGGTGGCGCGGCTCGTCGGATTGTCGTTGAACGATTCGGCGGTGGCGGTGCTCAACCTCGCGACGCGCCTCATGGAACTGCCGATCGGGGTGTTCGCGGTGGCGATTTCGACGGTCGTGTTTCCGCTGATCGCAAAATACGCGGCGGCCGGAGACGGGACGCGGCTCGCGGAAGCTTACCAAAAAGGGATGCGGCTGATTTTGGTCATCAACGTGCCGGCGGCCATCGGCCTGACGGTGCTGGCCGTGCCGATTATTCGACTGTTGTTTGAGCGCGGAGCGTTTGGCGCCCGGGACACGGCGATGATGGTGCCGGTACTCGCGGTCTATGCGGTCGGGCTGCCGTTTTTCGCGTTTGTGAATCTGATCTTGCGCGCATTCTACGCCCGTAAAGATACGGCGACGCCGGTGCGGGCGGCGTGGTTGAGCTTCGTCGTCAATCTCGGTCTGAGCCTCGCGCTCATGGAGTGGCTGGGCACGGTCGGGTTGGCCATCGCGGGCAACATCGCGGTCGTCGCGCAGGCGGCCTACCTCCAACGCCGGTTGGCGGCGGGCCACGAGGGGTTGCGCCTCAGTCATCTTTGGGGCGATTTGGGTAAAATCGCGGTGGCGGGGGCGGCGATGGGCGGATTGGTCGCCGGCGGTTGGTGGGCTTGGACGCAAATGGTGCCGCCGACTTCCTGGGGCGACGCGACGGGGCTGGTGGTCTTGATCGGCCTGGGCGCCGGGAGCTACGCGGGCATGTTGTGGGCGATGCGGATCAAGGGCCGCGAGGATATCGCCGCGATGTGGGAGAAATTCCGGATCAAGGGTCGCTGATCGATTCCGGCCTCTTTGCATGACGTTTAAATTTGATTGGTTTCTGACCGGAATGGTCATCGCCATGGTTTTGGCGTGGCTAGTGCCGGAGCTGGGTGCCACGGGCGGAGTGCTGCAACCTGAACTGCTGACGAAACTCGGCATCGTGCTGATATTTTTTCTCCACGGCGTCGCGCTCTCGTTTCCTTCGCTGAAGGCCGGCGTGCTCAACTGGCGGCTGCATCTGCTGGTGCAGGCGAGCACGTTCCTGATGTTTCCGTTGCTGGGCTTTCTCGCGCTGCACCTTTTGGGCGACCGGATGCCGGCGGGCTTGAGTTTGGGCTTTTTTTACCTGTGTGCGTTACCCTCGACGGTCTCGTCGTCGGTGGCGTTTACGGCGGCGGCACGGGGTAACGTCGCGGGCGCGGTGTTCAACGCGACGTTGTCGAGTTTGCTGGGCGTGGTGCTCACGCCGCTGTGGATCGGCCTCGTGCTGACGACGGCGGGACAGGCGCTCGATTACGGTCCGGTGATTTTCGATCTGTTCCGCTGGCTTATCTTGCCGCTCATCTTCGGACAATTGGCGCGACCCGTGATCGGGACGTGGGTGCAGCGGCACAAAGCGAAAATCGGCATCGCGGACCGCGCGACGATTCTCGTGCTCGTTTACACCTCGTTTTGCGATTCGTTTACGCAGGGAGTGTGGGCCAACAACGCGCTGCTGATGTTGGTCGGCGTTGGCCTGGGCTCGGCCCTGATTCTGGCGGTGGCGCTCGGAGTCACGACGTGGAGCGCGCGGGCGCTGGGCTTCAGCACCGAGGACCGCATCACGGCGATTTTCTGCGGCTCGAAGAAGACGTTGGCCTCGGGCGTGCCGATGGCGAAATTGATCTTCGGTGCACATCCCGCGATCGGGCTGATTCTGTTGCCGATCATGGTGTATCACTCGCTCCAACTGCTCGTTTGCGGTGTCCTCGCGGAGCGTTGGTCGAAGCGACCGCCCGAACCGTCGAACCGGTTCGATTGACTATTTGGCGTCGGCGTTCCCCTTCCTGATTTCTCTATGCAACCCATCTCTCCGGCTACGCTCCTCGAAGCGCTCAACTGGCGCTATGCCACCAAAAAGTTTGATCCGACCCGCAAGCTCTCAGCCGAGACGTGGGCGACGCTTGAACAGGCGCTGATTCTTTCGCCGTCCTCCTTCGGGCTGCAGCCGTGGAAGTTTCTGGTGATCACGGATGCCGCGGTGAAGGCGCAATTGGTGCCGATTTCGTGGGGCCAGACCCAGCCGGCGGATTGTTCGCACCTGCTTGTTTTGACCGTGAAGCAGGGTCTCGGGGCCGATCACGTGGAAAAGTTTCTGGACCGTCAGGTCGAAGTGCGCGGCGGCTCGAAAGAGAAACTGAGCGGTTACCGCGACATGATGCTGGGTAGTCTGGCGGGCGCGGCCCGAGCCGGCACGCTCGACGCCTGGCAGACGAACCAGATCTATATCGCGCTCGGTCAGTTTATGGCAGCGGCGGCGATGATCGGCGTCGATACGTGCCCGATGGAGGGCATCGACCGCGCGAAGTATGACGAAGTGCTTGGCCTCGACGGCACGGATTTCACGACGGTGGTGGCGTGCCCGGTCGGCTACCGCGCGGCGGATGACAAATACGCCGCGGCTCCAAAAGTACGCTTCAAAGCGGCGGACGTGGTGGAGCATATTTGAATCCACGCAGGTAGTTGCCGGTCAGTTTACATTCGGCAGTGGGTTAACCGCTGATTTTTGCTAATTCTCGCTAATCCATGAGGAAGAATTTTTCCGGAAGTGAATTTTGGTTCACCGATCAGGTGAAACACCGGTCGAGTTGGATTCTATTCAAAACTCTTTCATCAGCGCCGATTGGCGGAAACTAGCGGTTCCTCCTTCTGCGGCTCTTAGGATTAGAGAATGGTTTTTCCCGGGGATCCGGCCGGGAGCGGCGTTACTTGACGCGTGATTCCGCTCAAAACCTAGGGTCACGCCCATTCGAGCCGCACGATGCGAACTTCCTTCGCCGCGTGATCAACCCACCACGTCACGATCAAGCCGTCCTGCAGTTTCACCTGATACTCGCGGCCCGTCAGTCCCGATTCACTGTAGTCACCCGGTTCAAACGGATGCCTTGCGAGCCCGTCAAAAATCTGCAGGAGCTTTTCACGCTCCCGGCCGCTCTCGCTCGTGAAGGCATGGACCGCCTCTGCGCGAGGGCAAAGTCGTAGGTCTCCATCGTTCACACGCCCTCGGCCTTGAGGGATTCGTGCAGCCGCACAAGTTGGGCGCGTGATACCTTTTCACCGGCCTCCATCCGCGCCGCTGCGGCATCGAGTGATTGCTTGTTGGATACCGAATCACAGCGGGAAAGATGGCGGAGATACGCTGAGAGCACGACCCGCTCTGAAGGCGGCAACGCCTTAACCTGCGATTGGATTTCCGCCAGCGACATGCCGGCAACGTCGCCAAATCCGCCGCGCCCGCAAATCAATTTCCGGCATCGTAGCCCATGCCGGCACCCTTCCTCTACGGCCTCTGCAATTTTGCCGACCTTAGCCTCGCGGACCGCTTCGAACCCATGAAGCGCTGCCCTTTTCCGGGGATCGGGCCGGGAGGGTTTTCTGCAGCGCTGATCGGCGTCGATACGTGCCCGATGGAGGGCATCGACCGCGCGAAGTATGACGAAGTGCTTGGCCTCGACGGGACGGATTTCGCGACGGTGGTGGCGTGCCCGGTCGGCTACCGCTCGGCAGACGATAAATACGCCACGGCTCCGAAGGTGCGCTTCAAAGCGGCGGACGTGGTGGAGCACATCTGAGCCTCAGCGCCGAAGGGTAGGGACCGCTCTCCGAGCGGTTCGGGGATGGTGCAACGCGGAGTAGGTTCTGGCGCCGGCGTTCAATTGCTACGCCAAGATGTCTGCGTGCTCGGCTGTGGCGGGATCCGTTGTGCCGGCGATCGAGGTCGAAGTTTTCGAAGGAAAACTCACCACCCGCTGCGCAGGCCCCCACAGGGTCGGCGGCCCCTGACGGTGGTTGGACGATCAGCTCATTGTGGGCACCCCGGTGGCGGTGAGGCACCATGTCGGGCAACTCCGCCGCGGCCTTTGATCCGATGCCGAAAAATTCCTCGGCCGGCTAAAATATTAGTGGTTAAAATCTGACGCTTTTTTCACTCCGGCGGTTCGTTAAGCGTCACATCCAACCGGCTGGCCGCTGCCGAAATGATTGCCAGCGGAAGCGTCACCGTACCGTGGGCTTTATAGTAACGCAGCAGCGCGAGCACCGCGTTATGGGCCAGGGTTGAGGCCGGGATGCCGACCGTCGCCGCCAGTTCGTCCAACTCGCGCACCTGCGTGTCGTCGAGCCGCACCATGACGGGGTTGGTCCTTTTCATGCGACGAGCAAAGCAGCCGCTAACCGAAAGTAACTTTCCCTGTTGCTAACTAATAGCTGCTTTCAGGTACTACCCGCTTCACCCTATTTTTGCTTGGCCAAAAATTGGACGCCAGCCCGAGCCGTTCAGCGGCGATGCACCCGTTGAGACTCCAAGACGCAGCCCACGCAACTACCGCACGTAAAACCTCCCAAGAAAGACTCCTGCCAATGAACGCCGTCAAATGGGCCATCGTCTGCCTCGCCTTCACCGCATCGCTGTTTTCTCAGGCTCCGACCAACGGTTTATCGGTGTACCTTCCGCTCAATGGGACGTCGACCGACTTGAGCGGGACCGGAAAGCAAATCACGGCGCAGGGAATGACCTTCGCGTCGGGGCCAAACTCCACGATCAACCAATCTGCCTACTTTGATGGAGCCAGTTCGAAAATCGACTTTGCTCCAGCCCTTAGCGGAACGGCAGAAATCACCGTCTCATTTTGGGCGAAGAACCAAGCTCAGACCGGAATCGGGTCCATCTTCGTCGACTTCGACGATGCCGCGGGAAACGACGTTCAGATTCGGGCCCAAGATGAGGCGCTCTTCGTCCAATCCACCAAGAACGGCGGCAATCTGATTTGGACGAGCCCCACCAAGGTTCTAGCGGTTTCGGAGGGCTGGAAGCACATCATTTGGGTAATGGGAGCGACGCAGTCCTCGATCTTTGTGAATGGAAGTCTGTACGCCACGATTCCAGCGCGAGCGAGCAACGTCGGCTACAAGCGATATTCGAACATCGGCTACACCCACACCCTAAACCCCTACGACTTTTTCAAGGGATACCTTGCTTCGTTTCGCATCTACGAGCGGGCGCTCTCATCGATCGAGGCTTCTCAGCTCTACCAGGCGGAGAGCAGCCCGACCACGTCGCCGCCCAACTCCACGCCCGATCTGACAACCGGACTCATTGGACGATATCCCTTGGACGGCGATGGTAGAGACCTGTCCCCCTCCGCAAACACATTGGTGACGTACAGTGTGCAGGCGACGAGCGACCGAAATGGAAATCCATCCGGCGCTGTTTATCTCGATGGTTCCACGTCTTGGATGGTGAGCACTAATAATGTTCCGATTTCTGGTTCTAATCCAAGGACCATGAGCGTTTGGATTAAATCTGACGAATTGAGTTTTTATAAGGGTAACCCGGTCATTTTGGGACTAGGATCAAAAAGCGGTACAAATACTCTCTATGATCTTTGTTTAAGTGGGCGCAGCGCTCAATCTTGGGCCAATGGTGCATCCGTTTTTACTCACACGAGTTGGGGCGGGTTCTCTGGATCTACTGATTCTCGGGTAATCACTTCTTCTCAGTGGTTTCATCTAGCGATAACTTCAGATGGCACACGAAATGGTTCTGCTCTATACACCAATGGAGTGAAACAGCCTATTATTGGAGACGCAGGTACTTGGGCCACTGTTTTGGGTAAACTGCGTGTAAGCACTGGATCACAAAATAGCGGCCCTGTTAATGAATCATTTTATTGGTGGAATCAGGGTTTCAAAGGCAGCATGGACGATATTCGGATCTACAGTCGGCAGCTTTCTGACTCCGAGATCGCTGCGCTTTACCAGCAGTATTCCACGGCTAATTCTGCGCCAACGATATCCACGCAACCCTCGGGTCAGTCGCTGTTGGTCGGGCAATCATTCCAGCTAAATGTTATTACCTCAGGCTCCTCCCCGCTTTCCTACCAATGGCTAAAGAGCGGAGCCGTCATCGCTGGCGCGACCGCATCTAGCTACACAGTCGCGAGCGCGAGTACTGCGGACACGGGCGCCTATACGGTCACAATCTCAAACTCTTTCGGGTCTGCAACAAGTTCGCCCGCCGCGGTGACGGTGACTACGCCGCCGCCGCAGGCCCCAGTATTCACGCAGCAGCCAGCTTCAATCGCGAAGACCGTCGGCTCTTCGCACTCGTTTTCCGTTTCAGTCACGGGTTATCCGGCACCCGCGCTGCAATGGCTTAAAAACGGCGTTCGCTTGAGCGGCCAGAACAGTATAACGCTGACTTTTGCGAGTATAACCGTTGGCGAAGCAGCGACTTACACTTGCGAGGCTACGAACGCCTCCGGTGCCATTGGCAGTCAGCCAGCGGTGCTCTCCGTCGGGCTGGCGCCTTCGGTCATCAGATCCCTGCCGGTAACGACCGTAGAGGCCAAAATCGGCGATCCGCTCCGCATTGACCTGCCCCCGCTCGCCGGCACGACGCCGCTTTCTTACCGTTGGAGTCGTGACTCTAGCGTCATAGCGGGGAGCGGTGATGTCTTGCAGATCGGCGCGCTCACGTCCGCCGGCGCCGGCCTGTATTCCTGCACCGTCAGCAATGCCTACGGCAGCGTGCAGATTGATCGGGTGAGGGTCACGCTTATAGAGGCACCGCGCATCACATCTCAGCCAGCTTCCGCCAGCATCACCGCCACCAGCAATGCCACTTTCAGCGTGACCGCCTCCGGTACGCCCACCCCGACGTACCAATGGTACCGCAACGAGGTTCTGCTCAGCGGCCAAACCGCCGCGCAAATCACCGTGTCCGGTAGTTCGGCAGCTCTTAAGGCCGGTGGTTACTACTGTGTGGTCACTAACCGCGCCGGCTCCGTAAGCTCGGCAACAGCGTTGCTCACGATTAGCGGCAACGCCGCGGCAACACCGTCGATCACGCGTACGGTCCAGCAGCAGGAAATCGGCCGCTCGCTCTACTTTGAGCCTTCTGACACGGTCTTCGTCCCCGGCTTGGGCCAAGTGACTTCACGCTACTCTACCTTCAGCAGCAACGGTTCCGGCACCAATCGCACCACGAACGGCACCTCCTACTTTAACGGTGAAGTCAGGCCCCGCGCTGGCAGCGTCAAGGATTACGAAGGTAACTTTGAGCGCAGCACCCCCGTGGCGTTGGTCGACTACGGCAACTTTGCAGTCACTTTTCCGACGGGGGACGCCGATGGTAACGGCATCAACGATGCCTTCGATTACCTTCAGGCTGGCAACGTTACCGCTTTAGGTTCGGGCTACGATTATTACAACGGTGGCCCGTTTTCGGCCGAGGGACGCTTCACCCGCGCCGCGGGCGAGGTCAAGGGCCGCTATGCCCTCAAGACCATAGCGGCCAACGGCAATACCGCGGAGGCTTCGGGCGATTTCTACGTCGGCGGCATAAACGGAATCCGCATCGGCAGCAGCACGTACGTGCGCGGCGCCTCCAGCGTCATGAATGTGTCGCTCGCGCCGGATGCGGCGTTGGGGCCTGACAATCACGGCGGTACTTATTCAGGGAGTTTCCCTTTTACGGTCACCGACCGCGACACGATCGCCTACAGCGCCTTCGAATTCGCGAACCCTAATAACGTTAGATACTCCGTACGCGCTGGCACGCTGAGGCGCGCTGGCCGGGTCTACAGTGGCTCGCTGGTCTACGCGGATGGCCGCACTGGCACGACGTTTGTCGATTACGTATCCCACTATTTCACCATCACCGATCTCAACGACGCCGACAGTGATGGCATCCCGGATCTCTCTGATGATTTACCCACGCCGCCGGCGCTCTCGAGTTTTTCCGGCACGGCACGAACCCTCGAACCGGGGGCGCGGCTTGAGTTTACTGCGAGGGCACAGGATACGGCCATTTTCGTCTGGAAGAAGGATGGGGTCGTGCTGCGCACCAGCGCCAACTCGCCGTCCGACACCTTTGTCATTCCGGCGGTCGCCCGCAGTGATACCGGAGCTTATTGGGTGGAACTCACCAACGGAGCGGGCACGGCCTCAAGTGCCATAATCCCAGTCGTGGTGAGCTCGAACAACGTTTTGCCTGCCATCACCGTTCAACCGATGGCGGCGCAATTGTCGGCCGGAGGCAATTTGATCCTTAGCGTCGCAGCGACCGCGGGCAACTCGGCGCGCTACCAATGGCGCAAGGATGGGGTGGATATTCCCGGAGCGACAGGTTCGGTCTTCGGCAAGGTCTCTCAGAACACTACTGAGGCGGGCCACTATTCTGTTCTGGTCACTAATGAGGCTGGAGCGACCCTATCTCAGCTCGCGAGCGTCTCCTACCTCAGTAGCTCTGATACCGCGCCCCGGATTAGCGGTCTGTCGGTGCGGACCCGGTTGCAGCCTAATCAGCCGCTGATCGTTGGGACGGTAGTATCTGGCTCGGGTAAACCACTGCTGATGCGCGCGATTGGGCCCACCCTAGATGTATTCGGCTTGCAAGGCGCACCTGAAACTACGCTCGAAATTTATAATTCTACTCAAAAAATCACCGCCCAGCAGGGTTGGGAACCAGCCCTGGCCACGATTTTTCCGCTCCTTGGCTCCTTTCCACTCACCGCCAACTCCAAGGATTCTGCGATATTGCGGAGCATGGCTGGAGCCTTCACGCTGCATACGATCGCCCCTGCGAGCGGGGCGGCGCTGGTGGAGGTTTACGATGCCGCCGGTGGAGCCGGCCAGCGGCTGATTGCGATGTCGGTACGCAACAAAGTCGGTACGGATAGCGATATCCTAATTGCAGGCCTGGCCGTAGGCGGCGTAGGCCGAATCAATTTACTGCTGCGCGCTGTCGGGCCGATGTTGGCCGTTTTTGGCGTCGAAGGCACCCTCCAAGATCCAAAGATAACCGTCTACAAAGGGGACGCGGTCTTGGCGACTAATGACAATTGGAGCGCCGATCTTGCTCCGGTTTTCACGCGGGTGGGAGCGTTTGGCCTAGCTGCGGACAGCCGCGACGCGGCACTGCTCTTTAGCGCCGACGCCGGATCGGTCTATACTATCCACGTGGCTGGTGTGAATAACACGACCGGAGAAGCACTAGTCGAGGTTTACGAAGTGCCGTGAGTTAAGAGAGGCGCGGGACAAAGCTCCTGGCCGGCTTAGTCTCATTCGCGATCAAGATGAGTTGAGCTCCGAGCGGTCCGGACCGGTGCAACGCGGAGTAGGTTCTGGCGCCGGCGTTCATTTGCTCCGCACCGCTGGACGCGTGCTCGGCTTTGTCAGGGCCCATTGTGCCGGGGATCGAGGTCGAAGTTTTCGAAGGAAAACTCACGAAACGCTGCGCAGGCCCCCGCAGGGTCGGCGGTCCTTACGACCGCAAAAGCAAGGCCAGACCTTTTTTATACTAACGTCCCTTGATCAAGAGACTGTCATTGCGAGAAGCGCAGCGACGAAGCAATCCATGGATTGCCGCGACGCGCTTCGCGCACCTCGCAATGACAAACGTCTAGAAATTAAGGGAAGTTAGTATGAGCTCCCTCAGTTCGATCGAAAACTAACAAACAACGGCCAGAGCTCTTCGGCTCGGCGACCCTTCGGCTCGACCGTCTGACTCCTTTGGATTTGCCCCCACGATTTCTAAGAGAGGTTGCCGCTCCCTCGGCCGCAGGCGCGGCCGAAAATTACCACGTGCCCTTGATGCCAACCGTCCAGAGCGAGGCGTAGTCGATGCGTTGGCGAAACTGCGCGTGCTCCGGTGTGTTCGGGCCGAGGATTTCGGTGTCCTCGGTGGCATTGCCCACGTTGCGGAGATTCACGAAGACCCCGACGCGCTTCCAGAAATAGTATTCGCCGAGCACATCGATGTAGAGCCGCTTGGCCGAGTAGTTGAACGTGCCCGACTCGATCCCCTGCCCAGTGACGGCCGCGTTGCGCTGCCGGCCGCGGTAGTTCCAGTTCACCCGCGCGTTCCATTTCGGGCGCGTGAGGCTCACGCCCCAGCTCGCA
>Ga0315905_10008240_pt1 | contig 10534 bp, 11 predicted proteins | sample LakEriMetagenome_5_FD_203522 | JGI IMG/M metagenome (GOLD analysis project Ga0315905, IMG submission 203522) | Freshwater fungal communities from buoy surface, Lake Erie, Ohio, United States - Buoy 4 MA121 | ecosystem: Environmental > Aquatic > Freshwater > Lake | place: USA: Lake Erie, Ohio... | reverse complement strand
ACACACACACACACACACACACACACACACACACACACACACACACACACACACACACACACACACACACAAACACACACACACACACACACACACACACACACACACACACATGTATGTATATGCGCATATACATATGTAAATCTTGACTTACTTGTGACAAAGTAAAGAATATAAATACACACACACACACATACATACATACATACATACACATACACACACACACACGCACACACATACACACACACACACATCTCTTTACTTACATGTGACAAAGTAAGTAGTCACGTAAAGTTTTTTTAGTTTTTTGGCTAGGAAAACGCCTGCTTGTTCTAGCATAAGTCAGCGTCAACATGGAGAGGAGGGGGATGCATGCCTACCTGGAGAGGAGGGGGATGCATGCCTCTTCTACTATGGACTGGAGAGGAGGGGGATGCATGCCTACCTGGAGGAGGGGGATGCATGCCTCTTCTACAATGGACTGGCGCAGCAGGGTGTTCCTCACGCTCGAGCACCGCGATAGCCCCTGTGTGTGTGTGTGTGTGAGCGTGTGTGTGTGTATGTCTGTGTGTGTATATATATTTATTTTCAATATATATTTATATATATAAAGTGCATATATTTTAAAAAAAATATTAGAAAACAATTGAAGTACTTGCGGTAGACCCTGCTAACACACGTAAAGTGAAGAAAGTAACGTATGTAAGTAAAGTGAAGAAAGTAACGTATGTAATACACTGAATACATAGTGAAGTAAGCACTCTCACACACAAACAGGTATGGGTTTAGTTTGGGTATTGAACTAAACACACACACCTGCAGGGCCGACAGGGCCCACAGGCGTGCCTCCCCGGAGCAGTTGTTTGCACGTGCCACGGACTTGAGTGCGTGCAACACCTGGTTTAGGTATTAGGGTTCAGGTATTAGGGTTTAGTTTAGTGCGCAAGGTTGGGGTTTTGTTGTTTGCACGTGCCACGGACTTGAGCGCGTGCAGCACCTGGTTTAGGTATTAGGGTCCAGGTATTAGGGTTTAGTTTAGGATTTAGGGTTTAGGTTTGCCACGGACTTGCGTGCGTGCATCACCTGGTTGCACCGCATAGTAGTAGTTAATATATAGTCCTTAACTATCAACTAATTATCAACTGTCGACTATTAACACCTGGTCGCATTTGGCCACGTGCACACACGCCTCACGTCCCTGCCCCACCATGGTATTAAACAGTCTCGTCAAAGTCAGTACAATCAGTTAAGTCAAAGCCAGTAAAGTAAGTTGAGTAAAGTAAGTACCTGCCCCACCATCGTATTAAACAGTCTCGTAGCATCCTCCTTGGTCTCTTGCCGGCCAGTCAAGAGAAGTCTCCCAAGTTTTTCTGGCAAACAAAAAAATTCTGAAAAGTCAGTGCCCTGTATTATGTTATATACTGATTCGGCTAGGACGCTGACTTTTCAGAATCTCTGCCTATTGCGCCATCGAGCCGGCACAAGAGCAGAACTGCCTCCTTGTTGCTGACTAAATTGAGGAGTGCACGCGCTGACACAGCGGCCCCTTTCTCAGACACCAGGGACACATTCAAAATGGCGGGAATTACTTCAGGCATGGCAATGATGCTCTTCTTATTTGCGTCTGAGTTTGCAATGAGGTTAGCGAGTGCAGAGGCCGCGCTAACTCTCCCCTCTTCATTGCCCTTGCTGAGGACCTGCCCCAAGACCTCCAGAGCGCCCGAGCGCCCGACAAGCGTGTCCTCCTCCGTGCTGGTGTTGTTGGTGAGTGAAACCATCTCGGCCGCAGCGGCCGCGCTCTCCTTGGGGTCGCTGGATTTAAGGTTCGGCAGCAGCTCCAGGATGGGCGGCAGAATCTCGGAGGCGATCGCCAGTTGAGGATCGTCTGCGCCGTCCTCGCCGTCGACATCGCCGTCGCCTGCGCCACGGCAAAACACGGGCGAACATCAGCGGGCCGGGCGCCGCAGCGGCCGTGCCAGGCATGCCGCGCGCACGGATTGTCAGGATGCCTCTCAAAGATACCTGCACGCACTCATGCATACATACACACACATGTAGGACGGGTGCACCAGATTGATGCTGGCGTGCAAGACAGGGAAGGAGGCAGCGGCAGCAGAGGTGATGGAGGCGACTACTAAGAACGCCGGTGCCCTTGCAGGTCAACGTGGGCAGGCATGCTGGGCGCCGCGCGCACACCTGGCTGCCAGATGTCGGCAGGGTTGGGCGGGCCTCCCTTGTTCCGGAACAGGTACTTGAGGATGGAAACGCGCCGCGTCCTCATACCTGGGGCAGAAGCGGGCCCGTACATCTTGCCCCTCCGTGTAAGGAACGAGTGACGCGAAGAACAGAGACAAGGACGTTTTTGTACTTTAATACAGTGTTTCCATTCATGGGGCGTACTGCGAAGCGTCACCATGGTTCCTTCTTTCCTTGCCCCCCGCCAACCCCTCAGGGGTTGGCAGATTTCCGCCTGATACGTAGCCATGGTAGTCCAGAGGGTTCGGCTTGCGGCCCGCGGCGGCGTGTGTTGGCACGCGCACTAACCCACTGCTCGCTCGCCGCACGCTCCTCCCGCGCACAGGTGTTGTACGGGGCCATTCCGTCCCCCGTGGCACGACGCAGGCGCGGCGCGCCGTTCGTGGCCGCCAGCCTGGTGGGGCTGGCGGTGTGCGCGCTGGCGGGCATGGTGCTGCTCTCGACGCGAACGGGGACGGTGCTTGAGGGCGCGGGCAGCCAGAGCATGGCGCTTACCACGACCTTCAGCGGCGACTCGGTGGCTGTGCCCCCCACGTACCTTAACTACGAAAAGGGCACCACCTTCTCCCCGCAAGCGCCCTTCGAGAACAGCGCCATGGACAAGAGCGTGCGCACCCAGCAGCTCTCCGACGGCGGTGCGGTCGATGAGCGCGAACAGGTCGACACAACCGCTCCGCACGAGACCAAGCACATTGGCGCCGTCTCCGCGGACGAGACCGTCGACGGCATGGCGCGCCCGCTGGGCGACGTCAAGCACCTCGACTGCTACGGCCGCGATGAGGACCCCGAGTGCCAGACAAGCGTCATGCCCCTGTTCGACAAGACCAAGGGGGCCGCGCAGCTGTCGACCAAGCAGGCGGACCAGGACATCGACCAGTACTTTGCCCAGCAGCAAAAGGCGGCGATGAAGGCGCGCACGCCCATCAGGCCCCTCATGCAGGGCACCGAGAAGCTCGTGGATGCAAAGGGCACCAAGTTCGGCCTCTCGGATGCGGCTGCCCGCGTACAGGCCAACGCGATCTTTGGCATCAAGAAGGGCAAGACACAGCAGCTGCGCGCTAACAACCACTTGCACGCAGACAAGGTGCATTATGTATGCGAGCAGTGCACGCGCGGTTGCGAAGCGGCATGGCGATGTGCGCTGCGCGTGTGAACAACTAAGTACTGGCGCAAAACAAGCGAGCACGACAACTACGCCGTGAGCGCGCATGAACAATAACAACGATAATAATAACAATAAAATATACAATAAAAATATATGACAGGTGATGCACTATCGTTCTGGCTCCCTGGACAAATTCCCTGCGAGCGCTGCCACCGCAGATGCTCTCCAGTTCTTCGACACTCTCAAAGCCGGGCCGCACGGCACCAACAACGGCGCGCTGTATGATGCAAACAAGCATCCCAAAGCGCAGTTCAAGGTCGCCGGCGGGAACACGCAGAAACTTAAGAGTAGCAAGCACCTCCACCACGGCTACTCTGAACAGGTCTTTTGGGTTTAGGGTATAGGGTTTAGGGTTTAAGGCATTTATTTAGCAACTCAAGAGTAGCGAGCACCTCGACCACGGCTTATGCAACGTCATCATATGACATGCATGTATCCTCCTCCTCATGTGACGTAGAGTAGCGAGCACCTCGACAACGGCTATTCTGAACAGGTCTCGGCGTGGCTATATTTAAACCCAAACCAGATGGCCAACGCGGACCTGAACAACTTCTACCACTCGATGCCTGCGCACAACAACCACCACCTTCAGGACAAGCACGCGGACTTGTACAGTGACCGCCACACTGCCTTCCTCAAGGGCCATGAAGCGGTTATCTTTTTTTTTCTTTCTTGAAAGTCGGCAAAGAGCGTCCCCCGAGGGCGCGCGCGAGAGAGAGCGAGAGCACGCGAGACATATATATTATGAACGATACACGCATACGCATACTACGAAGCGCACTGACGAGCCAGGAGCTGCGAAACACACTGCACGAGCAGACGCTCCCGAAGAAGCACGGCGCCAAGCACGGCGCACGCATGGCAACAGCCACGCAGATGCTCCGCAGCAACCGCGACGACGCATTCCTCGGCAAAAATTCTGCAAAGTATTCTCGAAAGCGATTTTTCATAGCAAACATAATAGCAGTTACTGACTCGGCTGAATTTCTGGCAGGCGACACCTCGCCCCTCACGAAGCCCGGCAACTTGGTCAAGTTCGCGGGCGACGCCGCCGCCAGTGACCTCAACGGCTTCTACGACGGCCTCAAGAAGTCCCGCTATGGCGCCAACAACGGGCACCTCAGGGACGTGACACCCAAGGGCGAGTACAAGTCTGTGACGGCGTCCAAGGCGCAGCAGGAGATCAACGGCTACTTTGCCGCCGCGTCCCCCAAGATGGCGGCCCATCCCGCCGCCACCGCGCACGCCAAGCGCGCCTTGGACGACCACACCGCGGCGAGCGACGTTGACGGCTACTTCGACTCGCTCAACAAAGGCAAGCACGGCGCCAACAACGGTCACCTCAAGGATACGACCTCGCATGCTTCCGCTGCCGCCAAACAAGCGAGCAACAAGAAGCTCTCGGCCCAGGAGTCGCGGGATCAACTCAACCAGTACTATGGCACCATGCATGGTGGCCTCCCTAAGCCCAGCGGTGCTACCAAGACGGCCAACAAGAAGCTCACGGCCCAGGAGTCACGTGAAGAAATCAACAAGTACTATGGCGGGAGCAAGCTCGCCAAGGCCAAGGTCAGTGACTGAGTTCGTGAGTGAGTTCGTGAGTGAGGCCTATCATGCCCCCGGCGCAGGCGGGCGCATGCGAGATGCATTTGCTGGCCACACCAGCTACGTTGGAGGCACGCGCAAGAGAGTCATTGCGTTGCTTCCCAAGGAGCGCTGCGTTGTCTCCGTTTTGATTCTTCCACACACGCTGGCGCCAGTCTTTTTTTGTGGGCAATAAAAGACTGTGCCGCCTCGTGTCGTGTTTTCCTCGTGTCGTCTTGTGGGCTCTGTATGCCTGACCGCTTGCCTCACGCTGCCTGCCGTTGCCAGACTGCTGCCGGCAACAAGCTCGCCACTGCGCCCGCGGAGCAGCCCAACAAACTCCCGGCCTCCGAGTCCATCGGCGACATCACCACCGACGTCCAGCTTGATACCCCCATGTTCCAGGGGTATAAGCACAAGATTGGGCTGCAGCATCCTAGCGTGGCCGAGGTGGATGACAAGATGGTCGATGCGTCCAATGCCGACTGTTCTGACAACAAGGACTGTGCCTCCAGCCGCTCGCCCTTGCTGCAGAAGGGTAACAAGGTCAGTGCCAGAGTTCGTGAGTCAGTGCCTGAGTGCTCGCCCGTGCTGCAGAAGGGTAACACGGTCTCTTGATTAGCCTCGTCCCCATTGCCCAAGTGCCTTGTGATGGTCGTCATTCATGTGATGTCCTCATATCTTAATGTGCTGATCCTTCTGGATGAGATCCCTAGACCATGTCTCTTGATTAGCTTAGTCGCCACTGTCCTTGCTGGGCGTACAGTGTCAAAAGAGAACTAATACAGTGTCACAAGAGACCTAATACAGTGTCAAAAGAGTGACGTGCTTGGCGTCAATGAGCAGGCGGACGCGAGCCTCAAGGGTTCCGGCGCCGACGGGATGTCTGCGGCCAAGGCTGACAAGGATATCAGCAAGTACTTCAAGGACGAGGATACGGAGACCAAGGCCCAGGCAAAGACCGAGGAGAAGGCCGCTGCCAAGGTAGGACTGAGCGCGCAGGCTGCGCGCAAGGATGCCAAGGCCTACTTCCACAAGGAGCAGAAGCTCGCCGAGTACGGCGTGGGCCCCGAAGATGACCACAAGATCGTTATTAATCAGGCCATCGGCGTTGACGGTGGGTGCAGAGTAGAAAAAGCAGCAGCGGTATAAGCGGCGTAGCGCTGCAGTGAGCAGGGTGTAGCGGTGCAGTGCACACGGTGTAGCGGTCCAGTGAACAGGGCCGCCTGTCTTCTGTCCTGCTTTTTGTGCTGCTGGAACACGAGAGACGAATGCGAGTTGACAGACTGCGTTTCGCCGCTGCCTCAGCTCTCACATCGCCACCACAGCGCGTGTCGACCGGTGCAAAAGAGGCCTAGTATAGGAACATGCGTGCGACTCACGGGCAAGAAGACTGACGCAAGTTCTGTCTGGGATGGCACACAGCCATGATGCCGGAGAGCATGTTCGGGTCCAACCCCGAGCCGGGAGACGAGACGCTCAAAGAGGTCAACGAGGCCATCCAGGCCCAGCGCAATGAGGGCTACACCAACGGTGAGGGCGCGCCTGCCGAGGACGTGGTGACGCCGTAAAGAGCCGAGGCGAGCCGTCTGCATCCTCTCCTGGTGACAAGAGAGGACTAACAACCAACGCAGAGTGTTTGTGTTGTTTTATTTATTGAACGTGGATTTACCCCATGGAGCGAAGGGAGTATGCGGGTTACCGTCATGGGGCGTATGAGGGTGGGTCACAGTCATCACAGTGATGGGCGTATTGTCACACGCTCACGCCTGCGGAGCCGGCCCACGGCTTGGGGCCGTGGAGGCCTGCCGCCGCGCAGCGGCGGCGGCGGGCTGCCGCCGCGCATCGGCCGCCCAAGAGGGCGGGAAGCATTAAAAAGGCGCACGGCCACGACTTACGCGGGATTTCCAGGGGCACAACTCCGCTGCGCTTTTGCTCCTGGAATTCCTGGCTTAGGCTCCCTCCGGGTTACTGTGATTGAGCGGTGATGGGGCTGCGTGTCGCCGCGTGTCGCACCGGGCCGCCTACTGGCACGGCGAATCCGTCAAATCTACTACATTACTGACAGAAGTCGAGCATTCTTTTCCCCTTTGCCCTGAGCACGCAGCTCCTCGGGGGGGGAGGCGCCGGATCATGTACACGCATCGGACGTCCATGGAATCCTGGTGTCTATACCTTTAATACAGCTAGCTGTCACCTACTCTCACTCCGCCCTGCCGTAAAGGTCAAACTTTACAGTGCCTACTTGGCTTACTTCAAGTTGAGCCTCGCGAGAACATCCTTTGGCACGCGGGGCCCACACCTTGTGTGTTCACGCGATCGCAAGGACGACGCGCATAAGGTATAACTTGAGGTCCATCCGGCCTCCTCGACCTCCGTTAGGTTCCTGTCTGCTCACGTCTACGTCTGCCTCCTCCTCCTCATCCCCCCTTGGCGAGCTAGTAGCGCAGCCCCCAGGGCACCGCTCATACCCAATCCCACCCACTCCGCCGCGGCACCACATGCACCCTCCCCACAAAAATCTGCGCCCCCCCTATTAGCCCCACACCACACACCCCACACAGCTCTGTATGAATATACCCTTTCCAATTCTTCTCAGTCGTCTTTCGTGGCCTCCTTGTCCTCCTTCTTGGTCTCCTTATCCTCCTTCTTGCCATCCTCCCCGTCCTGCCATGCGCCGCACCACCATCGCCACAACTAGTCAGTCCTGACGGAGTGCCAGAAAGTCGTAAGGGGAGAGGAGTCGGGCCAGGAGTTTTTCTCCATCGCCTTGTCCAGGCCCTATCCACCGAGAACTATATAGAGAGAACACGTTCTATTTACATATACCTCCTGCCAGTAGTTCTCCATAGCCTTGTCCAGGTCCTCCGCGGACTTGGGCTCCCGCCTCTCGCGAGGCTCGCGCCTACCACCGCCGCCACTCCCACGGCCTCCCCATCTCTCCCCTCCGCCGCCCCGCCACCCGGGCCCGGGCAGAACTCGGTCTCTGGGGTCTGTGGGTTCCATGCGATCCATGCGCATTCCCCCACCGCCCCCATATGGCTCGTAGCGAGCACGCGGGCGCGCGTCCAAGTCAAGCCTCCCGCCCAGGCTCCCAGCCATCCGCCCACCAGCACGGTCCAGCCTCCCATCCATCCGCCCACCAGCGCCGCCGTCACTGCGGCCTTCCCTGCGATCGTCCCTGTCGTGAAGGCGGTCCTTATCCCCTGCAAAGTATTGCCGCTCTAGGTTTCGGATCGACTCGCGTGCAGCCGGCTGTCGAATACACGCACCCGTCAGCACGGCGCGGGTGCGGTACGGCATCGCGACACAGCATGTCTGGCGTGCGCTGCTGCATGCAACTGCTCACCCGTCCATTGGCATGTGGACTGCGTTCACGGTCCCTGCAAGCGTGAAAGTTTGGGAAAGGAGTCAGGGCGACCAAGTCAGCGGACGCTGCTGCACACCATGCGGAGGCGGGAACAATCAGGAGCATGCGGCAACGCACGCACGGCGGACGCGCCTGTTGTGCGCGGCTGCGCGTTCGCGCGGACGAAGATCCGAGTACATGCTCTCGGTGCCCGGATCACAACCAATACTTATGTCTTACGGGACCCCCCCCCACCCCCCAGATCCAAAGATGGCTCCTACCTCCAAGAGCTCAGAGCCGCTGCGCAAGTCGGCGCGCAACGTCACCGACGAGGCTCCCAAGTGCGTGCCTGCCCGCAGCCAGCTGCTCGCTCGCCATGGTGCTGTTGCCGCGTCATGCGTGCGGCCCTCCTGAACGGTTGCTGAACAGGTCATGGGACGAGAAGCAGCGCGAGCGGAGCCGGCTAGCCAGATTGGCGATGCTGGAGCGCGATAACCACCACACGGACAACACACACATGATGAAAGTGCAGAACCTAGCAGACGATGAAATTGTTGGAGGAGGTGTGCTTGGCTCGGCTGCTTGACCGTCCCAAAATTCCGCGCGCCTCGAACAGCAAAAGAATGTGTCTGTGCGGCGCTTCCTCTGTGCTGGAACCTGGGCCTCCAAACGCTGGCTGCACTCCACGACTGCTGCTCCCCTGCAATGGCCATCGCGTTTAGGGTTTAGGGTTTAGGGTTTAGGGTTTAGAATACAGGCCTAAACCTCATACTGCCCTCCTGCAATGACAATCCCGGCCGCGGTTGGCAGGCGACACGAAAAAGAAGCGCAAGAAGGCGACCCTGGTAGAGAAGACCAGAAACCGAACACTAGACCAGGCACTTGCCGACAGCGCAGCAGATATGGTCAACGAGTACGGTTGCAGCTATTTCGACATCCGCAGCCCACCTCCCCCTCCAAACGTTAGTTGCGCCCACAACCCGCCTGTGCCCCTGACTTCCTTTTCGCGCCCCGGCCCGTACGTGCGGTGCAGATTGATGCGCACCTGATTCCGTGTGCTGGGGCACAACTGCGCTTATACCGAGTGTGTGTGGGCAATGGCAAGAAATAAACAAACAAAGAAACAATAAATAAAACAAATGAAATAAATAAATAAAACAATACCCGCGTGTGTATGGACAGGCGATGGGCAAGAATCTGTGCTCCATGTGTGGGTTTGATGCGCCGTACACCTGCCGAATTACTGGACTGCGACTCTGCAGGTGCGGCGTGTTTTTTCCCCCATGCGGTGGTGGGTGGAGAGAGAGAGATCGAGCGAGAAGGAGAGAGCGACAGAGCGTGTGTGTGTGTGTGTGAGAGAGCGAGCTTTTTGCGGAACTGCCCCGAACGGGCGGGTCTAAGGCGTCGGTCGCCAACGCTGGAAAAAAAGAGTCAGGGAATACGACTATCCGGTCTCGTTAATGGCGCCACTTTTGCTGCGTCGTGTTTTCTCGCGATCGTGCGCGCAGGAAAGGGTGCTATCGCGGCCACGGACAGGCTAAGTTCTTTTTTGTGTTTGCTGCGTCTTGTTTTCTCTCGCACGCGCACAGCAAAGGGTGCTATCGCGGCCACGAACAAGCTAAGCTCAAGGGTCTCACGCGCTAGCCTCAGCATCTCACGCGCTAGCCTCAGCATCTCTCCCTCTCTCCCTGCCTCTCTCCAGACCCTGGGCAGGGTTGAGTGTGCGGTGGCTAGTGCACCCGCTCCTCCTGGTTTGAGGACCATCAGTCCTCCCACCCTTACTTTAGTTTTCTCAGTGCCTTCTGTGTTGTTTATTGGTACTCAATTTAGTATCCTCTACACCTCCGTGTATCCGCCAGCCGGGGCCGCGTGTCTGTTACTTCTTCGATCCACTGCTCCCCCAGTCTGATACTTCTTCGATCCACTGCTCCCCTAGGGCATGGGGATTGAGACATTGCGTCGTACAAGCTTGGCTGTGTGCCTTCTGTTGATACCGTGGGGCACTTGCGGGAAAGGCTCCATACACAACGCGCATTGTATACGCCCCTCTGTTTCATTGCATGCGGTGCACAGGCCATGCTGGCACTCAGGACAGCGATATCCGAGCTTGATTAAGTGTCGCTCGCATCTTGCGCTGTTCATGCGTACCCAGCTTTATTTAGGACATCAAAATGCAA
>Ga0315905_10008239_pt1 | contig 10534 bp, 7 predicted proteins | sample LakEriMetagenome_5_FD_203522 | JGI IMG/M metagenome (GOLD analysis project Ga0315905, IMG submission 203522) | Freshwater fungal communities from buoy surface, Lake Erie, Ohio, United States - Buoy 4 MA121 | ecosystem: Environmental > Aquatic > Freshwater > Lake | place: USA: Lake Erie, Ohio... | reverse complement strand
CCCTCTTCCACCCGGGCAGTCAGCATGATCACAGGAAGATCAGCGGTCATTTCGTCCTTGCGCAGGCGGCGCAGCAACTCGAAGCCACTCGTCTCCGGCATCATCCAGTCGAGCAGCACGATGTCAGGGCGGGAATCGAGGATCATGCCGTGCGCCTCGCGCGCGTTCGCCGCCTGTCTGACGCGGAAGCCCGCCAACTCCAGGGACAGCTGCACCATGTCCCGTATGGAGGACTCGTCATCCACGATCAGCACGCTCTGCTTCTCGTTCATCGACGTTCTCATGGCGCATCGCTCTGATGACAGGGACGCGGGCATCTAAAGACAGAATTATGACAATCTGGTTAATTATCGACCGCCATGTGACAACAGGTACAGGCGGTGCGGGGGCGATCCGCCACGAAAATCCGGATCGATGCTCTGTTCCGTGAGGTCTCGGACCTCCAGATCCGCCAACGCGGCGAGATCGGGCCTGAAGCCGCGCCGGTTGGTGGAGAAGTACAACTCCCCGCCGGGAGCGAGTTGCAGCATCGCCCCCTGGATCAGGGCAACGTGGTCCCTTTGCACATCCAGTGTGGCCTCCATCCGGGCCGAATTGGAAAAAGAGGGTGGATCCAGAAACACCAGATCCCATTCGCCGCGTGGCTCCTCCAGCCACTGCAGGCAGTCGGCGCGCAAACAGGTGTGCTGTGGTGCGGTGAGCCCGTTCAGGGCCAGATTGCGCTCGGCCCAATCGAGGTAGGTCGCCGACAGGTCGACACTGGTGGTGGAGCGGGCGCCCCCCAAGCCTGCGCAGACGCTCACGGCGCCGGTGTAGGCGAAGAGGTTCAGGAAACGCTTGCCTGGTGCCGCCTCCGTCATCATGCGGCGCAAGGGGCGGTGGTCGAGGAACAGCCCCGTGTCGAGGTAGTCATGAAGGTTCACCATGAACCTCGCCTCGCCCTCCCGCACCTCCAGCATCTGCCGCTGCACGCCCAGACGGTTGTACTGCTCGCGCCCCCGCTGGCGGGAGCGCGTTTTCAGCACGATCCTGCTGGCGGGCGTCTCGAGTGCGACCGTCACGGCAGCCATGACCTCCCGCAAACGCTCCTGTGCCCGCGCAGGATCGATGGTCGCCGGTGGCGCATATTCGGCGACGTGCAGCCACTCACCATAGCGGTCGATCGCCACCGCGTACTCGGGCAGATCGGCGTCGTAGATGCGGTAGCACTCGGGCCTGCGAGACACCAGCCAGCCGTGCAGCCGCCGCAGGTTCTTGCGCAGGCGGTTGGCGAGCATGCTGGCACCGGGGCTCAACTCGTCGGGCGCCTCCGGCGGCAACGAGCGACCGGAGGAGTCGGCATCACGCTCCGCACGGGACTGTTCGCGACGGGCCGCGCGCCCCTCGCCGGCCGGTTCGCGCACCAGCAAGCGGCAATCGATGGGGCCGTTGCGGATGCGGTACTGCCGGGCACCGCGCAGACCCAACTGATCGGCGAGGGGCGCCTCCGGCGCGAGAATCGCGACGCGCCAGTCGGCGAACTCCTCACGACAGAGTTCACCCAACCGGCTGTAGAGTTTCGCCATCGCCGCCTCGGAGGCAGCCCCTAGCCGTTCGCCATAGGGCGGGTTGCAGACCAGAAGACCGCGCGGGCGTTCCCGCAGATATCCGGGCCGGCCCTCTTCCATGACATCGGCGGTCGAGAAACGCAGTTGCTCACCGAAGCCGGCACGCACTGCATTGCCGCCAGCGATCTCGATCACACGCGCGTCACGGTCAGCACCGATGAGCATCGGCAATCGCGGCGTGCCCTCCATGCGCGCCTGCCGTGCCTGCTCTCGCAGCCGTGCCAGCAGCAGTTGATCGTGGCCGACCCAGTCGGGTGAGCCGCAGTCACGACGCTCGCCGGGGGCGGCACCCGCTGCCATCAACGCAGCCTCGATCAGGAAGGTGCCGGAGCCGCAGAGCGGATCGAACAGGGCCGCGCCCTCGGCGCACAGGGCGGGCCAGCCGGCCCGCAGCAAGACGGCAGCAGCAAGGTTCTCGCGCAGCGGCGCAGCGCCCGCAGCGGTGCGATAGCCGCGGCGGTGGGCCGGGCCGGAGATATCGATCCCGAGGCTGATGCGGTCCCGGTGGAGCCTGGCCACCAGACGCAGCCCCGGTGCGTCCAGATCGACGCCGGGCCGGGAGCCGCGCAGCGCTCGCAAGCGGTCGACAACACCATCTTTGACTCGACGGGCACCGAAGAGCGTGTGACGAAGGGTGTCGGAGGTACCAATGAAATCCACGGCCAGCGTGGTCTCGGCAGGGAAATGCTCTTCCCAGGGCACATCCATTACCCCTGCATGGAGCTCGGCCTCGTCACGCGCGGGGATGTCGGCAACCAACAACAGCACCCGCCCCGTGACACGGGACCACAGGCAGGCGCGGTAGGCATCCTCGAGCGAGCCGCCAAAAACGGCACCGCCGGCAGTGGCGCGCGCGGCGCCCACACCCGCTGCGGAGAGATCCGAGACGAGCAGTTCCTCGAGACCGCGCGGCGCGGTCGCGAAAAACTCCTTATGCCGCTTTCTGCTATCCACGCCCATGAATATCCCGAACAGGTCTTCGACAGTTCGTCGTCATTTTGCTGTCATCCACGTAGCGCGCACAGGCGCGGCGTCCCCAAGGAATACCGCTTCAGCAGTGAGGTAACGATGAAACGCAGCAGACGCAGCCCGGACACGCGGCTCTTCAATCGAGGCTACCAATCCGGAGCCAGCGGCCGGTCACAGGACATCTGCCCGCACGAAAAGCCCGAGCACCGCGCCAACTGGATGGCGGGCTGGCGCGCCGGGAGGGGGGACCGGCTCTCGGGCATGACGGGCGTGGCGGGGCTGCAACTCCAACCCGTCTGATCGCGCGCGGCTCTCGGATCTCACGCGCCTCGAAGGCGATGGCCGCAGCCGTTGCCTCGGGCAGGCCGTACCTGCTGCCGGCACGGTACTATGGAACCTCCGGGCAGTGACCCGGTCCAAGCCCCGCCCACCACCTTCGGGACATGTCCTCACGTGAGTGAAACCAGCGCATCCTTCGCGGAACTCGGAAACTGGCTGAGAGGCCGGGTAGTAGGCCAGGAGGCCCTCGTCGAGCGTCTGCTCGTGGCGCTTCTGGCCGATGGACACCTGCTGGTCGAAGGCGCCCCCGGCCTCGCCAAGACGCGCGCCATCCGCGAACTCGCGCGGGCCATCGAGGGAGACTTCCAGCGCATCCAGTTCACACCCGATCTGCTGCCCGGCGACATCACCGGCACCGAGGTCTACCGGCCCGAGGACGGGAGCTTCCGCTTCCAGCGCGGCCCCGTTTTCCACAATCTGGTGCTCGCCGACGAAATCAACCGCGCGCCGGCAAAAGTGCAGTCCGCCCTGCTGGAAGCGATGGCCGAGCGTCAGGTGAGCGTAGGCGGACTCACCCACGCATTGCCCCCACTGTTCCTCGTGATGGCCACGCAGAACCCCATCGAGCAGGAAGGCACCTATCCGCTGCCCGAGGCGCAACTCGACCGCTTCCTGTTGCACGTGCGCGTGGGTTACCCAGCGCGGGATGCCGAACAACGGATCCTGCGCATCGCACGCGACGAAGCCGCAGGCGGCAGTGGCGAGCCACCTCCGGGTATCAGCCAGAGCGCGGTGTCTGCCGCACGGCGGGAACTGCTTGCGCTGCACATGGCCGAGGCCGTGGAGGAGTACATCATCCAGCTCGCACTGGCGACACGGGAATCACCCGTCCTCGCCCGCTGGCTCGACTACGGCGTGAGCCCCCGCGGCACCATCGCACTCGACCGCTGCGCGCGCGCCCACGCCTGGCTCGCAGGGCGGGACTTCGTCGGGCCTGATGATGTGCAGTCCGTCGTTCACGATGTATTCCGCCACCGGCTGATCTCGAGCTTCGACGCGGAGGCCACAGGCAAGAGCTCCGAAGCGGTGATCGACGAACTCCTCGGCCTCGTGCCAGTAGGCTGAACGTGCCGCCGCGCCCCCATGCACGGCCGCGTGCATCACTGCCTGCGCGCGGCGTGCACTGCAATCTTCAGGAGCTCACGCTGCTGCGCGTGCGCGCCGCATCCCTGGACCTCGCCACCCCGCGCAGCGCCGCCCGAGCGACGGGCAGCGGCACGCCCAGCCGCCAGCGCGGGCGCGGACTGGAGTTCGAAGAGGTGCGCGCCTACGCGCCCGGAGACGACGTGCGCACCATCGACTGGCGCGTCAGTGCCCGCACGGGGCGCGCCCACACGCGGCTGTTCCGTGCGGAGCGGGAACGGCCCGTGTACCTGCTGCTGGACCAGCGCCATTCCATGTTCTTCGGCACACGCGGCTCGATGAAATCCGTGCAGGCAGCGCATGCGGCCGCGCTGCTTGCGTGGGCCGCGCTCGCCGGCGGGGATCGTGTCGGAGGTCTGGTACTCGGCAGCACAGGCCGGCAGGAAAGCCGCCCGCGGCGCAGCAGGCGCGCAGTGCTCGAATTCCTGCGCATTGCCTCGGAGGCCAACGCGGGTCTCGGGCCGACCGTCTCGTCTGCAGAGGCGGATCAGCCGGGGCTCGCGGGAGCGCTCAGCTCACTGCGTCGCCTCGCACGCCCGGGCGCGCTGATACTGCTCCTCAGCGACTTCCACGACTGGGATCCGGACTGCGAACTCCAGCTGAAACTTCTTGCACGGCATTGCGAAGTCCACGGGCTGGAAGTGCACGACCCGATGGAACGCTCGCTGCCGCCCGCAGGCATGGCGATGTTCAGCGACGGGCGCCTGCAGGTCCTGGCGGACACCGCTTCAGCCGGCTTGCGCGAGGCATATGCGCACGAGTCCGTGCAGCGGCTCGCGCGGCTCGAAGAGAGCTTCCGCACGGCGCGGGCACGGCTCACTCCCCTCCCTACTGGTACCGATGCGGCCGAGGTCCTTGGCCGCTGCTATGCGCGGCGACGGGGTGCATGAAGACCGACCCGCTCGCCGCCCTGCGCCCACTGCACCTCCCCGAGGCAGTGGGCTGGTGGCCGCCCGCACCGGGATGGTGGCTGGCGGCGGCGCTCGCGCTGCTCGCTGTGTGGCTGGCCGCGGGGGCGCTGCTGCGATATCTGCGCCGCAACCGTTACCGGCGCGCGGCACGGCGGGAACTCGCGCAAGCACTGCGCGAGGCGCTGGCTCAGGGTGACACGGGTGCCTTCCTCGCACATGCCGCGACGATACTGCGCAGAGCAGCACTCTGCCGCTACCCGTCGGCGGAGGTCGCGTCGCTTCACGGGCACGACTGGTTGCTCTTCCTCGATCGCAGCGCCCGCATGCAAGGCTTCGTCGAGGGTCCGGGCGAGGCATTGGGCTTGGGCGCGTATGCGCCAGGCGCATCCTGCGACCCGCCCGCACTGGAGCGGCTATGCCGACGTTGGCTGCGGAGGCACCGGTGATCGAATTCCAGATGCCCTGGGTTGCCGCACTGCTCCCACTGCCGTGGCTTTTGCGGCGCCTGCTGCCGCCAGCGCCGGGCAATGCGCCGGGGATCTACTTCCCCGATACCGCACGCCTCGAAGGGCTGAACGGGGGCGCATCAGGAGATCTGCCGAGACGCGCGCGTGCGGGCCTGCTGTGGCTGATCTGGGGGCTTCTGCTGCTCGCCGCCACAGGCCCCCGATGGCTTGGCGAGGAAGTCTCGCTTCCCGCCTCGGGCCGTGACCTGATGCTGGCAGTCGACATCTCCGCGAGCATGGAAACCGCCGATCTGGAACTGAACGGGCGCCCCGCAGACCGTTTGCGGGTGGTGAAATCCGTGGCAGGCGAGTTCCTGCGCCGGCGCGATGGCGACCGCGTGGGTCTGATCCTGTTCGGCTCCAGCGCGCACCTGCAGGCACCGCTCAGTTTCGACAGAAGCACGGTGGGTCAGTTGCTCGAGGAAGCACAGATCGGATTTGCCGGTCGCAACACCGCAATAGGCGATGCACTTGCCATCGCGGTCAAACGCCTGCGGGACCGTCCCGAGGGCAGCCGCGTGCTCGTCCTGATGACAGACGGCGCGAACACGGCAGGCGAAATCCCGCCGCGCGAGGCCGCTGACCTGGCGGCGCGCTCGGGGCTGCGGGTCTACACCATCGGGATCGGCGCGGAAAGCATGGAACTGCCGGGGCTTCTGGGAGGCATGTTCGGAGCGCGACGCATCAATCCATCGGCGGATCTGGACGAGGACACCCTGCGCTACATCGCACAGCAGGGAAATGGCCGCTACTTCCGTGCACGAGACCGGCAGGAGCTCGAGGCGATCTACGCGGAGCTCGACCGTCTCGAACCCGTGGAGCAGGACGCCGACGCGCGACGTCCGATGAGTTCTCTCGCTCACTGGCCACTCGCTGCGGCCTTCGTTGCATCCGCGGCCCTGGCGCTGGCGAACCTGCTCGCGCGACGCATTCCTGCCACAGGAGCGCATCCATGATTGCGGCGCTGGAGGCGTTCCATTTCCTGCGCCCGTGGTGGCTGCTGGCATTGCTGCCCGCGGCTGCGCTTGCTTACGCCTGCCTGCACGGCAAGGCCGCTGGGGGCGGTTGGGAGCGCGTCATCGACCGGGACCTGCTGGACGCACTCATGCTACCCCGGGCAACACGCCAAAGCGCCCTGCCCTTCGGCCTGCTGCTTGCGGGCTGGGGCCTTGCGGTGATCGGGCTGGCGGGGCCGGCGTGGGAGCGGCTGCCCGAACCCGTGCACCGACGCGGCGATGCACTGGTGGTGGCGCTGGATATGGGCGGCTCCATGCTCGCGGGGGACCTCTCACCCTCGCGACTCGCACGGGCCCGCTTCAAGCTGAACGATCTGCTCGCGCGGCGCAGGGATGCTTACACGGCCTTGCTGGTCTATGCCGGCGATGCCCACGTCGTCACGCCGCTGTCAGACGATACCGGCACGGTTGCCGCCATGCTGCCCGCACTCGACCCGGGGATCATGCCCGTCCCAGGCAACGATCCGGTGGCAGCCCTGCGGCTCGCAGTGTCGCTGCTGCGGGGCGCTGGCGTAACGGAGGGACGCGTACTGCTGATGACGGATTCCCTGCAGGACACCGACGCACGCGCTATCTCATCGCTGCTTGAGGGCAGCGGTGTCTCGCTCGCCGTCCTCGGCGTTGGCACGCGCGATGGCGCTCCCGTCCCCCTCGACGGCGGGGGCTTCGCACGTGATGCCAGCGGCGGGATCGCGATTCCCAGGCTCGACGTGGACGGGATGCGCGCCGCAGCGTCAATTGCCGGCGCGTCCTTCCGGGAGATCAGCGTCGACGACGCGGACCTCGACGCACTGCTGCCAGCCTCATTCGCGCAACGCGCGGGTGCCCGCGACAGCGGTTCGCGTGTCTACGACCAGTGGCGAGACCGTGCTCCGTGGGTAGCGCTCTGCCTGTTGCCCCTCGCCGCCCTCGGCATGCGGCGTGGCTGGCTGCTGCTCCTGCCGCTGTGCCTGTGCCTGCCGGCACCTCAGGCGCAGGCCCTCGAGTGGCAGGACCTGTGGCTGAGAAAAGACCAGCAAGCCGCACAGGCTCTTGCAGCGGGAGACGCCGCACGCGCCGCACAACTCTTCCGCCACCCTCTGTGGAAAGGAAGCGCGCAGTACCAGGCGGGCGACTGGGCCGGAGCGGCCGAATCCTTCGCCGGAACGCCCGGTCCGGACGCCGACTACAACCGCGGAAATGCACTCGCACGTGCGGGAAATCTCGAGGATGCTCTCGCGGCCTATGACGCCGCGCTTGCGAGAGAGCCCGGCATGGAAGACGCCCGCGCGAACCGCAAGCTGGTGGAGGATCTGCTGCGTCAGCAGGACGCTGGAACATCCAGCGCTGGCGACCCGGGAAAGCAGGGATCCGATCAACAGCAGGACAAACAGGGAAAGGCCGGCGGCCAGCGCTCGCCGGAAGACAGACAGGACGGATCGGAGGCCCAGCCCGATGGCGCCGGACAGCAGAAGCCGCAGGAAGGGTCCGCGAACCCCGCTGATGCGGGCGATACCGCGGAGGCAGCCTCCCCACCGGAGGGCTCGGGTACAGATGGCAAGGCGCAGGCTCCCGATGGCAGCGTTCCGGGATCCGCAGGCAAGGCCGAGGACGGCAGGACGCCGACCGAAGGTGAGGCCCGGGCCGGCGCGACCGAGGGAACGGCGCGCGAAGAAGACCAGGCCGTGGAACAGTGGCTTCGGCAGGTTCCGGACGATCCCGGCGCCTTGCTCCGGCGGAAGTTCGCATACGAGGCCGCGCGGCGTGCAGCAGGAGAAGAGCAATGACACGAATGCGCATGGCCGCATGCCTCTGCCTTGTCCTCGGCCTGCTGTCGCCGCCGGTACGCGCAGAAGTGAACGCCAGCATCGACCGCAACAGCGTGAGTCTGTCGGAAACCTTCGAGCTGCGGCTGCGGGTTGCGGGCGCGATGAGCGCGGACGAGCCGGAACTCGCTCCGCTGCAGCAGGATTTCGAGATCCTCTCCACGAGCCGCAACCACCGTATCAGCCTCGCACAAGGTCAGCGCGAGTCGTGGACGGAGTGGGTCGTGGTGCTGCTCGCCAAACGCAGCGGGCAATTGCAGATACCGCCAATCGCCGTGGGCGACGAGAGCAGCACGCCGATCGCCCTTGAGGTGAGCGAGGGCCGGTCTGCCGGCAGCACGCCCGCGGGCGATGTGAGCCTTGAGCTCCTGCCAGGCTCCGAGGAAGTACACGTGCAAGAGCAGCTTCTGGTGACGGTGCGCCTGCTCCACGCCGTCAACCTGGCCTCCGGGGCATCGCTGGATGAACTGGAGATTCCCGGGGCCGTGGTACGCAAACTCGACGAGGGCAGCCACGAACAACTGATCGGCGGGCGGCGCTTCGGCGTCTTCGAGCGACTGTATGCGGTCTTTCCGCAGAAGAGCGGTGAGATGCAGATCCCCGCGCTGCGCTTCCGCGGCAGCACCGGAGGCGACTCCTGGCTCGACCGATTCGACACCGGCAGCCGGCAACTTCGATTGCAGTCCGACGCACGCACGATCCGCGTGCTGCCGCCCGAGCAGGGCGCTTCACCGTGGATCCCGGCGCGCAACCTGAGCATCGTGGAAACCTGGGACAGCGACCCCGAGTCACTGCGTGCCGGCGAGTCCGCCACACGCAGCCTGACCATCACCGCCGAAGGGCTGACCGGGGCACAGATCCCGCCCATCCCCGAACCGGATCTGCCGGGCGTGCGCTTCTACGCCGACAAGGCCGAAGTGAGCGATGCAGCGGCGGACGCCGGCCTCACAGGAACACGCGTACAGCGGGTCGCAGTGATCCCGCAACGCGGCGGAAATCTCGAATTTCCCGAGTTGCGAGTGCGCTGGTGGAACACTGTCAGCAACCGCTTCGAGGAAGCGGTGGTACCAGCGCGCATCTTGCGTGTCCAAGGGGGAACGGCGAGCACTGCGCCTCAGGGCGCCACGGCCGCTGCTCCCGTGGGCGCGAACAGCAAGCCCGAAGCGGATATCGCGGACAAGGCAGCTCAAGCAACCGCACCCGCGCCGCAGCCCCCTTTGGCCTGGATGCTGGCCACAGCCGCAAGCCTTCTGCTGGCAGGGTTTTTCGCTGTCCAGTGGTATCGGCTACGGTCTGCCGTGCCCCTTCCGGCGGCGGCTGATGATGCGGCGCAATACACGGAAAAGCAGGCGTTCTCCCGACTCGAGGCAGCATGCCGTGCAGGCGATGCGGGCGCCGCGTCGGGCGCCTTGGCGGAATGGGCGCGCTCGGCCTTTCCGCACTCCGCGCTCCGCACACCGGGCGCACTCGGCGCCCTGACCGGGGATGCGGAACTGCGCTCGGCCATCAATGCAATGATGGCGAGCCGCTACGGCTCGAAGACGCAGGCATGGGACGGAAGCAGTTTGCTGGCCGCTGCAAGCGGTCATCGCCCGGGGCGCGCGGCGCGGCCGGAAGGGCTGCCGCCGCTCTACGCCCGCGGATGAAAGATCAGTGCGTGATGGCTGCGATGCGGGCCTCCAACTCGGTGCGCCCTTCCGCTCCGGCCATCACCACCAGCACGTGGCCGGGCTCCACGCGGAAATCATCGACGGGGTTGAACACCCACTCTTCCCGGACCCTCAGTGCGAGCAGCAGATAGCCCGGCCCGCGCAGGCTCAACTCCGCGACCGGACGCGGCAGAAAACCCGCCGGCACCACGAACTCTTCCACGCGCAGTCCACCTTCCGAGCGCAGCATCTCGTCCAGGAAATTCACCACGCTCGGCCGGATCATCGCCGACGCGATGCGCATGCCACCCGTGAAATCGGGCGAGATCACATCGTCGGCACCGGCCTTGCGCATCTTGGCGATGTTGCGTACTTCGTGGGCACGCGCGACCACACGCACGTTGGGGTTCAACTGCCGCGCCGTGATGGTGATCATCAGGTTGCGCGAATCATCACCCGTAACCGCGAAAACACCCGCCGCGTCCTTGATGTCCGCGGATTCCAGCAAGGCGTCGTCCGAGGCGTCGCCATGCAGGAACAGCAGGTCGCTGAAGCTGTCGCGGTGCTCGTCGAAGCGGGCAGGATTGGC
>Ga0315905_10008235_pt1 | contig 10535 bp, 6 predicted proteins | sample LakEriMetagenome_5_FD_203522 | JGI IMG/M metagenome (GOLD analysis project Ga0315905, IMG submission 203522) | Freshwater fungal communities from buoy surface, Lake Erie, Ohio, United States - Buoy 4 MA121 | ecosystem: Environmental > Aquatic > Freshwater > Lake | place: USA: Lake Erie, Ohio... | reverse complement strand
GGCGGACAACCCGACTCGCTCGGTGCTGCGCCGTTCTCCAGTTATCATGCCGATCTGTGGTGAGGGCTTTTCAACCGGGATGATCCAGACATGACGGCTCGAACTTGGTGGTGCGGAGCGCTGGCGTTGTGGGGCCTGCTTCAAGGGGTGGCGCAGGCCGAGGGCTTGCACCAGCAGTTGGCCCGGGAAACCGCCGCTCGCCTGGCGGCTGATGCGCTCGCTCAGGGGGACCCGGCCCGTGGCGCCGTGCTGTTTCATCAACCCTATCTGGGCTGCACCAAGTGTCATGCGGTGACCGAGAATGAAGAGTTGCTCGGCCCCAATCTCACCCGGCTGCCCGATCCTCCTCCGACCGCCGACATCGTTCAATCCGTACTCCAGCCTTCGCAGGCAATTCGCAAAGGCTATGAGGCGGTGACGGTCGAGTTGACCTCGGGGCAGACCCGTGCCGGACGATTGATCGAAAGCACTGCCGGGCGAGTCGTCTTGCGTGAGACACCCGGGCCGGCCGGGTTGATCACCATCGCCCGGGATCAGATCGAGAGCGAAGATCGTCCGCGGCAGTCCCTGATGCCCGATGGGCAGATGAACCTGCTGGCCAGTCGGCAGCAGTTTCTCGACCTGGTCGCGTATCTCGACGCCATCATCCGTGGCGGGCCCCAGCGGGCCCTTGAACTCCAGCCCAATCCCGCCCTGTACGCGCCGGCCAGCCTGCCCGCTTACGAGCAGCAACTCGACCACCGCGGATTGATCGCTGGCTGGAACGACCAGACTCTCGCACAGGGGGAAGCCATTTTTCGGCGCGTGTGCGCCAACTGCCATGGCCTGGGGGATCAGCCCGGTTCGCTTCCAACGGCGCTCCGGTTCGCCACGGGTCGCTTTAAGAATGGAGCCGAGCCACTGGCCATGTACCAGACGCTGACCCGTGGGTTCGGCCTCATGCCCGCCCAGGGCTGGATGGTCCCCCGGCAGAAATACGCCGTCATTCAGTACATCCGCGAGCGGATCTTGCGGACGGCGAATCCAACTCAATTCGTTCCCGTGGACGAGGCCTATCTCGCCAGCCTGCCCTCGGGTGATACCCAGGGGCCCGAGCCCTCCAGCATCGACCCTTGGGTGGCGATGGATTATGGGCCGCTGTTGTCGGCGACCATCGAAGTCGGTGCTGATGGGTCGAACTTCGCCATGAAGGGGGTCGCTCAGCGGCTGGATGCCGGGGCGGGTGGCATCTCCCGCGGTTCGCGATTCTCGCTCTTCGACCTCGACACTCTCCGCATGGCAGCCGCCTGGCACGGGCCCGAGGGGGGCGCGGGTTTCATCGACTGGCATGCGATCCTGTTTGATGGCCAGCATGGCGTGCATCCCCGCGTCACCGGCGAAGTTGTCGCCTCGAATTCGACCGGTCCGGGATGGGCGAATCCACTCGATGGTCAATGGCGCGATCCTCGCCCGTTGGGACGCGACAAACGTCCCTACGGGCCCCTGCCTGCTGAGTGGGCCCGCTACGTTGGTCGGTACCGCTGGGGTGGGCAGCATGTCCTGGCCTATCGGGTCGGGTCCACACTGGTTCATGAACGGCATTCCCTGGGCGAATGGCCGCAGGGTGCCACCACCCCGGCTAACACCCCTGACGAGTCCTCCAGCCCCGCGAATGGCCGAGAATCGGCCGTTCCTTCGACCGGTGGACCGGTATTTGTCAGAACGCTTGATCTGGGGGCTCGCGAACGACCTCTCAAACTGCTGGTCGCCGAGCGGCGGTCTGCGGACGAAGAATCGACCGTCATCAATCGACCGGACCAGAGCCTGGTGCGCCTTGCTCGTCCCGTGGATCGCAACTCCACGACAAAAGGGCCGGCCGAGGAGCAGCGGTTGCGATTCGACGGACAGACCTCCGTCGAGTTCGAGACTCCTCCCGAACTCGACTGGAACACGCACGACCTGACGTTCCTCGCGCGGATTCAGACCAGGCAGGGGGGAACGCTGTTGTGTCAGACCACACCGGGACCTGTCTGGGTTCCGGGAGGCAAATCCTGGTTTGTCCGCGACGGGCGTTTGGTGTTCGACATTGGTTGGGTCGGTGCCGTGACCGGGCGAACCCGCATTGATGATGGCCGTTGGCACCACGTGGCCTGCACCTGGCAGCACGAAACCGGCCAGATCGTGATGTACGTCGATGGGCAGGTTGATGGTCGCGGCCGGCTGGCTCCGGGGCGACCGCTGACCAAGTCAGTCACCCGGGTGGGCTTCACCGCGGGCAATTTTCCCGCGCCACAAAGTGCCTGGGTGGGCGAACTTCCCGAGATCCAGGTTCGCGCCGGAGTGCTTGAGGCGGCCAACATCGCGAAACTGCAGTCCCAGCCCGAGCAACCCGCACCCTTCGAGGGCGCTGTCGCCGGTTGGCGCCTGGCAACTCATCGCGAGCGGCGGATTGCGTCGCAGGTCCCCAAGGGGCCCTCTGCGACCGTGGTCCCGGTCACCGGGGTCGTCACCGCGGCTGGACCAGGACTGCTCGCCGGGGTCGCTGGTGACATTGGCGGTCTGCAGTGGTCGCTTGCTGAACAGCGGCTTGTCCTTGAGATTCCCGCTGGCCGGCACCCGCTCTCGTTGTCTGTCTGGGTGGCCCCCAACCCGCCCGACCTGGAACTGTCGCAACTGGCCGGTCCGAACCTCCCCAAATGTGTCCCCTTCGACAAATTGCCGCAGGAAAGTGGAGGGCTCTGGCCCGGTGTGGTCGAGGTACCCGTCCGCATGGGGACTGGTTCCGCCCCCCTCGTGGTCGATGAACTGGTTCTGCCCGTGTCGAATCCCTGGCTGGCCCAGATCCGTCCCACGGGGCTCGACTTTTTCACCGGGGGAGACCGGATGGCGGTCTGTACCTGGGATGGCGATGTCTGGCTTGTCTCGGGTTTAAAACGGCTGGCGGGGGCCACCGGTGAACCGGCTCCCGTGCTCACCTGGAAACGCTTCGCCAGTGGCTTGTTCCAGCCCCTGGGGCTGCGGGTGATCGATGGGCGGATTCATGTCACCTGTCGCGATCAACTCGCAGTCCTGCATGACCGCGATGGAGATGACGAGGCCGATTGGTTCGAGTGTCTCAACACCGATCACCAGGTGACCGAGCACTTCCATGAATTCGCGATGGGCCTGCAGACCGATGCCGAGGGGAACTTTTACTACGCCAAGTCGGCCCGCCACGCCTTGCCCGCCCTCGTTCCCCAGCATGGCACCCTGTTGAAAGTGGCCCGCGATGGCAGCCAGACAGAGATCCTCGCTACCGGATTTCGCGCGGCCAATGGAGTCTGCCTCAATCCCGATGGATCGTTCATGGTCACCGATCAGGAAGGACACTGGAACCCGAAAAACCGCATCAACCGGGTGGTGCCGGGCCGGTTCTACGGCAACATGTTCGGGTATCATGACATCACCGATTCCTCGGACTCGGCGATGGAACCCCCGCTCTGCTGGATCACCAACGCCTTCGATCGATCCCCCGCCGAGTTGCTCTGGGTGAACAGCCCCGCCTGGGGAGGACTGCAAGGCAGCCTGCTGAACCTCAGTTACGGCTACGGGAAAATCTTTGTCGTCCCCCATGAAAAGCTGGGGGATCGCTGGCAGGGGGGCATGGTCGAGTTGCCACTCCCCGGCTTCCCCACCGGTTTGATCCGAGGTCGATTCTCCCCCACCGATGGTCAGTTGTACGCCTGCGGTATGTTCGCCTGGGCGGGAAGCGCCACTCAGCCCGGTGGTTTGTACCGCATCCGAGCCACCGGCCAACCCGTCCCCGTACCAACCGCCATGGCGGTCACTCCGCGAGGATTGCGACTGCGGTTCCCCACCCCCCTCAATCCCCAGTCGGTCCAGGACCTCGATGGTTGGGCATGCAAGATTTGGGGGCTGAAACGATCGGCCAATTACGGTTCCGAGCATGTCAACGAGCGCAAACTCGACGTGCTGGCTGCCCGCTTGTTGCCCGACGGTCAGACAGTGGAAATCGAACTCCAGGACCTTCAGCCCACCTGGGGCATGGAGGTCCGCTATTCTCTCCAGACAGCGGCTGGCGCACCGGTCCGCGGCGTGCTCCACAGCACCATTCACGAGGTTCCCAAGGCTGACTGATCCCCGGTCGCCCTCTTCCATTGCCAGATCGAGTCCCGAGGGCTCCCCGGGATGAGATGCGGTCTCGGGCAGAGAAAGACTTTGACAGAACGAGCGGGCTCGATTAGGGTTCCGTCGTCAAGGACTGCGGGCGGTCGTGCCATACGCTACCTAGTCCCCGCAGGTTCAGGGACAGATCGGGCGGGGCCGGGCAACGGTCGAGGTCAGGTGTCGCAAGGCGCTGCCCTCGGGGAGCGATGACTGGCCGAGTCATCTTCGCCCGAGGAAGTGGTCACGACAGGCAACTCAGGGAAGGGTTTTATGACCAACTCACTGCTGGATCGGGCGGCCCGTCCCCTCCGCCGTCTGCACCGGGGGCTCCGCTCGGTTCTCGTGACTCCCCGGATTCGCCCCGAGATTCTCGCGACTCCTGGCGGGCCGCAGTCGACGCCCGATGCCACTGCGGTGGTAACCTGTCGTGCTGGCGCCGAAGCGGGCCTGGCCCCGCTTGATTCCCGTCTCTGTCGGGCCGAAGACCTCGAGTCGGTCAGTTTCCGCGACTGGGCAGCCCGGCTGGGCGAGCCGCACCGTTTGCACCGCAAACTCTGGGAGTTCTGCTACCTCTGCCAGGCGCTCAGCGAGCGCGGCATGCTGCAGCCCGGCCGGAGGGGGCTGGGGTTCGCCGTGGGTCAAGAGTCACTCCCCGCGCTCTTCGCGTCGCTGGGTTGTCGCATCATGGCCTCCGACCTTGCTCCGGACGATGACCGGGCCCAAGGCTGGGCCCGGACCGGCCAGTGGGCGGACAGCCTCGCCTCGCTGAATCAGCGGGGGCTCTGCCCGGCCGACCAGTTTGCAGCCCGCGTTCAATTCCAGCCGGTCGACATGAACAACATCCCCGCCGACCTGTGCCGGGGGGAGTTCGATTTCACCTGGTCGAGTTGTTCGTTCGAGCACTGCGGGTCGATCGCGTTGGGAAGTGCCTTCGTCGAGCGTCAGATGGCCTGCCTGCGACCGGGCGGGGTCGCCGTGCATACCACCGAATTCAACCTCTCATCGAACCAGGGAACGGTCTTCTCGGGGCCAACCGTCATCTATCGGCGGGCCGACATTGAGCAGCTGGTTTCCCGCCTGACCGCCGAGGGACACCACGTCGAGCCACTCAATCTCGACCTGGGGAATCACCCCCTCGCGCACCATGTGGATGAACGCCCCTATTCCAGCGATCGACACGTGCGACTGGCACTGTATGGCTACGCGGTCACGTCGATTGGACTGATCATCCGCAAGGCTGGCTGAATGGGTGGGACAGCGGGTCCCACCGCTGGCGAGTCGACTCCCCTCGACCCAGCCCCCCTGGGGCACCACCCCGGTCGACGCCGACTTCGACGAAGCAAACGGGCCCAATCGCTTGAGAGCAACTCTCCGCGATCACGCCATCCCCCCAGTCGAATACTCCGGGATGCACGAGGGTGTGAATGGCAGGTTCGCAGCTTTTTACCGGCATTCATGCCTCGAAGTCGCTGAAAACCCCGTGAGCCCGCTCCTCAGGACGCTCTCGCGAATGGCCTCGACTGATCTCCCCCGATCTTCTGGGTCCCTTGCCCGAACCGCCCAGATTGACACGTTTTTGAATTTGGGGTACACCTCCCGGCCGGTCGGCAAGGAGGCCGAGACCATGCATCGACAGTTCAAATGTCCGCTCTTTTTGAGCGACTGTTGCGTCACCCCGCTCGCCAGGGGGAGGGAACGCCCTCTGCGTTATCTCGCGGGGTCACGAGCGAGCGAGCGAGGGGCGAGGCGGTCGCGTGCTCGAGAGTCCGCTGTCACGCTGTGCCAATCGGCGGAGGTCTTGGTATGAGCTCTCTGTCGGTGGGCGATCCTCACCGGTTGCCCCAGTCGGGTGCGTCTGAGCAGGGGGGGGGCGACTCCGTCCCGAGGGTGGTTGTCGAAGCGGGGCAACGCGCCAAGCTGCTCGACTGGCCGGCCCTGTGGCGTTACCGCGAACTGCTGACGCAGTTGATGTGGCGCGACGTTTCCATCCGCTACAAGCAAACAGTCCTCGGAGCCGCGTGGGCCGTTCTGCAGCCTCTACTCCAAATGGCTGCGTTCACCCTCGTTTTTGGCCGGTTGGGAGGACTCTCGCAGAGCGTCGGTCCCGATTATTCCCTGCTGGTGTTCGCCGGTCTGCTCCCGTGGCAACTCTTTTCGAACACCGTGCACGGCGCCGGCCTGAGCCTGCTCTCCCACAGCAACCTCATCACCAAGGTTTATTTCCCGCGACTCATCATCCCGCTCTCGGCCAGTGGCAGCCCCCTGGTCGATTTCGGAGTCTCGAGCCTGGTCCTGGTCGCCTGGATGCTCGGGCGTGGGGTTCCCCTGTCGGCCCAGGTCGTCCTCCTGCCGCTCTTTGTGCTGGGCACCCTGGTGGCCGCGATCGGCCTGGGCCTCTGGCTGGCCGCCTTGATTGTCGAGTTCCGCGACTTTCGCCACGTGCTGACATTCCTGCTCCAGATCTGGATGTTCGCCAGCCCGGTCGCCTATCCCCTCTCGATTGTTCCCGAGCGCCATCGCCTCTGGCTGGCTCTCAATCCACTCACGGGCATGATCAGCGGCTTCCGTGCCGTGCTGCTGAATCAGCCGATCGAGTGGGGCGTCTGTGCCATCTCCTTCGCCAGTGCCGCAGCGTTGCTGGCGATTGGTCTCTGTTGGTTCCAGCGGTTGGAACGGCGCCTCGCCGACATTGTCTGATCGCTCCTTCCGGTCCCCCGGAGTCCTCATGTCTGACCCCGCCATTCGCGTCACCGGCCTCGGTAAACGCTACCAGCTTGGCGCCCGGCAGACCTCCTACGGGTCCCTCCGCGAAAGCCTCACGGGGCTCCTCCGCAGCCCCTGGCGGCGATTCCGCTCATTGGCGGGGCAGGGGACCGCCGCCGAGTCTTTCTGGGCCCTGCGCGATGTCAATTTCGAGATCGCTCCCGGTGAGGTCGTGGGAATCATTGGGCGGAACGGAGCCGGGAAATCGACCCTCCTCAAGGTCCTCTCTCGAATCACCGACCCCACCACCGGTCGCCTCGAGATCGCCGGGCGTGTTGCCAGCCTGCTCGAGGTCGGAACAGGCTTTCATCCTGAACTGACGGGCCGCGAGAACATCCATCTCAACGGAGCAATTCTCGGGATGCGGCGGTCAGAGATCCGTGGCAGGTTCGAGCAGATTGTTGAATTCTCGGAAGTCGGTCCGTTTCTCGACACGCCCGTCAAACGCTACTCGTCTGGCATGTACATGCGACTTGCGTTCGCGGTCGCCGCTCATCTCGATCCCGAGATTCTGATTGTCGATGAGGTGCTCGCCGTCGGGGATGCCACATTTCAGAAAAAGTGCCTGGGTCGAATGGGCGAGGTGGCCCGTGGTGGCCGGACGGTGTTGTTTGTCAGCCACAACATGCACTCGGTCACTCGCCTCTGCACCCGGGGGATCCTGATGTCGCAGGGGACGGTCGCCGCCTCGGGGCCCATTCATGGCATCGTGCAGCAGTACCTGTCCGATGGCACCCATTGCCCGGCCCAGCGCAGTTGGACTCCGGGCAACGCCCCGGGCGATGCCATCGCCCGCCTCTGCTCGGCCCGGGTGTTTCAAAAAGAGGGGCAGACCGCTCCGACAGCCGATATCCGTGAACCGATCGGCGTCGAGATGACCTACGACGTGCTTCAGTCGGGACGGGTGCTGGTCCCCAATTTCCACTTCCACAATTCCGATGGCGTCTGCGCGTTCGTCTTGTTGGGCTGGCAACACTCGCGGGCTCCCCTGGTAGCCGGCCGATACCGGAGTGTGGCCTGGATTCCGGGGAACACCCTGGCCGAAGGAACACTCTCGGTCGGGCTCTCGCTGACGACCCTCTCCCCGGTCACAGCCCACTTCTGGGCCCCCGATTCCCTCGCCTTCGAGGTGGTCGACACGCTCGATGGAGGTTCAGCCCGGGGACCTTACGGGGGAGATTTCCCCGGCGTCGTGCGGCCTGTCTGCGAGTGGCAGACGCAACGCATTGCCCCGGAGGGCTCCTCCACTATCGACCCATCGCATCCAGGGCTAATCCACCACTCTGCGGCGGCGTGAGGCCCCACCCTCGAGACTCGCCTCACTCTGACGAACAGTTTTAAGGTCGAGGCTGGCCGCACAGAAATGGCCTCACCATCAGGCCACACTGAGTCACTCTTCGCATTATCACACGTTGAAGTGCCCTGCCGAGTCGGTCTGGCTCAAGGTCGGCACTACCCCGCGCGTTTCTCCGCTGGGGGAGCGGTCCCATCTGCCGCCTTCTGGACGGGGGCCTCCTCCGGGAACGGCAGGACATCGGGCTCCTCGATGTCCTCGTCCTCTGCCAGGTTGGCCCGCTCCCACGCCCTCACTTTTTTGCGGGCGGCGTTCACCAGTCGCTCATAGTTTTGCAGCCGTACAGCCCGGGAGACCTCCGGCGGGAGTCGGTCCCAGAGTGGTTGATAGTCGCGATACGTTTTCAGATACGCGTCCTGGCTCCGGGGAGCCACCGAGTCACTGCCGAACAGAAACCGGGTCTGGTGACGGGTGATCAGTGCGACCCAGCTCTTGATCGTCTCCTCGTCTTTGACCACCCACTTCGCCACCTCGTCCCACGACAGGTCGAAGTGCACGTGGTTCAGTCCCGGGTCTTCACAGAATTCCCGCAGTAGATCGATGTGCGTTGAGGTTGGGCCCACGAAGCGCCCCAGGCCGGTGTGGGCGTAAATGATGCTCGTCTCGGGATGACGGCCAAACAGTTCCCGCAGGTCGTCCGCATGCGCGGGATGGTTCCCCACACCTCGAACTTCGTTGATGTCACAGTGCAGCATCACCAGCAGTCCGACATCTCCCGCAAATCGCAGGATCTCGCCAATCGCCGGGTTCCGCACACTCGCGGCGTGCCCAGCGATCTTGGACGACACCAGTTCCTTGTGAATCGAAAACTCACCAATCCCCACGAACACCCCAGGGAAAGTCGCCAGCACATGGCGGATATGATCGGGCGCGTTCATGTCGGTCGGGTTGAAGCCCACGATGAACGGGTCAAACCGCTCCCGGTCGGCAGGGGCCAGCTTCTGATATTGCCGGGCAATCATCGCGTCGATGAAGCTGTAGTAGTACATCTCACCACTCGACTCGAGGTAATACCCCGGTCGCCGCTTGCCATTGAGAAAGAAGTCCCACTTTTGGCTCAGTGGAATCCCGAACAGCGCCACCCGTCCCACCTGCTGCTCCATCAGCGACAGCATCCGTCGCGTCGTGATCCCCTCGTGGACATAGTTCGTGAGGTGAAAATGGATGTCATTGAAGAGGGGTTCTGGCTTGGCGGCCGGCTGGCCGGGGGGAGGCTGCTGGGGTGCTTCTTGCGCCGCCACCGCCTGAGTCGGGGCCTCCTCAGCGGTAGCCCTCCAACCACTCGACAGGCAGATCGACAGGACCGTCAACACGAGGAATTGTGGAAATTTGAGACCGGTGCGGGGCATCGAAGGGGAGCAGGGGGTGAAGGGATCGAAAAGTCCGGAGGGTTGCACGCCGCCCCGTCCGGGCGGCGGACGGGACTGGCAGCTGATAGAGCTGGGCTCTTCACGCAGCATGCGCGTCCTGACCACGCCCTGCCGAGTGCTTCGACTACTCTGCCTGAGACCAGAATCCTGTGTCAAGGATCCTGTCCAGCCGGGAAAACCCGTTCCCCCTTGGCCAGTCTGCGCAGCGCTCAGACGCTGTGGAGTCCTTGTAATCTGCAAGACCTGCAGAATCGGCGCAGTCTTCATTTGCACCGGTCGACGCCCCGCAGCTGGAAGCTGAATCCGCAGATGGTCTTCCCGGGCCCCCGCCGTCAGCCAGGCAACCTGGCTTCACCCAACTGGCCCATTGACCGGAGGTCGGACCGGTTGTCCGCTATGGTCTCCTATGGCACCCGGCACGTCCGATCCAGCGGGGCAAACTCCCGCACCCAGCCACTGTTGGTGGCAAACCTTCACGTTACTCCGCCTGCGTCGAGTTTTTCTTGGGCGCAAGCCGGCAAATCCGCTGTCACTTGGGCGGGCGTGGGCCCGACCCGGCGAAGTTGGTTTCCTTCCCCGTGGCCAGCAACACTCGCGGATCAACACTCGAGAAGAGATGCATCAGTCGCGCGACCACGCCGGTCCAGCCCGTCTGGTGGCTGGCTCCCAGCCCGGCCCCGTTGTCGCCATGAAAATACTCGTAGAACAGAATCAGGTCGCGCCAGTGGGGATCGTTTTGAAACATCTCGGCTCCCCCGTAGACCGGTCGTTGGCCCGCGTCATTCCGCAGAAAGATGGCCGCCATCCGCCGACTGATTTCCCGCGCGACTTCAAACAGGTTGAGTCGACGGCCCGAGCCCGTGGGGCACTCGATCAAAAAGCCCTCACCGTAATAGCCGTAG
>Ga0315905_10008232_pt1 | contig 10537 bp, 8 predicted proteins | sample LakEriMetagenome_5_FD_203522 | JGI IMG/M metagenome (GOLD analysis project Ga0315905, IMG submission 203522) | Freshwater fungal communities from buoy surface, Lake Erie, Ohio, United States - Buoy 4 MA121 | ecosystem: Environmental > Aquatic > Freshwater > Lake | place: USA: Lake Erie, Ohio... | reverse complement strand
ACTCTTGCAGCTTCCTCGAGTTCTACAACTATTTTATGTTTTGGAGGAACTTCTCAAATAACTGTTTCTGCTGCTGGAGGTACAAGTCCTTACAGTGGAAATGGTACTTTTACCGTTTCAGCTGGAACATATACATATAACATCACTGATTATTATGGAAATGTAGCAACAACAACTATTACGGTTATTGAACCATCTGCCTTAACCTCTGCTGCAAGTGCAACATCTATTTTGTGTAATGGAGACAATTCAATTGTTACAGTTAGTGCTTCCGGAGGAGTTTCTCCATATACAGGAATAGGAGTTTTTAATCAGTTAGCAGGCTCGTATACATATAATATCACTGATAACAATGGCTGTCCAACTCAAACGTCAATTACTATTACAGAACCAACGCCAATTACAGCGAATGGTTCTGTACAAAATGTTCTATGTAATAATGGTTTTGGAAGTATTGATTTAACAGTAAACGGGGGTGTTTGGCCTTATAATGTTGTTTGGAATAACACCATTAATTCAGAGGATTTATCGGGCATTGTTGCTGGTAATTACTCAGCCATGGTAGTTGATCAGAATAATTGTCAAGAAGTATTTAATTATACAGTTATTAATGATTTTGCAGCAACTCCAATCCTAACAAATATTACAGGCGTTTCTCAGCTGACTTGCGCTGTAAACAATATTGATTATACAGTAAATAATGTATTATCTACTTCATGGAGCGGAGGACTTACTCCAAATTCTTCTTCCAATACTTTTGATACCCCTGGTCAATATATTTTAAATGCAACAGACGGAAATTCTTGCCCTATACAATTTACAATAAATATATCACAGGATATTAACCCTCCAACATCATCTATAACAAACATTACGAACACTTCAGTGCTTACCTGTACGAATCCTGTAATTAATGTTCAGGCTAGTGGCGGAGTTTCTTATCAATGGTCAAATGGATTAGGATCCAATGCAAATCAATCATTAACTCTGGCTGGAACGTATACAGTTACAGTTACAGGTGCAAATGGATGTACCTCTACAGAATCAATAACATTAACAAGCAATCAAACGTTACCTACAGCGGTGATAACCAACAATACTGGTTCAACTAATTTACATTGTAATCAAACACAAATAAATGTAACTGCTTCAGGGGGTGTTTCTTATCAATGGAGTAATGGATTAGGTTCTAATTCAACGGTTAATTTTACTTCAGCAGGTACATATACTGTTACTGCAACAGCGGCAAATGGATGTACAGACACGGAAACAATTACAATTAATCAAATTGCCAACCCAACTGTAACTGTTAGTTCAATTACAATATGTTCAGGAAGTTCAGGTACTTTGACTGCCGTTCCTTCAACTCCTGGTGGAAGTTTTGTTTGGACACAGTTACCGAGTAACAATGTGCTTCCTGGAACAAGTGCTTCTGTAAGTGTTAATCCGACATCAAATGCCATTTATAATGTTCAGTATTTTGATGTTAACAATTGTCCAAGTAATACTGTTATGGCTAATGTTGTTGTAACCCCTACGCCAGTTGTTAACGCCAGTGGAACTACAACCATATGTTCAGGCAACAATGCTGTAATTACTGCAAATTCATCATTAACTGGAGCAGGTGGTACTTATACCTGGAGTCCAAATTCTGCTTCAACTCAATCTGTAACGGTTGCTCCAACAGTATCTACTACTTATTCTGTTTATTATACATTAAATGGATGTCCTTCCAATACAGCAAATCATTTGGTTACAGTTTATCAAACACCAACGGTTACAGTCAATAATGTTGGGATTTGTACTGGGGCACAAGCTACCTTGACAGCAACTCCAAGTTCTGCTGGAGGTACTTACTCTTGGAATACATCTCCGAATATCTCAACTACGCAAAGTATTACAGTTCAACCACCGTCAACTTCAACTTATACAGTCGTTTATACATCAACCAATAATTGTCCAAGTTTACCAGCTTCAGGTACAATTACAGTAACAGATATTCCATCTGTTCAATTAGATGATATTTTTGTATGTGATGGTCAGTCCGGTACCTTAACTGCAATACCTTCAGTTCCTGGTGGAGTTTATAGTTGGAATCCTGATAATGGAACAACTGGTGATACATATACTTTTACCCCTTCAACTAATACAATAGTTTCAGTTATTTATTCGTTAAATAGTTGTCCAAGTCCTGTAGAAACAGCACTGGTAACATTTGTTCCAACACCTTCAGTTACAGTAAGTGATATTACAATTTGTCAAAATGAAATAGGTACCTTAACGGCTATTCCAAGTTCACCAGGAGGAACTTATTTATGGTCAACTACTGAAACTTCACCATCAATTAATGTTAATCCTCAAGTAACATCACCATATTCAGTTATTTATTTCTTGAATGGATGTCCAAGTCCCCAGGCTAATGCAATTGTAAATGTTGAACCGATACCAAATGTTACCTTTGATGTCGACTTTACAGAAGGTTGTTCTCCTTTAACTGTTAATTTTACAAATACAACTTCTAATACTACAAATTGCATGTGGAATCTTGGAAATGGAGCAACGTTTAATGAATGTGATGAATTATCATATACCTTCCAAAATGCTGGATATTTTGATATTTCGTTAACAACTGATTCACCAAATGGATGTTCAAATACTTTATCCTTAAATGATTTTATCAGTGTATTTGCCACTCCAAATGCCGAGTTTTCAGTTTCATCTAATTTTATAGATGTTAGTGAGCCAACAGTTGTAGTAAATAATAGTTCAACGGGTGCATTTGATTATATATGGGACTTTGGAGACAACACAATCATTAATTCTGAATATAATCCTGAACCTCACGCATACGAAGGGCTTTTAGAAAATCAATATTATATTATCTTAACTGCAATATCAGAAAATGGTTGTATTGATACAACATTCCAATTAATTGAGTTAACAGAAGATGTTACGATCTATATTCCAAATTCATTTACACCTGATAAAGATGATTTAAATGATGGTTGGAAACCATTCATAACTTCTGGAATTGAGAGGGATTCTTATGAACTAAGTATTTATAACCGATGGGGTGAATTATTCTTTACTACTAAGGATTATACGCAAGGTTGGGATGGTACTTTTAGAGGTAATCCAGTGCAAAATGGAACCTATTCCTATCAAATAATTTATTCTAAAACGGGTCAAACCAAAAAGAATACCATTATTGGTCATATAAATCTGATTCGTTAGAATTGGAATGATTATTGAAAAATAGAGAAAAAAATCTCATGAAAATTCAATTCTCTGATGTACTTCCAGAACCCTTGTCCTCTATTCATCATCATGAACAAAGCATTTGGAAGTCAACTTTTTCCATAGAAAAGATTGCTCATAAAAGTGTTATTCTAAATGCATCTAGCGGAAAGGGGAAGACAACTTTTTCAAATTTACTTCTTGGAATCAGAAGAGATTATTCAGGTAATATATTCTTTGATGACAAGGATATTGCTACTTTTTCTATAGTAGATTGGGTTGAAATTAGAGCGAGAAAAATTTCATTCGTTCATCAAGATTTACAATTGTTTTCAAACTTAACAGCAATTGAAAATATTCTTATTAAAAATGAATTAACTCAAATCTTCACGAAAGTTGAAATTGAGAATTTTCTTAAACAATTAGATTTATTGGAAAGAAAAGATCAACTTGTTGCAACAATGTCAATGGGACAAAAGCAGCGAATAGCAATAATAAGGGCACTTTGTCAACCATTTGAATGGATAATTTTAGATGAGCCCTTTTCTCATTTAGATGATGAAAATTCTAGAATATGTTTTGATTTAATTCAAAATCGTTGCAATGAAATAAATGCTGGATTTATACTTACTTCTCTTGATCCAGTAAATGATTTTCAATTTGATAAATATTTAAAATTATAGTCATGTTGAAAAAAGTGCTCTTCCAAAATCAAGATAAAACTCAATTATTTATAGCAGTTTTAGGTGCTGTTATTGGAATGATTTTTCTAATTTCTTCCATTCATTATTTAATTCGCGTAAATGAATTTGGTAAAGGAGAAGAAATTCTTGGACCAAATACAATGATTATTCAGAAGAAAGTAAGCAATTCTTCTTCACTTAAAATTACGAAAAATGATTTCAGTAATGAAGAAATCGAGCGATTTAAAAACGAATCATTTGTAGCCGATGCTCAAGCAGTAATATGCAATAATTTTAATGTTCTATTACTCACAGACGATCCTTTGGTTCCTAAATTTAGTTCAGATGTTTTTCTACAAACAGTGAATGCAAAGTTTCTAGATGTGTCAAGTAAAAATTGGACATGGAAAGAAGGAGATACTATTGTTCCCATTGTGATGCCACGTGATTTTTTAGTAATGCTTAATACTTTTATGAGTGCTAGTGGTATTCCGCAAGTTTCAGAGGATTTAGCAAAAGATATTAACTTTAAGCTGCGTATTTCAAACGAAACAAAAAAGGATTTTATAACTGCTAGAATTGTTGGTTTTACAAACGAAATCCCGTCTTTGTTAGTCCCTGAATCCTTTATGAGATATGCAAATCAAAAATATGCTACCGTCAAAGAAAATAAGATTACGAATGTTATGATTTCCTCTAAAGAGGGAGAATTTGGTGAAATGGAGAAATTCTTAGAAGAAAGAGGATTGGAATCAAGGAAGTCTCAAGTGGTTATTGGGAAATTAAAAAGTATTGTGAGTACTTTATTTGTCGTTCTTTTAGTTATTTCTGTAGTTACTGTTGTAGTTTCAGGTTTGGTATTAATTCAATATATGCAATTACTTATAGCCAACAATCAATATCAAATAAGAACCTTGCTGCGCTTGGGATATATTCCAAATAAAATAGTTCTATTATTCACGAGTTATTTAGCTGTAACTTTTGGTTTTGTATCAATGATTGCATTCGTTTTATTTTTAGTAGAGAAATTGTTTGTAGATGAGTTGTTTGAAAAAGGTGGTATTGCTATTAATGAATCGCTTTCAGTGGTAAGTTTAATTTCTATTATTATTTCATTTTGTATCTTTGTATCCATTAGTTTTCTTGTTGCCAAACGGAAAATAATGAGTGAGTTTTTTAGTTAATATTTTGTTAAATTGTTTTCAATCTATGAATTTCTTCGTCAAATCAACAAAATCGTATAATATGAAATCTTCAGTTGTTTTAATTCTATTCATGACGCTGGTTTGTACTTTAGGCAATGCTCAAAAAATGAAATTTAAGGTAACCGGTGTAAAAGATTCTACCGTATTTCTAATAAAATACTACGGTCAAAAATTATATTATGCAGATACTGCCGTTTTGAAAAATGGGTATGTAGAGTTTGATGGAAAAAAACAACAACCAGGAATAATGGGACTTTATTTGCCTGATCAAAAGTTTTTTGAATTTATTTACAACAACGAAGAGATTCATTTAGAAACATTCGCACCGGAATATACGCCTAATTTAAAAGTAAAAAAATCTGTTGAAAACTCTATTTTCTTGCCTTATGTAAAATTCATTACAGATAAAAAAACACAAGTTGGAAAATTGAGTGAACAGAAATCAAAACTTAAGGAATCAGACCCGAATTATCAACCTTTAACTGAACAGATTGAAAAATTAAATCAAGAAGTTGAAACGTATCAATTGGAGTTAATAAAAAACAATCCAGATAAATTAGTAGCGAAAATCGTTAAAATGTCTAGAGAGGTTGAAGTACCTGAGCCGCCAAAAAATGAAAAAGGTGAACCTATTGATCCTGATTTTCGATTCAAGTATTATCGAGCTCATTATTGGGATAATGTAGACTTAATGGATGATCGTTTGGTTAATAATCCGGTTTTTCATAACAAGATGGAGTTTTATTTTACTAAAATGATGCTTCAACACTGGGATACCGTAATTAACTATTCATTTGATTTTTGCGACAAACTCAATCCAAAATCAAAAATCTTTGAATACGTAGTTGGTTGGATAACTTCAACTTACGGTAAGAGTCAGATAATGGGAATGGATAAAGTTTATACTTACATGAGAAATAGATATTATTGCTCTAAAAATTCAGAAGGAAAATCTCCTGCTTTTTGGGTGGCTGATGATAAATTTAAAGATTTGTGTGAGAAAATAGATATTGAAATGAACTTGGTTATGGGCGTTCGGCCACCAAATTTGATTTTGAAAGATTCAACTGACAATAAGTGGTATAATTTATATCAAGTTGCTCAAAATGCGGAATATACCGTCCTTTATTTCTGGGATCCTGAGTGCGGACATTGTAAGAAAACAACTCCGAAACTTCAAACCCTATATGAGAAAAAATTTCGAGATAGAAACATAGAGATTTTTTCCGTTGGAAAAGCGGTTGGAAAAGATTTTGAAGCGTGGAAAAAGTTTATTAGAGAAAACAATATGTCATTTATAAATGTAGCTGTGACTGATAAGTTATATGAATTGGCCAAAAAAGATCCGAATAGTTTGGTGCCCGTTCCAGGAGACAATCGTCCTAAGCCTACAACATTAGAATCATTGAATTACCAAACGGCTTATGATATTTTCTCTACTCCACAAGTTTATATTCTTGATAAGGAAGGAAAAATAATCGCAAAAAGAGTTTCTATTTCTCAAATTGAAGAAATGCTAGATGCACTACAAGGAAAAAGAGATCTGCCTAAATTATTTCCGCCAGATCCGGAGGAAGATAAGCAAATGCAACAACATTAGAATTTAATCTTCTGCTGTATATATTGAATATCTTTCCGAATTTCTTGTAGAGATTGGCTTATTGAGTTTGTGTCCATTTGAACATCCGGAAGTTCTGGTGAAATGTAATTTACAAAGCGCCAAATCTCAACAATTGAATTTACATGAACCATATATGGCTTATACAAAGTATTTGTTGAACATAATTGAAATGAGCCAGATTCTTCCAGCATATTATTCAGGACTTTAAAGACAATGCCATCTTCCTTTGTCACTACTATACAAGGTGTGCCTGATCGAATAGATTGCCAGTTTTGGACAAATTCCCCAACTACAAATGACCCCTCAACAACTGGTGGCATTGAATCTCCTTGAATTGGAAATGAACGATATTTCTTTTGTTTAGATAAGAATGGCAATGAAAAAGTAGGTAAAACTTTCAAGTATTCAGGATCGGCATAACCAGAAACATAACCGGCTGATGCTTTTAAAGGTATCATTTCAATAACCTCTTCATTATTTTGGTCAATTACTGAAGCTAATACTCGAAGATTTTGACCTTTAACGTCAGCTGAGTTTCCGTATTCAATCCGTTTCCAATCTGATTCTGTAAATTTCTCGAAGTTTTCACGCAATAAAAAATCTGTTGATACTTGATAAAAATCCGAAAGATTCAATAAATTTTCCAAATTAGGTTGCGCAACTCCGTTTTCATAACCGCTATAAGTAGAACGAAAAAGATTTAATGCTTTGGCTACTTCCTCTTGAGAAAGTTTTTTTCTTTTTCGAAGTGCTTTTAAATTTGATCCTATTGTCATTACATTAGTTTTTACAAATGTAACATTATTTAATTTATAATCAAATTAATTACTAAAAAATAATCAAAAAATATCGAGAATAATTTCTATTTTTGAAAAAATATTTAATGAAAAAAATTGTAATTAGTAATTTGATTATACTGTCCTTAGTTTTATCGTGCGCAAAAGGTTATGGAACTGCCTATATTCAAAAAAATTTAACGATATATTATACAAATGATAAAGAATTAAGTAATGTCAAGAAATTAGCTGATTATTGGTTTTCACATGAGTTAATTTCTGAAAAATCACAAACGATTAGATTTTTCTACACAGATTCAATTTCTCAAGTTCAATTAATTAAAGTGCCTGGCTTTAATGCTAAATCGCCAGATTTTGATGTAATTAAGGATTTACAGACTTTAGAGGATGATTTGAATCGAACTGTTTTTTTCAAAAATAAAGTGGATATCGTAATTTGTGATTCTCGTTTCAATGTTGTTAACGACTTAAATTACTAACTTTTTTACTAGACTAACGTACTTTATTCAAAGATCCTACGTTACTTACTTATGATCCAACGAATCGTAAATTTACTGGTTTTGTCATTTTTTACCTTGAATTTCTATTCTCAAGGTTCCTTTCAACAAAACTTTTACTCACTTTCAGAATTTGGGCCGACCATTGGTAATATGTATTATTTGGGTGATTTGAATCCTTCTAAGCAATTTTACAGGCAGAATTTAGGCGTTGGACTAATGTATAGATATAATGTAAATGCTCGATTGACATATAGATTTAATCTTTTGGCAGGTTCCGTTGAGGCCTACGATTCTGACTCAAAAAATGAAATTTTAAAGAATCGAAATTTAAGTTTTCAAAGTAATATTCAAGAATTAGCTGGCGGAGTAGAATTTCATTATTATAAGTATCAATTAGGTAATAAAAAATATAGATTTACGACGTATATGCTTATTCAAGCCGGTTTGTTCCACTTTAATCCTACAACAATTTATAATGGTGATACGATTCAATTACATTCATTAGGAACAGAGGGTCAAGGTACAAGTTATGGTAAAAAAAGAAAGTATTTTAGATATCAGCCATGCATTCCAATTGGTCTAGGAGCAAAATTTTGCCTAGGAAAATTCACGAATATAAACTTGGATGTTGCTCTTCGAAAAACATTTACAGATTATATTGATGATGTAGGTGCGAATTACAATGTAGATCCAAATGCCTTTACTGCCAATCAATCAATCGCAGAAGATCTGTCAAATAGAAGCTTAGATGATTCTAGGTACGGTAGAAGAGGAAATTCCTCCACTAATGATTGGTATGTTTACTATAGTGCCTCTTTGACATTTCGACTAGGTAAAACAAATAAATGTGCTTTGCCTAGATAATATTTCGAACAATTTAGCTTTATATTAGTTCTTTCTAGTAAATTCACGAACCGATTTGATAGGATGTTACGTTGAATTACTAACTCTTTAAAATCTATGTTATTTAAAAGGAAATTATTTTATGAAAGTTGGTGTTTTATTAATTCAGTTAGGTACTCCAGACAAGCCAACTGTAGGATCTGTTAGAAGGTATTTGTCTGAGTTTTTAAATGATCCACGAGTTATTGATATTCCTTGGCTTGCACGAAAAATTCTGGTGAATGGAATTATTGTTCCTTTTAGGGCTCCTAAATCAACTAAAGTTTATAAGGAGTTGTGGCATCATGGAAATGGAATTTCACCTTTACTTTTTCATACGGAAAATTTAAAATCATTATTGCAAGATAGATTTGAGGGGCAAAATATTACAATTGAATTTGCGATGCGCTATCAGAATCCTTCCATGGATTCAGTTTTGAACAGAATGCAAAAGGAAAATTATGATAAAATAATTATTCTCCCCTTATTTCCGCAGTACGCAAGTGCATCCACAGGATCTGCAATCGAAAAAGCTATGTCGATCATTAAAAATTGGTGGGTAATTCCTGAATTAGTCATTATTAATCAATTTTATGATAACGAAGGATATATCGATTCGATTGTTGAGAATGCCTCACATTTTAATTTTAAAGAATATGACCATATACTCTTTTCTTATCATGGGTTACCTGAAAGACAAGTAGATAAAGTCTATGAAGATACTGATTTGTGTGCCGATCAGCCCTGTGAGAGTGAAATTAATGAAAAAAATAAATTTTGCTACAAGGCAGCTAGTTATGCAACTACAAGATTAATTGCTGAAAAACTTGGTTTGTCTGGAGATGATTATACTGTATGTTTCCAATCGCGATTAGACAAAAAATGGTTAACTCCTTTTTCCGATAAGGTTGTTGAGGAATGGGGAAAACGAGGGGCAAAGAAATTATTGGTTTTCAGTCCAGCATTTGTTGCTGATTGCCTTGAAACAATTATTGAAATCGGGGAGGAGTATCAGGAGATATTTGAAAAACATGGTGGAGAAAAAGTCCAACTTGTTCCAAGTAGTAATACCAATACTCGTTTTATTGATGGATTAACCAATCTTGTCAAAGAAAGGATTTAAGTTCTGCTTAAATTACATCTTTTAACTTATTAATTGTCAAAAAATCATAAAATAAAACATTTTGTTGTTTTAATTGTCTAGATTTAGAAAATAAATCAAATATAATGGGAAGACCAGCTACACGACCAGCAAGACTAAAAGACGGATTTTACATAGAAGTTAAGACACTAGGAAGCGGATCAATATTTATTCGTCGTGATACTAAAGAGCAAATGATTATTGCAGCTGAAGATTATTCTAGAACGAAACAAGTAATTATTTTAGGGGAAATGAAGAATGATAAATGGTTGTAATCAACCAATAGTTAATTCTTTAAGATCAAATATTTGTAAATAGCTTCAATTCAGTTATTTATATTCTTATAAAAATTTTATTCTATTTTTTTCTAAAAAAAACTTTCACAAATGGTTGTTGAATTAAAAAGAAGTAGTATCTTTGCACCCCGCAAATGAGTGGAGGGTTAGGAAAAAGAGATGTTAGATATTGATT
>Ga0315905_10008230_pt1 | contig 10537 bp, 10 predicted proteins | sample LakEriMetagenome_5_FD_203522 | JGI IMG/M metagenome (GOLD analysis project Ga0315905, IMG submission 203522) | Freshwater fungal communities from buoy surface, Lake Erie, Ohio, United States - Buoy 4 MA121 | ecosystem: Environmental > Aquatic > Freshwater > Lake | place: USA: Lake Erie, Ohio... | reverse complement strand
AGACGGGACGGCCCTGCGAGGTAGCCGAGCTGGTCGGCGTTTTGGTTGCAGAAACCATCCATCCTGCGTGCATGTGTGAGGGAGGAGGACGCGGGGGGGAGGGACGCGCATTCAACTACACCTACAGAGAGAGTGTGTTGTTTATTGGTACTCAATTTAGTATCCTCTACACTTCCATGTATTCGCCAGCCTAGGCCGCGACTCTATACAGTCAGACGGGACGGCCCTGCCGCGGGGGGGAGGGACGCGCATTCAACTACACCTACATATACAGTCAGACGGGACGGAAGCATCTAACTTTTTTCTTTTCATCCACTTTTTTTTTTACCAAAGCTATTTACTCCGAACGTTACCGCGTACAGTGTGATTCGGCTGTAGCAGGGCCTCGAGGAGCGATGGCCGACGACTTTGATGATGGAGACTTTACGGTGGGTGCCCGGCACGCGGTCTTGCCGCCGCAACGCACGCACGCACGCACGCACGCACGCACGCGGCTCGTCGCGCAGTTCTTTTTTGGCGACGTGGTCGTCGACCGACGTGTCGTCGGCCGCAACAGCCAACATGTTCGTCGGCCGCGACTGACGCGCTCGCGCGCCGCGCGACCGCCGTGTCCCCGTGCGATGTTGTGTTGCAGCCGGAGGAGGAGGAGCGGATGCGCGGCATTGGCAAAAAGGTGCTGGGAAGGTGGACCATCGCGAGCATGGTCTGTATTGTATGTCCGTGCACCCGGAGAGTCGCTGACTGCTACCGCCAGCCTGGCGCAGTCTGACATGCACGCGGGTCCGAGCAGGAGCGTGCTTTCAACCGCTGGTCAGAAAACACCGATGATCAGATCGAGGAGCGCGCAAAAGGCGGGGGCGAGTCGGGGCAGGTTCTAGTGAAAAATGAAACGCGAAAGGCGCAGCGATCAGCTGCACCGCCACCCGCGTCCTTTCCGCCAGGTGGCGGAGATGCAAAGGCAGGCGAAGGAATGTACAACTACGGCGCGCAGACTGACAGACCAGTGCACGAAGACCACCGCTTCGATGGATCAAACGGAGTGGCCGGGGATGCGGCGGTTGCCAGGAATGAGCCGCTTTATGCCGTGGGGCTCGTGTTTATGGAGGACAAGACGCTGGGGTTTCCGCGCATTTTCGTGCGCGACGTGCTCTCGGGCAGCTCGGCAGAGCATAATTCTCGGCTGAAGAGGGGCGACTTGTTGGTGATGGCTGACAACGAGGACGTGTACGGGCGAGATCTTGACTACGTAGCGACGATTCTACCCGGCCGGTATCTGTCTGTCTCTTGTCTGTCTGTCTCTCTGACTGTCTGTCTCTCTGACTGTCTGTCTCTCTGACTGTCTGTCTCTCTGACTGTCTGTCGATCTAAGTGTAGCCCAACATGCTCATTGCAATCTTTATGCCAACGTGTGCATCCTACGTCTGCTTGTTCAGATTCGGCACCTTCGTGCGGCTTGGGTTTGCAAATGTGGATCGGAGTTTTATCGAAATTGATCTCGTGCGCAACTTTCCCATTAGACCTTACTCAGACCCAGCTGCGTCCAGGTGTGTGGCTGCTCTGGTTTTAGGTAGGTGATAAAAGTAGATATTTGCCGTTGCCTCCAGCCGAACCCATTCTATGCAAGAACAGTCCGGCTCCATGACCGCATGCGCCCATACACGGCGAGCAGGGCAGTGCAAATCCTAGGGGTTTGGGAATCAGAGGCGGCGTTGTCTTTTTTGGAGACTTCTCCTGCATGCGTCCATCGTTTGTGACTCCTGATTCCGTTCTCCATCTTCCTCCCCGGCAGAGGCTTTGCGAATCCCTCTGCATACGGTCCAGGAGGGTCACCGGGCTTGCAGGGGTTTCCACGAAATAGCAACCCGTTTGCGCTGCCAATCTCGGCCGGCACACAACCATACTACGCGCCACACCAGCCCAGTCCCCCTCCCCAGCCCCGGCTGCCCAGCCCCCCCCCCCACCTCGGAAGTCCACAGAGTCCCGCTGCAAACCTCAGGTGCTGTGATTTTCACCATCACTTTATTTCTCAGGATGTCTTGCCTATGTTTGTTTCTGCCACCGGATACTGAAGTACATAACATTGTGTAAATGCATCTACACGATGTATCGTGTAAACATTCGATTAGAACGAATAAACAATTATAACGCATTAACAATTGTGAACAAATTTTCTGCCGCAGGGATGCGCCGGGATACCTTCAATTTGGGAAGCCAGATTACAGTCTGCCGACGCAACACGCGAACGAACACCCATACCGACAGTCATTGCTGCGTGAAGAAGAATGGATGATTACATTGAGCAACCAACTCAACGCCCTTTACGTACATGAAGGTACAGTTTTAGCACACATGTACAACTCAGAAGTTTAATGTTGAACTGAAGTTGTTTGTGCGAATGTGCTTCAATTTTGGGAAGGGGCTATCTGAAAACTCGTCTGGCTCTGCTCTTGGCGCAGGCATGCGCCCTGACGCGAGTCAATCAATAGCATCTCCTCGTGCATACGAAAGATCTCCTGGTATGGACTTCGATAATCTGGTGACAAGTCTTCAGAACAAGGTTCTGTGTACATATTTACAAGATGGAATGAGGGCATTCAACCCATTGTGTGAAAACTTATAATCTCCAGAGAGCCATTAGACCTGTAAAAAGTACATTTTAGTCAATATCATCCGCAATCCAGTCCCATGTTGGGCTCACCTGGCGTGATATGCGCGGGCGCGCACCGCACCTTTGAGCTTCAGCGACAATTCTTCTAGGAAATCTGTGCTATATGACAGGGCTTTGTGATCATTTTCCTCGTTGCCATCGGAGTCGGTGAAGCTGGCTGTTTCTTGACCTGAGGACATCTGTAGGACATTGCAAAACTTTATGGACTTGCTTGGAGCCTTGGTGACTGGTATCTGAGCCAGGCATTAGGATTTGGGGGGATTTGTGCAAGCCTTACATACTTGTAATCTTTGGCAGATGCACATGAACACGTTGGGAATCGCCGCGCCACCGACCGACCCGAGCATGGGATACTTTTCATCTCTTGGACGTAACAATAACATCGACCCAGGACGCTCTTCTGTGTCTCCTCTCTGGCCAGCGCAGGTTTTGGAAAGAGAGGACTCGCATATACGGGCACGCAAACAAACGGAGTGGACTGGCTGAACGCCGCGTTTAATTTTCAGATCATCCCTGGTTTATAGTTGCGCGTGGACATGATTGAATGTATATGGTAGTGGTGCTTGTAGTTGAGTCCATGACTAAGTAGTTTGAGGCAGTGGAAAATGGCTAAAGAGCCACTGCATTCTTAACGCTGCGCAGTGCGCACCCCAACTATACCTACCTCGTATTAACTTGGTGTCACTTGTGCGTTGGTCTAACCTATCCTGACATCTCGTGTTTACCCTCCTGTGCTCCACCCACGCGCTGACCTGCTCTGCGCATACGTTTGCAGAGTAACATGTCGTACAGCCCGATTAACGCCCAGGGGCGTTCAAGCTATCGCAACATCCTTGCTTGATTGATCAACATCCTTGCTTCATCTCTCGCCTGGTGGGAGTGGGAGTTGGGTCGGTGGTTGTATTGGAGCATTCCATTTACTTTTCAGCATTGGAAAATGTGATTCTCTATTCACTAGGCGGTTCCCTTCAGTAGAGCAGGGCCGTTTGTAAGTCTTTGCACAATTCTGAAACACAGTACAGTTGCGAGTGCTTGATAATTTTTATCTTGCCTCTCCTCGAAAGAAAATGCTCTCCAGTAAAAGAGATGCCCAAAGATCCCTACAGTAACATTCCGGGAGATAGAAACTGCGAGAAAGAAACTCATCGCTGGATTTGGGCCAGTTTCTTTCAGTGTGGTTTAGCAACCCGCTGGCTGGGTTTGGGGGCAGTTTCTTGCGATTTTTAGAAACTGGGTTTAGTACCTAGAAACTCGCTGGCTGCGTTTCTTGCGATTTTTCGCAAGGAAAAATCTTGCAAGAAAAAATGATTATTCTGCAAGGAAATATTTGCAAGAATAAATCACATCAAGTCTTCAGACAAGAAACACACATGACGCATCATCATGTCAAAAAATAAAACTTATAACTCACCATTAAGTCAATGGCCGGTGTCACATGCGCGTTGGGAAAAAAAAGAGGAAAAGAAAAACAAAACACACACAACTCACAATCAAGTCAACGGCCTGCATCTCATGCGCGTTCAAATCCAGACAGAGCCCGAGGGAAAGCCTCCAAATCCAATTGCATGCAGCATTTGTGGTGCAAGTTGTACCGGGACTGCTGACGACCCTTTTGGGCTCAGGGAACCCCCCTGAACGCCCTTGCCAAAATTCAGAATCCGTGGAGGCGGAGGAGGAGACTTCCTGAGGGTTAAAAATAAATATAAAGGAATATGACGGAGTCTCACTAAAGAGAATTGGTTTCTTTGTTTTCCAATTAAACACTCAACACACACTCAACACACACTCCGAATCGCCTCATATGCGGATTTTTCGATTTTTTAGCGAATCGTTAACACGTCCAAATTAACACGTCCAAATACATTGGTACAGCCTATCCCCGCAGACATGAGACTCTCTCTGTTGATTGTTTATTTTTCTCCGAATCTCGATTGGAATGCCGAATTTCGAAATGCCGAATCTCGATTCAGTCAACCATTGTACCAGTGATTTCCTTACTGGTACAATGGTTGACTGAATCGAGATTTCCTTACTGGTACAATCGAGATTCGGCATTTCGAAATTCGGCATTCCAATCGAGATTCGGAGACCTTAAAAATAAACAACCAACAAGAGAGAGAGAGTATAGAACTCGGCTCGGTGACCTTAAAAATAAACAATCAACAGAGAGTAGCGCCCTTTTGGCGCACGCGGAATGAGTTCCGTACGGTATAGAACTCGGCTCGGTGACCTAAAAATAAACAATCAACAGAGAGTCTCATGTATGCTCGAATGCGGGGATAGGCTGTAGTATTTTTCAACCTTTGTAGCGAATCGTCGCATTTTAATGCCATATTTCCATAGCACGACCCACTCGCATTCTTGAATTTTTAGTGCGACACCAAATAAAATCCACTAATATCAGTCACTACTCATCACCTAGCGAGAGGGGCACGAGTAGTCATCATGTCAGGGTCAGGGGCTTCCGCAGCGGCTGCCGGCGCTGCAACGGGTGGCAGGGTCTATCGTGACAAATCTTCACCTACGAATGCATATTCTGCCGCACGTGAGCCCCAGCCTGAAAGCTTCGAGGAGTGGCATGCCATGCTGCTGGCGCCTTCCTCCGCCAACACTGAATTCAGCGCGCCACACTTGGATGCGATTCCACCCAAGTCGATGAGGGTATTCGAGGGGCCAATGGAGAAGAAGGCAATAAGCTCCTCGGGCATCAAATGGCACGGACGCTATGCAACGTTGACCGACTTCCACCTCGGTTTCGCAAAGCGACTCGACGTGAATTCTTCTGAAGCCATGCACTGGCTACACATCAAGAAGCTACCTACATCCGTAAGCTTGCTTGAAGAAACGTTTAAGAGGTTTGACGTGAATGGTAACGGAACATTGGACCTAGAAGAGGCTAAAGCTTGCTTGAATGAGCTGCATTTGTACTCCAACGACCAGGACGTGCAGATTCTATTTGAAGTGCCAGACGTGGATACATCAGGCACGCTGAGCTTGGAGGAATTCATGGACCTGACAAAGAAGGCGCACGCCGTCAACCATGTGGTCGATTACATCCCGCTCGTCGAGATCAGGGACGTCAAGGCCGAAATCCACAGGAAGAAGGGGGTCGTCTTACAGTCATCCGGGTCCGAAGCTCCGAAGCTGGAAAGAGTAAAGTCGCTAAAAGTCTCCTTGGATACGTCGGACAATGACGAGGTCGAGACAAACCGCAACCCATCTTTCCTTACAATCTTCCTCAACCATTTGGAGGCCGCTACTGGCCTGGACATCGATGGGGACGGGAAGGCAGACGTTCGCGTGCCAGAGCACGACCCAAGTGTGAGCGAAGTGCACATTGTCATCACCACCATTGAAGGGGGACACAACGCCGGCAAGACTTACATTCATCACGTGCCTGAGAGCGACGCGCAGGCTTGGTTGGAAGCCTTGACTAGCGCCGTCCATAAGGCCAAGGCTATAGCGTTGAAAAAAGCATTAGAGCTCAAGTACGGACACAGCAAGTACTCCATGGCACGCGCAAAGAGCCAGATAATATATGAGTCCGAGGGCTTCCAGATGTTGACGGCCTTTTTCATCTTATGCGCATTCGCACTCGACATTTGCGAGGCACAGCTCCTGCCTGTGCCGGGGTCTCGAAGCAGCCTTGACTTCTTCATCCTCGACGCCATCCTCACAGCCCTCTTTACACTAGAGCTGATGCTCAACATCTTTGCACACAGCAACAACGGTTTTGAGCCGTTTTACTCCAAGGGGACCAACTGGTTCGACGCCATGATCGTCATCATTTCGGTATGCAACATCATCGTGACCGCAAGCGGGGGAGAAATTCCCAACGCCAAGCTCCTGCGCCTCCTGCGCCTCGGGCGAGCTGTGAAGCTCTTCAAAACCCTCAAAGATCTCAACAGACTGATTACCTCGGTGTCGAAAGCCGTAGTGCCCGTGTGCAACGCCTTCTTGATCCTCTTTATCATCGCTGCAATATACGCGATCCTCGGGACAAATTTCTTCAGCGAGCAGTCGCCGGAGTTCTTTCTAAACTTCAAAACCTCCCTCTTCACGATGTTCCAGGTTTTGTCCGGCGATGGGTGGTCAGATCTTGCTCGCGGCTTGTTTCCTCGCGACGAGACGGATACGACTGGCATTCGCAAGACCGACAGCAACGTGGCCTTCTTTTTTGTGAGCTACATGCTCATCAACTCGATTATGCTGCTCAACGTCGTCGTGGCGGTCCTGCTGGTACCTCTATGTACATACATATGCGTATACATGCATATGCATATACACGTACATATACATATGCATATACACAGGACGAGTTCATTTCGAGCGTGACGAGCGAAAAGCAGGCGGAGGAGCAAGAGCGATGTGCAGAGCAGTCCAAACGCAAACTGCGGCACAGATTCTCAAAAGTTCTCCGTATATAGTGGCTTTATATATTTAAATATACTAGGCACTGACTTTCCTGAAACTTTTTACAGCTTCTGCCTCGACGATCTTAAGGCCTTTGTGTGTTGCTAGTGTGTTGTTGGTGTGTTGCTAGTGTTTTTAGTGTGTTTCTAGTGTGTTGCTAATGTGAAACCTTTTGCAGCTTCTGCCTCGACGATCTCACCAAGGAATTCATTTCATTTGAGGACGATGATGACCTGCAAGTCTCTTTGATCATTATACTAGGTCTCTTTACTTCTGTATGAGGTCTCCTTTGACATTAAATTTGAGGATAATGACCTGCTGGACAATATTGACGCTATCTACTGCATATATCGGTGTATATGGGTACATATCGGTGGCTAGGACAAGATTGACGCTCTTTACTGCAAGCTCGATGAGGACGACAGTGGAGGTGTGTGTGTGTGTGTGTGTGTGTGCGTGCGCGCGCGTGTGTTTGTGCGTGATTGTGTATACATAGGCCTCGACTTCGCCGAGTTCCAACGGGGCTTGCAGGATGTGTGCGCACATATCCACATAACGCGCGACGACTTCGACATCATCACCGAAAATGGCAAGGTAAGAATTCCTGTAATGTCCCCTTTGGTGGTTTCGTACATCAGATATACTGGGGCACTGACGTTTGGGAACTTCTGGCAGCACCTCAACAAGACCGGCGAGTTTGATAGGGAGAAGTTCCAAGGGATGATGCGTGGTATATATACACACACATACCATATACATACACACACAAAGATATATCTTGCTACACACACACACACACGCACACACACACACACACACAATATCTTCAGGTGAGCTGTGGCGATTTTCATGCTCCTCTGCATGCACGCATACACACACACACACACACACACACACACACACACACACACACACACACAATATCTTGCAGGTGAGCTGTGGCGATATTCGCGCAGAGGGCTCGCAAATGTGATCAGGCACGAATTCTGTAAAGTCCCCTATGGTAGTTCATATATCAGATACACCGGGGCACTGACTCTTGAGAATTTCTTAACAACAAAAAAGCCTCTCGGACTCAGCCGAGTTCGCAGGCACCATTTTGATGCTCAAGCTCTTTGAGAACAGATTTATCAATACAATGAACAAGCTCGCCGTTTCAGTTGAAGACATCAAGGACCAAGTGCGAGGCAACCGAGATACACAGCTCATGGGCACATGCTTAGAGGCGGACAAAGACCGGCTGCACGGGCACAACGGAATGGAGCCAGCGTCGAGCAAAATGGCAAGCGACGTGTTCCTCAAAACCATGACACATGACATCGTGTTCGTGATTACAGAGCAGCACAACAGGCTGATGCTGGCGCTTGAGGCGCAGACACAAAAGCTTGAGGCGCAGACACAAAGGCTGGACAAGCTAGAGCAAGTTTGCTTGCATCGCACGCGCTCTGATGAGCCGAGGTTTGATGAGCCGAGTTTTGAAGAGGTCCTTCAAACAGTCGGCGACTTGAAGGTGCGCCTGGGCAAAATCCGCCGCAAGGTTGTTTTGTTCTCCCGCAATCTATCATTGCAGCGAAACATGTCAGCTGATGGCATAGCTACTCCCCTCTTCGGGCCCTACAATCCTCGTGAAAGAGCACGTGCAGCTCTGTCGGTGTCCCCTCACACATTCCATCAGTCGCTGCCGCGGAATGACGTTGTTCACGTACGGTATGGTGCAGATGAGCAACCATACAGGGGAGCGAGGGGGAGGCAGAGACACGGAGAGACTGCGCGTTTTGAGCTCCCAACAAGCAGCGCGGGACTTCAAAATGAGACTGGGCCTGCGGATGAATTGACAATCATGTCAGATTGACATGATTGACCACGTTCTGACCCCCGCACCAGGGTCAACCAAGACATCATTCTATTTCAAGCTTTTTGCCCACGTCCAAGGTTTCCCTGGCGCCTCCATCCGCCGCAATGTGAGGAGGAGCTCCTCTCTCCCGATGCCAGCCGGTCGCATCTATGGAAATGGATCTCCAGAGCAGGACGTCGAGCTTGTGATTAAAAAAGGTCGACCCTGAGGCGCCCCGGGCAACTACAAGAGCAGTGCAGAAACTGTACAATCCCACTGTTCCGCCGCCGCCGCGGCTGTTCCGCCGCCGCCGCGTGACAGAGTTCATCGACATCACACACCGGAGTAGGGTCGACCAGACTGCGCGCGAGACTCAGGTGCCACATGGCAGGTGCCACGTCGCACCTCCGTTCAACGCAGGTCACCGTATAAACGGTAACTTAGTGTAAACCCGCCAAGGGGGGAGAGTGGGGGTATAGTACTCGCTGCCATATGCTGGGCCGCGAGTGCCCAGAGGCGGTGTTACCCGACAGGGCGTTGTACTTACCGACTTTCAGTCCCTTGCTGATTGTTAATAAACTCCCCCTGCCCTTGTTTTTTTTCCTCTCTCTCTCTCCTTCTTTCGCACTAGACTGTGGTCGATTTGACCGCATCAGAGGGCGACAAGCATTCACTTTTTTTTCCTTTTGCGAGAGGAGCCTTTTTCTCCTGACACCAATTCTCAAACGTCACTCTCAAACGTCACTGTCATCATACGTAGTGGCACATCATCATACATTGTGTCATTTCATCATACGTAGTGTCACAATTCTCAAACGTCACTGAGGATTGGCACCCAGGTTCTTGGTATTGGTGACTGAGAGACCGTGACCCGGGCCTCCCCCCCCCGCCGCTCCTCCTCCTCTCCCCCAGTCGCGCCAGAATATATTTAGATATATATACAATCGCCTCTGCCGCGACTGCGGTGGCGAAGGAATGTGCGCCCACAGCCGGGTCAGGAGCAAGTGCAAAGACTGCAAGGAGCGCCGCCGGAACACGTGATGCCGCCGGCACTGGTGTCCGATGATGCACAGCCGCTGCTGTACAGCCGCTTGACACGATCATGCGGGCCTGCTTCCATCGATGCCCGGATTTGCCGTCATTGTGTTGCCGCACAGCGCACATTTCCACATGAGCACGTACACAAACGTACACACACATATACATTCATAGACGTACGTACACACTCTTACACGCACGCACTTTTACAATCGTACACACGTATACGTATACCCACGTGCACACACATGCACATCATCAACTGAAAACACTGCTGAGTTTTGGGACAAAGTAAAGGATGGTACAGCTCTTCCACGTGCCAGCACATCCACAAACGACATGTTCAAGATTAAGTTTGAATTTCCACCATTCACAGGCATTTGGTGGGACGAGACAATGGAGAACGCAGGCACGTGCGATGGTCTCGTGAAGCTCTTCTTACTTCAAAGCAAACTAGATCCAGAAATAACCCATTTTGAATTTTTCACAAAACTGATGGCTCCATATCTCTCCCACATCAATAGCACAGATTCTGTGTATGGAGGGTCAACAATGTCGGGCATCCACAAGAATGCATGGAACTC
>Ga0315905_10008229_pt1 | contig 10538 bp, 12 predicted proteins | sample LakEriMetagenome_5_FD_203522 | JGI IMG/M metagenome (GOLD analysis project Ga0315905, IMG submission 203522) | Freshwater fungal communities from buoy surface, Lake Erie, Ohio, United States - Buoy 4 MA121 | ecosystem: Environmental > Aquatic > Freshwater > Lake | place: USA: Lake Erie, Ohio... | reverse complement strand
AGCTCATGTGAGTCCGCTACAGAGATACCCGGAGCGCGTAGAGCATGTAATTCGAGTCGTACCTTTTCGATGGCTTCAGAAATTTGAAATCGAATTCTGCGTAGTTCATCTTTGCTGACTAGGTCAGTGCAGTGTGCGATCACTGCATCAATGGAAAAGCCCAGGCCAACAAGGTCCTGGGCGATTCCATCATGAAGCTCTTGTGCGAGAGTTACTCGCGCATTGCTCATTTAGCAAATAATGCGTCTATCTCTTTAGCAAACTCCTTTGCCACGACATGGCGCTTTACGGATAGTTTCGCAGTTAAGTGTCCGCCGGCGATAGTGAAGTCGGTTGGGAGAATGGTGAATTTGCGAATTGATTCAGCCTTACTTACCGCTTTGTTGGCATCATCAACAGCAGTTTGTACGACCGCAATTAGATCTGGATCATTGATCAGGTCATTAATTGAGGCACCATCTTTTTTGTTGTTGACGACCCAAGCTTTGAGAGCATCGGGATCGATAGTTACTAGAGCGGCAATAAATGGCTGGTTGTCACCGACAACCATGCACTGGCTCACCAATGGGTGTGCGCGAAGGCGATCTTCAAGAACAGCTGGTGCAACATTTTTTCCACCGGCAGTAACGATGAGTTCCTTCTTGCGGCCAACGATATACAGGAAGCCGTCATCATCTAGTTTTCCTAGATCACCAGTTTTAAACCAGCGTTCGCTATCAAAAACTTCAGCATTGGCAGCATCGTTTTGCCAGTAGCCCTGCATCACAATTGCGCCACGGATGAGAACTTCTCCATCATCGGCAATCTTGATCGATGTTCCTGGGATCGGCTTTCCAACAGAGCCCACACGGTGTGCGGCGTGGAAGTTAAGGGTTGCACCCGCAGTTGTTTCTGTTAAACCGTATCCTTCAAGGACCGTTACGCCAGCACCGCGGAAGAAATGCCCAAGGCGAGTGCCCAGTGGTGCTCCACCAGAAATCGCAGCCTCGACTCGTCCACCCATACCTGCACGAAGCTTGCTGTATACAAGCTTGTCAAAGAGTGCGTGTTTGAACTTTAGAACTGGAGATACTGATTTCTTATCCAAACTTTCGGAGTAAGCAATCGCTACATCTGCAGCCTTTCTGAAGATCTTTCCTTTTCCTGCAGCTTCTGCGCGAGCTTCTGCGCCATTGTAAATTTTTTCGAAAATACGTGGAACCGCTAAAACGAATGTTGGCTTAAAGGAGGCCAAATCCATTGGCAACCGTGTGGCAGGATCACTGCAATGTGCCATATGTAGACCAGCTGAAATTGATCCAATCTCAACCATTCTTCCAAATACGTGGGCAATGGGAAGGAAGAGTAAAGTTGATCCGCCAGCTTTTAAGAAGAGCTCGCTTGCACCCTGAACAACGTTGCCACATTCTGCCAAGAAGTTTCCATGAGTTAGCTGAACACCCTTAGGTTTTCCAGTTGTTCCAGATGTGTAAATCAATGTGGCAAGGGTGGAAGGAGTGAGTTGTTCACGGCGACGATCAATTTCATCATCGCCAATATTTTTTCCAGCCTCACGCAAGACGGCCAAGACATCATCTGTCATAGTCCAAACATTTCGAGTATGAGATGGCAAAACTGTTTGCACAAGATCTCGAAGCGCAGGTGTTTCTACAATGATTGCAACGGAGTGCGAATCATTGAGAATCCAATCAACCTGTTCTGCAGAAGATGTGTCATAAACGGGAACTACAACGCCACCGGCAAACCAGGTGGCAAAATCTAAAATCGTCCATTCGTAACGGGTGCGAGCCATGATCGCCACACGATCACCAACCTGAACACCAGCTGCCACCAAACCTTTGGCGGTCGCACGGATCTCTTCTTCTACTTCTTTGGCAGTTACCGGTTGCCAGCCCTCACCCAATGGGCGGGACATGGTGATGCGCTCTGGTTCAAACCAGGCACGCTCTGAGATGAGTTTGGTGAGGTTTCCAGCCGTTGCAGCCGGAACTAATGGAGGGATTGTGATTTCATTCATGGCCGAACGCTAGCGTGATGCAAGCGGAAAGGTAAAGAGGGTAGCCTTGTGCCATGAGCGAATTTAGTAAATCAACAATCACCATCGATGCGCCAATAGCCGATGTTCAAAAGGCCCTATTTGAATTGGATAAGTACCCTGAATGGTCCAGTCAGATTAAGTCTGCCGAAGCTTTAGCCCACGATGATCAGGGACGCATCACCAAGATCAAGATGAGCATCGATGCAGGGATGATGAAGGATCGCCCTACTCTGGATTATGACTGGAGCAACGCTCCTGCAAAACTGAGTTTTTCCTTAGATGATGCCGACCTACTGACCGGTATGGATGGCGCATACTCATTTAAAAGCACTGATGAAGATACAACTGAAGTCACCTACGAGTTAGCTGTCTCATTGTCCATGCCAGTTCCGGCCATGATGCGCCAGAAAGCAGAGAAGGCAACTATCGATGCTGCCTTATCTCAACTTAAAGCCCATCTAGAAGGATAATTTCTTGGCGTACACAATTGGTATCGATGTTGGTGGTACCAAAGTTCTCGGTGGAGTTGTAGATAGCAGTGGGAAAATTCTTGCCACGGCTCGCAAAGATACACCGCAACAAGGTGGAAAAGCTCTGACCCAAACAATCGCAGACACTGCCCTGGAATTAATGAGTCAATACGATGTCACATCTGTAGGCGTTTCTGCAGCTGGCTTTATCTCAGCAGATCGCACAACAATGCTTGCAACACCCAATATTGCCAATTGGAATGGCGTTAATTTAGTTGAAGAACTTACCGCGTTGATTGGTTTGCCAGTCGTGATTGAAAATGATGCTAATGCTGCAGCGTGGGGTGAAGCAACATTTGGTGCCGGACGAAATCAAGAATATATGGTGATGCTGACAGTTGGTACTGGTATTGGCGGCGGAATAATTATTAATGGAAAGCTACATCGCGGTGCATTTGGTATCGCTGCCGAAATTGGCCACATGCGAGTTGTTCCTGAAGGACATTTGTGCGGCTGTGGTGCGCGCGGATGTTTCGAACAATACGCATCCGGAAATGCATTGATCCGACATGCCCGCGAAGCCATTAGTGCAAGTCCTGACATGGCTCGCAACTTGTTATCACGTGGGGACGGAACAGTTGCTGGCTTAACTGGTCTAGCAATTACAGAAGCTGCCAGAGATGGTGACACTGTTGCCCTCGCTGCATTTAATACAACAGGACAGTGGCTTGGCGCAGGCATTGCCTCATTGTCAGTATTGCTCAATCCGTCATACGTTGTTATCGGTGGCGGAGTAATAGATGCAGGTGAAATTTTGCTGAAGCCAACTCGTGAATCACTAGAGCGAACAATGCCATTTGCCGGCAAACATCCCTTTCCAACTTTGATTGCAGCTGAATTAGGTAATGATGCCGGACTAGTGGGAGCTGCAGATCTGGCGAGAGTTAGGTCATAAAGTTTTTTTGAAGTTGATTACAGAGTTGCTCCATCATCATCGCGATAATCGCGCTTTAACCAGCGGCTAATAGCTTTTTTGGCAGATGCGATAAATCCACTCGGTGATTGTCGTGGGGGATTGGGTTGAACAAAGCCTTCCTCATCGATGCGATCTAAATCATCCAAGTAAGTAGATGGCCCAGATTCATCTAAGGACAGACCAGAAACGATAGATTCAAACTCAGAGCGAATCAGATCCTCCTCATCAAAATCTTCTGGTTCTTTTCGACCGTTGTTCACCCTCAGATAGTGTCATAGCCGTCAATAACCAGTAAATTGATCCCGTGCTCAACGACCTGCCTTATGGAACATTGCGGGCATTTTTGATGCCAATTTTGATGCTGACTTTTCGCCCTAAGGTCCGTGGGCTTCGCAATGTGCCAACACGCGGGCCGGTGATTATCGCCTCAAATCATTTATCTTTTAGTGATTCCATTTTTATGCCACTAGTTGTGCCCCGCAAAGTTACTTTTTTGGCAAAGAGTGAGTACTTCACTTCACCGGGCCCAAAAGGATTTATAAAAAAATTGACCTTCATTGCCTTGGGCCAGGTTCCAGTTGATCGTTCAGGAGGTCGTCGAAGCGAAGCTGCTTTGATAACTGGATTAAAGGTTTTAGCAGATGGGGATTGCCTTGGAATCTATCCCGAAGGCACCAGATCCCCAGATGGTCGTTTATACAAGGGGCGAACAGGTATCGCCCGTCTTGCTATTGAGTCAGGTGCACCGGTTATACCTGTTGCAATGTTTAATACCGACAAGATTCAACCCACTGGAAAAGTTATTCCGCATGTTAAAAGAGTTGAGATGAGTTTTGGAAAGCCGATGTATTTTCAAGGCGATCCGACAGATTTGGAACTGTTACGAGATGTAACAGATGAGATTATGAACGCAATTCAAGCGATGTCAGGACAAGAGTACGTAGATATCTACGCCCCTAAAAAAGCTAAACTAGGCGAAGTTACCGAAGAGAATTAATCCAAAGCGTTTCTAGCGGTGAGAAAGTTACAGGTTTGGCACTCAGCTCCTGATTCTGGAAGTTCGCCTTCTAGTACCTCAATGAATTCACCAATAACTTTTAAGAAGTTTGCTTGATCTCTTTCTACCGCAACATATTTTTGGAAAACTCCAAAACCATATTCATCAACCGTGGCACCGATTGCAGTAGTTGGTTTCCAGACCAATAGACCCATAGAAGCAACGGTTTGAGCTTTGCCCGCGGCTGGGTTTTCTAGGGCATAGGCATATGCCTCTAATTGCGGTGAATAAAACTGCCCGCTATCTCTGGGGCTGTCAGAGACCTTGCAATCGATTAATCCGATAGTTCCATCGTCATTGGTTGATACAAGATCGTACTTACCTAGTATGCGCCAACGGGATTCAACACTGTTGACAATCAATGGCTTGCTCTTAACCCACTCTCCCCATTTGCTGACTTTTCCTGGGCGCAGCGATGGGTCAATCGTAGGCATGTCAGCGCCTTGAAAATGTTCTTCCTGCAGCGCAGCCATCGTTCCAACAAGAGGGAACTGACCAGGCATTGTGACCTTAAACCAGTATTTGATCCACAAACATCTTTTGCAGGTTGATAGCCCAAAGGTTAAATCTGAAGGAGAGATGTTTTCGCGAGCAGGTTTTGCAGGTTTGATCATGGACTTATTGTGTACTTAAGCACTGACAATTGCGGACACCAAAACAGAGATTCCCAAAATAATCATGATTGTGCCGCCGGCTGCGCGTAATTTTTCTAATCTGCTCGCATCTGTTGCTAACCATTGGCGCGCAGTTCCAGCTAGCAAGCCCCACGAGCCATCAGATGCCAAAGCCAGAATTGAAAAAATTGCGCCGAGAATTATCAACTGCCCCGTGACTTGGCCACGTTCTCGATCAATAAATTGAGGCAGTACCGCTGCATAGAAAACTAATCCCTTTGGATTGAGCGCACCCACCCAGAAGCCATCTCTGATTGATCGAAAGGTACTCGGGGCAACATCTCCTTGATTTGTCATATCTGCTGCGTGCACTGTGCGGTGTCTAATTGCATCAATACCTAAGTACACCAGGTATAGCCCACCGCCCCACTGAATCGCGATGTAGGCAAGCTCTGATCGCTGTAGGACTGGACCTAAACCGAATGCAACAAAGGTTGATAGAAAAAAAGCCCCAGTTACATTGCCGACAACTGTAATGACGGCGGTCTTTCTGCCCCAGGCGATGGCCCGAGCGATTACAAATAAAACGCTCGGGCCAGGCGCCAAGATAATCACCATCGCGGCAACGATGTATTCAGGTAACCGCGATGGGATGATCATGTTGGGAATCTACTAATTGCCTCGTGACTTAGCAATTGAATGAAGAACTCGGTAACCCACAATCGCTACCAAAGTAGCGTTAATGATTCCGTTGAATGTGTAATCTCCCTGAGTCCATGACATGTCGGCAATACCGATAATCAATGCAGAACCTGCAATCAAAAGATTTGTTGAGTTCGCAAAATCAACTTTTCCTTCAATCCAAATTCTGGCACCGACAACACCGATCATTCCAAATAGTGCAACACCCACGCCGCCTAGAGCTCCTACTGGAGTTGCACTAAGAACCGCGCCAAATTTAGGTGACAGTGATAGTCCAATCGCGCCAACGCCTGCAATCCAATATGCAGCTGTTGAATACACGCGAGTTGCAGCCATCACACCGATGTTTTCAGCATAGGTAGTTGTACCTGAACCGCCACCAAAACCTGCAAGTGTTGTAGCAACACCATCTGCCATAAGGGCATTTCCCATTTGATCATCTAGATCCTTACCCGTCATAGAAGCCACAGCCTTAACGTGACCGACGTTTTCTGCGATCAAGACAAGTACTACGGGCAAGAACAAAATGATCGCCTTGCCATCAAAAGTTGGGTTAGTAAATGTTGGAAGAGCAAACCACTTAGCAGCTGTGATTGCATCTGTCTTGACATCGCCCTGGACATAAGCCAAGCCGTATCCAATGAGAAGGCCCACAAAGACGCTGATGCGACCAAGGAAGCCACGAGAAAAGGCTGAGATTAAACCGATCGATGCCAATGTAACGACACCAACAATTGGTCCAGCGGTGAAGTTATTCTTTGCTGCACCTGCCAGGTTCAATCCAATAACCATAACGATTGTTCCTGTTACAACAGGTGGCAACATCCAGTTGATCCAACCAATTCCAGCTTGGCGAACAATCAAACCAACAGCTGCCAAGATCGCGCCTGTAACAACGACGCCGCCAAGAGCTGCGCCCATCCCGCCACTTGTCTTTGCAGCAGCAATGGGGGCAAGGAATGCAAAAGATGATCCCAAATAACTAGGAACCTTGTTTTGAGTGATAGCTAGAAACAGCAGAGTGCCGATTCCTGAGAAAAAGAGAGTTGTTGTCGGAGGGAAGCCCGTGATGATGGGGACTAAGAATGTTGCGCCAAACATGGCGGCAATGTGTTGTAAGCCCACGCCAATAGTGCGGGGCCAGGTCAGGCGCTCATCTGTTGAAACAACTGCGCCTTGGTTAATCGACTTTCCGTTTCCATGAAGCTTCCACGAGAGTAGAGACACTTAAAACTTCCCTTCTTTGGGGTATCCGGAGTAGGACACTGAGAAAAAGGGTAGAACCCACCTGTGTGCTTCCGGTGAGTACGCCACGCCCTTTTGACTCGGAGTTGCGCTGCTGGATATATCCCATTAGATTACGGCTCGATATATCGAATAGATATATATGACGGAATAACCCAAGGACCAGGAAGGTAGGGAATATGCGCTCGCGCTCAGAGTCACTTGAATTCGCCCTCCTTGGGTTGCTCTCCCAAACACCTCTGCATGGGTACGAGCTTCGAAAGCGCATCGGCACCATCTTCGGGCCCTTCCGCGCGCTGTCATTTTCCGTTCTTTATCCGCAGCTTCGTCGAATGATGGAAGCAGGATTAATTGAAGAGAGCGTGATGGAAGAAACCTCACGCCGCTCTCGCATCGTCTATGCGATCACCGATGCAGGCGCTCGCAAATTTGAAGATTTAACTGAATCAGTCACACCTGAAACTTGGGAAGATGAAGGATTTGAAATTCGTTTCGCATTCTTTTCTCCCACTTCAGCCAACAACAGAGTAAGAATTCTTGAGGGACGCCATCGTCGCCTCAAGGAGAAAGCCGAAATCCTTCGTGGTGAACTCGAGAAGTCACCTGTCGGTATCGACAAATATCTGGAGGAATGGCGACGTCATTCACTGGAGACAGCTGATCGAGAGATTGCTTGGCTGGAAGACATGATCAAAACCGAGAGGAAATAGAGTGAATATCACAACCGGTAAAGGCGACATCCGTGTTGCAATCGTTGGCGTTGGAAACTGCGCGAACTCATTAGTCCAAGGCGTTGAGTATTACAAAGATGCTGCCGTTGACCAAGAGATCCCAGGTCTTATGCACGCTGTTGTTGGGGGATACCACATCTCTAGCATCAAGTTTGTTGCAGCCTTCGATGTAGATGCAAAGAAGGTCGGATTAGATCTTGCTGATGCAATTTGGGCCAGCGAAAACAACACAATTAAATTTAGTGATGTCCCAAAGACTGGTGTTCCAGTACTTCGTGGTGTCACAAATGATGGTCTCGGAAAGTATTACAAAGAGACGATCACAGAGTCAGATGCACCAGCAGTAGATGTTGTGCAGGTTCTTAAGGATGAAGCGATCGATGTCTTGATCTGCTACTTGCCTGTAGGTTCAGAAGTTGCAGCTAAGTACTACGCACAGTGCGCAATTGATGCAGGATGTGCATTTGTGAATGCTTTGCCTGTGTTCATTGCATCAGACCCAGTCTGGGAAAAGAAGTTTGCAGATGCAGGACTTCCAATTGTTGGCGATGACATTAAGAGCCAAGTTGGTGCGACTATCACTCACCGCATCATGGCTAAGTTGTTCCAAGATCGCGGAGTTCACCTAGATCGCACCTACCAGCTCAACGTTGGTGGAAACATGGACTTCAAGAACATGCTCGAGCGTGATCGCCTTGAGTCCAAGAAGATCTCAAAGACAAACTCTGTGACTTCACAGTTAAACCATGATCTTGGTGAGAAGAATGTTCACATCGGACCATCGGATTACATTCCATGGCTAGATGATCGCAAGTGGGCCTACGTTCGCCTCGAAGGTCGCGCTTTTGGAGATGTTCCACTTAACCTTGAGTACAAGTTGGAAGTTTGGGATTCGCCAAACTCAGCAGGTGTAATCATCGATGCGCTCCGTTGCGCAAAGATCGGTCTTGATCGCAAGATCGGTGGAGCATTGCTTTCACCATCTAGTTACTTCATGAAGACACCACCAACTCAGTACACAGATGAGGCTGCTCATCAAAAGACCGAGGATTTCATCTCAGGAAAGATCGACCGCTAAAGAAACAAATAAAGAGTACAAAGAGACGCCCCTGGAATATTCCAGGGGCGCTTTTTTAACCACTCACGGAGAGTTGAGGGTTAAATCAGAACCTCATCGCTTGTATTTCGACGGTGAAGAACAGCTGCAATACCCAGAACAAAAAAGAGAAGTGCGCCTACACACACCAACTCTAAAACCAGCTGCTCAAATGGGGTTAACTCTCTAGAAAAAATCGTTATGTCCTTTAACATAGTGCCTTCCGCCTCTCCGCGTGTTTTTCATTGTGCTCCTATATATGGCCTCTGTCACCTATTAGGATGGTCATATGAGTCAAACATTGATTTCGATGGACAATAAAGTGCTAACTCTCAGCCTGAATAGACCTGAGAAAATGAACGCTCTAAATCGTGTGATGTATCAAGGATTAACTACAGCCTTAAACGATGCAGCCGGTGATTTTGGTGTTCGCGCGGTTGTATTGACCGGAGAAGGTGAGCACTTCACCGCAGGAAATGACATTGTAGATTTTATGGACAATCCACCGACCTCTGAAAGCTCCGAGGTTGCTGAGTTTTTGGCCGCGCTACTTAACTTTCCAAAACCCTTGTTAGCGGCAATCAATGGCAACGCAGTAGGGGTTGGAACAACAATGCTGCTTCACTGCGATGTTGTCATTGCTGCGCCTACTGCAAAGTTTTCTATGCCCTTTGCTTCATTGGGATTGGTGCCTGAAGCGGGTTCAAGTTTCTTATTTCCACAATTAGTTGGCTATCAAAGAGCGGCTCGAATCTTTATGACAGGTGAGAGTTTCGGCGCAACCGATGCGATTGAAATGGGATTGGTGACTTCGAGTGAAACCAACCCATTAGCAAAGGCACAGGAAATTGCCGCGCACATTGCCGAGCAACCTCCTCAAGCAATCATCAACACTAAGGCATTACTCAAGGCCAGAACTCACGATGCTGTTGCAGCTGTGATGAAGGCTGAGTTTGAAATTTTTGCTATGGCACTTCAATCCGATGAAGCCATGGAAGCGTTCATGAAATTTATGTCAAAGAAGGGTAAGTAAATGTCACTTGCAGGAAAGCGAATTTTTATCACCGGAGGCTCACGAGGCATTGGTCTTGCAATCGCGCTCCGAGCTGCCCGCGATGGTGCATCAATTGCAATTGCGGCAAAGACATCAGATCCCAACCCAAAGTTGCCGGGCACTATTCATACCGCTGCTGCCGAAATCGAAGCAGCAGGCGGTAAGGCGTTGGCTATCCAATGTGATTTAAGGGATGAGACCCAGATCGAAGCTGCTGTGAACCAAGCCGCGCAGGCATTTGGTGGCATAGACATTCTTGTTAATAACGCCAGTGCGATCAATTTAACTCGCACGGATCAAACCCCGGCCAAGCGGTTTGATTTGATGTTTGATGTCAATGTACGTGGAACTTTTTTGACATCTCAGGCTGCGCTTCCACATCTTCGTAATTCAGCTGCAGAGGGACGAAACCCACACATTTTGAATCTCTCCCCACCGCTATCTATGAAGCCTATCTGGTTTAAAAACCATGTTGCTTACACAATGGCAAAGTACGGCATGAGTATGTGCGTTCTTGGAATGGCAGAAGAGTTCAAGCGGGATGGAATTGGCGTC
>Ga0315905_10008226_pt1 | contig 10539 bp, 15 predicted proteins | sample LakEriMetagenome_5_FD_203522 | JGI IMG/M metagenome (GOLD analysis project Ga0315905, IMG submission 203522) | Freshwater fungal communities from buoy surface, Lake Erie, Ohio, United States - Buoy 4 MA121 | ecosystem: Environmental > Aquatic > Freshwater > Lake | place: USA: Lake Erie, Ohio... | reverse complement strand
CCAGGACGTATTTAACTTGATTTTTCATGTGCGGGAACAGGTAGAACGCCATCACCAGATCTTGCTAGAGCCAGAGGTGAAAATGTTGGGGCTTTTTGGCAGTTAAGGTCAATATTCCTAAAAAACGGTACGCTACATCACAGGGCGGGGGAAAGCCTTGATATACATTGATATACTAAAGGTCAGGTCTTAAAATTTGTTCACCACCGCTGTTTGATGAGGCTCCTCGAACCATGCAACCCCGACAATGGCCCCACCGTTTGCTGCCCCTGTTTCTCTGCCTTTGTTGTCTGCTGACGGGCTGTGTGAATTACGATGTGGGTATTAATTTTGCTGAGCAACACCGGGGCGAAATTGTCCAACACATCACCCTCGGAGAACAGTTAACCACCCTGAGCCAAGCAGAAGCGGATCGCTGGTTACAAAGTTTAGAACAACGGGCGAAATTGTTACAGGGTAAAACCGATCGTCCTTCAAACCAAGAATTAGTGGTGACAATTCCCTTTGGTAATGGGCAAGAATTAGTCGATAAATTTAATCAGTTTTTTAATCCTGAACCGCCCAAAAATCGCCGACAACCCGAGCCCAATCAATTAGAGTTACTCAATTTAAAAGCAGAACTGGCCTTAGAACAGCACAATTGGCTATTGGTAGATCGCAATCGGCTACAGTTAACGGTGGATTTGCGAGCCTTAGGGGTGTTATCCAACCAAGGCAATATTATTCTTAGTCCCGGTTCTTTGATTGATTTACGGTTTGATCTCCAGACCCCCTTTGGCATTAATGTCATAGAAACCGACGCAACCGCTTTACCCGAAACCCTTGCGACCGGGGTGTGGCAATTAAAACCCGGCCAAATTAATACCATTGAGACCATCTTTTGGGTTCCCAGTTATTTGGCGATCGGAACCCTGGCGATCGTGGGACTGTGTTTGGGAGGATTTTTTCTGAAATATCGACGTTGGCCCGGTGTACTATCTAGCTAAAGGTTGGGGTTAACATCGAAGAATGACTATTGATCAATTTTTAATCACCCAACCCAGCGAACTATTAATCCAATTAAATCGAGACCGGTTCACTGGGACAATTATTATCCAAAATCCTGACGATGAATTTGTCGCTTGGCAAATTTATATGGGCAATGGAAAGATTCATTATGCCAATAGTTCTATTGGTTTAACGGAACGCTGTCGTTATTTATTGAAAAAAAATGCCCTTGCCCAGAACTTAAAACTCCCGGCAAGTTTAACCAAGGAATATGACTATTTTTATCAATTATGGAAAGGGAAAACCTTAACCTATGAAGAAAGTCGGGCGATTTTAGAATGCTTTACCCGCGAGGCCCTTGTCCATATTTTGTCTCTACCGGCCAGTAAATGTTGTTTGTCATCAGACAATCGCTTGCCAATGCCGTTACTCAACTTAGACATCGAGCAACTTGGTGGAACGTTACGCCATAAAGTCCGCTGTTGGCAATCCCTTAAACCCCAAATTAATTCGCCTTTTCAGCGTCCCCTTGTCCATGATTGGCCCACGGTAGAATCTTGGTTAAAAGAAGGAGATGAATATGGTGATTATTGGTTAACCCAGTTGCACCATGCCCTCAGTAATCTGAGTTGTTTGTATGACATTGCCCACCAGACCCAAAGCAGCACTCTGGACCTGTCAATTTTGTTTGCGCGGTTGCTGAAATCTCAACAAATTACTATGTTGCCCTACCAAGAAGTCACCATCGAGGAACGGGCCCATATTGTTTATATTGATGAAAATTCCACCGGGCAGCATATCGTTAGTTATAGTCTAGAAAAACAAAATTTTTGTGTCACTTCCATTGCCGATCCTTGTCAGGCATTAATGGCTTTACAAAATCGAAAAGTAGATGTAATTATTATTAATGCAGAAATGAAAGCAATTAATGGTTTCCAACTTACCAAGCTTTGTCGTCAAACACCTCAATTAGAAGGGATACCGATTATTTTGATTATTGAAAATAATAATTTAATTCATGATATTAAAATATTAAAACTAAACTTTCCGGGGCATCTAGTTACTTACATAAACCTTTTTTACCCCAAGAATTGATTGCTAGTGTTGAGAAACATCTTCCTAGTTTAGCGATTAAATCCAGCCCTAATGATTAATTGATTTCATTGCCATTCCACGGCTACTTGTTCAAGGCGATCGCGCAATTGTTGCACCTTGTTTAAGTCTTTATCCGCTGGGCCCGATTCAACGCCACTGGATAGGTCAATGCCATCGGGTTGGAGATTTTCTAGGGCTTGGGCAATGTTGTCTGGGGTCAGTCCCCCGGCGAGCCACCAAGGAATGGGGGGGCGAAAAGAGTGGAGTTGTTGCCAGGGGAGGGTTTTGCCAGTGCCGCCTAACTGTTGGGGATGGTAAGCATCGAGCAACAACACATCCACCACATTAAAATAATGTTCTGCTAGGTTTAGGTCTTCGGCTTGGCGTAATCTGAGGGCTTTAATGAGTTGATGATCGGGAAAGTGTTGTTTGACCTGTTGGCAAAATTGGGGGGTTTCATCGCCGTGGAGTTGGATACCGGTTAAGAGACTTTTGTTTAAAATTCTTTGGAGATGATCGAGATTGATATTTGCAAATACCCCGATCGCCGTTAGATTTTTTAACTCTTGTAAGGGTTGTAGTACTTTTTGAATTTGGTCGGGGGTCACATAGCGGGGCGAAGCTTCTACGCAAATAAAACCGAATATCCTGAAACCTAGCTCGGCGATCACCTGGGCTTGGTATGGCGATCGGAGTCCACAAATTTTAACTTTCATTATTCCCCATTAATTACTCAGAAATGATCAACAGTCCGTCGGTGTTTTGCCAGCAATAATGACCCAATATTTATTCCTCAATGCACTTATAATGTCCCACCTAAAAACTCCTCAATTTCCCGATCGCCAAGGCGACAGAGAACCCGTTCTTTATCCTGTTCCACTTCAGAACAAGAGCGATAATACGTATCCTCCCAATCCCGTTCTTTTTGCTGTTTTTGTAATGTTTTAACCTGTTTTTCCAAACTTTCAATGCGATCCAGCAACAGGCGAATAACTTTAGCCTCAGAATCGGGCAAATTGCCATGCTCCAGGGGGTTCACCTTCACTCCAGATCGGTGCATTACCCGACCCGGAACCCCCACCACAGTGCAATCCATCGGCACATCCCGCAATACCACCGACCCCGCCCCAATGCGGACATTATTACCAATTTCGATATTGCCCAGCACTTTGGCCCCGGCCCCTACCACCACATTTTCCCCTAGGGTTGGGTGACGTTTACCGCTTTCTTTGCCTGTGCCCCCCAGGGTGACGCCTTGATAAATGAGGGAATAGTTGCCGACGATCGCCGTTTCTCCAATCACTACCCCCATACCATGATCAATAAAAACCCCTTCGCCAATTTGAGCACCGGGATGGATTTCGATACCCGTGAAAAACCGGGCTAAATGGGACAATAGGCGCGGAATAAAGGGCAGATGCCAACCATAGAGTCGATGGGAAAAACGGTGCATGACCAACGCCTGTAAACCGGGGTAGCAAAAAAGTACCTCCAGCCAATTACGGGCGGCCGGATCGCGCTCAAAAATAATCTTAAAGTCAGCGACTAGTGAGTTTAGCACCCAGTTCAAATCCCTATTATTGACGTTGGTTGACAAGCTGGTGATCAAATCATCAAACTCAATTTTATCCTGACTTTTCCCGTTCAATCAGAGAAGAGCCGAACGTCAAGGGCATTGCAAGGGCATTTGAGAAAAAGCAGTGGCTTAACCCCGTCTCCGTTTAAACACTCCCCCTAAGGCGATCGCCGCCCCTGCTCCCATTAACGTCAGTGGTTCCGGCACAGCGCTTACCGAGCCATTAATCGCCAAGGGAAGACCCGGATTAAAAGGTGTAAAGCTACTTACTAACCACATTATCAAGGGTGACTGTCCCACCGCTGGGGGTTAGGGGGGAATTAAACGCTAAAGACAATGCATTAGAGTCACCATCAAGCCAGTCGATCGCCGTGACACCACTGGCTGTACCGATATTAACGACATCACCACTCCCAAACACCAGTCCATCAACCGTTACGTTGCTAAAGCTGATCATGGGGATCGCCGCAAATTCGTCATCAATGGTGAACTGTCCTGTAATGGGTAAATTGGTTTCGGTTTGGCTCCCTGCATCTAGTACCCAGGTAAAAGCCATGGCGGGGTTAGCGGTTAAGGTTGCCCCCAGAAAAGAGGCCCCCACTAGGGTGGAAATAGCAAACTGACGAGGCAAATTAAGTAATTGAGCCATGGTAATTAATTGGGATAACAGTTACTAAAAGTGAAAAAAAGTCATTAAGAAGCGTTTGCTGAGGGGGAAACAAACCATTAGGGACTATTGACAAAATCCATCATTCGGTTGTGGGCTAGCGTCAATGGCGATCGCCAATCTTTCCAATCCCAACAAAATTTGATGCCCATTAAAGTTTAACGAACCAAAACTAATTTGATCTAACACCCAAAGGTCATTTTGCGTAGGGTTAAAGTCCATCATTCGATCCGTTCCATCCTCCGATCGCAGAACACCGTTTAAACGCTCTCTCGGTGGTTAAATTTCCATAATCCACTAGAAACCCAATTGGTGATGATATGGGCCACAATCGGCACTAATAAATTCCCCGTGGCGATCGCCGAGTAACCCAACGCCAAACCCACAATCGTAGCCCAGACCACATAGGGCCATTGCTGAATATTACTTAAATGCAAAACCCCGAACACTAGACTCGACACAATCACCGCCAACCAATCCAACCCTAACGCCGACAGCATCACGCCCCGAAATAATAATTCTTCGCTCAGTCCTGGCAATAAACCTAACCAGAGCAAATCCGGCCAAATCAGCGGTTTAATCACAAAGGCTAAATAAGCATCCGCACTTTCACGATAGGCGGGCCAAATTCGGTAAATAACCCCACTGGCCCCCACGATCGCCGCCGCTAGACCCAACCCGATCAAGCCATCCTGCACCGAAAAAGTCAGCCGCATCAAAGACACGCCCCCCCACCACTGCCAGAGCTTGGCCACCACCAACAGCAAAATTGCAGTCACCCCCATCACGCCAAGAATTTGGGTACGGTTAAGGGGTTCCATTTCAGACGGATTAGATTGGGACACAGGTTCTTAGGATAAGCAGTTCAGGGAGGAAAAAGTTGGGGTAAAGCACTCCAGATTAATGCCAGCACGATCCGCACACAAAACCCCGATCGCCTCTAGATAAGAGTTTACCTTAAGCACAGAAATCCCCAGACTTTCCGCCGAAACATTTAATTGTGTTGTATTGTTTTCTACGGCAATAATGCGGGCGGTAGTTTGGCTAAAACTCATTACGGCGGACCCTCCGCAGGCACTAGCAGGCACAATCACCGCATTCACATCTTTGCCCCAAAGGGTTTCCGGGGAATGGGGGGAAACGGTTTGATAGTGGGGGGCGCGGCTCAATCCCATCAACACACAGGGTAAAAACGTATAACCTAATTCTTCGGCGGCGGAACGGGGGGAAATATCCGCATCCAACGGCAACGGACTCAGGGCCGGGGCATGGGCACAGGGGACTTTAAATTGCCGCACAATCAGATGGGAAATGACTGCTTCGGCCCCAGAAAGCGGATCAACGCCAGAGCCATGACGATAATTTTGTAACACTTCTGTCTCTACGTCATCGGGAAAACGGGCAATGACGGCGATCGCCTGGGCGTTGGTTTGGCTAAGTAATTTATCGGCGGCTCTCAATAAACTATCGGGTCTGGCGATCGTGCCCCAACTTGTCCCAGAATCCGCCAGGCGTAATTCCACCCCCAACGGTTCATCGGTGATCACATAATCGGTTAAATTCAGCCCTAAAGTGGCCCTTGCCGCATCGGCTACTTGTAAATGGCGCAGGCGTAAATCTGGCTCAATGCCCCGATCTAAAATTAAACCGATGGCATTCTGATTAATGGGGTTTAAGCCCCACTCTCCTTTGGCAAACTGATCAAGGGCATAGCCCTCTACATATAGCGCATTGGCAATAGGATAGTATAATTGAGCCCCATTTAAAACATTGGGATGGGTAATCAGGCGATCACAAACCTGGGAAACGGCTCTGGCGATCGGCAACGCATCCCCCGCATAGCCCCCGATCGCCGCCCCGACCCCGGTGGGAATAATTAAAACAACGTTATAACTCAAAATGTTAATCGCGTTAGGAACCTTAAGCCTGGGTTACCGTGACCACCGCTTCGACTTGAGCTTTTTGGCTGGCTTCATCCACAGCAGTCACAGCCCAGCGCAAGGGCTCGCCCCGTTTTTCTAGTTCGGCTTCAATCGCCTGTTGCAATTGGAGGGGATTTTCTTGTAAGTCAATTTCAGCGGAAATAAAATGGGTAGTCATGGTTGGTTCGTGTTTAACGGATCTGGAACTACTTATACGATGATTGTAGAACACAGTAGGAGCCGTCAAGACGAATTGCCTAGCCATTACCCCATTTCCCTTTGATCGAGGTCGAACCTTCACCAAGGTTGTTGCTATTACTCCAGATTTCGGTTAGGGATAAGTTAAATGGAAAAAGATACGTTAAGTAACGTACCTTATGGCGATCAGCGGTCAGACTTAAGATTACTGTTAAGGATAAGGTAAACTAGGAAAAAGTACGTTGAGTAAGATACCAATCGGCGAAAAAATTGCCTTCATACACCTTAGTAGTTGATGAAAGATGACATTAAACAAGTTAATGACATCGCAAAGCAGTTTAAGATGTCAAAAGCCCAACGGAAAGAATTTGGACGATTTCTGGAAAAACAGAAAGAAAAAGGAAGGGGAGGAACTAAAAATGAACGGGGGGATTTTACTTATTCAGAATTACAACAACAAGCCAAACAATTCTTAAAATCATGAATATTTCAAGGGTTTCTTCCATAAATAAATCCTCAAAAAAACTTGATCAGCATTATTTAAATCACCTAATTAATTCGCAGATAAAGGGTAAAGTTTGCTGGCAAGCTCATTTAGATTATGGGCAAGAATTATGTCTAGAAATTGGTCAAAAAACTCTCTACCATTCTCCCAAACTTCAAGGCGAATATAAAGGAGAATGGCAACTTGGAACTAGAGCGTCAGACTGGTCAATTGTAATTCGCGGAAAAAAGCCTCGTTTCTTTGTTCGGTCATCAGAAGATGAAGCAATAATCAAGAAAAAGATAGAACGACTTAATGACCAAAAAATTAGCGGCATTGAAATCATCAAATATCCTACCAGTTATTGTTACCGTTTTAATTTAGGTCGGTATGCTCTTTTGATCCCCGAGCAAAACAATGATGACGATTTACCTTTATGGGAACTCTTTATGCCCGATCATCGTGTATTGGAAGTTTTTCCCCATCTAGAATTGCAACTACATTCCCAGGATGAAATTGCTTAAGAGTTGAGTGGCATTGCTGATTGCCGATCCGTAAGATTCGTGAGTCAAATCGCCGATCGCCACTTTTCCCTTCACCTTCCAACAGTGATCGCCGATTAAGGAAAACTTCGTAACTTACACCGAGCGATCGCCCCTTCCCCAAAGATAAAAAGCGATCATCGAAAAATATCAAGCAAGGATTAATATTGAGTCAGAATTATTGGAAAAATCCTCGATTTGTTCTTTATATTTTACAATTAATCGCAAGAGAATGTCACGATTACAATTCCCAATCCGAAGCCAAATTAATTTGGGTGGATGACCGTAAAGTAAAGCTCGTTGATAAAAATCCGAATCTTTAGAAATTACAGTGAAATTATTATGTTTGGCATATTCCCAAATTATTTCATCAGCAAATCCTTTCATCCCAACATCCCTAACGTGAAGACTATCCGGAAATTCAGTAGCTAGTAAACGCGGCAATTTGGGTGATAAATTTTCATCAAACAGTAATTTCATCGGGAATAATCATTCAATGGCGATCGCGGTCAGCAGCAAAAGCGAAACAGGCTTGTATATCTTCTAAGGTTAGATCGGGAAAATCGTCTAAAACTTCCTCTATAGTCATCCCTCCCCCCAAGTAGTCTAAAACATCATTAACAGTGATGCGAGTATTAATAATACAGGGCTTTCCGCTACGAATGGCGGGGTTAATTGTGATTCGTTGACGATAATTCATTATTTTTTCCTCAATAAATTAACATAAAAAACTAATTTGCGATCGCGCCTTACCCAAAGAGAGAAACCGATCGCCTCTACGAAATTAATGATAACGCGATCGCCGTTTTCCCCTTCACCTCCCAAAAGCGATCGCTTCCTCCAATCTCATCCCCAGGGCAAACGCATACCCACTTAAATCTGGTGTAATCCAGCAATTTTAGTATCGCAAAATACCAAATATTGCATCTTATTGATTTTATTCTCATTATTCTTAAGAATTTGGGACTCTTATTGACAGTATGCGTTTGCCCTGATCTCATCCCCACAAAAAGCGATCACTATTTTTAAACAATGCTATAGTCAGAATAAAAAGTTTTAGGTGCAAGAATGCAAGTTAAAGACCTAAGTGTTGACGATTTTAAGTTTTTGATTCAAGAAACTGTTACGGAAACAGTTCAATCTCTACTAAGTGATCCAGATGTTGATAAACGACTTAAGCCTGAGGTTGCTCAGTCTCTAGCGGACTCTTTACAGCGAACTCGAAACGGAGAACGGGGAATTTCTGCGGAAGAAGTAGCTCAAAGATTAGGATTAAATTGGTAATGCGTCACCGTATAGAGTTTACCGATAAAGCCGTTGAAGGTTTGGAGTCGCTTACGGCAATGGTTCGGGAGCGTGTCTTTAAAAAAATTCGTTGGATGAGTGAAAATTTTGATGATATTAGACATCAAGGCTTAAGTGCTAATTTAAGCGGTTTGTTTAAACTTAGAATTGGCGATTACAGGGTGATATATTCTTTTGATGATGACTTTATTACGATTCATCAAGTTGGTCATCGTCGAGATATTTATTCTGATTCGTTTTAGTTTAATTACGCCCCATTTCCTACAAGCGATCGCCCCTTACTCCCTTACCCAAAGATAAAAAGCGATCACCTCTACGAAATTAATTATAATGCGATCACCCCTTTTCCTCCTCAAAAAGATCGCCGATTTAGAAAAGCTTTGTGACTTGCACAAGCGATCGCCTTTTCAAACAAATTGCTCTATACAGTGCTTAATGCTTTAACTTTTTCTATCTCTGTTTCTAGGTTGGGAAGTTTTTGGTTATATTTTTGGGCTGTTTCTAACCATAAATCTTTTAGGCTCTATACCTGTTTCAGGGAGATCCAGATTTTAAAAGCCCTCAATCACTTGAAGGGTAAGAGATACAGCCTTGGACTTAATGCCTAGACTGTAACGCTTGTCTAGTAAGACTTCTAGCGCTTGATCGTCTTACACCTCCCTGAAACGATAATTGAGCCACTTATTTTACTTTTTTATTGTGAACAGGTATAACCAAAATAATATCATTTCTTTTAAAAATGTGGTGGCTACCTGTAATTCTATCAAGGGAAAAACCTTCTAACTCTAGCAGTTTACAAATGTCGCTAAATCTCCCATTATTGGGACTATTCTTTAATAGTTTAAGTAGTTTATCTCTTTTAGACACAAATAAATACTATTCAACAATGAGCTTGAGCGGAACTTCATTTTAACCTAAACTGATCTCCCCTTATCCCCTTACCCAATGATAAAAAGCGATCGCCGATTAAGAAAAGCTTTGTAACTGGCACAAGCGATCACCCCTCACCCAAAGATAAAAAGCGATCGCCTTATTTTAATTAAAACTACTCAGAAACGCGATTGTTTCGTTGTGCAGCCTCAAGTTTTTTGATGTCTTCAGGTGACAGTTGGGGTCGGTTAATCGTCAGAGTTAACTTATCCAACTTGCCATTAAAACGGAAAGAAACTTGATAATCCTGATCATCAACAGGCGTGCCCGTATCCGCGCCCACATCAAAATTTTCATCCCATTGCAGAATAAACGGTAACGTCCGCTCCATCCCCTGAGTGGCAACAGTTTGACCATCAACCTTTAAAACCCCCGTTCCACCACGACCCACACCACTAATGTTATTAAACGCTAGGGTCGCAGGGCCGAGGCCATCATATTTGAAATCAAACTCCAGGGTATGTTTACCAGGCGATAACCCATCGGTTCCTTGCCAACGCAGACGTTTGAGATCAACCAAATTCCAAAGAAAGACAGGTTTACCTTTGAGCAAATAGAAACCATAACCGCCAAAACGACCGCCCTGGGTGACAATCATGCCATCGCCGCCATCCGTCGGAACTTCGACCTCAGCTTTGAAATTGTAGGACGCATTGAGAACACTGGGAGCATCCCCGTTGGGAGTTCCTGTAATTTCGCCTGAATAGGTATAGTCATTTCAATTAAGACTGAATCATTTGAATACCACTAGATAATGAGGTAAAATTTTTGCAAAAATAACTTAACTTGAGCCATGCCTTACAGTTTAGATTTGAGAAAAAAGGTAATAGAGT
>Ga0315905_10008225_pt1 | contig 10539 bp, 11 predicted proteins | sample LakEriMetagenome_5_FD_203522 | JGI IMG/M metagenome (GOLD analysis project Ga0315905, IMG submission 203522) | Freshwater fungal communities from buoy surface, Lake Erie, Ohio, United States - Buoy 4 MA121 | ecosystem: Environmental > Aquatic > Freshwater > Lake | place: USA: Lake Erie, Ohio... | reverse complement strand
GTCGTCGAGCGGGCTGAGGGGGAGGGCGTGGCGGCGGACGAGGAAGCGGTAGAAGCTGCGGAGTGCGGAGAAGTGGAGGCGGATGGTGGCGCGGCTGAGGGAGGCCTTCATGAGCGTGAAGAGCCATGAGCGGAAGTCGTCGGAGGAGACGGTATTCCAGTGCTGGAAGCGTGGGAATTCGCGGCGGAATTTCTGGAGGGCGTGGCAGTAGTTGACGAGCGTTAGGGGGGAGGCGTTTCGTTCTGCGGAGAGGAAGTCCATGAAGGCGTCCTCGAGCGGGTCGGGTGGGAGAGGGGTGTGATCCTGCGGTTTGGGGCGGCGGGAACTCTGGGGTTTGGATTTCACTGGGCCTTGAATTTGTGGAAAATCGGACGCGATGGGGTAATACAGCACATGGGGCGGGCAATTCGACTGAATCTTCGTTGCTTCTGCGGAAAGTGAACGGTTATGGGATGGGATTAGCTGACGAGACCCATGCTGCCGCCTGTGATTCCTGGATACACCCTGCAAGAGCCGCTTGGGCGGGGGGCGTTTGGGACTGTGTGGAAGGCGACGGGGAAGATGGGGGTGTGTGCGGTGAAGGTGCTGGAGGGGGGTGGGTGGCAGGCGAAGCATTTGAAGCGGAGCCTTGAGGAATTGAAGGGGACGAGGAAGGACTTTCTGCCGGTGCTGGGGCACGGGCTGGGTGGGAAGGTGTCTTATGTTTGTCAGGCGCTGCTGCCTGAGGGCAGTGTGAGTTTTGAGCGGCTGACGGCGTTGCTGCCGGCGCATGAGTCGTGGATGCTGCTGGAGCATCTGGCTGGGGCGATGGCGTGGCTGCATGGGCGAGGGGTGGTGCATGCGGGGTTGAGTTCGTGGAATGTGTTTGTGGCGGCGGGGGCGGATGATGAGCCGCAGGTGCTGGTGGGTGATGTGGGGCAGGGATGGATTGAGGGACCGCCGCCGGGGCGGCTGCAGCGGCAGGCGGCGTTTATCGCGCCGGAGTACTGGGTGGGTGGAGAGGTGCGGATGGAGCGTGGTGGGGCGTACGGGCGGGATGTGTATGCGTTCGGGGTGCTGGCGTGGCGGTTGCTGAATGGCGGGTGGCCGCACGGTGGTGGGGTGTATGATCAATTGCTGGAGGGTGCGGATGAGGCGGTCGAGTTGAGTGGGGCGGACATGGCGGAGTGGAAGCGGTTGGCGGTGCCGGGGGAGTGGGTTGGCGTGGCGGCGAATGAAGGGATTGAGGAGCGGCGGCGGATTGTGGAGCGGTGTCTGGCGGCGGATGAAGGGGAGCGGTTTGCGAGCATGGAGGAAGTGGATGAGGCGTTGCGCGCGAGTCTGACGGTGGACGGGCAGGTGCGGGTGGGGGCGGAAGAGCCGGAGCGCGGGGCGGTGGTCAGGAAGAAGCGTTGGGGGCGCGGAGGGAAGGTGGAGAAAGTGGAGAAGCCCGTGGACGAGAAGCAGGGAGTGGGGGTGAAAGCGGAGAAGGAAGTTAGGGAAGTCAAGAAGGAGATCGCGACGCCGGTGGTGGCTGCGGTGGCTGCGGTGAACGCTGTTGAGGAGGTGACAGCCGGAGCGGATGAGGAAGTTAGGGTTCAGGCGGGTGGTGATGGGGTGGGGTGGTGGAAGGCGGCGGTGGGGCGGCATGGGGCGTGGCCTGCGATGACGGTGCTGGCGCTGGCTGGGAGTGTGAGTGCGGTGAGTTACGGGTTGGTGCAGTATGCGGGGCGGCGTGGGGTGGAGAAGGAGCTGGCGGCGTTTCGTCGGTCGGTGCCGGATGTGGAGGCGGAGGTGGCGAAGTCGCGGCGGGAGGTGGAGGAAGCGCGGCAGATGGCGCGGACGGCGGATGAGCGGGGGGCGGCGGCGGGTCGTGCGGAGGTGGCGGATCTGCTGGGGAAGCTGCTGGCGAGTCGTCCGGTGGATGGGGTGACGATGGATGCGTGGCGGACGGCGGTGAGGCCGGTGGTGGTGGAGGCTGAGAAGTTGTTTGGTGGGGCGGCGGTGGCGCCGACGGACCGGAGGTCAGGGTTGCTGCTGGCGAGGATGCGAGCGGCGCTGGGGAATGAGGCGGAGGCGTTGCCGTTGCTGGAGAAGCTGGCGCGGGACATAGCGCAGGCGTCGTCGGGGGCTGGGGAGGTGGAGATGAAGGATTTGATGCCGTTGAAGGCGGAGGCTGAGGCGTTGTCGGGGTCGATTCTGATGGAGCAGGGGAGGACGGCGGAAGCGTTGCCGCATCTGCAGGAGGCGTCGGCGGCGTTTGACCGGTGGCAGGTGGATGCGCCGGAGGAGACGGCATTGCCGCCGTTGTATGCGCGGAATTTGTTATACGAGGCGAGGGCGCTGGCGGGTCGGGATCAGAAGGAAGAGGCGCGGACGCGACTGATGAGGATCCCGTCGCTGGCTGGGAGTGATGGGAAGACGGATCCTGAGAGTTGTTTTGTGGTGGCGGATGCGAAGTACGAACTGGCGATGATGGAGGGGGAGTCGGGGAAGGCGATTGAGGGATTGAATGCGAGTCTGGATCTGCTGATTGCCTATGATAGGGATGCGGACAGCAGGTCGATGGCGTGCCGGTCGCGGATGGCGCGCGGGTTTCTGGCGCTGGGGCGTCTGATCGCGAAGAGTGAGAATCCGATGGAGGCGACGGATGCGTTCCGGCAGAGTGTGGAGCTGGATACGGAGCTGATGCGGGAGAACCCGGATTCTGCGGTGTTCAAGCTGAGGCTGGCGGAGACGTACAATGAGGTGGCGACGCTGATTCACGATGCGAAGCGAGGGGCTGAGGGGGCGCGTGAGGCGCTGGCGTACCAGGATTATTCGATTTCGTTCCTGACAAAGTTGAGGGATGCGGCTCCACTGGACAACGGGATCCGGCGGGCGCTGGCTGGGTCATTGGTATTGAATGGCGAGCTGCAGGCGGCGGCGGGGAATGCGGGGACGGCGATGAAGCGGTTTGAGGAGACGGTTGCGCTGGTGGAGAAGCTGACGGCGGAGCCGTCACTGGCGGCGGGCGAGCGATTGGAGGTGCAGCGGCATGCGGCGCGGGCGCTGGCGATGGGCGGGGAGTTGCGGGAGAAGGAAGGGAAGCGGCGGGAGGCGCTGGAGTATTATGTGAAGGCGGAGACGATGTGGGGAGTGGCTGCGCCGGAGAGCGAGGATGATCAGGCGCTGGCGGTGAAGGTGAAGGAGCGGGTGGCGAAGCGCGGAGGGAAGCAGTGAGGAAATGTTATGAGTGACGCGGGGATCAGCATTCAGGTGAATGGAGAGCGGCGCGAAGTGCCGGCGGGGCAGACAGTGAGCGGCCTGCTGGAGACGGTGGGTCTGGCGGGGCGACCGGTGGTGGTGGAGCGGAACGGGGCGGCGTTGTTTCCGCGGGAGTTTCCGGTGACGCGGCTGGAGGAAGGGGACCGCGTGGAGATTGTGAGGGTAGTGGCGGGCGGCTGAGGGAGATGGTCAGCGGGCAGGAGGGAGGATTTCGACGATGTCGGCGAAGACGATGCCGTCGGGGAAGGAGAGGGCATTGCAGCGGCCGCAGAGACGGTCGCCGGGCTGGCAGTCGAGGAGCGTGGCGATGTGGGGGTCGGCGTCGATTTCGAAGTAGGCGCGGGGGGCGCTGATGTGAGGGATGGCGGCGTTTTCGAGGATGGCTCCGAGGGGAGCGGAGCCGGAGGTGATGCGGTCGCGGACATCCTGAGGGAAGCCGTCGAGGTGGATGCCGATGGCACCGTATTCGACGGGGGAGCGGTCGCGGTCTCTGGTCAGGACGACCTGGCGCATGACGTAGTCCGCGGAGAGGTCGGCGGAGACGACGGTGAGACTGATGGGGGACTGGTGGAAGGCGCGGAGGCGCGGCGTCATGTCCGAGGGGTGGACGAGGAGATGGCGCGAGGGTTCGGGCATTTCGTCGCCGCTGATGAAGTCGACGAGCGGGAGGACGAGGCCACCGCGTGCGTAGAAGTAGAGGAGCGGCATGAGCAGATCGAGCTGCTCGGACTCAGGTGTAGCGGGCATCGCGGTGCTGCGGGAGGAAGAAGTCGTGGAGGAGACGGTCGACCTGCATGAGGCCATCGCGTGTGAGTGAGATGGAGTCGCCGTCGACGGAGCCGAAGCCGGAGGCGGAGAGGGCGGCGAGTTGGGGTGCGAAGCGGGAGCGTGGGTCGATGCCGTAGCGCTGGATGTAGTAGTCGGCGGAGACGCGGCCGAGTTTGAGGCGGAGGATGAATTCGCGGACGAAGCGTTCTTCGTGGGTGGTTTCGTGGGCGCGGAACCATGGGATGCGGCCGCTGTCGACGAGCATCTGATAGGGGAGGATGTCGGCGTGGTTCTGCATGTGGACTCCGTCGAGGATGCCGAAGGAGGCGACGCCGAGAGGGAGGAGGTCAGCGCCGCTCCAGAGACTGTCGCGGTAGACGAACTTGGTGGTGTCCGGGTTTCTGACGACGGTGGTGGCGCTGGTGACGGTGTAGCCTGCGGCTTCGAAGGCGGCGAAGGCTTCGGTGACCCAGCGGCGTTTGACTGGCCAGTCGGCGACGGGTGCGGTGAGTTTGCCGGCCGCGCGCATTTCCTTGTAGATGGTGGTATTGTAGGGGATCTCCATCTGGTAGATGGTTAGCGAGTCGGGCTGGAGGGCGAGGGCTTTTTCGATGCAGAGCTGCCAGTTGGCGTCGGTTTCCTCGACCATGCCGGCGATGAGGTCGATGTTGATCTGGGGGAATCCGATGCTGCGTGCGTGGGAGTAGGCGCGTTCGATTTCGCCGGAGCGGTGGGCGCGGCCGTTGATTTCGAGGATGTGGTCGTCGAAGTTTTCGACGCCGAGGCTGAGTCTGGTGACGCCGAGGGAGCGGATGGCGTCGAGTTTCTTTTCTGTGAGGGTACCTGGTTCGGCTTCGAAGGCGACCTCGACGGCCTCGTCCCATGGGAAGAGGTCTTTCATGCGGTTGGTGAGGTCGGTGAGCTGGGGGACGGAGAGGTATGAGGGTGTGCCGCCGCCGAAGTAGATGAACTGGGGTTTGCGGCCGTGGATGTAGGGTTTGGCGGCGAGCATTTCCATTTCGCGGACGCCGGCGCTGAGGTAGCCTTTGATTTCGTCGGCGTTTTTGTCAGTGTAGACGCGGAAGTAGCAGAAGTGGCAGCGTTTGCGGCAGAAGGGGACGTGGAAGTAGAGGCCGAGCGGTCTGTCAGGGTCCGGGGTGCGTTCGAGGACGGCGAGGGCTGGGGTGACTTCTTCTCTGGTCCAGAAGGAGAAGGGCGGGTAATTGGCGACGAAGTAGTTGCCTGCAGCGGTCTGCTCCGAGGCAGGAGGGGGGCCTTGGGCGGGAGGCGCGGCGGTGGAAGGGGTCATGGAACTCACGGGGTAACGTGGGGTGAGAAGCGGGATCTTTCAAGTTGAGGTGGAGGGAAGCGGAAAGCGGAGAAAAGTGGTTGCGAGAGGGAGGTGGCGGTGTTACTTTGTCTCGCAAAGTAGCAAAGCGCATGGAAATACCGCAGACATCGATGGAGGCAGCCGAGCAATTGAGAGCGATACGGTCGTTGATGGAGAGGTCGACGGTGTACCGGGCGATTTCTGCGCCTGCGGCATTGGTGGCTGGGGTGGTGGCGCTGGGGTTGAGCGGGTGGCAGTGGGGACGTGAGGGGATGGGGGGTGAGCGGTTTATGGTGGAGTGGCTGGTGGTGCTGGTGGTGATGTCGGTGTTGAATGTGGAATTGTTGAGGCGGAGTGCGGTGGGGCGGGGTGAGCCGTTTGTGTCTGCGGGGATGAAGCTGGCGTTGAGGGCGATTGCGCCGCCGATGATCGGAGGGTTTGTACTGAGTGTGGTGGCGGTGTGGCGTGGGGATGGCGGGGTGGAGGCTGCGGGGATGTGGATACTGTTTTACGGGTTGGGGCTGCTGGCGGCGGCGAGTTTCGCGCCGCGGTCGATGAAGTGGCTAGGGCGTGCGTTTTTCGGGGCTGGATTGGTGTGTTGTGTGGGGCTGCCGCGGGTGGGAGGTGCGGGGCATGCGGCGGCGGTGGGGAGTATGGCGGTGACGTTCGGGATGTTTCATGTGGTGTATGCTGCGGCGGTTTTTGTTGCGTCGCGGGCGAGCCGGGCAGACAAGGCGGGAGGCGCATGATAGATTTTTCTCAGATAGACAAGACGATCCACGAGAAGGGGCGTCTGGCGATCATGACGCTGCTGGCGGGGCGGGCGGAGTGGGCGTTTCAGGATTTGAAGGCGGAGCTGGGGATGAGTGACGGGAATCTGATCACGCATCTGAGGAGTTTGTTTAAGGCGGGGTATGTGTCGGAGACGCGGGAGATGAAGCATCGGCCGCAGACGAGGTATGCGCTGACGGAGGCTGGGCGGGAGGCGTTCACGCGTTATCTGGGGATCCTTGAGGCGATTGTGAGGCAGGCGAGGGAGTGAGGGAGTGAGGGAGTTTTTTTTTGGGCGCAAACTTTGTCGCGCAAAGCAATAACAACGAACCATGAGAATGAAATGAGCATGAAGATTACTTTAGCGGGGCATTACGGGATGTGTTTTGGGGTGAGGGATGCGTTGAAGGCGGCGGAGGAGGCGGCGGGAGTGGGGCCGTTGACGGTGCTAGGGGAGTTGGTGCACAATCCTGTGGTGGAGGAGCGGATGAGGGGATTGGGGGTGAGGCGCGGGCGGTTGGAGGCGGTGGGGGAGAGTGGGACGGAGCGGGTGATGATCACGGCGCATGGGGCGTCGGATGGGGTGCGTGGAGGATGGGAGGCGGCGGGTTACCGGGTGGTGGACACGACGTGTCCGCTGGTGAAGCGGGCGCATCGGGCGCTGGCGGTGCTGGTGGCTGCGGGGTGCCATCCGGTGGTGATCGGGACGGCGGGGCATGTGGAGGTGAGGGGGTTGACGGGGGATTTTCCGGGGGCGACGGTGGTGGAGACGGAGGCGGATTTTGTGAAGTTGCCTGAGGCGGCGCGGTATGGGGTGGTGAGCCAGACGACGCAGCCGAAGCGGTATGTGGAGGTGTTGGTGGCGGCGTTGCGGCGGGCGAGGCCGGGGTCGGAGGTGGAATTTCGGGACACGGTGTGTCAGCCGACGAAGGACCGGCAGGCGGCGTTGGAGGAATTGTGTCAGGGGAACGAGGTGGTGATTGTGGTGGGAGGGCGACACAGCAACAACACGCGGCAGCTGGTGGAGACGGCGCGGCGATTGGGGAGGGTGGCGTGGCAGGTGGAGACAGCGGCGGATCTGCGAGCGGAGTGGTTTGAGGGAGTGGAGCTGGTGGGGGTGACGGCGGGGACGTCGACGTTGGAAGAGACGGTGAGCGGGGTGGTGGCGGGGATTCGGGCGCTGGCGGCGACCATGGGGGAGCGGGTGGGGGAGCGGGTGATGGGTTGAAGTGCGGGTGAAATCTGGGATTGCAAGGTGGGGAGGCGGGGCATGGTGGCGGTTCTAAGAAACTCACATGGTTGCCTTTGATTTTGTCGTGGTTGGAACCGGCATTGCCGGGTTGTCGTTTGCGCTGGACGCGGCGCGGCACGGGCGGGTGGCGGTGTTGTCGAAAAAGGGGGCAGGGGAGTCGAATACGGCGTGGGCGCAGGGTGGGGTGGCGTGTGTGATGGGGGAGGACGACAGTTTTGAGCTGCATGTGGCGGACACGCTGGATGCGGGGGCTGGGTTGTGCCGGGAGGAGGTGGTGCGGACGATTGTGGAGGAGGGGCCGGCGCGGATGGCGGAGCTGATTGCGCTAGGGGTGCGGTTTGACGGGAGCGGGGAGGGTGAGAACCGGGTGGTGAATCTGGGGCGTGAGGGCGGGCACACGCGGCGGAGGATTCTGCATCACGAGGACACGACGGGGCGGGAGATTGCGGAGCGATTGCTGGAGCGGGCTCGGGAGACGGCGGGGATTGAGTTTTTCGAGGAGCATTTTGCGATCGACCTGATCACGGCTGGAAAGCTAGGGTATGCGACGGAGGATCGGGTCCTGGGGCTTTATGTGCTGGATGAGCGGAGCGGGGACGTGATCACGTTCAGGTCGGACCGGGTGGTGCTGGCGACGGGGGGATGCGGGCGGGTGTATCAGTATACGACGAATCCGGTGATCGCGACGGGGGACGGGGTGGCGATGGCGTGGCGTGCGGGGGCGACGATTGCGAACATGGAGTTTGTGCAGTTTCATCCGACGTGTCTGTATCATCCGTCGGTGAAGAATTTTCTGATTACGGAGGCGATGCGAGGGGAGGGCGGGGTTTTGATAGGAGCGGACGGGAAGGAGTTCATGCAGAAGTATGATGTGAGGGGATCGCTGGCTCCGCGGGACATTGTGGCGCGGGCGATTGACCGGGAGATCAAGCGGACGGGGAATCCGTGTGTGTATCTGGACATGAGGTCGAAGGATGCGGGATTTCTGCGGGAGCGGTTTCCGAACATCTATCAGACGTGTCTTGAGGCGGGGCTGGATATCACGAAGGAGCCGATACCGGTGGTGCCGGCGGCGCACTATCAATGTGGGGGGGTGCGGACGGATGTGAATGGATCGACGAGCCTGCGCGGGTTGTATGCGGTGGGGGAGGTGGGGTGCACGGGGTTGCACGGGGCGAACCGGCTGGCGAGCAATTCGCTGCTGGAGGGAGCGGTGGTGGGGCGGCGGGCGGTGGTGGACATGGTGCGTCGGAGTCCGCTGGGGCAGGTGCCGGGGGTGGCTCCGGTGATTCCGGCGTGGCGGGCGGGGAATGTGACGGACGTGGACGAACTGGTGGTGATTTATCACAACTGGGACGAGATCCGGCGGCTGATGTGGGATTATGTGTCGATTGTGAGGACGACGAAGCGGCTGCAGCGTGCGGCGACGCGGTTGAGGAATCTGCAGCGGGAGGTGCAGGAGTTTTACTGGAATTTCAAGATCACGCCGGAGCTGCTGGAGTTGCGGAATCTTGTGCAGGTGGCGGCGCTGATTGTGGACAGTGCGCAGTCGCGGCATGAGAGCCGGGGATTGCACTGCACGCTGGATTATCCGGAGACGGATGCTCGGTGTCTGGACGACACGGTGCTGCGGCGGGTTTTGTGAGGAAAGGAGACGATTATGATACCCTGCGGGATACTGACGATTTCCGACCGCGCGGCGGCGGGAGCTTATGATGACCTTGGCGGCCCGGCGGTGCGGGAGGCGGTGGAGGGGCTGGGGTGGAGTGTGGTGGCGGAGGGATTGGTGCCGGATGATCTGGAGGCGATCCAGGCGGCGGTGCGGTCGTTCATTGCGCAGGGTTGTGAATTGGTGCTGACGACTGGGGGGACGGGGATCGGGCCGCGGGATGTGACGCCGGAGGCGGTGCGGGGGATGATGCGGGTGGAGTTGCCGGGGTTCGGGGAGGCGATGCGGATGGTGTCGTTTGCGTCGCTGCCGAATGCGATTCTGTCACGGAGTCTGGCGGCGGTGGTGGATGATGCGCTGGTGATTACATTGCCGGGGAAGCCGAGCGGGGCGGTGGAGTGTCTGAAGATCGTGGCGGCGGCGGTGCCGCACACGGTGAAGGTGGCGAGGCGGGTGCCGACGTCGTGCTGAGAGGGAGGGAAGTGAGAAGTGAGAAGTGAGAAATTTGAGAGGGGGCTTGTTGGGAGAGGGGGGAAAGGAAGTGAGAAGTGAGATTGGCGGGTTGGAGGGGGGTGTCTCACGCGAAGGCGCGGAGGGTTGGTGGGGAGAGACTGGCAAGGCGCACTCCGTGCGCAGGGAGAGCAGTAGTGCTGACAGCAGACCAGAGCCTTCGGTTGGCTGGTGTGGAGATGGCGCTAGTACAGAGCCTCGCGTTCCCGGGGCGTTTTGGGAGAGGGGCTACTGGGAGGCGATGGGTGGAAAAGGCAACAGGCGGAACGGGAGAACCGTTCCGCCTGTTGTGGGGAGAGACTATCCTTTTAGGGGATTACTTGGCTGGTGGCAGGATGACGGAGTCGATCACGTGGATGACGCCGTTGCTGCCGACGATGTCGGTGGTGACGACTTTGGCACCTGCGATGGTGACGCCGCCTTCGGTGGCGATCTTGGCGGAGGCGCCGTTGACTGTCTTCACGTCACCTGCCTTGACGTCTTTGGCGAGGACTTTGCCGGAGACGACGTGATAGGTGAGGATAGCGGCGAGCTTGGCCTTGTTTTCAGGCTTGAGGAGTTCTTCGACGGTGCCCTTAGGGAGCTTGGCGAAGGCTTCGTTGGTTGGGGCGAAGACGGTGAATGGGCCTTTACCGGAGAGGGTTTCGGCGAGACCGGCGGCTTTGACTGCGGCGACGAGCGTGGAGAAGTCCTTATTACCGGCGGCGATTTCGACCACCGTTTGTTTTTCGTCCGCGGAGGCGGTGATGGCGCTGAACTGGAAGGCAGCGGCGACGGCGGAGAGGAGGAGGAGTGTTTTCATATGGATTAGGTATTGGTAGTGTTGATTTATTCTGCCAGCCTGGCAGCGGATGATAAACGGTGTGGGTGCGGTGAGCGGTTGCGCTGGATGCGAAGATTGGAGAAAGTATTTCCTGCATCCGGCGAGTGGGTTGGCGGCGTTGGAGGGGCCGTGATTCCGGGTGAAAAGGGAGCATCCGGGGGAAAGGAATG
>Ga0315905_10008224_pt1 | contig 10539 bp, 6 predicted proteins | sample LakEriMetagenome_5_FD_203522 | JGI IMG/M metagenome (GOLD analysis project Ga0315905, IMG submission 203522) | Freshwater fungal communities from buoy surface, Lake Erie, Ohio, United States - Buoy 4 MA121 | ecosystem: Environmental > Aquatic > Freshwater > Lake | place: USA: Lake Erie, Ohio... | reverse complement strand
AACCCCACTCAGTCCATGAACCGTCGTAGTTTCTAACCTTAGGAATTCCCAGTAGATAGGTAAGAACAAACCAAGTGTGGCTAGATCTTTCACCGATTCTGCAATAGGCGATTACATCGCTTGCATCTGAGATGCCAGCATCAACGCGGTAGATCTGGTTTAGTTCTTCAATTGTTTTGAAGGTCTGATCTTCGTTGACTGCCTTGCTCCAAGGAACAGATCTAGCGGTTGGAATGTGTCCACCACGAGAGGCACCTTCGTTTGGATAGTCAGGCATGTGTAGCTTCTCACCTGTGTATTCAGCTGGGCTTCGAACATCAATCATTGGCTTTCCAAAATGAGCTAGGACGTCATCCTTGAACGCTCTGATTGAAGAGTCATCTCTTGCAATAAATGGATAGTCAGTAGCTGAACGCTCTGGAACATCTTTAGTTAGAGCGCGACCTTCCTCGACCCACTTTGAACGTCCACCATCCATGATGCGGATATCTTCGTGGCCAAATAGTTTGAATACCCACATCGCGTAAGTTGCCCACCAGTTGCTCTTATCTCCATAAAGAACGATGGTGTCTTCACGGCTGATGCCCTTGCTAGAAAGCAGCTTGGCCATCTCAGAACCGTTGATGTAATCGCGGTTGTCTGGGTGATTTAGTTCGGTGTGCCAGTCAATCTTTACAGCACCTTCAATGTGGCCTGTTGAGTAAAGGAGGATGTCCTCGTTGCACTCCATTAGAACCAAGCCAGGTTGCCCAAGGTTTTCAGCTACCCATTGGGTTGAAACTAGAGCCTCAGGTTGGGCATAGTTCTCGAAACGCGGGTTAGATTCAACTGGATAACTCATAAGAAAACCTCCGGGGTTTAGGCTGTTGATTGCGGTCCCTCTATTCTCTCAAAGATCTGAACCAAAAAGAATGGCAATTTACTGAATGCTTATCAAGATTGATGATCTGGACTCTGATGTTTCCGTTTCGGAACTTCTATCAGAGCTAGTTCCTCCTGCTGAGTTTGCCAAGGTATCCTTCGACTCCTACATCCCAGATGAGAGATTCTCTAGCCAGTCAGAGGCAAGGAGTTTAGCCTCAGAATTCGCGAAGAGCATTGGCAAAAAGAGCTCAGCAAACCTAGGCATCTACCTTGACGGTGGATTTGGTGTTGGAAAGACCCACCTTTTGGCTTCTATTTACTTCAACAGCGGCAAGAAGTCTGCTTTTGGAGCCTTCCTCGCCTACACAAGCATCATCGGTTACCTAGGGTTTTCTCAAGCAGTAGCTCAGTTCTCAAAGTATGACCTGCTCTGCATTGATGAATTTGAACTTGATGATCCAGGGGACACCATGATTATGTCTCGCTTCCTCAAAGAGCTTGCTGCTAAAGGAGTTCGATTCGCTGCTACGTCTAATACGCCACCAGCAGCTCTTGGTGAAGGACGCTTTGCAGCCGATAGCTTCCAGCGAGAGATTCAGTCTGTGGCAGATAAGTTCCAGATGGTTCGAATCGACGGAGACGACTACAGACACAGAGATTCTTCATTTGTCTTTAAGGCTGCTGATGCCAATAAGCTCAACGAACTTGAGAGCCAAGAGGGGAGAGTGCTGTCTGCTTCCTTTGATGAACTAGTTTCTTTCCTTGGTTCAATTCACCAGTCAAGATACGCCAAGGTTTCAGAGCAGTTCAATCAGCTGATCGTTACAGACGTCCGCTTAATTAACGACCAGTTCGAAGGAATAAGGTTTGTAAGTTTCATTGACCGCTGTTATGAAGCCGGAGTTTCTCTGGCCTACACAGGTCTAGACCTAGGTTCAGTCTTCAGGGCAGACCATGTTGAAGGGGCATATAGGAAGAAGTATCTGCGCTGTTTGTCTCGTCTTGCAGCCATGTGCTCCAGATAGATCTTTCAAATGTTTAACAATCTCGAAACATTTTCTGAGGTTTACTGAAACATAGTTTGGCCATCCTTGTCTCAATCCCACACTGGGCGTTAATCTTTGGAGGCACAAATGAATCAAGGAAACACAACATTCATACTCTTCTCAGCGGCTCTTGTTCTGCTGATGACACCAGGGCTAGCTTTCTTCTATGGAGGTATGGTCAAAGCTAAGAGCGTAGTGAGCATGATGATGCTCTCTTGGGGCTCTTTAGGTCTAGTTGGAGTGCTGTGGGTTCTCTACGGCTACGCAGTTAGCTTCGCGAGTTCCGACAGCCCAACGTTCATTGGTATTCCTGGTTGGTTTGGAATTGACACGGCTTCTCTGGGTCTGACCGCTGAAACAGCAGCGTCTCTAACCGAGACAGTGGACTCATACCCAACCATGGCATTTGTGGCTTTCCAAGCAACTTTCGCAATCATCACAGTTGCCCTTATCTCAGGTTCGATCGCTGACCGTGCAAAGTTTGGTGCATGGATGATCTTTGCTGGCATCTGGGCAACAATTGTTTACTTCCCAGTTGCAAACTGGGTATTCAACTACGGTTCAGCAGAGGACAACAGTGATGGTGGATGGCTTGTTCAGTTAGGTGTAATTGACTTCGCTGGTGGAACCGCAGTTCACATCAACTCTGGAGCTGCTGGTCTTGCACTTGCGCTTGTTCTTGGAAAGCGTTTTGGATTTAGCAAGGGAATCACACAGCCACACAACGTTCCGCTAACCCTTCTTGGTGTTGCACTGCTTTGGTTCGGATGGTTTGGTTTCAACGCGGGTAGCGCTCTAGCTGCCGACGGTGTTGCGTCCCTTGTATTTATCAACACCATAGCAGCTCCATCTGCAGCAATGCTCGGCTGGGTCTTCGTTGAAAAGATTCGTCACGGTAAGGCAACATCTATCGGTGCAGGTTCTGGAGCTATCGCAGGACTAGTAGCCATCACTCCTGCGTGTTCTGTTCTTGATCCAGTTTGGGGAATGCTACTTGGACTAATCGCTGGTGCACTATCAGCTCTTGCAATCGACCTAAAGTACAAGCTTGGTTTCGATGACTCACTAGATGTTGTTGGTATCCACCTTGTTGGTGGAATCGTAGGAACTCTATACATCGGTGTCTTCGGTCGCGATGTTGGTTTTGCTTTCGGTAATGGTTTCGACCAGCTATGGAAGCAGGCAGTTGGGGCTGGAGCGGTACTCGTCTACTCCTTCGTAATTGCCTTCGTGATCGGTTGGATTATTGAAAAGACAATGGGCTTCAGGGTCACAGCTGAAGACGAAATCGCAGGCATCGACACCGTGGTTCACGGTGAAGAAGCCTATGCTTTCGGCTCTGACAAAGGCTAAGTAACTCAATTTAGTGAGCCCCGGTGTATTCAACACCGGGGTTTACTTTTGACTAAATTTGCCTAAATCGGTTAGGGTTTAGTTGTCTTGAAAGAGACATGCGGATGTGGCTCAGTTGGTAGAGCACAACCTTGCCAAGGTTGGGGTCGCGAGTTCGAATCTCGTCATCCGCTCGAAGAGGTCTAAACCAAGATCCTTTGTTACATGGTGGAGTGGCTGAGCGGCCCAAAGCAACAGCCTGCAAAGCTGTCAACCCACGGGTTCAAATCCCGTCTCCACCTCCAAGAAGCACATACGGACGATTGGCGCAGTGGTAGCGCACTTCCTTGACATGGAAGGGGTCACTGGTTCGAACCCAGTATCGTCCACCAAGTAAATGTCTTCTTTATCGATTAATCCAAGTGCAAGGTTTTTGCTGATTCAGTGACTCCGCCAGTGGTCCTGACAATAATCTTGGCGCAATCAGCTCCTCCAGGAACAACGAACTGCAACAGAGTTGCCGTGTTTTGAAGGAGTGTGAATACAGGCACAGATCCAATTGCCACGGTTGCATCCAAAAGGTTAGAACCTTTCACAGTTACAACTATTTCACCCAGACTATTTGAAGTTTGTGAGAAAGAAGCAACCTTAGGGCTAGGCGGGATTACAGTGAACAGCTTCGTTTGATATACGCCTGCAGCGGTCGTTATCTTTATACGACCACTGATAGCACCTTTGGGCACCACAACGCTAAGAGAGCCGTTTTCCTTGACGAATTTCTTGGCTGTTACATTTCCTGCGAACACCACGCTCTTCGCATCCAAGTTGGATCCTTGGATGACGATTGTTTCACCAGCTCTCGCGGATGAAGTAATAGATGTGATGACGGTTGCCTGATACACACGATTCTTGGATGTAGCTGTTCCACCAAGGTTAGTTACAGAAATCTTAGATCCCGATACAACCTCTCTAGGAACTGTAACGACAATGCTCGAGGCGGAGGCGACTCTGAAATTAGCTCTCACGTTACCGATTCGAACCGATGACACAGATCCAATGTTCTTACCTGTTAGCGAGATTGAAGAGTTAACTTCTCTCACTAAAGATGAAGGCATAACAATTGTTGGTTTGGATGTGACCTTTTCACTTGCAGTGAAGAGAGTTGAATATGTTGAACCGCCAGTATTGGTTAGTAGTATTCGACCTTTCTGATTTAGTGACGGTGATAGCACTGTCATGCGTGTACCTGTCGAGTTCACATTCAGAACCTTTAGAGGAGTTCTAATCTCTGGAGATGTAGCTGTCGCAGGTGTGGAGAGGATGACAGTTTGACCCAGAGCGTCACCCAAATTGCTTCCTGCGATGTCGAAAGCTTCACCAGATTTGGCACTTCTGGTACTCAAGTTCGAAATTGCAGGAGCTGCGGATGGCTTGGTGGCAATTATGCTCACCCAGTCCTGACTAGCAATATCATTACCTTCAACATTCAGGCGGACGTGCATGAATCTAGGGTCAAGCTCGTCTGGATTTGCAGTTGAACTTCCTGGATTCTCCGTAGCATCTTGGAAATCGTCTTCTGACTTGAGCGTGATCGTCGCATAACCATCATTCACTGGGGTTGTAACGGACGCTTGATCTAACTCACCCGAAGCTCCTTGCTTGCTAACGCCATCAACTATCGTGTAGCTAGATGAGAATCTTGCGTTAGAACCAGATGCAGCTGCACCAAGCCTAAAAGTAACTTGCGTCCCATCGGGAGCATTCTCACCGGTTAGTTCGTTGGTGACTTTATAACTGAGTTGGAAAGTTGAGCCAACTTGAACGTATTTGGCAAAGTAACCTGTCTTGGCATCAATCCAGCCTTGAGAGACACTTGTCTTCCATAGCCAGCTCTTGGTGCCATCGTGTGCATTTGTTGAATTCCAATCTGCAAGACGCGCGCTAAATACCGCGGATGTCAGATCGACCCCTCTGGTAGGTTCGGCTCCGTTGAATCGAACCTCATCTAGGAACCAACTACCAGTTGTTTGGCCGGTGCCCCAGTCGAAGAATATTGTCGCCATGTTTAGATCTGCAACAGTTGAATCGAAGGCTGGGAACTCGAAAGTATAGGTTTTCCAACCAGCGACGCTAGTTACAATTGCGTCTCTCTGATGGCTCTGGGTATAGAAAGTAGAGTTGTCGATCCTCAACATAATTGGCTTTCCAGCAACAGGGGAGTAAATGTTTGCCTTCACGACAGGTTTGTCTCCTGAGATTAGAGAAGTACCTGGGCCGGAGGTGACTAGGGTTGTGCCTGCCCAAGTTTCACCCCACTTATCAACCTTCAACGCACTGTTCGGTGAACTAAGTCTGTCCGATGGGGGATCAGAAACTACTCTCGAAGTGTTGCCACCGAAATCAGCAAGAGTATATCCAGAACTGTCATCTGCCTCAAAGTTGATGACAATAGGTGGCGTATTTCTGACGATTGAGCTTGGCGCACCGTTGAATGAGAAGTTATCTACATAGAAGGAATTGCCAACGCTCCCAGCACTTCCTATGAAGTCTGGGAAGAAAGTAATAGATGTGTATTCTTCGTCAGAAGACCATCCTTCAACTTGGTTGAAATCTATTGTGACCTGCGACCAGCCTTTAGGGACTATGACTGTCTTTCCTAAAGAATTGGGGTATGGATCAAGTTCAACTCTTGTTGGAGAGTTAGCGATAGGAGAGTAGTAGTTGAAAGACACAATAGGGTTTGCTCTTGTAGTGATTCGAGTGGTGGCTTTGTCAAATTTCAAAAGATTAACGCCAGCCCACGGTTGAGCACCAATTGCCTTTTCTATTTTCAGAGCGTTACCACCTGAGCCTCCGGCTGGAGATGCCTCGATGGTAGTGACAGCTCCTTCAAAACTTCCAGTTTGTTTATCTCCACCTGCAGATCCAGCCGCAAGTGCGCCTAGTGCATCATCGTGTTCAAATGTCAGGACGGTTTGCTTCGCTGTGGCGTAGGGAACTCCGACATCATTTAGAGTTCCACCGGCGATGGAAACATTGTCAATTTCATAGGTTTGGTAAGAAAAGGGAAGCGCCGCAGCTCCTGAATAGGAACCGTCAAAAGCATCGAAGTTTGGAAAAATAACGATGTTGGAATATTCAATAGCAGGATCCCAGCGCGAACCTTTTGACATGTCAAAGCTCAACCTGTTGTGTCCAGGGTTAGCCTGCACAACCTTTTCCACGCTAGCGCCTCCAGTACCCTCTAGCTTGATCGAAACCGGAGAAGGATAATAATCCTTTGAATAAAAATCGAACGAGATTACGGACCTTGTTGAGTCAACCAAAGGGTACGCATCTGACGGAGATCGAAGTAGTACCGTACCAGACCAAGTTTCCTGCCCTTTTGTGAATCTGAGTACATCACTTGGCAAGCCATTAGCTGTATTGGTCGACGTCACTATCTCATTTCTCGCGCCGCCGAAAGAATTATCTTGCAGAGCAAAAGACCGAAGTGGATCGTTTTCTTCAAAGCTCAGGAACATCGGTTTAGCACTCGATGCGCTCGCAGGAGAGATTCCAGCCACTAACAGTGAACCGGTAGCTAAAATCAAAGACACCAGTCTGAGAGTTTTGATTGTGGATGATTTCTTTAAATTCATTTTTGGCCCTTCGTATTTCCCGAGCAACTGATAGCTCAAGTTGAGTAAAGAAACTAGTTGCCTGAACTTTACTCTTCAAAGGCAGAGAAACACAGAGTTTGGGTTTGAATGTCTGAGGTTTGTTGCCAAATGTTTACAGGGTGAACGCTGGCTTTTGAACTGGAGAACTCTCGACCAGTTGTTACGCACTGCTTGGGAATTAAACTAGGTGAGTACCGACTAGCAATCCGATTACGTATGTGATCCCCATAGTCATTCCACTGACTAGTAAGTTTCTGATTATTCCGCGACCGGATTTAGCTTTACCAATCTTCGCTGCGACAAAGCCTGTGATGACAAGCGCTACTGCTACTGATACAACAGTGGCTGGAATCCGGTATTCAGTCCATGGACCTGTGACTGCAATGAGTGGGAGTAAGCCACCCAGACCAAATGCAACGAATGATGAAATCGCTGCTTGGGAAGGACTCACGTGTCGTTCAGAATCAATACCAAGTTCTGCTTCTGCGTGAGCCTTCAAAGCGTCTTTAGCAGTTAGTTCTTCAGCAATCTTGATGGCTAGATCCGGTGAAATACCTTTTTCCTCGTAGAACCAAGCAAGTTCACGCAGTTCCATTTCAGGGTTATCTAGGAGTTCTTGCCTCTCAACAGCAAGCGCAGCCTTCTCACTGTCTTTCTGAGCACTAACAGATGTGTATTCTCCACCAGCCATCGAGATCGAACCTGCAACTACAGCTGCTGTTCCTGCGATAAGAATTGATGAGGCAGTTGCTCCTGGGGCAGCAGCAACACCTAGGACTAGACCCGAGGTGGACATGATTCCATCGTTTGCACCCAAGACACCAGCTCTAAGCCAGTTGAGTTTGGCTGCCATGCTTTGGCGTTGGAACTCTGCTTTGGCAATCTGAGTGTCAATCTTTTTGGAATTAGCTTTAGTCATAGTCCTAGGAAACACCATTGGAGGTGTTTCTAGTAGTAAGGGATGCCTTAGTTTCTCTGGAATAGACTTGAGCGATACAAGGTTATGGAGCAATTTTGAATAGCAACACAGAAGTATCAATAGTCCTAGATGGTCAAAAGCAGCAGGTTCCTGCTACCTCGACGGGCTTTACGCTATTCACAGAGAAGAACATTGTTGCCATGAAGGTCAATGGCGAGCCTAGAGATCTTGCGCACAACGTCCAAGAAGGCGAAGTTGTTGAAGCCATCAGCATTGATAGCCAAGATGGCCTAAACATCCTCAGACACTCTGCTGCTCACGTTCTAGCCCAGGCAGTCCAGAACATTAACCCAGAAGCAAAGCTGGGCATCGGCCCTCCAATCAAAGATGGCTTCTACTATGACTTTGATGTGGAGAACCCATTTACTCCTGAGGATCTAAAAGCCTTAGAGAAGGAAATGGAAAGAATCATTCGCGCCGGTCAACGATTCGTGAGAAGAGCGACTAACGATGAGGACGCCAAGAAGGAACTTAGCAAAGAGCCATACAAGCTTGAACTTATTGGATTGAAGTCAGGTAACTCTGATGTTGGTGAAGCATCTGTTGAAGTTGGTTCAGGGGAACTAACTATTTATGACAACTTTGATGCCAAAGAGGGCGTAGTTGTTTGGAAAGACCTATGTAGAGGTCCACACCTACCAAACACAAGAATGATTGGCAGTGGTTTTGCACTCACTCGAGTTGCTGCTGCTTATTGGCGAGGCAATGAAGCAAACAAGCAGTTGCAAAGAATATACGGAACTGCGTGGCCTACCAAAGATGAACTTAAAGCTCACCAGCTTCAATTAGAAGAAGCTGCGAAGAGAGACCACAGACGTCTTGGTGCAGAACTTGATCTATTCTCTTTCCCAGAAGAAATTGGTTCTGGTCTTGCTGTGTTCCATCCACGCGGGGGAATCATTCGCAAGGTTATGGAAGATTACTCAAGACAACGTCACGAGGAGAGCGGTTATGAATTTGTTTATAGCCCTCACGTAACTAAGGCAAATCTTTTTGAAACATCAGGACACCTTGAGTGGTATGCCGAAGGTATGTTCCCTCCGCTAAAACTTGATGAAGAGCTTGATGATGAAGGAAACGTAAAGCGTCAGGCACAGGATTACTACCTAAAGCCGATGAACTGTCCTTTCCACTGCTTGATTTATAAATCCCAAGCACGTTCATATAGGGATCTTCCACTTCGCATGTTTGAGTTTGGAACTGTCTACAGATACGAGAAGTCTGGTGTTCTACACGGAATTACTAGAGCTAGAGGTTTTACTCAAGACGATGCTCACTTGTATGTAGCTAGAGAGAGCATTGAAGTTGAACTAACAAATGTGTTGAACTTCGTTCTTGAACTTCTTCGTGATTATGGTCTAACTGATTTCTATCTAGAACTATCTACTAAGGAAGACGGCAATCCAAAGTTTGTTGGAGACAACGACATTTGGGTTGAAGCTACTGAAACTCTTGAAAGGGTTGCTACTAACTCTGGTTTGCAATTAGTGCCAGATCCAGGTGGAGCAGCTTTCTATGGCCCAAAGATTTCGGTTCAGGCAAAAGATGCAATTGGTCGTACCTGGCAGATGTCTACCATTCAGCTTGATTTCAATCTTCCTGAAAGATTCGATCTTGAATACACAGCTCCTGATGGCACTAAGAAGCGTCCGGTGATGATTCACAGAGCACTCTTTGGTTCTATTGAAAGATTCTTCGGAGTTCTAACCGAGCACTACGCAGGTCACTTCCCACCATGGTTAGCTCCAGTGCAAGTTGTTGGTGTTCCTGTTGCTGATGAGTTCAGTCCTTACCTGCACGGTATTGCTTCCGAACTTAGAGCAGCTGGTGTTCGTATTCAGATTGATGACAGCGATGAGCGTATGCAGAAGAAGATTCGTAACCACACTTTGGCTAAGGTCCCATACATGCTTATCGCTGGTGCCGAAGATCAATCTCAAGGTGCAGTGTCATTTAGATTCAGAGATGGTTCTCAAATCAATGGCATTCCTCGCGAAGAAGCAATTGCTCGCATCTTGAAAGAAATAGCTGAAAAGGTTCAGGTTTAGTGAACGAGGAGATGTCTGGAGCAGAGGATGCTGCAACTCTTCAAGGAGGGTCTGATCCTTTTCAAAGGCTCTGGACTCCACATCGTCTCGTTTACATTCAGTCGGGTACTCAACCGCATGATGACGATTGTCCGTTCTGCATAGCTCCAACTCTTACTGATGAACAGGCACTTATTGTTCATAGAGGAAAAAGTTGCTACGTGTTACTGAATCTCTACCCATACAACTCTGGGCACCTGTTGGTTGTGCCTTACCGCCACATCCCTAATTACACCGACGCCACTTCAGAAGAGATTCTTGAGTATGGAGAACTGACACAGCAGGCTATGAAGGTTCTAAAGGCAGTTGGTGGGGCTCATGGCTTCAACATCGGCATGAACCAAGGGGAAGTGGCTGGAGCAGGCATAGCCTCACACCTTCACCAGCATGTAGTTCCTAGGTGGCGAAATGATGCCAATTTCTTCCCAATCATTGCTCAAACCAAGGCTCTACCTAAGCTTCTAGGTGATGTGAGAGTTGAAATAGCCAACGCCTGGCTAAACAATTCTTAACCTTGCCTTTGCCTCTTATTTAGGCATTTAGAATAGTGGCATGACTGATAAAGCAAA
>Ga0315905_10008223_pt1 | contig 10539 bp, 9 predicted proteins | sample LakEriMetagenome_5_FD_203522 | JGI IMG/M metagenome (GOLD analysis project Ga0315905, IMG submission 203522) | Freshwater fungal communities from buoy surface, Lake Erie, Ohio, United States - Buoy 4 MA121 | ecosystem: Environmental > Aquatic > Freshwater > Lake | place: USA: Lake Erie, Ohio... | reverse complement strand
TTGATCTCTGGGGAAAGGATGAAGTAAGGGAAGAAAAACTGAAATCCAATTCCTCCTTCCACACCATAATCGGTTTTGTTCACCTTCACCATGTTGTCTGTATTGCGGGCACCTGAATTGCTGGCCAGATCAAAATCATATTTCCATCCTGCCAATGTATACACCCTAAAATTGTTGATCCTGTCGCTTTTTAATCTCACCTGCACAGGAAAGCTCATCACAATGGATTCTACATTTTGCTTTTCGTACGTGCTGGTCTGTGCATTGGGAAATTTCTGTGTGTAGCCGAATTTTTTTTCACTGAAGATCAGGTTCAATGGATAGCAACGCAGGTCAAGGTGATGGGTTAACTGAAGATTGGCCATGATGCCCAAATGAATCCTGCCGCTGTTTTGGGATTCAACAACCCTTACGGTGTCTCGGCTGAGAAAATTTGGATGATGGGTGATGTTGTAGTGGGAAGAGTTGAATCCCAGGATGATGCCGAAATAATAAAGTTTCTCATCATGGTCCGGCAGGTTGAGTTCAATGCTCCGTTGTGCAAAGCTGGTTGACAACGAAACTACCAAACCAATGAAACAAACTATTTTTCTCCCATGTAGATAGTGCATATACCCAGGCTCAGTCTTTGAAAAGATGTATTCTTGAATCCGGTTTTTTCCATGATGGTGACAAAATCCTTGCCTTCGGGGAACTTCTGAACCGAATCATTCAAGTATTGATAGGCAGTTCGGCTTTTGGAGAAAATGCGACCCACACCGGGCGTTACAATGTTCATGTAGAGGTTGTACAATTGCTGAACACCGGGAAGAGAGGGCCTTGAAAATTCAAGCACTACCAGTTTTCCACCAGGACGCAGCACCCGCAGGATCTCTTGCAATCCCTTTTCGAGGTTTTGAAAATTGCGAACACCAAAGGATACCGTAACGGCATCAAATTGGTCATTGTCCATCGGGATCGCCTCGCTATCGCCAGTATGCAATGTGATCTGCTCTTGCAGCCCCCCCTGCAATATTTTTTTTCTTCCCAATTCCAGCATTCCCTCAGAAATATCGATACCGGTGATTTTTTGGGGGGATAAAAGCCGAGAGGCCATGATGGCAAGATCCGCCGTACCAGTGGCTACATCCAGTATGAATTGCGGATTGTCTTTTTTTAATTTCAGGAGTGTTTTTTTTCTCCAGCTGATATCGATGCCAGCCGACAAGAATCGGTTCAGAAAATCATATTGAGGGGCTATCTGATCGAACATCAGGGCCACCTGTTCTTTTTTCGGTAAATTTGAGGCCAGATCCGGCACTACGGTATCATGCGCATAGTTTCCCATCCTTGCAAAAGTAATCAAAAACGATGGGCAGGGTCTTAAAGCTTTTGTAAAACTCAATCATGGTCATTCAAAAAGCAGCATATGTCATTAGCAGTCCGGACCAGGCTTCCTGTCCCAAACCCGACCGTCCGGAGTATGCCTTCATCGGTAGGAGCAATGTGGGAAAGAGTTCATTGATCAACATGATCACGGGCCAGAAGCAATTGGCAAAGACCTCCGCGACTCCTGGAAAAACACAGCTCATCAATCATTTTGACATTCTTTCCCGTAAAAAGGAAAACGCTCCCATGCAATCCTGGTACCTGGTCGATCTTCCGGGCTATGGCTTTGCCAAGGTTTCAGCGGGACAGCGGAAAAAATGGGAAAAGATGATCGAAGGGTATATCCGACAAAGGGAAAATCTGGTCAATCTTTTTGTGCTGGTAGATGCCAGGCATACGCCTCAGGCACTTGATCTTGCGTTTGTCAACAAGATGGGGGAATGGCAGGTACCTTTTGGAATCGTTTTTACAAAGGCAGACAAAGAAACACAGAAGACCGTGGCACAAAACGTGAGGTTGTTTTCTGAGGCCCTCTTGAAACAATGGGAGGAGTTACCCCCCATGTGGGTGACATCAGCTGAAAAAAGACTGGGTCGGGATTCCTTGTTGGACTTTATAACAGAAATGAATGTTGCGTATTCAGAAAGGCAAAAAAACAGTTGATCATGATCTTGCCTTCTACTGTCCCACGCATCATCCAAAAACTCTTTCCCCGCAGGGTCTGGCACATTGAAACCGATCAAAAAATTGCCTATCTCAGTTTCGATGATGGTCCGCATGAAAGGATCACTCCCATGGTTTTACAGCTTTTGAAAAAGCATGGAGCATTGGCAACCTTCTTTTGCATTGGTGATCGGGTCAACAAACATCCGGAATGTTTTGATCTAATAAAGCAAGCAGGACATGCCATTGGAAATCATACCTATCACCATGTAAACGGATGGAAAACGGATCCAGAGCGCTATGTTGAGGATGTAAGGGAAGCCCATGCCTTGATAGGCTCAACATTGTTTCGACCTCCTTATGGAAGACTCACCAGTACTCAGTTTCAGCGGTTGGAGCAGGAGGGGTTCAAAACCATTATGTGGACGATTCTCAGTGGTGATTATGACAGAAGGTTGCGTCCGGATCAATGTGCCAAAAGAGTTGTACAAGCACTTCAGCCTGGAGCCATCATTCTTTTTCATGATTCAGAGAGAGCAGAAATGAACATGATGGTGGCCTTGGAAAAATTGCTGGAAGAGGGTATTTCAAGGGGATATGTTTTCAAACCCTTGAATAGCAATTGAGAGAGCTCTTTTTAAAAAGAAGGGCCTGAGTGGAAACCCCGGCCCGTTTTTAATCCGTACCCTATGAAAACTTTGTTAAGGTAAGATTCTTTTGATATAATTTTTAAAACGAGCCATTTCCATGATCGATACCCACAGCCATTTATACCAACCAGCCTTTGAAGAGGACAGGGCGGAAATGATTGAAAGAGCCCAAAGAGAAGGAGTTGACCGGGTGTATCTTCCTGCGATCGACAGTGAAAGCCACCAGCGTCTGGTAGAACTGGCTGCTGCTTATCCCGACTATTGCATTCCCATGATGGGACTCCACCCTTGTTCAGTGGACGCAGGATTTGAAAAGGAATTAGAGTGGGTTGAGCATTGGTTGGACAAGATGCCTTTTGCCGCTATCGGTGAAATTGGACTTGATTTTTATCATTCAACGGAATGGAAGGAAGAGCAGTTTGTTGCTTTTGAAAAACAAATCAAAATGGCTTTGCTGAGAGATCTTCCGATTGTGATCCATTCCAGGAGTTCCATGGATGAATGCATCAGGCTCATACAGGACAAAGGAGATGGAAGAATCGGCGGGATCTTTCACTGTTTTGGAGGAGATGAACGCCAGGCCAGGAAAATCATTGAGTTGGGATTTTATTTGGGAATCGGCGGTGTGGTAACCTATAAAAATGCAGGATTGGCCAAGATTGTACAGGATATTCCTTTGGAGCATTTGGTCTTGGAAACGGATGCGCCTTACCTGACACCTGTTCCTCATCGAGGCAAACGCAATGAATCATCCTATTTGCTTCATGTTGCGGATAAAATCGCAGAACTGAAAGGCATCACCAGAGAAGAAGTAGACTTGGTCACCTCTGCAAATGCTAAAAAAATCTTCCGCTTCTGAGCGGATACACTTATTTTTGCAACCCCATGGAGACTTGTCCGAGTGGTTGAAGGAGCACGCCTGGAAAGTGTGTATACCTCCAAAGGGTATCGAGGGTTCGAATCCCTCAGTCTCCGCATCAAAAGGCCCTTTGGGCCTTTTTGCTTTTTATGTTTTTGCACCCTCCTTATTTTCGTCATCGTTTGCGCAGATCCACAAGGACATTCGGGTTAATATCTTTATTTTTATCACTTAGATTTTGATCCATGAAAAATATTGTACTCAAAGTTCATCCAGCTGATAACGTCATTGTTGCGCTTCGTGATCTCCAGAAAGACGAGGTCGTCGATTTTGAGGGAAAACACTATGTGATGCAACAAAAAGTTGAAGCGAAACATAAATTTTATACGGAGGATATCCCCCAGGGTGGTGAAGTAAAGATGTATGGTGTGCTGGTGGGAAAAGTTACAGAAGATGTAAAGAAAGGAAGCCTCATGACGACTTCCAACCTTCACCATGCTGCGGATCCCTATGCTTTTCGTGGGGCAACCTATTCCTGGCAGGCACCTGATGTCAACCAGTGGAAAGAGCGCACCTTCATGGGCTATCACCGCAGTGATGGGCGCGTGGGTACCGCCAACTACTGGCTCTTCATTCCAACCGTCTTCTGTGAAAACCGGAACCTGGATGTGATCCGAGAGGCCATGCACAATGAGTTGGGGTATGCGGTGACAGACAAATACAAGGACTTTACAAGAGAGTTGGTTGAAGAATACAGAGAAGGGAAGAGGGACGAGGGGCAAGTGCCAAGGGAAGAGAAAAAAAGAACAAGGGTTTTTCAAAGTGTGGATGGGATCAAATTCCTTAACCACCAGGGGGGATGCGGCGGCACTAGACAGGATTCAGCAGTGTTGCAGAATCTGCTGGCTGCTTATGCTGACCATCCGAATGTGGGAGGGGTGACCATACTCAGCTTGGGTTGTCAGCATCTGCAACTGGATGAATTCAAGGATGCCATTATGAAACGCAATCCCCTTTTTGACAAACCCATTCTGAGCTTTGAGCAACAAGGCGGGATGAGTGAGGAAGAGTTGATCAAACATGCTATTGCGGCTACTTTTGAAGGCCTGAAGGAGATCAATAAACTGCAGAGAAAACCTGCTACCCTTGATAAACTAACCGTGGGTGTGAAATGCGGCGGCAGTGACGGTTTTAGCGGTATTTCTGCCAATCCTGCAGTCGGATATTTTTCTGATCTGCTGGTGGGATTGCAAGGCAAGATCCTGCTCGCTGAATTTCCGGAACTCTGTGGAGCAGAACAGGAATTGATCGACAGAAGCACTTCAAAAGAAACAGCAGAAAAATTCATCCGCCTGATGGATGCCTACAGTGCACAAGCTGAAAGTGTTGGTTCCGGATTTCACATGAATCCATCTCCCGGCAATATTCGCGACGGACTGATCACGGATGCCATCAAGAGTGCAGGCGCCTGCAAAAAAGGGGGTACTTCGCCGGTAGTGGATGTATTGGATTATACAGAGCCGGCTACCCAACCCGGACTTAGCCTGGTTTGTACGCCAGGAAATGATGTGGAGGCCACCACTGGAAAGGCAGCTTCAGGAGCAACCCTGATACTTTTTACCACAGGATTGGGTACCCCCACCGGGAATCCTGTTTGTCCAACCATTAAGTTGGCCACCAACAGTAAACTCGCTAAAAAAATGGCCGATATCATTGACATCGATTGCGGACCCATTGTCGAGGGGGAGAAGACCATTGAGCAAATGGGAGAGGAGATCCTGGAGTATTGCATCAAAGCTGCCAGTGGAGAACTGATTCCCAAGTCAGTCCAATTGAACCAGGATGACTTTATTCCCTGGAAGCGAGGTGTGTCTCTTTGATGAATAAATTTTTCAACATGAATATTTTAACTGCGTTCAATCTCTCTGGAAAAATTGCTTTGGTAACGGGATGCAACAAAGGCATTGGTATGGGGATGGCATTGGGACTGGCAGAGGCCGGTGCCGATATCATTGGGGTAAGTGCTTCCATGCCTGCAGCCGGCAGTGAGATCGAAATGCAAGTAACAGCATTGGGAAGAAAGTTTACAGCCTATCAGGCAGATTTTTCTGACCGCAACAGCATCTATGCCTTTTTGGAAAAGCTAGCTGCATCAGGGGTTGTGCCGGATATACTGGTCAACAACGCCGGAACCATCATGCGGAGTCCCGCTGCAGAACATTCCGATGAATATTGGGACCGTGTTATTTCCATCAACCTGGATGCACAGTTTCTGATGTCCAGGGAGATCGGAAAGAAAATGCTGGAGAGAGGATCCGGTAAGATCATCTTCACCTGTTCATTGCTGACCTTCCAAGGGGGTATCAACGTGATCAGCTATGCAGCCAGCAAGGCAGCATTATCCAGTGTGGTAAAAGGATTGTCGAATGAATGGGCCTCCAAAGGGATCAATGTGAATGGCATTGCACCTGGATATATTGAAACGGATAATACTGCAGGCTTGATGGCAGATCCGGTAAGGTTCAAGGCCATTTCAGACAGGATACCGGCCGGCCGATGGGGCAAGCCGGCTGATTTCAAGGGTCCCATTGTTTTCCTCGCTTCAGATGCCAGCGCATATGTCAGTGGTGAGATCCTGACAGTGGATGGCGGATGGATGGGCCGTTGAGCGATTTAAGCGTTTCTGTTGATGCAGTTCAGGTCTTCAAAGGCCACTTTCAGGCGGGCAATGAAGGTTTCCTCTCCTTTTCTCAACCAAACCCTGGGATCATAGTGTTTTTTGTTGGGTTTGTCGGCTCCTTCCGGATTGCCCAACTGACCTTGCAAATAGGCTTCGTTCTTCTTGTAGTTGTTGAGCACGCCTTCCCAGAAAGCCCACTGCAGATCAGTGTCAATGTTCATTTTGATGGCACCATATCCAATCGCTTCCCTGATTTGGTGTTGGGGTGAGCCACTGCCGCCATGGAACACAAAGAATACAGGCTTTTCGCCGGTATTGAACGTTTTTTGGATATAGTCCTGAGAGTTTTTCAGGATCTCGGGGCGGAGTTGAACGTTACCAGGACTGTACACACCATGTACATTGCCAAAGGCAGCTGCAACGGTGAAAAGATCACCTACCTTGCCCAGGTGTTCGTAAGCGTAGGCTACGTGCTGTGGTTGTGTATAAAGCTTGTCGTTTTCTACATCGGAATTGTCAACACCATCTTCTTCACCACCGGTAACACCCAGTTCAATCTCTATACCCATGCCCAATGGGGCCATTCTTTTGTAGAATTCAACGGAGGTTTCAATATTTTCTTCGATCGGCTCTTCACTCAAGTCCAACATGTGTGAGCTGAAGAGAGGCTGTCCCTTTTCTTTTTTGTATTGTTCTCCGGCATCGATCAGGGCACTGATCCAGGGGAGCCATTTTTTGGCGGCATGGTCGGTATGCAATACAACCGGCACTCCATAGTATTGGGCCACATTGTGGATGTGAAGGGCTCCGGAGATGGCTCCGGATATATTGGCTTGTAGTTTATCGTTCGGCATTCCCTTTCCGGCGATGAACTGAGCCCCTCCGTTGGAGAATTGTATGATCACGGGAGAATTCACCGCAGCTGCTGCTTCCAGGGTAGCGTTGATGGTATCTGTACCGGTGGTGTTAACGGCCGGCATAGCGAATTGGTTGTCTTTTGCATCCTGGTAAAGCGCCTTGAGATCATCTCCAAAAAGAACGCCTGCTTTGTATTTGCCCATAGTGGTTGTTTTTGCGGGGCAAAGATCGGGAATTATGGGGAGAATTTGAGGAATGGACATCAGTGACCCTACTGATGATGCATGCTGAAAAATAAAAAAAGCGCCATGCTTTGCATGAGCGCTTTGGCTTTCGCAGCTTTTTTTTAAGCTTATTTAAAAATCTCTTCCAGCTTTTTATTCAGGGCCTCACCTCTCAGGTTCTTGCCAATGATCTTACCCTGTGGATCGATCAGGTAGTTTTGCGGGATGGCCTGGATCCCGTATTGAACTGCTACTTCGTTTTTCCAGTATTTGAGGTCGGATACTTGTGTCCAGGTTAGTTTATCATCATGGATGGCTTTCATCCATTTGTCCTTTGCGTTGGGTTGGTCCAGGGAGACACCCAAAACAGTGAAACCTTTGTCTTTGTAATTGTTGAAAGCCTTTACTACGTTGGGGTTTTCCTGGCGACATGGGCCACACCAAGATGCCCAGAAGTCGATCAGCACATGCTTGCCTTTGAAAGAAGAAAGGGATACAGGATTTCCCAAGGTATCGTTCTGTGTGAAGTCCATGGCCATTCTGCCTACATCGGTTTTCTTGGCAATCTCAATTTTTTCTGCCATTTCTTTGCCGGCAGGTCCTGATCTTAATTTTTCAGAAAGAGAGAGAAAAATGGGTTCAGCTTCATCGGCGTTGATATCATATCCTGCCCATTGCCTGAAGATGAACATCGCAATTGGCGAAGATGGATTTTCGGCCAGGTATTGTTTGTTTTTTACATTCTTGCTGGCAGTTAGCTTGTCAAATTCAGCTTCGATTCTGTCCATGCCAGCCTGGTCTTTTTTCTTGTACAATTCACTGTACTCCTTGTTGAGTTCGCTCCCTTTTTGATTTTCAGGTTTCATCAGGTTGTCCCACTTCACAAATTCTGCATGTGATTTGGAACCTTTGATGGTTGCATTGGCAAAGGAGTCGGTGCTGACAACACTGATCTTGGCATTTTCAATGAATAACTGCTTGATATCCCTGTTGTAGGAAATGGCCCTGATGGTCTTGGCATTGGGATCTTCCTGGTATTTGGCCCTCAGTGAGGCCATCAGTGGGTCTCCTAGACTACCAGAGAAACTGTATTTGCCATCTACCACATCCGAGCTGTCCATGGTTGACTTGCCATCTGCATAATAACTCAGGTAAACTTTGGCGATGGGCATTGAAACCTTGCTGACGTCGCCCTTGATGGTGAATTTTTCTTGTGCATGTACCTGAAAAACGGCAAAAAGCAATACGGAGAAACAAAGGATCTTTTTCATGTTGTTAAGGGATGTTGATCCTCTAAGGTAACGCATTTGCGCCATTCAAAAGTTCTCCTGGCCGGGTATGATGCGCTCGGGTTCTTGCAAGGGATTCTTTTCCCAATCCTTTTCATATGTGACAAACCAGGAGAGCCATATACTGCGGGACAACCGCATGAAAAGGGGTTGCATGAGGATCATGAGTACTGCATTGGTGCCCATCCACCAAAAGAAACGGGTATCGTCCAGGGAAAAGCCGATCAATACCCACCAGGCAATAAAGGTGGCCACACTGAAAGCAACGGTTAGTGCATAGCTGACATACCCTGTACCATAATAGAATCCAACTTCGATCTCCGTTGGTTGACCACAGACCGGACAGTTTTCATTCATCCGGGTGAACTCTCCGAACTTATACGCATTTCGGGAATAGAAAATATTTCCCTTGCGGCAACGTGGGCATTTGTTGTTCAATACGCTGTAGAGATAGCCATCCTTGATGCCTCCCATGATCAATTTTTGTGCAAGGTAAAGGGATGTTGGGTATTGCAATGTGATTTTTGTCGCATATCAAAGTGCATCCATCAATTTTTCCATGCGGGTGCTTCTGGAGCCTTTGATCAACAGCAGGGCATCATGGGGTTTGTTTTCGGCTAGCCATGCCTTTGCTTCATCTACCTGTCGAAAAAATTGGAAAGGATGGGATGTCTTTTCAAAATCGCCTCCCACCAAGGTAACCTTGTTCAGTCGCTTTTGGATCAGCAGGTCAACGATGGCCTGGTGTTCTTTGACCGAATCTTCCCCCAATTCCATCATACCCCCAAGAAAAAGAAATTTATTGTTGGAGGATTGGTTTGCAAAATTTTCAATGGCCACTTGCATGCTGCTGGGATTGGCATTGTAGGCATCGAGAATAATATCATTACCATCCTTCTTGATCAATTGTGAGCGGGCATTATCGGGTATATAGGTTGCAATCGCCTGTGCAATCTTGATGAAAGGGATGTTGAAATGATCGCCAATGCAAATGGCAGCTTCAATGTTGGGTAAATTATAAGCCCCCACAAGATTTGTATGCAAGTGATGCAGTCCCCAGTCGAGTCGGCTTACTTCAAGGGTCAGCAAGGGTTCCGACTGCAATACAGTTGCGTTGAAGTTTCCCTTTTTGTTGCCATAAAAGATCTTGTTTTTGATCCGCTGGCTCATCTCCAGCAAATAATCCAGCTCGCTGTTCAGAAATACAGTGCCATCTGACAATCCCAAGTAGTCATATAGTTCACCTTTCCCTTTTCGGATGCCCATCACTCCGCCAAATCCTTCCATGTGCGCTTTCCCACAATTGGTAATGAGTCCGTGTGTGGGCAAAGCAATTTGGCAGTATGCTTCAATTTCTTTCTGGTGATTGGCACCCATTTCCACAATGGCCATTTCAGCATCCAGGCCAATGGAAAGAAGGGTGAGGGGTATTCCGATGTGGTTGTTGAGGTTTCCTTTTGTTGTGTAGGTGCGATAGGTACTGGACAGCACTGCGTGTATCAATTCTTTTGTGGTGGTCTTCCCATTGCTGCCTGTGATGGCAATAAATGGAATCTTGAATTGCTGGCGGTGGTGCAGTGCCAGTTGCTGAAGGGTTGTCAGCACATCGTCTACCCTAAAAATATGCTCACCCTCTCCTTCAATGGGTTCATCCACCACAACTCCTGCCGCACCCATTTCCAATGCTTTGAGGGCATATTGGTTTCCATTGAAATTAGGACCCTTTAACGCAAAAAAGAATTCACCTGGCTGGATCTTTCTGGTATCCGTTTGAACTTTTGGATGTTTTTGATAAAACGAGTAGAGCCTTTGCATATCCATATTGCAAAGATACGTGAGGGGGATAACTGAATTTATTCTTGGTTCTCTTTATTTCTCTTCATCTTTCTTCTGAAGAGGATAATGATTATTGCAATGATTACAAATAGGAAGGTAAGGTTCATTATGA
>Ga0315905_10008222_pt1 | contig 10542 bp, 8 predicted proteins | sample LakEriMetagenome_5_FD_203522 | JGI IMG/M metagenome (GOLD analysis project Ga0315905, IMG submission 203522) | Freshwater fungal communities from buoy surface, Lake Erie, Ohio, United States - Buoy 4 MA121 | ecosystem: Environmental > Aquatic > Freshwater > Lake | place: USA: Lake Erie, Ohio... | reverse complement strand
ATTTAAAATTATCAATGGGCAATGGTTCGAGGATGATTCTTTAAAACTAAGTTTGAGGGAAGGCATATTTGCTTTCTTATAGGTACAAAGACTACTTTTAATATTTCTAAAAACTTAAACAATTCTTAGCTTCTATGTGCTGCGACAATTACTGATAAAATCTTTTATGAAAAGTCGTGCAATATTTTTGTTGTCCAAGCCTCGGGAGCTTGTAGAAACAGTTCCTTGGTTCTAGGCCAAATTTTTTTGAACAATTCAGACTTTCGGTAATCGTCCAAATGTGCTTCAGTTGTCCAATGACTGTATGAAAAAATTATATTCGGCTGATTTTTGTCCTGCAAAACCTGAAGATATTGACAGCCTGCTGCATTTCGAATTTGCAACTTATACTCTTCAAAAAAATTAATAAAAACTTCGGTGCTTTCGGGTCTGAAAGTCATTTTAACAATTCGTACAAACATATAATCAGATAATTTTCTTCAATTTACAAAAATACAGTGTTAAAGCTATACAAATCTAGCTCTATCCTTATTCGTTAATTTGATAAATTTAGAAAAAAAACATACATAAATCTCATAATTTTTCTTATTTTTATATTGAATACAACTGCAATCCAATTTTAAAACCAATAATTGCATTCAGCTGAATATTAATAATTCCAAACACTATATGACCTCAGATAAATCAGTTTTACAGGAATACCTTAAACAGTTTTACGGATTTAATAAATTTAAAGGTAATCAGGAAGCAATTGTACAGAGTGTGCTAGATGGTAAAGATACTTTTGTCATAATGCCTACCGGCGGTGGAAAGTCATTATGCTATCAACTTCCTGCCATGATTCTTGAGGGTACTGCCATCATTATTTCCCCTCTTATTGCTTTAATGAAAAATCAGGTGGATTCAATCAGGTCATTTTCAGAGTCTGACAGGACTGCTCATTTTTTGAATTCTTCCCTTTCGCGAGCGCAGACAAAAGAGGTAAAACAGGATATCACCGACGGGCATACCAAAATGTTATACATTGCACCAGAGACACTTACTAAGGTTGAAACCCTCGATTTTTTGCATAATATCAATGTATCATTTGTAGCGATTGACGAGGCTCACTGTATCTCAGAGTGGGGACACGATTTCAGACCTGAGTATAGAAGAATTCGATCAATGATTGAGAGTCTAAATAAAGAAATTCCAATTATTGCACTCACTGCAACTGCCACTCCCAAAGTTAGGCTAGATATAGTAAAGACCCTTCGCATGGAGGAGCCAAATGAATATGTCTCTTCTTTCAACAGAGATAATCTTTATTATGAAATAAGGCCTAAGGGTAAAAGAGAAGATGTATTCAAAAATATCGTACAGTTTATCAAAAATATGCCCAATAAATCGGGTATTATATATGTACAAAACCGTAAAACCACCGAAGACATTGCCAAACTTTTACAGGTGAACGATATAATTGCCTCGCCCTATCACGCAGGTCTGGAAGCAAAGGTACGAAGCGACACCCAAGACGACTTCTTAATGGAAAGAATCCATGTAATTGTTGCTACTATAGCCTTTGGTATGGGCATCGATAAACCAGATGTGCGTTTCGTTATACACTATGACATACCCAAAAGTATTGAAAATTATTATCAGGAAACCGGCCGTGCTGGCAGAGATGGCCTCGAAGGACATTGTATTGCCTATTATTCTCACAAAGACATTCAGAAATTAGAAAAGTTCCTTCGTGACAAACCAGTTTCAGAACGTGAAATGGGTGCTCAATTGCTTTCAGAAATGATTGCATATTCCGAAACCACCGCTTGTCGCAGGCATTTTCTACTTCATTATTTTGGTGAAGAATATGTAGCAAAAGAATGTTCTGAAAATAAAATGTGTGATAATTGCCGTTTTCCTAAACAGATAATTGATGTTCAGGAAGAGCTACAATTGGTAATTGAAACCATTGATCAATTAAATCAAAGAGCTTTATTAAAAGAAGTTGCCGATGTACTTCTAGGTAACAAATCGCAAACTGTACTCAATTTTAAATATGATAAACTTCCCCTTTTTGGCGAGGGCAGGGAAAAAGATGAGCACTTCTGGCATTCTGTAATCAGACAGGCCCTTTTGTATAATTATCTATATAAAGATATTGAAGATTATGGCATTTTGAAAATTTCGGATGTTGGTCTGAAATTTCTTGACAGTCCCGAGCCATTTAATATTTCCTTGAATCATAATTTTGTTGAAGAACTGCAGGATGACGAGGCAATGGGAGCAACTACCTCAGCCCTTGATCCTACTCTCTATGCAATTCTGAAGGATTTAAGAAAAAGGGTTGCTCACAAAAAAAATGTACCTCCTTTTGTAGTTTTCCAAGATCCTTCAATCGAAGAGATGGCAACCAGATATCCGCTTAACATTGAAGAAATGAAAAGCATAACTGGTGTTTCTGAAGGTAAGGCCCGAAGATATGGCCCAGAGTTTATTGCTGCAATAAATGCTTATGTTGAAGAAAATGAAATTGAAAGACCGGTCGATTTTGTTATAAAATCAGTAGCCAATAAATCAAAAGCCAAGGTTAGCATCATTCAAAACATCGATAAAAAAATTCCTTTTCAAGACATTGCCGAATCTCAAGGCATGCGAATGGATGAGCTTATACACGAGCTGTATATGATTATTGGCTCTGGAACAAAATTAAACATTGCCTATCATATAGAAGATGCCGTTGATGAAGGTGTAATTGATGAAATTGAAGATTATTTCATGAATGCCGAAACGGATGATTTGGACGCGGCTTACAAAGATTTGAAAGCTGATGACATTACGATTGAAGAAATCGAATTGGTCAGACTAAAGTTTCTTTCCGATAACGCTAATTAACATAAACTGATAATAAAATAAAGGTCAGCCAATTGAATTGGCTGACCTTTTATATTTTGTGCAAAATTCTGATTGAATCTGCTAGCTATGTTCAAACTATAAAATCCTAATAATCCCAAAGATCATGTTCGAAATTGAAAATTCCGTCTTTGATTTTGTCAGATTCATAAAGGATATCCACACCTGATTTGTAATCTTGAATACGACGATCGTAAACATTTGATTCTTTGATAATGTAGCTTGAGAAAATTCTTGCCTCAAACACATCTTCCCAGCTCATATGGTTAACATCATTATTTTCATTGAAATAAGGTGTTTTAGCCAAAATTGGGCGCAAGTCGGGGTAATATGTCCAAAACATTGGACCTGAGTTCAAGAAATTTCCATTATCATCGTAGCGATTTATAATAGGCGCAATGCCCAATATGCGAACGCCCAAATCAGATCTTTCTTCATCAAAGAAATATACTTCTTTGATACGGAATTGCTTTACATCATTAGGGTCGAGTTCATTTACAACTACTGTCACAATCTCCTGAAAAGTTTCCGGATCGAATGTAATAACTGTGTCAACAGAACTTCCTAAGGTTTGCATTTCCTCGGTTGTGAGTGCTGTTGTGAATTCATCGTTATCAACAGTATAAGCCTGAATGTTACCAGATTTGGCAGCCTCTAACAATACATTGATGAAAGGTTTTTTAACATTAGCAAAATGTTGATTTCTTTTTTCACGAACATCAATCAGACGCCAGATACGCTTTTCCCACATGATATCCTTTTCGTGAAGGTGCTCATAGTTAAGAATCAGCTTTTCTGCTGTCATGTATCTATCGTAGATATCATCTCTAGGTTTGTCAGTCTTAGGTTTACCCGATTCAGTAACATTGGGATCTTCTTCTTCCTGTGCAAGAGTAAAAGAGAAAGGTATTACGCTGAGTAATAACAAAACTAAAATGTTCAGAAATTTGGATGTAGTATTCATCTCTTTTGTTGTTTGAACTATTATAAAATAAGGGAACTATGTATTTTCTTTCTTAGGTTGTTCCTTTATTGTGAATAGAAGTTGGTTGATTCTGTATTAAAACGTTGGTCAACCAACTTCTATTGTTTACTTTACAATATATTATTTTACCTGGAAAGCAAGACCATTCAATTGACGGCCTGCAGTATCACCTGGACAACGTCCTTTAACATCGATAAACTGATAGCTAGAACCTGGTTTTGCTTGAGAAATCAAGTTAGCAGATCTTGCATCGAATCTACCGCCATTATTGTTGTTATTAACAGGGTCTTGACGTGGTGCAGTGTACCAAAGTGTGTAGCTTTGAATCTCGCATTTTGCATCGAAGTCAAAACCTTCCAAAATTGCCATCAATCCAGTTTGTACTTTCATTTCACCATTTGAAATCTGACCGTCAGTTTTGTTGTTGGTCAACTTAGCAATTGGATTAGGAATACGTTTTACACGGAAAGGATAAGAACCAATTTGCTGACCTGTTTTTTTGTTAACAACAGTGATATTACAATATTGATCTTTACCAGTTTGTTGAGTTACCTTAACCATGTACTTGCTACCAGAACCTGCAAGAGATCCTCCACCAGCACCAGTTACAGAAACTGAAACATCGTTTGATGAAATACCAGCAGCTGCAATTGAAATTGGATTATCAACACCAATGTAGAATACGTTCATTTTGTCGGCAGCAACAGTAACGGAAGAAACACCCACCTCATATTCGAATTCTTTCTTAACAGTTTCCACTTTACCTGTCATTGGATTTTTAACATTGATAGTTGCAGAATAACGCTGCGTACCAACAGTTGAAGGTCTGGCTGTATATTTTGCTTTTGCACCATCAATTGCCAAATTAGCACCATTAACATTTACAGAAAATTCTGCCTGACTTGAATATGCACCCAATGCGATTTCAGCTTCATAAGTTTCGCCCAAAAGGATATAACCTTTTTTAGACTGAGAGAATACATCGAATTTGTCATAAACTAGAGCTTTGTTACCCATGTTGGCAGCCAAGTAGTTTACGATTTGAGAAGCAGCATTTTTAGCATCATTCTCAAATTTACGCAACAAAGGATAGCAAGAAGCAACTGGCATATAGGCGAAGATGTGAGCTTCCCAACTTGGTTTGCCAGCATCTTTCCATACTTGATCATCTGGTTCTTCAAGTACCAAATCTTTGATCAATTCTTCAATCTCTTTTTTGTTTAATTTCACACCATCGATTGGTTCTTTTTCAAGTTGTTTGACTAAGTCTTCAACAACCTTGATTAGTTCAGCACGAGCAGCGATGATTTCTTTTTTGATATTAGCACCTTCTTTCTTCTCAACGAAGATACGTTGTGTAACATCTTTGTCTTTGTAACCTACAGGCTTACCGTCCAGTTTCTTTTCAGTAACTACTGTAAATTTTTTGTAACCATAACCTTCCCACTTGCTTTTGTGATCAGCTAAGGTGTTCATACCACCAGATTCTTCAGTGATTTGTACACGCAAAGCGTTGATTTTATCGAGAAGATTTTTGATTTTAATAGGTACAGTAGCAGCAGCATCAGCAATTGGCTTCAACTGTGGCTTTGCTTCGAGGGTACCTTTCATTTGTTTGATGGTAGCTTCTACGCCTGCATCAACAATTTCGTTGGTATGTTTAATACCTTTATCGAGCATAAAGAAGGCATTGATGATTTCGGCAGATACGTTCAATGCAAGCATCGCCGTCAAAACCAGATACATCAGGTTGATCATCAACTGCCGCGGCTCCTTTGGAATTGACATAGTTTTATATTATTTGAGAATGTTTACAAATTTTTTAAACTCCGTGTTTATATGAAGTTATGATTACTTCAACAAAATTTGGAAAAGATAGCTTTGCTGTAATCAGTTATTATTTCTGACCCATTGCAGCAAGAACGTTACCATAAACTCCGTTCATTTTCTGGAGATTTTGGTTAACCTGCTGAAGCTGTTCTTTGTATACTTTTGTATCATTCAGTGACTCGCTGATGCTAGTTACTGCTTCGTTAATAGCGGCAGCAAATTTACCTGCACCTTGTGTAAGGGTTTTGATTTCTGTGAAGTCAGCCTCTTGAAGTGCTTTTAAAGAAGACATAGATTTAGCCATTGTCTGAAGCTCAGCAATCATTTTCTCCTGCTGATTCTCAAGACCTTTGGTATCCAATTTGATCATCCCGATAGCGCCACTCACGTTGTCAAGAGCTTTAGTCATAGCGTTACCGTCGAAGTTGCTACCATTAGGAATTTCTCCACCATGCTGATCCAAACCTGGGTACAATTTTTCCCAGTAGTAATCCTTGTGTGGCGGGAGTAGACCTAACATAAGGAACAGACCTGCTTCTGTGAAAAGACCAGCCATAAGGGCCTCATTTGCACCTGGCCAGCTCATGATTTTGAAAAGTGCTCCAATAAGAACTACCGCTGCACCAACACCAATTACAAGGTTTTTAACGTAAGCAAATCCGCTAGAATGAATAAAACTCATGACTCTAAAGTTTTTTAAGGTTAGCAAAAAAAAAGGGTTAAAATTCTTTCTAATTATTAAAAACAGTAACAAATTCTAGTTTACATATTTAGATAATGCAAATGTTGAAAAAGGTTACAATATTTTTTATTTTTTTTAAAAATCTGACATTTTGATATACTAAGCTAACATCAAAGAATGATAGCTTAGTATAACATTTGTCTATTTACAATAGAATTATTTGAAGTCGTTGATTGAACGGCCCAAGAATGTGAGCACACAACGGAATCCAATGTAAGATTTTGTAGTATCTTGGAATTCCCAGTGACGGGTACCGGTTTGGATGAAGAAAGAAATATCTTTCCAAGAACCGCCACGGATTACTTTACGTTTCCAAGTATTTGGATCTTCTTCTTCAGCATCAAATCTGATATCAGGCTGAAGGTCATGGATGAAAGCATAGGCATTTTCGTACCAAGCTGAAGAAGTCCATTCGGCAACATTACCAGACATACAGTAAAGACCGTAGTCGTTAGGGAAATAGCCATCTGCTCTTACCGTGTACATACCACCATCTGCAGGATAGTCACCGCGACCTGGTTTAAAGTTGGCAAGCAAGCAACCTTTGGCGTTGCGAACATAGTAACCACCCCAAGGATATGGTGCTAATTCATGCCCACCACGTGATGCATATTCCCACTCGTGCTCAGTTGGTAATCTGAAATCCTCCGTATTAACTTCTTCGAAGCCGTCCCAAAGATTTGTTCTCCAGTAGCAGAATGCCATAGCTTGTTTCCAAGCAATACCTACAACAGGATAATCATCGAATGCAGGATGCCAGAAATAATTACGGGTCATTGGCTCATTGTAGGAATATGAGAAGTCACGAATCCAACAAAGTGTATCTGGATAGATGCGAAGCGCATCTTTTTTGATATAGTCGGCACGGTTGTGCGTCTTTTTGCTGTTTCTGTTAAAATCTGTTTTCCAGTCGAAGTCATTGGCAGCCTTTCTCCAATCGTACCACTGATAATCGTACACTAACTGACGAATATCAAGGTTGCGACGGTTTCCGAGCTGTTCATCACCGCTGTAAAACATTCCATCAAGTTCTCCACCGGGACTCCAGTCGAGTTCCTGTTCCCAATCTACACCCTGAACACCATTTGGATAATCCACTGTGTGTCCGAGTTGTGAGTGGGCTATGGAGTCTCTTACCCAATGAACAAACTGACGATATTCGTTGTTTGTTATTTCGGTATCGTCCATAAAAAACCCTTGGATTGAAACCTGTTTTGGGCGAGCTACCAAAGATGAGTTGACATCCTGATCGCTTGGACCAATGTGCAGGGCACCAGAAGGTATGTATTGCATACCATAAGGGTTAATCGGTGACCAAGTTGGGCGATCCAAAACGCCTATCAATTGTCCGCCACCGTCTTTTGGCGCACAAGAAACCACAAGAAGGGTTCCGGCCAGTACGGATAAAATCTGATTTTTTTTCATGTTCGCACCCGTGATTTTAGTCTTTATTTTTTGTTTAAAGAGCACTGTAAATCCCTCAAAGGCAATAAAGAAATACAGTTCAAATATCGAAAAAAAATAAAGCGATTCTGAATAATAAAAGGCAAGTTTATTCAAAATTGCTTAGTCTGTTCTTAAAACAGAGCCGCAAGATACAACTACTAACGGTAAATTTCAAGCAAAATTATGCAGAATTAATTTTAAAAATGATGTTTTTTTTGAAATTCTTAAATTAAAACACACAATATGCTGATAACTATACCATTAAACAATTACAAATCTTAACCCTTACAAATATCTTGGATTGTATATCACCTTTGCTGGTATTTGTTTTCCAAGTGGCTGTCTGAGATTATAATTTAATACAATTTCATGTGACCCTGTATTGAAATTACTCAATTTAGAGATTGAAATATCATAAGAGTAGGCCAACATTATATTTTTGGTTATCTGCATGCCAGCTAAAATGACTACCGCATCCACTGTATTTTTACTATAACCTCTAAACGCTGTTCCTCCAAAAAAATTGTCCTGATACTTGAAAATTAAACCATATTCTGGTTGAAGCTTTATAAAATCTGTCTTCAAAAGTACCGAAGGGTGCAAAGACATATCTTTATTCAGATCGAGGCGATAGGCGGCAGAAAAAATATAATTGCGCAAATACCTGATTTCCTGTATGGTGCCAATGTCTAGTCGGGCTTTGGGTGCGCTTATATTAAGCGTTGTAAAGCCAGCCTCAAATTTTGAATGTTTATAATAAATTCCCGCATCGGCAGAGAAGGTATTGCTACTGACCTTGGTTTGTGGGATCAGGTTATCATTATGTCCAAGTATAGCGCCGCCTTCATAGTCTCCGTCGGGAGCACGAAGCAGTGTTCCGTCCAAAGATTTTTGCATGAAGCGCAGTGAGCCACCGGCAGATAATTGTCCATTATCGCCAAAATCGAAGATATAATTGTAAGAAGCTCTTGCAAAAGTATTGGCATAGGCACCTATTACATCATGTTCCAAAGAAACACCAACAGCACTTCGAAGGTAATCAATCGGAAGATGCACATTAAAGTTAAACCCCAATGGACTACCTGGAAAATTTACCCACTGTTTTCTAAAAACAGCAGTAGCGCTAAGCGAGCCATCCAAACCTGCATATGCTGTATGGTACTGATAGGGATTCAGCATATACATACTATATTGTGCGGGCTGTTGTGCAAAAAGATTTATAGCAATGAATAATAAAGGCGTTATTATCAGATGCTTTAAAATATTCATATTATTGTATTAATTGTAGCTTAAGCTGTTTAATTCATTAATTGTCAAGCAAGATAGTAAATATTAATGGCTTATCATAGAAAAGGTTTATAATTTCGACAGAATATACCCTGCTACAATGGCAAAAAGTATCCAAAGAATTGGCTCCCAAAGGCTAATTGGTTTAGAAGCCTTTCTTTTAATTTTTCTATTTAAAAAAGGCAGAATACCCTTTTCCTCTGTTTCTGGGTTATGGCTTTCGCCCATTTTTTCAAGCGTTTGCAAAATTCCGCTTTCTTTTTGTTTTGCTGTTGGCCTTGATGGTTTTTCTTGCTTTAAGGTTTCTAAAATTTGAACAGCTGTTGGTCTTGCATCGAGATCGGCCACTAAACAACTTTTTATAATCTCCGTATAAGTGCTTGGAATTTTGTCAAAAAGCTGAGAGACCTCGTTCTGTATTATCCGATCCATGATTTTCTTATTTGGATGTTGAACGCTTTTGCGCCCAAATGGCAATACTCCTGTAAACATTTCAAAAGCAAGCACAGCAAAGGCCCAGATGTCAGTAGCTGTACTATTGAAAGTTTCAGTTTGTTCTATCAGTTGTTCGGGGGCCAGGTATTCATAATTTGTAAAAAAGGCTTTATTTAAAAGTTCCTTTGCACCATAGTTTATAAATTTGGGGTCAATCCCATTTTCGGAATTAGCTAACAAAATATGATCGGAACGGAGCAGCTGCCAGCTCGATTTGTTTTCGTGAAGATATGCTAAGCCCTGTAGCACTTTTTCTAAAATTTCACATTTTTCCTCAAATCCCAGCTCTTCCATATTATCTGCCAAAGTTCCCTCTTTGACATATGGCATGATGACAAAATGCTGAACGCTTTCTTCGTTGGGAAAACGTCTGCACTCCTTATATTCCAATAGCGAAGCATGAGACAATGATGCTGCAAAATTATAGCGTTCCAACAATTCACCTTTGTCAAAAAGCGGATGTAATTCTATAACTTTAATAGCATATTGAATGCCGCTTTCTTTTTCAAAAGCAGTATAAACTGTTCCCAAACCTTTCTGATCGAGTGAATGGGCAAAATCTATATCATATCTTGACAAGAAATCTACTGCCGTCATGATTGTTTTCTTTTTTGCCAGGGTCCTGTTATTGCGAGCGTTAAGCCAGCTTCCTGAATATTTACAAAAAGTGTTTTGCCTGATGGAGAAAAGCAAACTCCTGCAAACTCAGAAGCATGACCAATGTTTTCTGCTATGGGATAAAACTGACCGCTGGGCGTTATGCCCATAATTTTAGGTTTTTTATTGTCTTCGCAAAAAACTACATCTCCCCAGGGCCCCACGGTAAGATTATCAGCATATCTAAGCAATTCCGAATTATTGGGCT
>Ga0315905_10008221_pt1 | contig 10542 bp, 14 predicted proteins | sample LakEriMetagenome_5_FD_203522 | JGI IMG/M metagenome (GOLD analysis project Ga0315905, IMG submission 203522) | Freshwater fungal communities from buoy surface, Lake Erie, Ohio, United States - Buoy 4 MA121 | ecosystem: Environmental > Aquatic > Freshwater > Lake | place: USA: Lake Erie, Ohio... | reverse complement strand
CGCCGAAGACCATGACGACCGTGACTGGAGTTTCGCCGACATTGGTTACATGTTAAATTAGATGATACGGGTGTATCTGTCTCCTATCTCTCTCCTCTCTTTCACACACTCTCTGTCCAGTTCCTTATTCCTCTCTCTCTCTCTCTCTGTCTCCTTCCGCCTTCCTCGCTCCTTCAGGCACACTCCCTTCTCTCTTTCTCTCGGTCTCAACCCTGGGAGTGCGCCCGGAATCCGTGAAGACCTAACGTTTCTCCGGGCCAAAGCGCGCCCGGAGCCCGCGAAGTCCTACACTGGCCACTGGGGACCCGTAAAGGGGTGCCCCTTTACGGTCCCCCAAACCCGTGTCTTTAAAATGGAGTCAACAAAAGAGTGAACTGAACTACTGCGAGTGTAATAACTTTTGGCAGTGGTAAACAAGTATTCCCGGGGTTAACTGCCACGGGAATGAATTCAGTGAGGGGAGCACTGCCAGTGGAAATAATTGATAGCTTTCACTTTAAACTTTAGGACTTCGCGGGCTCCGGGCGCGCTTTGGCCCGGAGAAACGTTAGGTCTTCACGGATTCCGGGCGCACTCTCAGGTTGAGACCGAGAGAAAGAGAGGAGGGAGTGTGCCTGAAGGAGCGAGGAAGGCGGAAGGAGACAGAGAGTGAGAGAGAGAGGAATAAGGAACTTGACAGAGAGTGTGTGAAAGAGAGAGTCACGGTCGTCATGGTCTTCGGCGGAGGGGGGGGGGGGCGCCTCTACATATTCATCGTCATTCGCTCCCTCTCCGTCCTCCAACACCTCTCCCTCTTCCCCCTCCACTTCTTCCTCACTCCCCTCGCCCTCACATATACAGTGAGCAATGTGTGGTGCGGGACGTCCAACTTCCAACGACTTTGTCCCTGGCCCTGCGCGCCAGCCGGGCTGCCACATCGCGCCCGCCGCAGCCTTTGCCGCAGCTGCAGCTGCAGTTCCCAGCGCGATCCCTCCGCTGCTTCCTCGGGAAGTCTAAAAAAGTACTTTGTTACCACAAAGTGACACTTGCGTGACTGTCGTGTAGACAGGCTACCCTGAGGTCCCAGCTGGAGAGCTGGAGAGCGGGAAGGTGAGAGACCCCTGGAACCCAAAACAGGGACGCGCAACGTGAGATGGGTCAGCCCCCGGCACACGGTGTGCCACTGAGCTGTCCGGGAACGGGACCCCCCCCTGGCACGCCACCAAGCTCGAGGTTAAAAACCACCACGGTGGATTGCCGGGGGATGGTCCTATAGAGGTCAACGCAAGGAGTGACTTTGTGACTTTGTGAGTGTTTAGTTCGTGGTAACGTAATCATTCACAGGGACCAGAAAGCGATTGAGGGAGATGTGGCCAAAAAGCGCACCTTTTTTTTTTCGCACCCACTAAACCCCATCCTAATCCAATTTCTCCAACAAAAAAAATTTTACTACCAGGCGTGAATCATCTAAGTAGTAAAATCATCAACGAAATTTTTTTGGGGTTCAGCCTTTTTTTAAGCATCCCGCAAGTTTTGCTGTCGTCTTGCTGGACCTTCCTGCACTCCAGGCATGCCGTGAGCTCTCAGGTGTCCATGCCATGCCGCATGCCTTTACCGAATCCAACGTTTTATGGCGGCAAATGCTTCGCCGCCAGCCAGCTGTCGCACGGCGGTGCTCAAGCAGCGGGCAGAGCCGCAACAGCGGCGCGTGCTGCGTCTGTGAATCTGCACCAGCGCGCGGCACTCGCTCGGCCCTCCCTGCCCTGCGTGTGAATCGCGCGCCCTGCGTTCGCCACTCTACTTTCTCTCTCTCTCTCGTTCTCTCTCCTTTCTCTCTCTCTCTCTCGTTCACACTTGTATGTGTGTAACGGAGTATCTTTTTAATCTCTCTCTCTCTAATCCCCCCCCCCTGACTAGCCATCATGTGTGTGTGTGTGTGTCGGACACACACGTGTGCACACATACACACATCGATCTCATAAGCTTGTTTGTGATAAGCATAAGTAATAATTTGTGAAAAGCTACCTTATCACAAATCGCTATCAGCAATGCCTTTCTAGGGCACAAGAGTTTGTACGTGTGTGTGTCGTGCGTGTAGATATACATGTATACTATGTGTGTGTGTGCGCGCGCGCGCGCCACACACAGACGCACACACACACACACAAATATACATATAACACGTAGGAAGAAAGATGTATGTGTATCATACATAGATATATAGACAGACAGATAGATAGATAGATAGGTGCTCACTTTTGACCGCCGTGTCGGGCATGACAAGGTAGAGTTCCTTGTCCTCGTTGAACTTCTTGGGATGCGGGGTGGCGTCGACGGCGCGCAGCTTCTTCAGGGCGTCTGCCAGCACGTAGGCGATTGAGCAACCTCTTCCCATATTTTTTGGTGTAATTAGTCGCGTCCGGCCGGGCCATGGCGGCGCGCACGGGTGCCTCAACGCCCAGCGCCACTCGCCTGGTCGGCATCCTCGCCATGCTCCTCCTCGCAAACGGGCGTACCGTGTCTACCACGTCTTTGTTGCCGAGTGGTCCTCGTTGCCAGAAGTCCAAGCAGGACTGAATGGTTTTGCGCACGCCCTTGGGGGATTCCCCCAACACCTCGAGCATGCCCCGCTGGGTGAGCGGTCGTGGCCCCAATTCTCTCCTCCTCCATATACTTCGAAGGACCCTCCACGCTAATACCATCTTGGTCCTCAATCTCCCTATCCTCAACCCCCCCACCACTGTGCCAAAACCCCTTCTTCTCGCCGGCATTCTCAATCGAGACATCTCCCCTGAGGCGGGCCTTTGCGGCGGGCCCGGCGTTTGCCAGTTTGCACAGCACGTTGACCGCGCTCTCCGCGAGGCCAGCGTGTTTCCAGTGGCGCTCGAGCATCTCAATGACACGCTCGATCCCTCTCGCAGCAATGATGGTGTCCTTATTTTTGTCGTTGTGATGCATGAGGTTGCCAAACGTGCTGAGCACGGCCTCGGCGACAGCGGGGTCAGTGCTGAAGCTGTCGAGGGCCGCAAAGAGCCGCGGGATTCCACGAGCGCGGTGTTGACACGGATGTCCGCCGCCTCCGGCGAGGCGTTGATCGCCCACAGCACCCCGCACGCCGGTGCCAGCACTGCGTGCTCGCTGGCGTGCTTCTCCATCGATGCCAGAGTGGCCTCCAGGACGCCGGCGTCGAAGGCCTTGCGCGCGTTCTCGTCGGCCTGTTTGTCTGGCACCTGTGGCACCTGGAAAACTTTTGCCGCACTTGGACCAGCCATCTTGGCGAGCACAGCTGTCAACGCCGCGGCCACGACCGCCGGCTGCTCTTCCGGAAGGTCCTTCCACTTCAATTTCCGGCGATTTTGAAGCCCGATCGCATCCCCCTTCTTCGACATCGCTGATGATCTCCCTTCTTCGATGCACACGCCGAGGACCAAGACCAGCGCCGCAAGTAGGCTCGTGAGCACTCCCCAAAACCCTTGATGCACTGCAACATCGAACTCCATATTCTGATCCATTCGTTGCACGGGTTGATCCTTGGGATGCCCCTCGTGCATGTAGCCAAGCATGACGACCGTGGTACAGGTTGTGGTGAGAGCAGCAGCGTAGATGGGCGCGCCCGCGCCGATGCGCGACTGTAGGAAGTGTATCATTCGAATCATACGTTGATTGCGAAGGGTTTCACGGTTCACCTGTATCCCTTGCTGGTCCGCCTCCCAAACCTCACGATCCACATTTGTATCGACGTTGACGAGGAGTGGAGCAAACTCGTCATCATCCATGATACATTGTAGCTGGTCAGCATTGAGCACCGCCTCCAGTGGCGCCGGATGCACCGGTGGCTGCTGTTGGACCTCAGCGGGCTCGTCGGCGCCCCCGCCGCCGTCGGCCACCGCCACATTGATGGCTTGCACATGTCTCTCAGCCACCTTCCTTCGTGTAAGCATCATCGTATGGCGCACTGCAGACGCCGTCCAAGGGGCTCGGCGTCTGCGGTGCGCGCGCACCGCAGACGCCGTCCAAGGATTCCACCAACTCTAAAAACCCGCTCTTGCACCTCAATAAGCCCGTGGACACTATCACCCTGCGAACGCAAGGAGGCCAGGTCTAAGATGTGATTCTGCTCAGCCCAGTTCAACGTAAACGGGAAAACGGGCGGGCGATCTTCATGCAACACAAAGCGATTGATAAGCTTTAGCATTCCGTCGACTTGAATCTTGTTGTGTGAAACGTCGAGCTCACGCAAGCTTGTCAATAATGTTTTTCGCCTAAAAAGAAGCTCCGCCAGGAGCTTTGCGGCCGCAAAGCTTCTTTGCGGCATTGTTCAAGTTTGCGCCTGAGAGGACTAAGGAATCAAGGTTTGGAAAGTATTGTTCCAAGTAACGCGGATTTTCAAAGCTACCAGCGTTCGGCGCAATTTTAAAGAGGTAGTAGCATACTTCCCATGCACGATTAAAGTCCTGGACGACCTCTGTGATGTTGCAGTGCTCCTCGGCCGCCTTGGCCTTCATGCGCTTGACTTTGTTTGTTAGAGACAAATTCACGTCGGCTCGGTTTTCATCTGATGATGGACGGCCATCAGCACCCCAAATACTTCTTCTTGAGTCAACCACAATTTGCCGCTGCCATCTCTGAACCTCTCCGCGGCCTGCTCCGAGGGCTCTGCCTGTAGCTTCCTTTTCCGTCTCACGCGCACAGATGGGTCGTTTCCTTTGCCGCCAATGGTGAAATTTGTGAACTTGGCCCTGTGCTGCAGTAGCATCGATGCAAAGAATAGTTTTAGGGCAGCAATGAACGGCACCGGGAGGTCGACCACTTGCTTTACAGTTGCTTTACAGTTGCTCTGCACAGGGGACACCTCCGATCATCGAGACGATCCGTGCACGCGCTGCAGAGGGCGCAGTGGTTGCAGGGATCAAAGCGGACTTGGACGGGCTTATCCATGCACACGCAGCACTCCTTCTCCTCCTCCTCTCTCTCTCTCTTTCTCTTGGAAGCTGCTCCTGAGGAGCCGCCCGCTGTGGCAGGCGAGTTGACGTCATGAAGCGAGGACGTGACGACGGCATCGCTCGCCGGCGCGCCCCCCCTCTCTCCCCCCTCTTCCTCCAAAGCGCTAGATGCTGTGTCCGAGCGGGCGTGCTCCTCTTCCGCCACTGTGCATCGCGCCGTTTTAGGATTTAGGGTGTAGTGTGTAGGCGTCAGTTAAGGCACGAGGACAGCAGGCCGGGCATCGCCGAGCAGCATCGCAGGGCACGGCATCGCGAGCGCACACGCGCGATGGCGGACCTGTGGCCATTCCGGCGCTTTCCTCGTCGCCATCGCGGAAGTCGGAGCCCTCCAACCCCAATACCCAGCCACTCACTCAGTCGTCGCCGCCGGCATCGCAGCGGCGACCGCCCCCCCCTCTTCCCCCTGGGAGTCCAACGGGTTGTCTACATCATCGCGCAGCTCCAGCGCGTGGTTGTCGAGCAGGTTATCGCCCATGTCGAACCTGCCAGGGGTGCGCAAGCGCGCTCACCGGGTCCGCAGGCCGGGTCCGCAGGGCGCAGGTGGGCAAAGAGCATGGGAGACGAATGACGCACGGCGGCGTGGGCAGCAGAAGAGCGCAGCTGGGCGCGGCCTGTGCGCTGGCATGGATGCCGGGGCCTTCACCCACATGCCGTTGGTGTCGAAGAATTCGCCGCCGGGCAAGCCGCCGTCCATTGTGCACAACGCTGTACTCTGTCAGCGCCTGCCTTGGAGGGGGCACGTGTGATCAGCGCAGAGCTTGCAGCGCGGAACTAGCCGCGCGTGGCTCAGCACAAGAGGGGGCGATGCCACCGCCTGAGCACAAACCAGGCTCCAAAACCCCCGTCGGCAAGCCACGGCCAACCGCAAAAGAAACAGGCGTGGCGAACTGCCGCGTGGTCCAGAGAGAGCTCCACGCCCCCAGGAGCAGCGAACAAATCAAGCACGCTCTGGGTGGCTGCAGTCGCACGCGGGATACACGCTCATCTCGATCCGCAAGCTCTCCAGCTAAGAGCCTGGCTCCCGGCACAGCCGACCGCGCTCTGTGCGACCAGTTCATGCCAGCCTAGTTCATGCCATCCCACGACCACACAGCCCGTCCCACAAACCCTGGGCCTGGACGAACGTGCATAGAGGAGGCGAGCAAGGGGCGCCCGGATTTCTCACCGTGTGCGTGGGTGCCGCGCGCAGGATGCGCCCTGGGCCTTGAGCCCTGCTCGGGAGATGTTGTCAACATCTCCGGATAAATATTTAGAGATTTTTGATCAATCGGTATTGAGTACTAATTTTTCTGTATTAGTACTAAATTTTCGGTATCAACTTACGGTAAAGAAACATGACAAAAGTCACCTTAGTTTGTGCCTTCCTCGCCTTCCGGTCACACGAACTGCCGGGTTCGTGCGCTGAACGGTTCCTGGCACATGCTGTTGCTCCAAACTGAGGGGCTTGAGGCTGTGCCGGCCCCCAGCACGGCGACGATGAAGACGCTGTTTGCGCCCCCTCCTGGCTCGTTTCTCGAGGACGAGCCGGAAGGCACTGAGCGGCGCGCGTCGCGCAGCGTGAAGGAGCTCAGCCGTCAAGAGCAGCTGCTCAACGACCGGCGGCTCTCCTTGAAGGCAAAGCTCGACCTGAAGGCACGGCTGGAGGCGGCAAACCTGGGTTCACTGCTCTTTGTGCACGGCCCGCAGGTGGCGGCCAGCCAGGAGGGCACCCCCGGTGCGCGTCTAGCAACGGCGCGATCTGGTGCCGCCACCGCGAGGACCTCCTCCCCTCCTCGTCCACGACCAGCGGCTACCCGCCCGCTCACTGCGCGCCTGGCGACGCCGCGAGCGGCCCTCGACATCGCAACACGTCGTCCTGCCACCGCGCAGCCAGCCGCTCCCAGGTCGATGGACGAAGCTTCGGCGCACAGACAAGCGCCCACGCCCAGGCTCCGCATTTGGGCGGTGCAGAGTGCGCCCGCAGAGCACGCGGAGCGCGAAGAGGGACCGGAACAGGATATCCCTGCGAGCAGAAGAGGCCCGGCGCGGACGATACGTGAGGGGCAGGCGCCAGGGGACTGGGTCGAGGAGGCACCCGAGCAGATACTGCTGAAGTGCCACCAGAGCTTCCAGTGCCAACCAGATCCCCGATGGAAAGATCGGTTTCGGGAGACAGCTCTGGAGCTGCAGAAGGCGATGGATCTCGAGCGCGCCTATGCGGATCGCATGGGCAGCTATGGCGGCAAGCAAATCTCTCGGGCACGGGTCCAACTGAACACCCCAAGGGACGAGCCTGACCGCGCGAGGGTGTTGGGGAAAAAACAGGCTAGTCAGTAAAGACTTACATCCTGCAGATGTGACCTTTACCTGTGCGTGCAAGCCCCCCGATCCATTGCCAGTCCCTCCCTGGGAGTGAGTTGCCGGCACGGCGGTACGTGCGTTACCGCGCTGTGCGAATCATGAGAAAGCAGCAGCAACTCTGAATAAACACAAGGATCCTCTCTGCCGCAGGCCGGCACAGCGCTACGTGCGTTCCCGTCTCTTCGTTACGTGCGTTGCCGGCGTGCACAGCGTTAGACCCTGAACCCTGAACCCTAAACCCTACCATTGGAGGCAGGGAATCAGCCCTCGCCCTGGCTTGACCGCAGGCGCCCTGGGTCCCTCTAGTATCATTGAATACGAATATGATATATATCTCTATATATATAGAGAGAGATATATCTCCTCTTCCTCCTCCTCCTCCTCCTACTCCTCGTCTGGTCTGGGTGTTTGGCAGATGAGGGTTCCTCATAAAGCAGGAGCTCTCGCTCTGGGATGCGCTCGCCGCGCAATAAGAGGAAGATCTCTTGAGTGTATAAAGTTACCGCGCCGAATTGCCACTTGTTGGTGTTGTTTTCAGAATGACCACAACAAATATAAAATCAAGCTCAGGTTGTAGGTCCCCGAGGCCCGAATCGGCAGGAAGTAAACTTGAACTGTATATTCTTCTTACTCTTTTTTAGTTTTACTATCATTACTTTCCCATGATGGAGTGGATTCCTGCGTTTTTTAATCTTTACGACAAGAGTTGGCCTCAACAAAACACACCACAGCAGATGTAAAAACAAAACGACTCGGCCTTTCGGGCAAAATTCCACACGAGATTGCGCGCAAGATCTCTGTCGAAATGTCACACGTGATGCAGGCCTCAGAAACACATTGGAAACTCCAGTCGATTGGGGCCTCTCGGTCCCTTTACCATACAAATCAAACCTGACGAAACCCCCCGGGTGCCGAGCGGACTGTCGACTATACGCCAATCCAAGGTCAAGGTGTGCTTTGTGTAAGGCTGGCCTCAGACTCTTGCTTCTACTGACTTGCACTTGCACGGCGTGCTTCTTGCGCCTCTTCGATCTCCTTAGCCCTCTCCTGGAGCACTTTGAGCCATATTCTGCAATAATTCTGCACTATTGACCTGTCCTGCACCTGTAAATGTGGGATGGATTGTGGGAGATCAGAGGAAAGCGACTTGCGCAAGTCACGGAATCGCGAGAGCAATACGTAGCAGAGGGGAGAAGGGAAAATTGATGTGGTTCACAAAGAGAGCATACAGAACCTCTTTCCTGAGGTCCTCATCGGCATCAAATTGCATATTCAGCCATTCATCCTTACCCTGCCATAGCGCGCGTGGATTCAGCTGCGCAACCAATATGTTTGTCATTTGTGTACAACCACTGTGCTTTGGTCGCGAATTTCTCCGCCGGAGCAGATTCCTGGAAAGAATGGTGTCACAGAGATCCAGCTCCTACTGCGCTTTACAGCTGTTTCACACACCTCCACCGCCTTGCCAAGTCGTTCTTGCAGATGGGCAAACCTCTTTGCCACATCAACTGTTTGGCCCGTTTCTGGGTCCTTGGGATGTGTGTAAAAGCCGTCAAAAATCTTGAAACGCCACTTGGAGCCCCAGTATGTCTGCAGACGTGGTGGGATATTGTCCAGGAGTGAGAACATGAATCGGCAAGGTCCCAGCAACCGTGCATATCTGTGGGGGGTTGGACAGTGTTCACTGACCTTTCCAAAACCTTTGCCGGATTTCTCGATTTCATGATGTGCGCGCATGAATCCCTGAAGTGAGTACAAGTAGCCTTAAAATCTGCGTGAAGGCTCACGCTTACACTGATACGCGTGGTATATCGGCGGTGCGGCGGCGCCCAACCTATTACAGCATCTCTACGATTGCGCATTCTGAGCATTCTGTATCCCCGCACTTGAGGTTGTGTGCAGCTTCAAGCACAGCGCACGCAGCTGTGCTGACAGTGGCAACAGGTTCTTTTTTTTGGTTTTCCCCGCGGCGGCGTTGGGGCTTGCAAACCACTCCGGTTCTGCACGATGCCGCAGGTATGCAATCCGCACCACGCACAAACGGGCCAAATTCCAGGCAGAGAGGGGTGCTGTCGACGAGAACCTGAATAACGACACTTCGCTCCAATTTTGCTTCCAGCAAAATGCCACTGAAGGTCTCCTTCATCAAGTCTTCAACGTCCATTGTTGCGCTGGCCGACGAAGACGCGCGGCGGACGATTGTCGGCTCAAAGAGCTTGCAGAACTCCTCCATGCTCACCAGACCAGACTTGTCCTCATCTAATGAGTCTGCAGGTGCAGAGTTTGAAAATGCGCGCGCACACACACACACAGATTGTGTTTGTTAATGTAAGCTACAGCAGAGAACCCATGGCATGATCATGCCATGCAATGTTCTGCACGTGTCTGCCTGTCTGCCTACAAACAAGATCGCGTGCACATTCTTGCCCTGTGCATCTGTGTTTGCACTGAGTCCGCAGCAGGCTCCGTGTGCGTGTGCGTTTGTTTGAAGAACCAAAAATGATGTCGAGATCGTTGACGGGGTCTTGCAGTTGAATATGCAGCTGGTCCCGTATGACAAGAGCCAGCTCCTCTTTGTTCACCATGCCCGAGTGGTCCAAGTCCGCTTCTGCGAACGCCCTGACCAGCGCTGCACGTGCCTGATCAGCACCGCAATTGCTGGTTGCTGACGATCGGCGCCGGAAGGCCATGTTTGCTGCGCCCTCCCCAGCGCCTACGGTACCAGTTGGAGGCGGCATTGTGCGGCTGGTGCACGTCAGAGCAGAATTAGTTATTTTCTCCCCCCTCTTCCTCCCCTTGCTGTCGTCTTGCCCTTTCACCGACAGGTTTTCCGAAATGAAAACTGATGATTTGAACTTTGAAAACCTGCGAAAAACAGTCTTTCAAAATGCGAACCAAAAAGCTAGTATTACACTTTGTACCTGCCCACACAACTTTCGCTGTACCTGTAAAAAACGCCCCCGTTTTGTTGCTTCCTGTTGCGACGGGCAGGGAGCGCCAACAAAGAGACATGCTGCGTGACGAAGCGAGCATATATGATGGAGAGTGTCACGCCGCGGAAGAGCACCAGGCTGCAATAGGCGCCGCCGAGGAGCCTGCGGGATGTGCGGCTCCTCCCTTGGCGCACGGGGGCGGTGATCTGTGGGCATCGACCGGTTGTAACGACGAAAGGGGGTCTCACGAGAGATGGGACGTCGAGGACGCAATCGCGCGGGAAAAC
>Ga0315905_10008219_pt1 | contig 10543 bp, 9 predicted proteins | sample LakEriMetagenome_5_FD_203522 | JGI IMG/M metagenome (GOLD analysis project Ga0315905, IMG submission 203522) | Freshwater fungal communities from buoy surface, Lake Erie, Ohio, United States - Buoy 4 MA121 | ecosystem: Environmental > Aquatic > Freshwater > Lake | place: USA: Lake Erie, Ohio... | reverse complement strand
CCTCCCGGTCGTAGGCACGGAAGCTGTGCTGGAAGTAGCCAAGGGCACCATCGGCCGCGGCAAAGTCCCGCAGGGTCGAGCCCCCCGCCTCGATAGCCCGACCCAGTACCGCCTTGACCGTGCCCGCCAGCAGGTCCAGCCGCGGCCGGGACACGCGACCGGCCGGGCGGAAGGGCGAGATGCGCGCCGCATGCAGGGCTTCGCAGACATAGATGTTCCCCAGGCCCGCCACTGTGCGCTGGTCGAGCAGGAGCGTCTTGGGGCCCTGCCGGCGACCCTGGAAGACTGAGGCAAGCCGGGCGCCGTCAAAGTCACCGGACAGGGGTTCGGGGCCCATGGCGGCGAACCAGGGATGGGTTCCGAGCTGGTCTGTCGGGCTTAGCCCCATGAAGCCGAACCGACGGGGATCATGATAGACGATCCGCCCACCGGACCCCGTCTCGAACACCACATGGTCGTGCCGGGGATCGTCGCTGGAGGCCCGGTGGAAGCGGCCAGGCTCGGCAGCGGCGGGACCCTCAATCCGGAATCGTCCGCTCATCCCCAGGTGGGAGACCAGGGTCTCGCCCCGGTCCAGGTCCACGAGCAGGTACTTGGCCCGGCGCCTCAGCCGCGTGACCCTCGCCCCCACGAGACGCTGGACGAAGCCTTCGGGGAAGGGAAACCGCAGATCGGGCCGGCGGGCTTCCACATGGACCAGCCTCTCGCCCTCGAGGACCGGCGCAAGGCCCCGGCGGACGGTTTCGACTTCCGGTAGTTCAGGCATGGAGTCTGCGTCGCATGGAGTGACCTGCGGGGCAACCGGGCGGCGGGGCCCGCTTCCGGAATCGCGCGAAGCCGCTTTCCCGGCGGCTCCTGGCGTTCTAAGAGCCCGACATGAGCGCGACCTTCGGATTCCAGGACGTCGATCCCCGCGAGAAGCCCGGCCTTGTCCGGGGCGTGTTCGACCGCGTCGCAAGCCGCTACGACCTCATGAATGATGTGATGAGCGCGGGCGTGCACAGGCTCTGGAAGGACGCGACAGCGGCCCGGCTCAATCCACAGCCTGGCGAGACCATCATCGACTGCGCCGGCGGCACGGGCGACATGGCCCGCCGCTTTGCCGATCTCGCCCGGCGCGCCCGCCAGCGCCGGGGTGGCGAGGAGGCCCGGATCCTGGTGGTGGACTACAATGCTGAGATGATTTCGGCGGGCCGAAGCCGCGGCCTATCGCCCGAGATCGCCTGGTCGGTCGGCGACGCCCAGGGCCTGCCCCTGCCCGACGCCTATGCCGACGCCTATGTGATCAGCTTCGGCATCCGCAACGTCACCGATATCCCGGCGGCCCTGCGTGAGGCCCGGCGGGTGCTGAAGCCCGGCGGCCGGTTCCTGTGCCTGGAATTCTCCCGCCCCCCTGCACCGGCCCTGGCGCGCCTTTACGACGCCTATTCCTTCCGGGTCATTCCCTTCATGGGTGAGCAGATCGCCGGGGACCGGGAGTCCTATCAGTACCTGGTCGAGAGCATCCGCCGCTTTCCCGACCAGAAGACCTTCCAGGCCCTGATCGAGGCCGCAGGATTCCGGCGGGCGGGCTACACCAACTTCACCGGCGGAGTGGCGGCCCTGCACCACGGCTGGGCGGTCTGACCATGCTGGCGGGCCTTGCGGCGGCGGCGAGGCTCACGGGAGCAGGCTGGCGCCTGGTCCGGGCTGACGCCCTTCTGCCCCGGGAACTTCGGCATCTCTATCCGCCGGGCCTGGTTCGCCTGTCGAGGCTCACGGGCCTCCTGTCGGGTCCGTCAGCGCGACGCGGCCGGCCGGGGGAACGCCTGGCGCGCTGCCTGGAGGGCCTGGGGCCCGTGGCGATCAAGACCGGTCAGCTGCTCTCGACCCGGGCCGATATCTTCGGCGTGGAGTTCGCCGGCGACCTGGCGCGGCTGAAGGACCGGCTGGAACCCTTCCCCATGGAGGTCGCCCTCAGGGAGATTTCCGAGACCCTGGGTCGCCCCGCAGACCAGCTGTTCTCTAGGATCGGTCCGCCCGTGGCGGCGGCGTCCCTGGCCCAGGCCCACGAGGCCTGGTTGAGGGACGGACAGCGGGTGGCGGTCAAGGTGCTGAGACCGGGGATCGAAAGACGGGTGGAGGCGGACGCCCGGGTCATGACCATCGCCGCCGCCCTTGCCGAGACCCTGGCGCCGAGCGCCCGGCGGCTTGAGCCCCGCACCCTGGCCGCGACGGTTATCGAGTCCGTGCGCCGCGAGCTGGACCTGCGCCTCGAGGCGGCCGGCTGCGACGAGCTGCGCGAGGTCATGGCCCGGGACGGCTACATGTCGGCGCCCGCTGTGGTCTGGGACGGCGTCGGCCGGCGGATCCTGACCCTGGAGTGGGCCCGGGGGGCACCCCTGTCCGACCCCGCCAGCCTGGAGATACCGGGCCTTGACCGTCCGGCCCTCGCGACAGGCCTGATCCGCGCCTTCCTGGCCCAGGCCCTGGACCACGGCGTCTTCCACGCCGACCTGCACGAGGGCAACCTCTTCATCGCCGCGCCCGACCGGATCGAGGCGGTGGACTTCGGCATCGTCGGGCGGCTGAGTCCCGGGGAAAGACGCTACCTCGCCGAGATCCTGTGGGGCTTCCTGCAGCGCGACTATGACCGGGTGGCCCGGGTGCACCTGGAAGCGGGCTATGTGCCCGCCCGTCACGCCGTCGGCGACTTCGCCCAGGCCCTGCGTTCCGTGGGTGAGCCGATCTTCGGCCGGTCAGCGAGGGACGTTTCCATGAGCCGGGTGCTGATCCAGCTCTTCGAGATCACCGGCCAGTTCGACATGCACCTGCGGCCCGAGCTGGTGCTTCTTCAGAAGACCATGATGACCGTGGAGGGCGTGGCCCGCTCGATCTGGGCCGACCTCGACATCTGGGCGGCAGCCGACCCGGTGGTGCGGCGCTGGATGACCCGCGAGCTCTCCCCGGCCGCCCGGATCACCCGGCTGGGCGAACAGGCCGGCCGGGTGCTGTCGCGGCTGTCGGCCCTGGCCGAGGCACCGCCGCCGCCAGCCCCGCCAGAGCGGCGGGGCGGACAGGTCCTGCCCCTCCTGCTGGCGGCAGCCGCCCTGGCGACAGCGCTGGCGGCCTTCTGGAAATCAGCCGTCTGAGGACCGGGCGGTGCCCGTGCTGGCGGTTCGCCTCTGGGACTCCCGCGCCTTCTGGACCTCCCAGTAGGCGGGGCCGTCGTCCGGCTGGAAGAAGGCCCGGGGCGTGCCATCCCGGCTGGCGACCGCAAAGGTGTTCGAGCCAGGGTGGTACATGAGGACGTCACCATTGCGGCGGGTCAGGCGCTGGGCGCCTGAAGGCGGGGCCTCGATAAAGGCCCGGGCCTTGCGGACATAGGCATCAAGGTTCGGTGCCCCGAAGCTCTCGCCGTTCCGGGCGAAGGCCTTGCGGGCGTTCTCCTCTGCGCCGCCGCGGCGGCTAGCGGTCCAGATCGGACGACCATCCAGCAGGGGCGCAGGGGCCTCGGCCCGGTCCTGGGACCGGGGCACTGGTCCGGCCTCATAGGGACGCCCCTCGCGCCCGCCCGGATCCGGGGACCCGGCGGCGGTATAGGCCTCCTCGGACCCGGAAGCCGGTGCGGCGCGGCTCGCGACCGCGGACGGGCGCTCACAGGCGGCGAGGCTGAGGGCCAGGACAAGGCCTCCGGACAGCAGGGCGGAGGATGTACGGAAGGCCGGAATTCTGAAGGCCAAGTTACGGAAAGCTGGGGTGCGAACGGACCCATCGGTCATAGGGAACTCCCTTGTTTCGCCCGCCCAGGCCGGAACAAATTAGGAACATTCTGTCCGGTTTGTCGAGTCCCGATGTTTTGGCGTATGAGGCGGGGCTTTTGTGGAGGCTGATGGGACCGTGTCGGACAGACGGGTGCTACTGATCGTGGGCGGCGGAATTGCGGCCTACAAATGTCTGGAGCTTGTCCGCCTGCTGCGCGGACGGGGCATAGCCGTCCGCCCGGTCCTCACCGAGGCCGGTTCGAAATTTGTCACCCCCCTCTCCCTCGCCGCCCTGTGCGAGGACAGGGTCCACACCGACCTCTTCTCCCTCACCGACGAGGCGGAGATGGGGCACATCCGGCTGTCCCGCTCTGCGGACCTCATCGTGGTGGCCCCGGCGACGGCGGACCTGATGGCCCGGGCGGCGGCAGGCCTGGCGAACGACCTCGCCACCACCCTCCTCCTGGCCACGGACACGCCCGTGCTCATGGTGCCCTCCATGAATGTGCGGATGTGGAACCATCCGGCGACCCAGAGGAACCTCGCGACCTTGAGGGCAGACGGCGTCCGGTTCGTCGGCCCCGAGGTCGGCGACATGGCCTGTGGCGAGACCGGGCCCGGACGGATGGCCGAGCCCGCCGCCATCTGCGAGGCCATACTCGAGACCCTGTCCCCCGCCCGTGGCCCGCTGGCCGGCCGGCGGGCCATTGTCACCGCCGGGCCGACGGCGGAGCCGATAGACCCCGTCCGGGTCCTGACCAACCGCTCGAGCGGAAAGCAGGGCTTCGCCATCGCCGGGGCCCTGGCCGCCCTGGGCGCCGAGGTCGTCCTCGTGGCAGGCCCGGTGTCCGAGCCCACGCCGGCAGGCGTCCGGCGGGTCGACGTGGAGACCGCCCGCGAGATGCTGGCAGCCTGCGAAGCGGCCCTGCCGGCGGACATCGCCGTCTGCGTCGCCGCCGTGGCGGACTGGCGTCCCGCGGAGGTTTCGATGGGCAAGACCAAGAAGGTCGCCGGTGCCGCACCCCCCGAGATTCTGCTGGTGGAGAATCCAGACATCCTGGCGACCCTGTCGCGACGGGCGGACCGCCCCGCCCTGGTGGTCGGCTTTGCCGCCGAGACCGAGACCGTAGAAGCTCACGCCCAGGCCAAGCTCGAGCGCAAGGGCTGCGACTGGATCGTCGCCAATGATGTCTCCCGCCCCGGGGTGATGGGAGGCACGGCCAATACGGTGTCGATCGTCTCGGCAACCGGGATCGAGCGCTGGGAAGAAGCCCCCAAGACCGAGGTTGCCGCCCGCCTCGCCGCCCGGATGGCCGCGGCCCTGGACGGAGGCCCTGCATGAGGCCTGTCGTGGACATCGTCCGCCTGCCCCACAATGCCGACCTGCCCCTGCCGGCCTACGAGACCGCAGGCGCGGCGGGCATGGATCTCCGGGCCGCAGTTTCCGGAGACGAGGCCCTGGTGCTGAGCCCCGGGACCCGGGCTGCAGTTCCCACCGGGCTGGCCTTTGCCCTGCCGGAGGGCTTTGAGGCCCAGGTGCGGCCGCGGTCCGGCCTGGCGCTCAAGGCTGGCGTCACTGTGGCCAACGCCCCGGGCACCATCGATGCCGACTATCGCGGTGAGCTGAAGGTCCTGCTGATCAATCTCGGGGCAGAAGACTTCGTCATCCGTCGGGGCGACCGGATCGCCCAACTGGTGATCGCCCCCGTCGTCCAGGCCGCATGGTGCGAGGTCGAGAACCTTGACGCCACGGACCGGGGCACCGGAGGCTTCGGGTCCACGGGCGGCCGCTGAGCCGCAGACAGGGAGAACAGGCATGGAATTGATCCTGGTCCGGCACGGGCGCCCCGCCCGCATGGAGACCACCTCTGATCCGCACCTGAACGAGATCGGCCTGGAACAGGCGCGCCGGGCCGCGGCCTGGCTGGCCCTGGAGCCCATCGAGGCAACCTGGTCGTCGACCATGCTCCGGGCCGTCCAGACCGCAGAAGCCTTCGCCGGCCTTGTGGGACACGAGGTCCAGCAGCACCCGGGCATTGTGGAATTCGACCGCAATTCCGGCGTCTACATCCCCACAGAGGAGCTCAAGAGAGAGAACTTCGCGGCCTGGCAGGCCATGGCCACCGGCGGCCACGGGGTCGACATGGCCGAGTTCCAGAAGATGGTGGTCGACGGCATGGAAGAGATCATCGCCGCCCATCCCGGGGGCAAGGTGGCGGTCTTCTGCCACGGCGGGGTCATCAATGTCTGGGCGGCGCATGTGCTGGGCATTGAGCCCCGGGTGTTCTTCGAGGCCGACTACACCAGCCTCAACCGCTTCCTGGCCGCCCGCAGTGGCCAGCGGGCCGTGGTCAGCCTGAACGAGCGGGCCCACCTGCTGGACGACGTCCGCCGTCCGGCTTGACAGGCGCCGGCGTCGGGCGGAGCCTTACCTCAACGGAGGACGCCCATGCCGGACCTGGATTTTCCACGCGCCATCGACGCCATCTCGCCGGAATGGCTGACCCGCAGGCTGCAGGCCTCCGGGGCCCTTCCAGCCGGTGCCCGGGTGAACCGAATCGTCACCGAGCCCCTGGGGCAGGGCGTGGGCTTTGTCAGTGCCATGCTGCGCCTGCGGCCGGTCTACGAGGGCGGGGCCGGGGACGCGCCGGCCTCCCTGATCGCCAAGGTTTCACCGGTCGACCCGAGTTCGCGTCAGGTGGGCGAGATCTTCCGCTTCTATCAGAAGGAAACCGGGTTCTACGCCCAGTTGGCCCACCGCACGCCGGTGCGGACCCCACGCGCCTACGGTGTGGACTATGACCCGGCGACCATGGACTTCGTACTCCTGCTTGAGGACCTAAGCCCCGCCCGGCTGGGCGACCAGGTCGAAGGCCTGACCCCTGAAGACGCCGGCAAGGCGATCGATGCCGCTGCAGAGCTTCATGGCGCCTGGTGGGGATCCCCCGAGCTGCCGGGCATGGACTGGCTCCTGAGGCTCAACTCCCCTGAGACGAAGGCCCTGGAGCCTGTCTACCAGCAGTGCTGGCCGGCTGTGGTCAACTTCATCGGCGACCGGATGAGCCCCTATGTCCGGCAGGCGGGCGAGGCTCTGGCCCCGCGCATTGGCGCCCTGTTGGACCTGGCCTTCGAGCAGCCGCGCACCCTGATGCACGGCGACTTCCGGGCCGACAACATGATGTTTGAGGCGGGTGCGTCGTCGGCACCTTTCGCCCTGGTCGACTGGCAGATCGTCATGCAGGGACCCGCCGCCTTCGACCTCGCCTATATGCTGTCGGGGAGCCTGGACGTGGAGACGCGACGGGCCGGGCAGGAGGCCCTGATCGCGCGCCACCACGACGGCCTAGTCCGTGCGGGCGTGGCTGACTACAGCCTGGCGCAGGCGCGGGAGGCCTTCAGGATCTGTGCCATGCTCGCCTGGTGCTGGCCTGTGGTGGCCATCGGCTCCCTCGACTTCGACAATCCCCGGGGCCTCGCCCTGTTCCACGCCTGGGCCGAACGGGCCATGACCCTCTTCGAGGACGTGGACGGGGCCGCCATCATCCCCTGAAGCCGAGGACGTCCTGCATGTCGTAGGCGCCGGCTTCACGGGAGACGACCCAGCGGGCGGCGGCGAGGGCGCCCCGGGCGAAGAGACCCCGGTCCCGGGCCGAATGGCTGAGGGTCAGGATCTCATCCTCCCCCGCGAAGATGACCGAATGCTCGCCGATCACGCCCCCGCCGCGGACGACGGCGAAGCCCAGCGCGCCCTCCGGACGGACGCCGCTGATCCCGTCCCGGGCCCGCACAGAGACCGCCTCGAGGTCTACGCCCCGGCCTCGGGCCGCCGCCTCGCCGAGCATCAGGGCCGTCCCCGAGGGCGCATCAACCTTCCGGCGGTGGTGCGCCTCCAGGATCTCGATGTCGAAGTCGCCGGGGGACAGGGAAGCTGCCGCGCGCTCCACCAGGCCCATGAGCATGTTGACCCCGAGGGAGAAGTTCCCGGCCCGGAGGATCGGCACCCGGAGGGCCGCCTCAGCCAGGGCGTCGACCTCGCCTGCGGAGAAGCCCGTGGAGCCGATGACCAGGGCCGGGCCGCCCCGGGCCGCAGCCTCTCCCGCCAGGGCGACGGAGGCGGCGGGGGTGGAAAAGTCCACCACGACGTCAGCGCCCTGCAGGACCGAGGCCCGTTCGGCAAGCCGGGGGTCCACGGCGTCGGGCCGGTCGAAGCGGCCGGCGAGGACGAGATCAGGTGCCGCCTCGACGGCCTCGGCGACGGCGAGGCCCATGCGGCCAAGGGCTCCGGCGACGGCGATGCGGATGGGCGAGGTCACGGACGGGGTCACAGGTGGGCCTCCGGGCCGCTGACGGAGCCCCCTTGTCCCGCGACGGGGTCCTGCGGGTCAATGCCCTGTGGGCGCTGCGAGGTTGTCCCGTTCGCTGGCCACCTGTAGGTTGCCCGCCGTTCGGGGCCTGTCCGGCCCCTACTCCAAGGAAACGCGGCCCCGATGAGCGACGCCAGGAAGCGCACCTTCACCGACGAGGAAGCCCTGAGCTTCCACCAATTCCCCACGCCCGGGAAGCTGGCCATCACGCCGACCAAGCCCATGGCCACCCAGAGGGACCTCAGCCTGGCCTATTCGCCCGGGGTTGCGGTACCGGTCCTGCGGATCGCCGAGGACCCCGAGACGGCCTACGACTACACCTCCAAGGGCAACCTGGTAGCGGTGATCTCCAACGGCACCGCAATCCTGGGGCTGGGCAACCTGGGCGCCCTCGCCTCCAAGCCGGTGATGGAGGGCAAGAGCGTCCTCTTCAAGCGGTTCGCGGACGTCGACTCCATCGACATCGAGGTGACGGCCACCGACCCGGACGAGGTCATCACCGTCGTCAAGAATATCGGCGTGACCTTCGGGGGCATCAACCTCGAGGACATCAAGAGCCCCGAGTGCTTCCGGATCGAGACCGAGCTGCAGGAGCTGCTCGATATCCCGGTCTTCCACGACGACCAGCACGGCACGGCGATCATCTCGTCGGCGGGACTGATCAATGCCTGCAAGATCACCGGCCGTGAGCTGAAGGACGTCAAGCTGGTGCTCTGCGGCGCCGGAGCGGCCGGCATCGCCTCCCTCGAACTGGTCAAGGCCATGGGGGTCCGGACGGAAAACTGCATCGCCGTCGACAATACCGGGGTCATCTACCGGGGCCGAACCACCGGCATGAACCAGTGGAAATCCGCCCATGCGGTGGAAACCGACGCCCGCACCCTGGCCGACGCCATGAAGGGCGCCGACGTCTTTTTCGGGCTTTCGGTGAAGGGCACCCTGACACCCGAGATGGTGGCCTCCATGGCCCCCAACCCGATCATCTTCGCCATGGCCAATCCTGACCCGGAGATCACGCCCGAAGAGGTCGCCGCCGTGCGCAGCGACGCCATCGTGGCCACGGGCCGAAGCGACTATCCCAACCAGGTCAACAACGTCCTGGGCTTCCCCTACATCTTCCGGGGGGCCCTCGACGTGCGGGCCCGGCGGGTCAACATGGAGATGAAGGTCGCCTGCGCCAACGCCCTGGCCCAGCTCGCCCGGGAGGACGTCCCGGACGAGGTGGCCGCGGCCTATCACGGCAAGCAGCTCAAGTTCGGGCCGGAATACATCATCCCCTCACCCTTCGACCCGCGACTGATCTCCTACATCCCGCCCTTTGTGGCCCAGGCCGCCATGGACTCGGGCGTAGCGCGTACGCCGATCGCCGACATGGAGGCCTACCGCGCCTCCCTGGCCCAGCGCCTCGATCCCACAGCGGGCTTCCTGCAGAAGATCCAGGGCGTGGTCCTGAAGTCATCGGAAAAGCGCATTGTCTTCGCCGAGGGCGAGGAGCCCAGCGTCATCCGCGCCGCCTTCGCCTTCCAGAATGCCGGCCTGGGCCGAGCCATACTGGTCGGCCGCGAGGACCTGGTCGAGGAGAACATGCGCCTGGCCGGAATGGACCCCGCCGAGGCCGACCTCAAGGTGGTCAACGCCCGCCTGTCCGAGCACAGTCCCGAGTTCGTGGACTTCCTCTATGCACGCCTGGCCCGCCAGGGTTACCTGAAGCGCGATGTCCTGAGGCTGATCAACCAGGACCGGAACTCCTTCGCCGCCTCCATGGTCGCCCTGGGCCATGCCGACGGCATGGTCACGGGCGTTACCCGGTCCTACGACCAGGCCCTCGAGGAGATCCTGCGGGTAATTGATCCCTCCCCGGACGGACGCGTGATCGGGATGAGCGTCCTGCTCGCCAAGGGCCGGACCCTGTTCATCGCCGACACCAATGTCACCGAAATGCCGGACGCCGACGAACTGGTCGAGATCGCCTGCGAGGCGGCCCGGGCCGTCCGCACCCTGGGCTACCCGCCGAGGATCGCCTTCCTGTCCTACTCCACCTTTGGCAACCCCATGGGGCAGAGGTCGGAGAAGGTCCGCGAGGCCGTCGCCATGCTGGACGAGATGGACGTCGACTTCGAGTACGAGGGCGAGTTGCCCCCGGACCTCGCCCTCGACACCTCGAAGTGGGGCAACTACCCCTTCATGCGGCTCAGCGGGCCGGCAAATGTCCTGGTCATGCCCGCCATCCACTCGGCGGCCATCTCCACCCTTCTGGTCCAGGAACTGGGCGGTGCGACTGTCATCGGTCCCCTGCTGCTGGGTCTGGAGAAGTCCGTGCAGATCGCGCCCCTCGGTGCCTCGGTGTCCAAGATCCTGCAGATGGCCACACTGGCTGCCTACGAGCAGGACGTGGTGGACGAGCAGGCCTGATCAGGCTTTCGAGGGCTGGACCCC
>Ga0315905_10008218_pt1 | contig 10545 bp, 8 predicted proteins | sample LakEriMetagenome_5_FD_203522 | JGI IMG/M metagenome (GOLD analysis project Ga0315905, IMG submission 203522) | Freshwater fungal communities from buoy surface, Lake Erie, Ohio, United States - Buoy 4 MA121 | ecosystem: Environmental > Aquatic > Freshwater > Lake | place: USA: Lake Erie, Ohio... | reverse complement strand
ACCCCAACTGGCCTGCCTGCAAAGATATAGCACAATGCCGCAACACCATTGGCTCCTTCGTTTGTGAGTGTCCCGCTGGAACACAGGAACAGTATGGCGCGGGCGGTGACTTTATTAGATGTGCTGACGTCGACGAGTGTGACAGAAAGTTCTCGTATTGTGTGCCGACTGTTGAAGGTGGTGTCTGCACAAATAAGTTTGGCGAATTTTCGTGCTCCTGTGCGCGTGGGTTCAATGGCTCCGGGTACTCTGGTCGTGATGGCTGTTCGGATGTGAATGAATGCAACGACAACACCCACGACTGTGGCACATCGCAGACGTGCCTAAACTCCCTTGGTAGCTTCTTTTGCGAATGCAAGGATCGGAGCTATGAGATCCAGCAGGGTCAGTGCTATGCCAGCGGATTCTGGCAATCAAACATGCCTCTACTTCAAGCATTTGGGTTTCAGGGAGAGGTGCGTTTATTTAGACAAGGGAGGGGGGGTGGAGCAAACAACACTCTGTCGTCCACGCGTTGTTTTTGGCGGTCTTTGCTTGCTGTTTTCCCTCTTGTTTCCCGATCTCGACATCGAGATTTCATTTTTCTCGCTGACTCCTCCTCCTCCTGCGTGTACACACAGCCATCTGCATTGCAAGGTCTACTGCGCGTGTGGGATGTACCAGGGTACCAAGGTGCTACCCAGGGTGCTGCTTTGGGCGCTGCACAGTGGATAATCCCGCGCCGATTGCAAGATTCGGGAGCAGAAGAAGGTGCGCGATCAGACACTGATGCGCACTCGCTTCATGGTTCGCTATTTTACGCTCGCACACACTGGCAGCCGCAAGGCACAAATGCCACAGCGCTCAGTGGCATGCTGGCCACAGACGCTAACGACCCTTGGAAGTGCGTTTTGGGCACTGTCGACGGGAACTTGACTGCGAGCGAAGGTATTTTGACACAAGAGCACAAGAGCTACATAGAGGACATCAACATCTCGTGGGTGTTTGCGCCGCGAGACCATGCGATTTCCGAGCTGTACCTGCACTGGCACGAGTTTAACTTGATGCACTCTGACCCGATCGTGGGCGCTGAGAAATCGATGGGTCCAGCCATGACTGAGAGGCAACTGCGCGACGCGTATGATAATATCAATTTGAGTCGGCCTGAGTTCGTTTCGCTGTGCCGGCACCCGCGGCAAGAGGATCGTGACCGCTTCCTAGAGTTGGATCCAGACCTGAAAGGGTACCTCATTTTTGCTCAGTTCAAAAACCTCGAGCTGGTCCGAGGCTTGACAGCGACAGAGATGGAGAAGCAATTTGCAGCTATTGACACTGATGATGACAGAAAAATCTACTTTCATGAATGGGACGGTGAACTCTGCCAATACTTTACCGCAGCCAATGCGCCCAATCAGACGCATATGCGTGTGCCCTTTACCTTGATGCTGAGCGCAAGGCAAACGGCACCGGGAATCAACTGGCAAGCAAGGAAAGGTGTCAACACCATAGCAGTGAGTTTCAGCCCCAGCAAGGCGAGCGCACGACCCTACTCAATGAAGAATCAACCCTTAGACAACTCTACGAACATCTTTGCCGCGCAACAACAGCTCTTTATGAGCATCAGCAATCGAGTAACCAACCAGTCGAGTACCGAGTCTAGTTCTTGTCTGCTCCCCTGCAAAGGGATGGGGAAAGGCACTCTTCCCTGCGCTGTTGCACGGAGCGGAGTTTCCGACCAGTACTCTACGCTGTCGCTCGTAAACACGACGGCTGCTGTCAACGACAAGGGGTTGCAGGGAGCTTGGAGGGGCACCTGCAACCCATTCAGAACAGGAACGGGACTGGCGAGATGTCGCGTCGATCTTGTTTTGCGCCAGGTGCCGGGCGCAAACCTGGAGTCTTTCTACCTCGTCATAAGTGGTTGCGATACATCCTTAGTGGGCATCCCAAATTTTGCAGGGGGAGTTCTTCAGGAGCACAGCCCTAATTTGGTCTTTGCCAAGAAAGATGATTGGGTAACGAAGATGTACAGACGAGTAGACTTGACATACGCGTATGGACTTCCACAAGGCACGTGTGTCTGTGTCTCTGTACGTGTGCTCAAGAGCGAGCGAGCGAGCGAGCGAGCGAGCGAGCGAGCGAGCGAGAGCGCTCGTGTGTGTGTGTGTGTGTGTGTTTGTGTGTGTGTGTGTGTGTGTGTGTTTGTGTGTATGTCTGGGTATTATCTATGTATGCACGTATACCTGCGTGTGTGCGTGTATGCGCGCGCGCGCGCGCGTGCGTGTGTGCGTGTGTGTGTGTGTGTGTGCATGCGCAAAATATTCTCATATATAAATGAAATCTAGGCACTGAGAGCGGTAACCGCGCATTTGCTTCGGTCTTCTGGGATATAGATCAAGAGTCAAGCCACAATGATCGAGAGCCGATCCCCAAATCTGTCGCTCGAATTGTCCTCAATATCTTCCGGCCTGGGCAGGGTGATGATGGCCGGCACTTGAATTTAGGCGAGCGCGAGTATCCTGGAGACGTTTTGGGTTTAGAGGACAATCAATATTATCCGTGTCAGGTGCTGAAGTTAGAACTTGTGGGAGACCATTCATCAGACGAACTACGGGTGCCAGCACCAGGAAGCACTAGTCTGTTGGCCTCTCTCAGCCGGCGTTTCAGATTCCGTGACTTTTATTTGCAATTCAACTCCTCCCTCAACCACGTGCTCAACAACCACTACTATAAACACGCCCATTGCGCTGGAAGCATGGAGACGTTCATGACAAGCGAGGCATCGGCCGTTGATGCTTCTAGCCTCGATTCTGAAGACTGCAAGAGTCCATGTATGCCTTCCTTGAACCAGTCCCTCTCCAACCTTGTCGAGACAAACGGTCGTTTGTGGCGGGAATTTCTGGCGGCGGCGCCTGGAGACGAGGCTCCAGAAAGTGAGCGAGCAGAGTATGGCGTGGTGAAGAACTTCTTTGCTGCGCGTGTGCTTTTTGTCGCCGAGTTTCTTGCCCGGGTCTCCCTAACGTGCACAGCAAACTACCTGGGATTGTCTTGCAATTGGGTCTTTGGCATGAGACCGCATGTGAAGCAATGTTCAGCACTGTCAAGCAGTCATAGTCCAGGTCAAGCGCTGGAGGTGTTTGGTTCCTGGTTGTCATTCCGGGTGGGTACCGGCGATGGTTGCCGTGCCGAGTGTAATGCAGAGGTGCAGGCGTTCGTGTACGAGTCCCAATGCTGCTCGCAACGAATTGAAAATGCGCAGAGAATATGGGCAGCATTTGTCTTGCCATTCCAAAAGGACCTGGTGTTGGACGTGAGCACCTACAAGTGCGTGTATCGCCGAGCCGCATTGTCGCCCACGAGCTCCTTGTCCATCACCACTCAAAACTGCTCTCAGCGAAAGGCCGACCTAGTTGCGCTGCACGTGCCAGAATCTATGTCTGAAAAATGCGAAAGCAAAACGTCGGGCGCGGGGGTCATTTCCTTACAGTGTGCGTTGCCCGCGTGCTCTTTGGCACCGGCTTTGGAGCTTGGAGAAGCCTGCTGCAACCCCTTGCAGTGCAGCAACAAGGGCACCCGCTCCTACCTTGGCGTGTGCTTTTGCGATTGCCCGCCTCCATTTGCTGGCGCGACATGCAGCCGAGAAGTTTCTCAGGTCCGAGCGGCGATAGCAATAGCATCATCGCACTATGTGACCTTGAAACGCGAACTTGTTTTGGAGGCCTTTGCCGAGGCCACGAGCGTACCAGTGAGTTCTGTTGAAATTGGGCATGTTCGTCTTCTTGGTTCATCCAGTCGTCGTGCTCCCGCTGACCAGGTGCTTGTCCCCCGGAATCTGAAAAGCTATGTATATGCATGCGAGCCAGCTCACTTGCTCAATCTTCAGCAGGCACTAGATGTGGGTTTTCGAGTGGTTGGCATGTCGACGCCACTAGATGTGATGCGAATGGTGCAGATCCTGGTTCGAGGCATGAACAGTAGAAATGTACAGCGAATGCTTCAGAAGCGGGGCCTGGCTCTCAAGGGCGAAGGTTATCTTGTGCCCCCCACGCCCTATATGCCGGGCGGCAAGGTATGTAGCTTTATTTTCGTTTGTGTTTGTTTGCATGTGAACTGCATGTTTGGCGTGTGCACGTGTGGTTTATGAGTCCATACAATGGGAGCAGGTTTGCAGCGACACGCCCAGCGACACGGAACTCAACTGTGCCGACTTTCACGACATTGGAGTGAAAGAAACAGTCAATGACGAGAAAAAAGAATCAGGTTTCTATCATGTCGTACCGGCCAAAGCTGAGCGAAAATCAAAGAGCAGCCTGCATTGCTCTGCATTCGTACCTGTGGCGGTGCCGTGTCGTTACATTTTGCTCTGATACATGGTTGGCTTGTGTGGTCACCTCGTGTTCAGATCCTCGCGTGCTGCTGGGCGTCGGGGTGGGAATCGGCGTGGTGCTTATCATGGTAGCCTGTGCCGGTTGCTGCTACTATGGGCGTTGCAAGACTCGGATCGAGAGTGGCCACGCGAGGGCGAAAAACACTCTCGATCTTCTGTTTGGTGGCGCTCGAAGGCAGGAACGGGGCAAAGATGATTGGGCCTCAAGGGACGACTACGCACAAACTGGGTGGAGACGCGGGCGCGCCTTCGACTTTCAAAATTCTCCTCCAAAGGGCAAACCCGTCCCCTCACAAGTTAGTATCGAGGCGGCTGGCGGACCGGCAAAGTTGAAGATAGATAGATCCGCGCAGCATCCACGGCGAGGCGCCCAGTTGACTGCCAATTGTGCGGTCGCTAGTGCATCGAGCGCTACTCACTCTTTGAACGTCAGCTTGGACTCGGGCGCACCACGCGAAGGACGCAGTCTGGGGTACTCATTGGTACTGGAAGAATGTTAAATCTGCAGATCTTGTCTGGCCCTAGTGTATGCCAGGGCTTGTCAGACCACGCATAGTCTAGGCGTGCATTGCACTCTCACTGCGTGCTATGACATAGAAAAGCGGTCCTGGGGTCCTGGGGTATGTTCTATCAGAACGCCGTGCAATGCACATAACGGATGGGCTGAACTTGACAGGCGCATGCGGGGGCTAAAGCTGGCGCGAAAAGCCAAGACAGGATCCTGCGCAAGGCTGATGGTGCAACCTTGGGCGATGGGGCCAACTTAACGATACATCATCAGCTGTCCACGGTGGTGGAGGATGAAGCTTTCATCATGCCCTCGCTCACCAAAGGGAGGGAGTCACCCTTCCTCGGGTGAGGAAGGCTGTGTGTGCTGGGTGTGTGCGCGCACATGCACACACAAAACATGCACACACACACACAACACACACACACAGAGCTGCGACACAGAAAGATCATGGGCCCATGCTAAGTGCAATAGAAATCAGTCCCAACTTGACGCGAATTAGAGACAGGTACACATAAATTCATGATGGCACACGTGCGCAAGCATCCGCACGAATTCCCGCAAGGGTCTCAGCCTGCTGAAGCGTGACGCATGCGTGATGTCAGAGGAAGTACGTCGGTATCGCTGGACACGTCTCCACATGCCGGGATTACGTCGACGATGATCGAAAGTGTCAACACCTCGTCTGTCAGTGCCAACATGACAGGTCTGGGTTCTGTGAGAGGGCCTGGTTTGAATGCAAAGCACGCTAATCTTCAGAAAGGTCACTGCCCCCTTGATGTCAGTTGATCGTAGGAAAGCACCCCTTGGGGGGGTTTCTTTCAGACTGGTGTACGGAGGTTGGAACCCTTAACTCGTCAATCTAAGCTTGCAGTTATTGTTTCCTTTGACCGAGTTAAGGTTTCCCCCTCCGCATCCCAGTCTGAAAGGACCCTCCCCAGGGGGTGCTTTCCTACGATCAGAGTCTTGCATGCGTGACTCCGACTAGAGTGCTGGATCAGTGCTGCAAGGGTTCGTACCTCCTGAATCCTGAAAAACATTAATGCCAGGTGGTAGGTTACTACTACAAAGTGGAGAATTAATCTTTTGAGGATTCCAAATACAGGTGAGCACATGATGCTGATTCGAAGGCATCGTCTCAAACAATCTCTCCTCAGCCGTCTGGTTAGCATCAGGGGCCTGACACCACCAAGTTCTGCTGCCCTGGAGAAGTCGCCACCCAATCTGTGGTCCCCTCCACAAACCACCCACCTGCAGGTGGCCCACCCGCAGGTGGACGATTCGAGAGATAAAGATGAAAGAACCCCGCAAAACACCTTTCGCAGCATTTCTGCATCGTTGAAGCATTCTGGTCCATTTTCCACGGTCCTCGACCAGGACCCATTCCGACAACGTGCCCCTCTCCCGATCCACAAAGACCTCCCGCAGCGGGAGGGGGGCACGTTGTCGGAAGGCAAAGGAAATGTGGCGAACGTGAAGCCAAGATTTACCAAGGTTGTACGCACCTACGAGGAATATGCACGTTTGAAATCCTCATTTTCAGATGCCAAGTCCAGCGCTGCCTACACATCCAGGTAGCTTACGTGTGGTCTCTGCCGCGGCATCGGATCTTAGGGTTGTAGATGTGTCAAAATCGTTCTAATGTGAAGCCTCAATCACGGTTACTATTACCCTTGCCAAGGGCAGTAAGCCTCTTTGGGGATTCGACTGTAGCGGTGTAGTGTTGTCGTGATTGTGGGCGAATCTTCAAAGAGTTACCATGAAAAAGACGTCTTCATCTCTCTCGTAGTGACTCGTAGTAACTCGTGAAACATTGAAAGGGCATATCAATTGTACGAAAGGTTACAACCGCTTTGTTATTGCTCTGAAAGCTAGAGACATATTTTTCAGAATTTGAGTGTGTCTGACGATCGTAAGTAGGTCGCTGTCGGTGTCAATTCCGCACGGCGGCGTCTCGACCGATGCCTCGCCCCCAACGGGTAACACACAAGATACCGATTAACTACTTTGTCATGATTCCCTCTTTTCTGCGTTGTGTTTACCCTTGTTCTCGCATGAAGTCATCAAAAAATGCTGTACTAGGTGAGTACTTCTCTCATCCACCTAGTAGTAAGCTTGTTTAGGTTTTGCGCAAATCCTCTGGATGTGTTGCAACACATCCGCGGCATCGGATCTTAGGGCTGTGTTGCAACAAATCCATTTCGCACGTAACTTTTTATTTGAGCGTCAAGGTATGCTGTCTAATTTCACCGTCGTGGCGTTTCTCTCGCAACTGTACAGAGGCGCGAGGGGCCAAAGAAATCGGGAACCGTCGCGAGAAAAGAACAAGAATATTGGTCGCAGCAAGTAGTGTCCCTCGGGTTCCCCATGGCCGACCACTTCCAGGCCATGACGCGAGCCCACCTCCGCTCGCCCCCCGGGTGCACACGTACCCGGCAAATGAGCAGAAGGGAGGAGTGGACCGTGGAGAGGGGGCGGTGGCTGAGGATCCGAAATTCAGCACATATTCATCAGGTACCCCTTTCAAGTTGGGCCAGCCTATCGACGGAGGTGAACGCCCTTGAAACCTCGTTGTATCTCGCTGCTGTGCTCCCTTCTTGACTCGATTCTCTCTCTCTCTCTCTCTCTCTCTCTCTCTCTCTCTCTCTGTCTGTCTCTGTCTCTGTCTCTCTCTCTCCCTCTGTCTGTCTCACCCGCTTTCTCTCTCTCTCTCTCTCTCTCTCTCTCTCTCGCTCGCTCGCTCTTTCTCTCTCTCTCTCTCTCTACAGCTTCTCTCCTCTCCTCCCCAGCAAAAGGGGGACGCAATTTAGTCGCAGTGCCTCCGCTGGCCCTTGCCTCCCTAAGCAGCAGCAGCACAGGCTCAGAAACGACAGGGCAACAAGGTAGTGCATGGAAATTTGCGAAAGGGATAAGACCGACGCAACCCCGGGGACGAGTACCGTCATCATTGGCACTCGCGTCACAGCCGACTTCTTTCGAGCAAAGTCAGGTTCGCCCCTCGCTTTATCGCGAATCCTCAAAGCTTATTGTCCCGTGGACAGTAACACTAGAGAGATAGTGACCATGTGAAAGATTTGTGCCCACGTCGCTTGGAATCTCCTCTCAACCCTTCTTGCCCTTCCTGTCGCGCTCGCCGCCGTTGCTCTGTTTCCGACTGGAACCATCCGTTTCCAAACTGGGAATCTTCAAAACAAGAGGTTAAAATCAAAGGAATCGCAACATCCTTCTCATGGTAACCATTTGACGATGCGCACACACTCCCGCAATCACACCCAGTGCACACCTGTGCAGCTCTCGTACTTCGGGACAGAGGGATCTGAGCTGGAGATGTCGATTGCCGGAGGCTCGTATCTTTCCCGGTTGACCTCTGCAGTGGCCGCTGCAGACAGAGGCGAAAAAGGTCAGAATGAAAGAGATGTTAAGTCTCATTCAAGCATCTGTCTTCGAAGCGCTGCACTCTGAAAAGGCGTGTAAACGTTGCTGCATGTAAGGTTAGGTGTTGAGATACAAAGTCTGTCCATTGGACACCTCACCCTTGCCGTGTGCCTCACTCAGCATCACCTCCAGTGGTAGCAAAGGGCGGGAGAGGCAGATCGGACGCGACGTCGGACGAGGTGCTGGGCCTAAGAGTTGGCACGTCGTAGCGCACCACTCCCTGCATCATTCGCAAGCCCGCCACAGCCGCCATACTGCCTATACGGCCATACGGAACTTGTGGTGATCCGAAACATGGATCATCCGAATGTTTCAGGACGGGTGGAACTGGATCTGAACCCCCGTGTCTGCAACCCTAAAGACGCCCCTTCCACCTGAGAAACGATTGCACCATCCTAAACCCTAAGTCCTAAACCCTAAACCCTAAATCATGAAACCGACTCCTCGCCGCGGTGCCTAAACCCTAAACCCTAAACCTTAAATCCTAAACCTAAACCCTAAACCCTAAACCCCAAACCTTAAACCTTAAACCCTAAACCTAAACCCTCTGTGGCTTTTGGGGTGCCGGATACGCAAATGCTGTCGCGCAGGCGCGCATGGCGCCGCCACCGCGGGGAAGACCCTATTCCAAACTTAGCGAGTGTAAAGGGCGGGAGGGGCAAAAAGGACGAAATCACTCCGAACGAGATGCTGGGACAAAAAGTTGGCACCGAGTTTTACGCGATCGACTAATCACGATGCCCCCGAGTGTCGTCGTTGCTCTCCGACTCTTTGCTTGAATTAACTTGCTTTAAATATCTTGTTGTATTCGATTAAACACCTCGCCACTATCAGAACGGGTGTGGCGACGACACATCTGCCTTCTTGACTGAGGAAGAGATGAATCTGCCAGGTCTAGGGGGGGTGGCGTATGCGGGGATGTGAGGGCTGCGATGGTGTCAAAGCAGATGGCACTATAGGTGTCAATTTCGGGGGGCCGCCCAAACTTCGCCTGCCAAGTGCACAGGACATGTCGAAAGAGAGTGTCAGGGTTGGAGCAAGGGGCAAAGAACGGAAGAGGGGTACAAGCGGTTGGGGGTGGGCGGTAGATATCTTACCTCCAACCGCCCCAGACCTTGACACCTCTTGCGGCTTGCCGCTCTATTTCGCGTTCAGCCCTCCTCTGCTCGAGCTCACGTCTTTCCCTCTCTTCTCGCTCCATCCTCTGCTCGAGCTCACGTTTTGCCCTCTTTTCTCGCTCAATTGTCAATCGCATGCCTTCCAGGTATGCATTTTCTGTGCCGGGTGCGTGGTTTTGGACAGACGGATAGAAAACAAAATCAGCGTGTGAATCTTCAAGTGCGCTGTGGCAGCATGTAGGCATGCACAGGAGCATGCAACAACCAGCGATCTCCACAGTCTGTCGGGTGCGCTCGCCCTCGTGAAGAGCCTTGCTGCGAGCCACCTCTTGCCCCATCCGCTCCAGGGCTGCAATTTGCCAGCGACACGCGTGCATCGTCAGTTGTGCGTATCCTGCTCGAATCTTGAAAAGGGCTACCAGTAGGGAGATTCCAATGCTGCACAAGCCCCTATCGAGAGTTCGAATCTTCGTACTCGTATCTTTTTTGAAGAACCGGCGCCGCTAGGGCTGGCTTGGGCTAGTGTCTAATCTGGCTTGGCACCTTGGCACCATGAGCTAGACTCTAGTCTGCAAGACACCTTGCCACCATCCTACTATAGCCAACCTAGCGAGTGTACTAGAGATAAGTGCTCAGTTGTTTCGCGCGGGAACTCCAATCACCTTTTTCGAGAGCATCTCGAGCCTCCTGCTCTTCCTGCATGCGCTGAACGAGCGCATCTTGGGCCAGCCTTTTGACCTTAGCCGCTTCCGTTAGCCTTTCATTCCGTGCTTTTCTCCGTTTTTCATCTATCTGGTATTTCTCCATTGCAGCGGTTCGCCGGGCCTGCCGCAAGATTGAGTCGCCATCGATCTGCTCCCATTTCATTTGCAAAAAACGTAGCAGCACACGTGCAGCATTCCGTTTTGTCTTCAACGCCCTGCAGTATATCAGATACAGTTCGTAGGTCACCTTCTGCGAACGGAATTCTCGCTGCAAAAATGCAGATCTTCAAAAAAGGCTACAACCCCTCGGAGTGTAAATAGGGGAGTTATAACTTTTTTTGAAGATTCGTCTCCCCTCTATTAGTACTCCTGAGGGTGGTAGTCTTTTTGCAGATTCGACAGCTAGCCCGCCCA
>Ga0315905_10008217_pt1 | contig 10545 bp, 3 predicted proteins | sample LakEriMetagenome_5_FD_203522 | JGI IMG/M metagenome (GOLD analysis project Ga0315905, IMG submission 203522) | Freshwater fungal communities from buoy surface, Lake Erie, Ohio, United States - Buoy 4 MA121 | ecosystem: Environmental > Aquatic > Freshwater > Lake | place: USA: Lake Erie, Ohio... | reverse complement strand
TACAACCAGCACTTGTACATTGGGTACAACCGGCGGTACTACCGTTCCTGCGTCAGGTTTGACATTCACTTGGACACCCGGTTCAACTTGGAGCGCAGCATCGTATGCTACGCTTCCATACCTCAACGACTTCGCAACATGGTCTAACGTTTTGAATACAGGTGATAGCCCAGGTTCAAACGTTCGCACATGGCCTAGCCGTGGTGACGTTTCTTGGCGCGCAACTACCAACTTAGTTAGTGGTTTTACTTCCACAGTAGGTTGGGGTGGCACAGGAGGTAACATAGCTACTTTCTCTGGTGCTGCGGTTACCCCCGCTGCTCGTTTCCACTCGTTTGACTGCTCTGCAGGTTCGTATGGCGACATGGACTTTTACGTTGATATGAGCGGCAGTCCTATCAGTCTCTACAACGTTCAGTTCTTGCACAACAACCCAACGGGTACGGATGCAATACAAGTGTTTTACTCAGGCGATGCCGGTGCTACCTTTACACAAGTAGGTTCTAACATCACTACTGCCGGTAACGCTTGGAACACCTTTTCGAATAACATGGCGGGTACAGCTACCTCTGTAATTCGTATTCGTGCCATCGGTGACTTCGGTAACGACGATATCAACATCGATAACTTCCGTGTTACGTCGTTGTCGTGTGCGTCTCCTTCTGCTTTGGTTTACACTCCTTCGAGTGCTACAGGTGGTACGTTGAGCTGGACCAACCCTTCTGCGGGTACTCCAACCAACTACGAGTACGAAATCCGTACATCGGGTGCTGCCGGTTCGGGCGCAGCAGGTCTGGTAACTTCAGGCACTGTGGCTCACCCAACTAACTCTGCTGCAATTTCTGCAGGAACACTTTCTGCAAACACTGCATACAGCGTATACATCCGCACCGATTGCGGTGGTGGTGACCTCAGCGGCTGGTCTTCAGCTACTGCTTTCACAACTCCGTGTACTCCTTCTGTTGCTCCGTTCTCACAAACGTTTGCTACAGCCTACTCGTTGGCTCCAACCGGAAACCCAACATGCTGGCGCGAGGCGACAGGTGTTATCAACCTGTCGGGTAACTCTACCGTTACTACCGGTACCAACCTCTGGGGCTCGAGCAACTTTGCTAACGTAGCGGGTAACACCGGTTTCAAGATTAACTTGTATGGAAGCAACAATGCATGGGTTATCACTGAGCCTATCACCTTGGGTGCGGGCAACTGGGCACTGGGTTACAGCATGGCGGTTACTACCTACAACGGAACAGGTTCAGTTTCCGATTTGGGGACACACGCTGTACGCGTTATTGTTTCTACCGACTTCGGTACTACTTGGAGCAGCGCAAACATTATCAAGACTTACACCGGTGCTGCCGCATATAGCACGGCCGGTGCAAGTGAATATGTAAGTTTGGACGCGTATGCAGGACAAACCATTCAAATCGGTTTTGTTGCAACAACTTCAACTACTTCCCCCGACATCGACTTCCACCTCGACAACATCGCGGTGATCGTTCCTTGCTCAGGCACACCTGTTATCGGTGCTTCAGCTGCGGCTGCTCCAACTACCTTGGGTTGCTCTGGTTCTGTGGTAAGTCTTACCATGGATGCAGGTGCACAAGTGGGTGCAGGTGTTAGCTACCAGTGGGCTTCTTCTACCGATGGTGTTACATTCAACAACATCTCAGGCGCTACAGGTTCTACCTACAACACGCCTGCAGCGGTTATCAGCAGCACGTACTACCGTGGTACTGCCACTTGTTTCTTCTCTGGTTTGACCAACACAACAGCAGACTACTTCGTAGAGGCGGGCTTCCCGACTCCTGTGGTTTCTGCTTTCCCACCACAGTTCTGCGGTACCGGTGGTACATCAGCGTTGACAGCTACCATCACCGGTGCTAACCCTTACGACACATTTACGTGGGCAGTAGGTTCCGGCGAAACAGGTGTGCTTTCAAACGTGACGAACACCACAGCAGACTGGACTATCACAGAAAGCGCAGGTTTCACATACACTGTAGTTGATTCAACCACAGGTTGTGCACGCGAGGTGAGACAGTCGGTGAATGTGTTGGGTGGTGTTAACCCTAACATGGTGTCTACACCTGCTGTGGTTTGTAACGGTGGAACAGCTGTTCTCAGCTCGGGTTTGAGCGCGGGTAACTTCTCATACGAAGCGATCACGCCAACCCCAGCGTTGACCAGCGTTGGTACTACTACACTTGTAAATGCCGGTGTAGTAACGACGGCGCAATCGTCAGGTAACCTCGATGACGGAGGTTGGGCAAACGTTCCACTCGGATTTACATTCAACTTCTTTGGAACCAACTACACTACTTGTAACGTCGGTACCAACGGAACAGTGACGTTCGGAACGTACAACGCAACAGCGATAGCTGACTTCACGTTTATTACGCTTCCATCTGCTGCAGAGCCAAATCCAATGATTGCTGTTCTAGCTATGGATAATGACCTGAATGGAGCAACCGGTGGAGCTATTTATACCCGTATCCTAGGTTTCCCGGGTAACCGTATTTTCCAATTGACGTATTTCAATGTAAAGGAATTTGGTGATACCAAGTTCTCGACTTCTCAATTGAAAATTTACGAAGCAACCGGTAACATCGAAGTTTTGGTAACTAGTTCAACGAACCAAGACCGCGTGAAGCTGGTTGGTGTGAATGGTCCGGGTGGTACTATTGGTGCATTGGCATTCAATTCAGGAATTGCAGCTGCTGCCAACAACCCGATTGTAACAGCTTTTGCATATCGTTTCATTCCTCCGCAGAACTATACTGCCTCTTGGACGCCTTCGGCCGACATCAGCGGTGCTGCATTAGGAACAAACTTGTTCTCACGCACAACCAACGCTTTGACAACTTTGGGTACGAATACGTTTAACCTTCAGTTGACCAACCAGCAAACAGGCTGTGTTTCTAACGCTTCAGTTAACACGCTTGTAGTTGATCCTCCTGCAACTCCGGTGAATGCCGACATTACAGGTTACGCTGCATCACTCGGTGCAGGTTCAGCTGCTAGTTCGCCAATCACAGTTTGTGGTGAGCAAACAGCTACGTTGAACTTCGTAGGTTCACTTACTGCTGCTGATACTGTTATTTGGTGGAATGCTGCAACAGGTGGAAGCCGCTTGGGTACAGGTACTTCCTACACTACAGCTGCACTTACAGCCGGTACATCAGTATGGGCATCTATCAACAACGGCGCATGTCCTCAAAGCGGACGTTATGAGTTTGTAATCAACCACAACGCTGCTCCTGCGGTAACTGTAGGCTTGTTGGGTCCTGATGCAGAAGTAAACTGCTCAGCTGATACATCGACATTCTCTATGACTTACCAATTGTCGTCAAGCGGGGCCTATGCCTACACTTGGACCAACGACGGTGCTGCTTCTTCTGCTAGCCAGAGCGGTGCAAACTACTCAATAAGCTCAGACACTCTGACCACCTCTAGCTGGTCTGCGTTTGAGACGGGAACTGGTTGTATCATTTCCGGCCAGAAAGTGTTCGGAGTCTATGCATTCCCTGTAATTGTTCCTTCGGTAGCTGATAGCCTCGTGTGTATCGGTGGAAGCACTACACTTAACTCGAATGTTACTACTTCTGAATTTGCTGTAAAGTGTGTACCATTCGCATACCGCACGGCTCCTGCAGGCGCGACTTTCCTTGCCGATAATGGCTCGCGTAACAGCTCCTATGGAGGTACTGTTAGCTTGGATGATGGCGGTTGGGAGAATATTCCAATCGGATTCGATTTCAATTACTTTGGTAACATCTTCACAGGTGTTAACGTAGGTACAAACGGTGTAATCAACTTTGGTCCATACGCTAGCTTTAACGCCAGCCAGTATAGCTTCCCAAGTGGTTTCCCAAGTACTTCGAGCCCTGTGAACACTATTGGTGTATTGGCAACTGACTTCTACATGAACACGACCGGTTCGGTTCGTTTCTGGACTGAAGGTGCTGCCCCTGCTCGCGTATTCGTTGTTGAATACAACGGTCCGGGTTGGACAGCAGATGGTATCCACCGTGCACAAGCGCACTTGTTTGAAACAACCGGTTTGGTTGAAATTCACGTCGCTGAGGCAACAGGTGCCGGTACATTTGCAGGTCCTAAGACAATCGGTCTGCAAGATGGCACCGGAACCATTGGTTCCACTGCTCCTGTAAACTGTGATGCTAGCGGTAACCCATCAGGTTCTGTAACCTGGAATGCTCGTGTTGGAACTATTTCAGCGAGCAACTCACAAGCATGGCGCTTCATCCCACCGGTGAGCTACTCATTTGCGTGGACTCCATCGGGTGAGATTTCGGGTCCAACAACCGGTGCATCAGCTATTGCTTTGCCAACAGCTACTGTACCCGGTATTCAGACATATGAAGTAACTGTTACCGACAACACCAGCGGTTGTGTTGGTGCTCCTATCCAAGTTCAAATTGAATTGACAACACCTGAAGCACAACCCGATGTGGTTGGTTATGGTGTTGATTCTGACGTGGACGGAACAAACACGATAGCCTTCTGCGCTGAGCAAGATTTGAACTTGTATGTGCAGGCCGGTGCAGGTTACGATTCAACTTACAACGCAGTATGGTATACTGAGGCAGTAGGTGGTACAGGTTTCTCTATCGCATATTACGATACAGTTTCTTACGGAATTGCCGGTCCTGCCGGTATCTCTGCCGATGATACTCTGTATGTAGCGATCGACAACGGTATTTGTGAAAGTGCCCGTCGTATGGTAGTTCTCGACTTCCAGGTGCCGGACAGTTTGGTAATTACGAACTCTAGCCCGATTAACTGTGGTCCGAGCTCCCTTACCTACACTTCAAACATCGGCGTTTCTTCAGCAGGTGCATATACATACTCATGGACAGCTCCTGCAGGTGTGTTGGATACCAACACGGGTTCTGCAGTAGTTGCAACGATTAACAACACGGTGAACGTGGTGTTATCGGCTTCCGATGCAACAGGCTTCTGTGAAGTTACGGAAGTAATTCCTGTATCGCGCTTCGGTTTCCCTGAAATCACACCAACTGCTGCTAACGACAGTATCTGTCCGGGCGGTGGTATTCAAACCTTGTTGAGCTCGAACACTGTTTCTTCAGGTTTCCAGATTGTGGGAACTCCAGGCACCGGTTATGCTCCATCAACGTATACTGCCAACACACTTGTTTCAAATGGTGTTACGCAGGCACTTCCTGCTGGCGTTACTAATCCGAACCCTTCGCTCGACGATGGTTTCTTCGTTGTTCCAATCGGATTTACCTTCAACTTCTTGGGCAACGATTATACTCAGGTAGCGGTTTCGACCAATGGTAACATTCAGTTTGGTCCAACCATTAGCACCAGCTTCACGCCTAGCTTCGGCCCAGCTGCTCCGAATAACTTCGTGGCACTGTTCTGGACAGACTTGAACTTCGGTCCTGGTAATGGTAATAACTCGATTCGTTACGGTGTTTCGGGCACTGCACCAAACCGTGTGTTCTCTGTAGGTTTCGACGGATGTCGCTTCGGTTCATCGGGTACACTTCGTATGACAGGTCAGATTGACTTGAACGAAACCACCGGTATCATCAAGTTGAACATCAACGAAGCAGCTGCAGCCGATGCGGCATTCCCAAGTGGCGGTGACGCTACAGTTGCGGGTGCTGAAAACCTCGACGGTTCTGTTGGTTCAGCAATTCCTGCTCGTACAAGTTCAGTTAGCGGTGGTGTAATCACCAACAACTGGTCTGTTACTACTCCGGAAGGATGGACATTGTTGCCTCCTGTTGAATACTCATTCAACTGGGTAGACCTCACCAGCAACCCAACTTCTTCGATCGTTGGACAAAATGACCTGACCACTGCTGTTGTTGCACCTACTGTTACTTCGCAGTACCAGTTGATTGCTACTGACAACAATACAGGTTGTGCTAACACTACTGCCAACCAGGCGTATGTTACTGTAACGATTGCATCTGCTCCTCCGGTTGTTAACTTTACTGCTAACGACGTAACTGCTACTACTGGTGGTGTTCAGCAGACCGTGACCTTTACTACCAGCACTCCAGAATTGGGTGGTGATACGTATGCTTGGTCGTTCTCTCCGAACAACGTAGTGTATGTTGGCGGCACAACTGCTAACTCACGCAACCCACAAGTTCAGTTCACTGAGCCGGGTGCGTATTCTGCGACCTTGAGCATGACTTCATGTACAGGTACATCTTCATTCACACGTCCTAACTACGTAATCGCTACTGCGGTATACTGCTTCCCATACTTCGGTGATGGAACTGGCAGTGCATTCTACGGTTGTGGTGATGGTGACGCTGTGGATGATGTGACTATCGTTAATCCGAATACTTCAGCTACTGTTATGGCTCACCTCAACACCGGTTGTTCAAACAACACTGCGGTTGGTGGATCATATACAGATTACAGCGGTAGCCCGGTAAATGGCGTTACAACAGCTACTTTGTATCAAGGTACTACCTACACTATGAACGTAACTAGCATTAACCCAACCTACAATGAGTTCTTCGGAGCATGGATCGACGTTGACAACGACGGCGACTTCAATGACCCACTCGAATTCTTGGGAGGTAATGTGGTAGCATCTCCATCAGAAACGTTTGAAATTGGTATCCCAACATCGAACGTAATCTATGGTTTGCACAAAATGCGCATCATGGCCGCGTTTGGAACAGGTGGTCCGCTAGATGCTAACGATGCTTGTTTGACCAACCTTTGGGGTGAAGCTCACGACTACGTTGTGAACATCCAGCCTCCTGTTGTGTTGAACGACATTCCTGCTTTCGCCAGCAACCTTGCGTTCTCAGGTAACCAGTTCTACCCAACTATTACTACATTGAACGGTAACACTTCTTTGGCAACCAACTCACCTGAAACTCCATCAAACGTAATCGGTGGAGCTGACGTATGGGTTCGCTTCGTTGCGCAAAGCACTGCTGTGTCTATCACAATGTCAAGTACAGCTATGGACGATATCATTGCTCTTTACAGCAGAGATGCGGCCGGTAACTACAACTTGGTAGCAAGTGAAAACGCCAGCGCTGGTGCAGGTGACTTCGAACGTCTGAATGTAGGAGGTCTTACTCCTGGCACTCAGTACTGGGTAGCATTCGGTTCTAACACCGGTGCAGGTGCCTTCACATACAGTGTTCAGCATTTGATGCGTTCATGGTGTGCATACACCATTCCTGCAGGAGGTTTCTCATTGTGTAACACCTTCAAGGCTGTTTACCGTGGTGCTCCTTCACAGGGTGTAACGTACAAGTTCAACTTCACACCAACCGGTGCTACAGGTGGCTCTGCTACTTCATTGGCCGGTACTAACGGTTTGATCAACTTGTCGAATGCTACTTTGGCACTTCGTCATGGTGGTACTTACAATGCTAGCGTTGATGTAACGTACGTTCTTCAGAACAGTGCCGGAGCGCAAGAACCAATCAACGTGATTGGATCAATTGCTGACGGTTTCTGCACAGGCGTTGCTATCTCAGCTCACCCATTGATGGAGGTTCGTAGCAACCAGCGTTGTAACGCTGTTCTGCTCCGCGGTAACTTCCTAGTGGGTGTAACCGTACCTGGATCGACGACTTCATTTGCTTGCGGTGCAACCAGCTATACTTATGAATTCACTCGCGTGGTTTCATGTATTGACGGGACAGTACTTGCTCCAGCTGTTACATTTAATACAGTGGCGGCTACTCCATACCTCGGTTTGGGTGTATTGCCAAACCTCGGTTTGAACATTGGTGCATGGGATGTTAAGATTCGTCCTAACTTCTCTTATGGTCCTGGTAACTGGGGTCCAACTCAGCGTATTTCGGTTAACAACACTTCAGCTAGCACTATGCTCGATGAAGAAGTTGCAGAAATGGATGTGAAAGTTGAAAGCTTCATTGCTGCCAACTTGTATCCAAACCCGAACAACGGTGATATGGTTAACCTGAACGTATCAGGAATCGAGTCAGACAACGTATTCGTTCGCATCACTGATGCAATGGGTCGCGTTGTTTACACAAACCGTTTCTCTGTGGAAGGTTCTTTGAACACCATCGTTACATTCTCTGAGCCATTGGCTTCAGGAATCTACAACGTGGAATTCACAGTAGACGGCCAAATCATGACAGAACGCATGATTGTTGCTAAGCAATAATCACTTCTCGTCGAGATATATGAAAAAGGGCTCCGCGCAAGCGGGGCCCTTTTTTTTTATGCGAAGTGCGAAGTGCGAAGTGCGAAGTGCGAAGTGCGATGGGCGATGGGCGATGGGCGATGGGCGATGGGCGATGGGCGATGGGCGATGGAATAAGTTAGTTGAAAATGGAATAAGGTTTATTGAGATACTGCAGTTGTTTTGCACACAAATTCGATCAACATGGAGAGCAATTTATCAGGCCTATTGCACGACAAAGCGTTTGGATTCGGGGTAGAGAGTTACCGGATTTGCAACGCTATAATGAAGTCGAAAAATGAATGGATTTTAACTCGCCAGTTGATCCGTTCAGCTACTGCTGTTGGAGCCCTAATAGCAGAGTCAGATCATGCGCAGAGTAAACTGGATTTTATAAATAAAAGATCTATTGCTCGAAAAGAATGTAATGAGTCAGCTTACTGGATAGCAATGATGCTTCAGTTAGGGCTAATGGAGCAATCTAATGCACAAAGCTTAAGTAAGCAGGCTGATGAGCTTATGCGAATCTTAACGTCAGGTATTAAAACGGCTAAAAGAAATCTTGAGCATTCAAAAACAACATCAAAAGCCCCTCGCACATAGTGCGTTGAACTTCGCCCTTCGCCCTTCGCCCTTCGCCCTTCATCCTTATTTTTGCCGCATGATTCTCCCCATTGTAGCCTACGGTGATCCGGTATTAAAAAAGCGAGCAGAGGATATCGATGAAGATTATCCGAACCTGAAACAGTTGATAGAAAACATGTTCGAAACCATGTACCACGCCAATGGCATTGGTTTGGCGGCACCACAGATTGGCAAAAGCATACGGCTGTTTGTGGTCGATGCTACGCCGGTAGCAGAGGGTGAGGATGGAGACCCGAGTTGTGAGGATTTCAAACGTGTTTTCATCAATCCAATCATTCTCGAAGAGACAGGCTCAGAATGGAGTTGCGAAGAAGGCTGCCTTTCAATACCCAATCTGCGCGAAGAAGTAAAGCGCAAGCCGATGCTCAAGATTGAGTATTACGACGAGAATTGGGATTTGTACGAAGAGGAACTCGACGGCTTTGCCGCTCGTGTTGTGCAGCATGAGTACGATCATATTGAGGGTGTTTTATTCATTGATCGTATTAGTCCCTTGAAGCGTACGTTGTTGAAGGGTAAACTAAACGATATTTCCAAAGGAAACGTAGATGCGAATTACCGCATGCGGTTTCCTAAATAAGCAGTTAAGCATGGTAAAGGCATTTTTAGTTTGTTTAATTTTTCTAGCGGTTTTCGCAACGGTCGGTTGCTCTGATGCCAACTCCGATCAAGAATCGGGTAAAGCCACAACACTGGCTTCCGTTGAGGATGCTACCGCCGCTGTGTCTGATCCGCTTATGATGGAGATTCGCTCTATGGAGGCAAACACCAAACAAGACACGGTGTTGAATAGGGAAGCGGGGTTGAAATTACTTCGTGCGTATCAAGACTATTATAACAAGCACCCCAACGACACTTCCGCGTTGAATTACATTTTTGAAGCAGGACGTGTTGCCGTGGCATTAGGTAAATATGAAAAGGCAATCGAGCTGCTCGCCAATTTCCATGATGGCTCTCGAAATCCCCAGCGAAGAGCGGAGGCCGCCTATTTGGTGGCGTTTGTATACGATACACACCTTCACTTGCCGGCTAAGGCAGCAACCCAATACAACAAAGTGATGGAACTTTACCCTGAGTCGCCCTGGGCGGCGCAGTCACGACAAGCATTGCAGCTTGTAGGTAAATCGGATGAGGAACTGCTGCAGTTTTTAAAGGAGAAAAATCCCTCTTAACTTTTCGATTATGCGTCCACTGAAATACTTGATGGCGTATTCGTTACCGGCTACTGTTGCCATTAGTTTTTTGTCGGAAGGCTGGTTGTGCTATCTGCCGCTTATGTATGGTTTTGGTGTTATACCTCTACTCGACCAGGTAGTGGGGGCAAAGGCAGGTAGCCTATCCGATTCCGAACATGATGAGGCAACTAGAAACGTACTTTATGATGGGGTAATTTACCTTGCCGTACCCGTTCAGCTCTTGATGCTACTCTGGTTTTTATGCGAAGTTCAAGTTTCCATGTCTACTGCTGATCTGGTGGGTAAGATAACAGCCATGGGTATGATGTGCGGCGTAGTGGGCATCAATGTAGCACATGAGCTGGGGCATAGGCCGAAGGCATATGAGCGAGGCATGGCGAAAGTGTTATTATGCACCTCGTTGTATATGCACTTTTACATCGAACACAACAAGGGGCATCATCGCAATGTTGGGACATCGGTCGATGGAGCAACCGCGCGCCGCAACGAGGCGTTGTATGCTTTCTGGCTGCGCAC
>Ga0315905_10008216_pt1 | contig 10546 bp, 9 predicted proteins | sample LakEriMetagenome_5_FD_203522 | JGI IMG/M metagenome (GOLD analysis project Ga0315905, IMG submission 203522) | Freshwater fungal communities from buoy surface, Lake Erie, Ohio, United States - Buoy 4 MA121 | ecosystem: Environmental > Aquatic > Freshwater > Lake | place: USA: Lake Erie, Ohio... | reverse complement strand
TTTGGCCTTGCCGTTCGTGAAGTGTCATTCCTCCGCGTCTGCGGATTTCTCTTGGTGCTTGTGGGTGCCGCAATGGTTTTGCGTGGATAGCCAAAAAGGATCGAACATGAGCGCCCCGAATTCCAGTGCCCGCGACAGCAGAATCGAACAGGCTTCTGCGCATTGGTCACACCGAATGGTGACCAACGGCGTCCCGTTGGCGGATTTTCAAGATGTGACGGGAACGATCACGTCCTGGAACGATTGGTGCAGCGCGTGGGTGGAACGCGGCGGCTTGCATGAAGGCCTTGGCCGGAATGCGCTGGACGAGGGCTGGACGCTGACGGCTGGCGAACATCTGACAACTGCCGCCGCTTGCTACCATTTTGCAAAATTCTTGTTCGTCAAGGATCTCGACCAGATGCGGGTCGCCCATGAAAAGGCCGTCGCTTGCCGGACGCTCGCGCTGCCGCATCTTGTTCCGAAAGGCGAACGCGTGGCGATCCCCTATGAAGGTCACATCCTTTGGGGCAACCTGCGCAAGCCGGTCGGTGTGGCGCGCCCGGCGGTGGTTGTTATGGTTATGGGGCTCGATTCCGCGAAAGAGGAAATGCACTCGAACGAGGCAGTTTTTCTTGCGCGTGGCCTTGCGACACTCGCCTTTGACGGGCCAGGACAGGGTGAGGCTGAATATGATCTGCCCATCTGCCCCGAATACGAACGACCTGTCGCGGCTGTGATTGACTGGATTGAAGGGCGAGATGATCTGGATTCGGATCGGGTTGGGCTCTGGGGTGTAAGCCTCGGTGGTTACTATGCCCCGCGTGCTGCGGCCTTCGAGCCGCGCGTTAAGGCGGTCGTGGCGCTGACAGGTCCGTTCAACTTTGTTGAAACCTTTGGTCGCGCTCCGGAACTGACACGTGAGGTCTTTGTCGCGCGTACTTTTAGCCAGACCGAGGACGACGCGCTGGCTGTCGCTGCGCGTATGGATCTTGGCGAAGTCGCCCATCGCGTCACCTGCCCCATCCACATCGTGGGTGGGCGACTTGACCGAGTGGTGCCGCCTGATCATGCGGAAAGATTGGCGCGTGCTGTCTCTGGACCCGTGACCCTAACAATGGTCGAGGATGGGGCGCATGTCGCCAACAACCGTCCATATAAATACCGCTCGCAGACGGGCGACTGGATGGCGCGCGAATTGCGCGCTGTGACATGAAAGGATTCATCCCATGAACGCACTTAAACCCCGTATCTTGCAGCCCGGTGACATGGATCCCAACTGGCGTTGGGACAAACGCCTGCCCGCAATGGGGCATATGGCTGTCGACTTTGAAAAGCGTGTGGACCATGATCGGTTGCGTCGATACCGACTGAGCCGTGCCAAGGACGCACTGAAGAAGTCGGGCTGTGGCGCGCTGTTGACTTTCGACGTCAATAACATCCGCTACATTTCCGGCACCAAGATCGGGGAATGGGAGCGCGACAAGATGTGCCGCTTTGCCCTGCTTGCAGCTGACGAAGAGCCGTATGTATGGGATTTCGGGTCCGCCGCCGTTCACCATCGGCAATACTGCGACTGGCTCGACCCCGACCGCATGCTTGCTGGCGTGGTCGGTATGCGTGGAACCATTCCGCCATCCTTCGGCCTGATGAAGCGATATGCCGAAGAAATCTACGGACTACTGAAGAAGGCCGGGGTCGCTGACATGCCGGTTGGCGTGGATTATGCCGAAACAGCCATGTTCTTTGCCCTGCAAGAAGCTGGGGTCAAGGTCGTGGACGGTCAGCAGATCATGCTGTCAGCGCGCGAGATCAAGAACGTCGACGAGATCCATTTGCTGAACCAAGCTGCCAGCATGGTCGATGGCGTTTACCACATGATTTGGGAAGAGCTGAAGCCGGGTGTCCGTGAGAACGAGATTGTCGCCATGGCGAACAAGATGCTTTACGACATGGGCTCTGACGATGTTGAAGCTATCAACGCCATCTCGGGCGAACGCTGCAACCCGCACCCGCACAACTTCACAGATCGTCTCTTCCGACCCGGCGATCAGGCGTTCTTTGATATTCTGCAAAGCTATCAGGGCTATCGCACCTGCTATTACCGCACCTTCAATATCGGCCGTGCGACTCCGTCGCAGAATGACGCCTATGTGAAAGCGCGCGAATGGCTGGACGCGGCCATTGCCACGATCAAGCCGGGCGTCACAACTGACAAGGTGGCCCAAGTTTGGCCCACCGCCGAAAGCCTCGGGTTCCCGAACGAACTGGCGGCCTTCGGCTTGCAGTTTGGACATGGATTGGGACTTGCACTCCATGAACGGCCGATCATCAGCCGCGCCGTCAGTCTTGAAAACCCGATGGTGATTGAGACGGGCATGGTCTTCGCGCTGGAGACCTATTGCCCTGCCACCGACGGCTATTCCGCTGCTCGGATTGAAGAAGAAGTTGTCGTTACCGACAAGGGCTGCACAGTGATCAGCCTTTTCCCGGCTGAAGAGCTTCCAATCGCGAACCGCTACTGACACCTTGCTGGACCGGTTGTAGGGTGCTGCACCCGCATCCGGTCCACGCCTGTGAGAAGGAAAAAATCATGGCCGCCCCGCCCGCAGAGCAGGTTCCAAATGCCGCCGAGTATCTTCGGATGTACCGACAGATGGCCCGGATACGCACTTTTGAAGATCACGCAAACCAGCTTTACCTTGAAGCGAAGATGCCTGGTCTGACCCATATGTATTCGGGACAAGAAGCGGTTGCCGTCGGCATTTGCGAGGCGTTGCGCGTCTCTGACAAGATCACGTCGACACATCGGGGCCATGGCCATTGCGTCGCAAAAGGTGCCAATTTCCGCGAGATGTTCTGCGAGCTTCTTGGGCGGGTTGAGGGATACTGCCGCGGCAAGGGCGGCTCGATGCACATCGCCGACCAGGCGAACGGAAATCTCGGCGCCAACGCGATCGTTGGTGGCTCAGCCGGGATCGCGACTGGCGCAGCGTTCTCAGCAAAAAGACTGGGCACGGGAGATGTGGCAGTCTGTTTCTTTGGCGATGGCGCGCTTGGGCAGGGACTGCTTTATGAGTGCATGAACATGGCCGCGCTTTGGAGGCTCCCCGTCATATATGCCTGCGAGAACAACTTGTATGGCGAATACACCCGGACTGACGAACAAGCAGCAGGTGAACTCGTTGGGCGTGCTCAGGCCTTCGGGATTGAAACGCATATCGTTGATGGGCAGGACGTTCTTGCGGTCAACGCCCTGGCGACCAGTCTCGTGGCACGCGCTAGGGCGGGAGAAGGACCGTTCTTCGTTGAATTGCGTACCTACCGTTATTTTGGACACCATGTTGGCGATATCAATCGCGAATACTACCGCTCCAAAGAAGAAGAGACCCTTTGGAAGACGAAACGCGATCCGATAACCAATTTCGGCGAATGGCTGAAAGAGCAGAAAATCGCATCCAGCGAGGAGCTCGAGGCTATTCTAGCCGAGGTGAAGGCTGACGCTGGCGCTGCCGTGGCGTATGCGCTTGCCGCACCCTACCCGGACGCGGGCGAAGTTACCCAACACGTCTATGCGGCCTAAGGATCAGGAAATGCGTGAGATAACCCTGTCTAAAGCGGTCAACGAGGCCATCGCCGAAGAGATGCGCCGGGACCCGACAATTTTTCTGATTGGGGAAGATGTGGCCGAAGCTGGCACCCCCTTCAAGGTCCTTGCTGGGCTTGTCGATGAATTCGGCAAGGAACGCATCATCGACACACCAATTTCCGAACCCGGATTCATGGGTCTTGCAGTCGGTGCGGCGATGACGGGGTCCCGCCCCATCGTCGATCTCATGTTCGGTGATTTTCTGTTTCTGGTCATGGACCAGCTTTGCAATCAGGCCGCAAAGACCCATTACATGTCGGGTGGCAAACTGAATGTCCCCCTAGTTTTGCGGACGAATCTTGGCGCGACACGCCGTTCTGCCGCACAACACAGCCAGTCGCTGCACGCGCTTGTGGCCCATATTCCAGGTGTCAAAGTTGCCTTGCCGTCATCGGCTTATGAGGCGAAGGGCCTTCTCAAGACAGCCATTCGGGACAACAATCCCGTGGTCATCTTCGAAGATAAGCTCATGTACCAAGACAAGGCACCGGTACCGGAAGAAGAGTATCTGATCCCGTTTGGCGTCGCGGCGATAAAGCGCGAAGGCACTGACATCACGTTCGTAGCGACCTCGTCCATGGTGCAAGTGGCGCTCAAAGCGGCAATTTTGCTCGAGGCCGAAGGGATAAGCGCCGAGGTCATCGACCCACGGACAATCGTACCTCTGGACGAAGATACGATCCTCGCATCAGTCCGAAAGACTAGCCGGGCCATTGTGATTGATGAGGGCCATCAGAATTTTGGCGTCACAGCCGAAATAGCTGCCCGTATCTCAGAGAAGTGCTTCTACCACCTTGATGCGCCGGTCCAACGCATGGGTGCTATGGACGTCCCGGTGCCCTTCTCGCCTGCCTTGGAAGATCTGACAGTGCCGACACCGGAATCTGTTGCCGCGCGTGCCAGGGCTTGCGTCAAAGGAGCGTTATGATGGCGCAGACGGTCATCATGCCCATGCTTGGAATGGCGCAGGAAACAGGTGTCATCGTAAGTTGGCTCAAGGCCCATGGTGATGCCGTGCGCGCCGGTGAGCCGTTGATGGAAGTTGAAACTGACAAGGCTACGATGGAAGTCGAAGCCGCCCATGATGGCTATCTTGCCGACCTGCGCTATGGTCCCGGAGATGTCGTTCCCGTAGGCGAAGTTGTGGCAATGATCCTAACTGATAGGCCGGACGCCACTGAACCTTCAACGGCGGCGGCTTCGCCTGCAAAGCTGCCAATAGCATCCCCTGAGCCAGCCCCAGTTTCTGCCCCAGCGGCGGAACAAGCTCCTGCCCTTGCGGCACCTGCCCCCATCCTCAACCCAGTCCCCGTCTCCAAAAAGCCTGGGCGTATCCTTGCATCACCCAAGCTGCGTCGCCTTGCGTTGGAACAGGGCCTTGACCTTGGCCGCCTTGCAACCGCTGGTCACCCAGAACCCTATCATGTCGCAGACCTAAGCCGTCTTGCCGCGCTGCACACCGCGCAGCCGATGGCTGGAATAAATCGCGTCACCGCAACTGCCTCGCACGACAACTTCGCGTCTTTCCACGCTTTGCTCAACTCGCAAACAGGAGAGGTTCAAAGGTCGGTCCTTTGGTCCGCCTTTGCGTCAGGATCGCTTCGCGCGACGGAAAGTGCTGACGAAACCTCCATTGTTATTCGAACTGAGACGCTTTCGGATGCGCCGGCAACGATCTATGTCGACCCCGACCTTACCCCTTTTTCGAATGTCACTCCCAGCGAACTTGGATCCGCTCCAACCTTGATCGTGCGCGACCTGATCGATAGCCCGCTGGACGAACTTGCATTGGTGGCTGACACCCAGCCCGTTCTTTGTATCGCAGGGTCATACAGACTTACCCTCACTTGGCCCGAGGGCAGCCTATCGACCTCTGCTGCAATTGCTCTCATCATTGGCGTCGCGCGGCGAATTGAACAGCCGCTCCGCCACCTTCTATAAAGCAGGCTGACCATGCATACTGATCTTTACATCAATGGCGAATGGCGTCCGGCCTCGGACGGTGGACGTTTTGAGGTCTTCAATCCCGCCGACGAAACCAGTCTCGCGACGGTCGCCTCGGCCACGATCGACGATGCCCGCGCGGCGCTGGACGCGGCACAAGCTGCCTTTGGCGCATGGGCCGCTCGATCACCGCGCGACCGCTCAATCATTCTGCGCCGTGCCTTCGACCTGATGTCGGCTCGTTTGCCCGAGTTTGCTCGCCTCATAACCTTGGAGAATGGCAAAGGGCGTTCTGACGCCATGGGCGAGGCGACTTATGCCGCTGAGTTTTTCCGTTGGTTTTCGGAAGAGGCGGTTCGCAATGAGGGCTACATTGCACATGCCCCGGCCTCTGGTGCGCGGATCGTTGTTCAGCACAAACCTGCGGGGATCGCTGTTCTGATCACGCCGTGGAACTATCCGGCAGCGATGGGCACCCGCAAGATTGCACCTGCGCTCGCCGCTGGCTGTCCCGTGATCATCAAGCCAGCCTCTGAAACGCCGCTTACAATGCTTGCACTGATGCCGCTTCTGGAAGAGGCAGGGGTTCCTCCGGGCATTGTGCAGGTCCTGCCGTCGCGCAACACAGGCGCTCTCGTCGACCATCTGTTGCACGACCCGCGCGTGCGGGTTGTTTCCTTCACTGGATCTACCCAAGTCGGGCGAAAGCTACTTCACGCCGCCGCAGACCAGGTTCTAAAGCCTGCGATGGAGCTTGGCGGTAACGCTCCGGTTATTGTGTTCGAGGATGCCGATCTCGAGGTCGCTGTACAGGGCGCGATGCTGGCCAAGATGCGCAATTTGGGTGAGGCCTGCACGGCTGCAAACCGCTTTTATGTGCACGAGAAGGTGGCTGATGCGTTTGCAGAACGGTTCACTGCGGCAATGGCGCGCCTCAAGATGGGCAATGGCCTTGATCCTGAGGTCGATGTCGGTCCGCTGGTGAATGCCGATACCCGTGACAAGGTCGCTGCCTTTGTCGATGACGCTGTGGCGCGAGGTGCGCGCGTTCTGCTTGGGGGCAAGCGGCCGGATGGCAAGGGGTTCTTCTACCCCCCAACCGTTCTGACCAATGTTTCGGCAGATGCTGCTTGTGTGCGTGACGAGATTTTTGGACCTGTCGCCGCAATCCAGACTTTTGGCGATCAAGACGATGTAATCGCCCGCGCCAATGATACAGAGTACGGTCTTGTTGCCTATGTCTTCACCGCAGATATGAAGCGGGGAATGCAGGTCTGCGAACAACTTGATTACGGTATGGTTGGGTTGAACCGGGGGCTTGTGTCCGATCCTGCTGCGCCTTTTGGCGGAACCAAGCAATCAGGTCTTGGCCGTGAAGGCGGGCACGAAGGCATGCGTGAATTCCAGGAAACGCAGTATATCTCGGCCAACTGGTAGGCGTGATGAAAGAGGTGATTGCAAGTCCGTCCACGCGCGTTCATGCCCTACGACGGGGTGTGGACATAGAAGCCTTGGCCGCTCGGTTGGGTAGGACGACAATCACACGCGAAGACATCGATCACAGCCTTCAGCCTGGTGCTGTGGTACCAAATGGATCGGCACCCCCAACAGACTCGGGCATGTCCAAATATTGGGACGTCGATCACACTGCCTATGGCCCTGTTCGCGTCGAACCTCTCAGCCGATTTGACCGTGTGGCGGCGTCCAACCTTGCTGCGGCGCACGCGACGATACCAGCCGTAACACACCATGACCGCGCCGATCTCACCGAAATTGAAGCTTTCCGCGCCAGCCTGCGTCAAGACGCCTTGGCAGCGGGGGTTAAGCTCACGACCCTTTCCTTTCACGTCAAGGCGCTCGCCCGCACGCTCCGCGCGTTTCCGCGGTTTAATGCTTCCTTGACGCCAGATGGCGAAAACCTGGTGATGAAAGACTATGTTCACATCGGGATCGCTGTAGACACCCCGATGGGCCTTGCGGTTCCCGTGATCCGCAATGCAGACCAGCTTGGCCTTTTTGCCATCTCGCGCGCGATCACAGATCTTGCTGGCCTCGCCCATGCGCGAAAGCTCCGCCCGGATGCGATGGGCGGCGCGTCGATGACCATTACGAACCTAGGAGGTATCGGTGGGACAGCGTTCACGCCGATTGTTAATCCTCCCGAAGTTGCCATTCTTGGGATCACCCGGACAGAGATCACCCCCGTTTGGGATGGGACCAGTTTCTGCCCGCGCCCTATGGTTCCGCTCGATCTGACCTACGACCACCGTGTGATCAACGGGGCCAGCGCCGCGAAGTTTCTGTCTCATTATGCGAACCTTCTAACTGACCCGCGCCTGCTGGCATAACGCCCATGATCTCCCCCCGCCCGGAGACCACGAGATGAACAACGCTGTATCGTTTCGCCTGAACGGACAAAACGTCACGGTCAATCGATCGGACGATGCCCCGCTGGTCTATGCACTGCGGAATGAACTGGGCCTGAATGCAACTCGATTTGGCTGCGGGCAGGAAAGTTGCGGGGCTTGCGTCGTCTCTGTTGATGGTCAGCCAATCTACTCTTGCACGCGCCCGCTGTCTGCAGTTGCGGGCACGGATGTACTGACTGCCGAAGGGCTTTCCGCAGACCCGGTGGGTGTCGCCTTGCTGTATGCGTTCCGCGATGAACATGCCGGGCAATGTGGCTACTGCCTTTCGGGGATCCTTGTCAGCGCCCACGCTTTGCTGCGCGCCAACCCAACTCCCGGTCGGGCGGCCATCCTTGCCGCGCTTGACATCCATCTCTGCCGATGTGGGGCACATGGATCGATCATTCGCGCCGTAGAACGCGCAGCTGCAAGGATCGGGGCAGAGGTGTGACAATGATTGCCGAACTTCCGAAGAGCATCGTGGACAATCCCCGTCTTGGGCAATGGATTTCGTTCGACATTTCCGGACGGGTGACTGTTCGAACCGGCAAGGTTGAACTGGGCCAGGGGATCTTGACGGCACTCGCACAAATCGTCGCCGAGGAATTGGCCATCGGCATGGCCTCAATTGACATTGCCGCTGCAGATACGGCGCTTTCACCCAACGAGGGGATTACCGCAGGAAGTCAGTCGGTAGAGATTTCGGGCGCATCTGTTCGCCTTGCCGCAGCCCAAGCGCATGCCGCACTGATCGAGGCCGGGGCAAGGCGCCTTGGGGTTTCGCCAGACGCGCTGACCTCGCGCGACGGTGCGCTGCACCATGATGGAAAAGAGACTGGTCTTGATTTTTGGTCCGTCGCCGCGGAAGTAGACTGGTCGCAGCTCATTCGTTCGGACGTCCTAGGTTCCGCCCCACCGAGCCACCGCATCGTCGGCACAAACGCATTGCGGATCGACATGGCTGCAAAGATCGGGGCCGGCGGGTTCATTCATGACCTAGACCTCCCGGAAATGCTCCATGCCCGTGTCATCCGGCAACCTTTCCGCCTCGCCCGTTTGGCCCATGTCGACGAACCCCTTTTGAGCCGCCGCTATCCCGACGTCTCCGTCTTCAGGCAAGCTGATTTTCTTGCTCTGATCGCGAGGGATGAGTACGCGGTTGCTCGCGCTCAAGACGCGGCTGACACATTTGTAAGATGGGAAGATGTCAGCGGTCGGTGGAAGCCTGCAGCCAATTCGGGACCTAAGGCCACGATCATTGGCCAACCACAAGAAACCGCCTCTACCAACTCGAACCGGATCGCTGCGGACTATGCGCGCGGCAACATTGCACACGGATCAATCGGTCCGTCTTGCAGCATTGCATGGCTGAAAGACGGTCAGCTGACTGTCTGGACCCATTCCCAAGGCATCTTTGCGCTACGTGATCAGATTGCCCGCTGCCTTGGTCTGGACAAGGCGAATGTTCGGCTGATCCACGCACAAGGATCTGGCTGCTACGGTCACAATGGCGCGGATGATGCGGCGCTTGATGCGGCAATCATCGCGATGCACCAAACGGGCCGACCAGTCCGTGTCCAGTGGTCACGCATCGATGAGCTTTCTCGTGGCCCGCTGGGTGCCGCGATGTCGGCAAGGGTGGAGGCCACGCTTGGACAGGGTGGTCAGATATCAGAATGGTCGATGACAGTCCGAAGCGCGCCCCATGCGCAGCGACCCGGTTCTGGAGGACACGTAAACCTAACCTCTGCCGAAGCGCTGGACGCTGCGTTTTTGCCGAATGCAGTGGAAGATCTTCCGGCCGCGACCGGAGGCGGGGCGTCACGAAACTCGGTCGCGATCTACGACTTTGCCTATCAGCACGTGCAGGTCGAGATCGACACCAGCAGCCCGATCCGAACCTCTTCGCTCAGATCACTGGGCGCCTATCTGAATGTCTATTCGATCGAATGTGCGATGGATGAACTCGCCATGCTTGCCGACATTGATCCGCTTGCATTCAGGTTAAATCACCTCAGCGATCCGCGCGCGCGCGCTGTTCTTGAGGAAGTGGCTGCCATGTGCAACTGGCCGGCTCAGAAGGCTCCACGGGAAGGATATGGGCGCGGAATCGGAATGGCACGCTACAAAGGTAAGGGAGCATACCTTGCCGCTGTCGCAGAGGTTAGCGTGGACGACACAGTTCGGCTGGAGCGCCTCTGGCTCTGCGCGGATGCGGGTTATCTGGTGAACCCAGAAGGTGCTCGTAGCCAGATCGAAGGTGGCGCTCTACAGGCTGCAAGTTGGACGCTTAAGGAGGAGGTCCAGCTTGAAGGCGACCGCGTTCCGGCATTTGACTGGAGCGTTTATCCAATTCTTCGTTTCTCTGAGGTCCCCGAAGTTGTAACGCGCTTCATAGGGGATCGGGCGGACGAGCCCTCTCTGGGAACAGGTGAAGCTTCACAGGGGCCGGTTGCTGCAGCGATTGGCAACGCTGTGTCGCAGGCGCTGGGCGTACGAGTTCGGCGGCTTCCCTTGACCAGGGATCGGGTTGCTGAAGCCATTAACTTCGGCTGAGCGCGCGCGT
>Ga0315905_10008215_pt1 | contig 10546 bp, 6 predicted proteins | sample LakEriMetagenome_5_FD_203522 | JGI IMG/M metagenome (GOLD analysis project Ga0315905, IMG submission 203522) | Freshwater fungal communities from buoy surface, Lake Erie, Ohio, United States - Buoy 4 MA121 | ecosystem: Environmental > Aquatic > Freshwater > Lake | place: USA: Lake Erie, Ohio... | reverse complement strand
GGAAGTTTCATCGTGTAAGTTATGTGCCTCACCTCTAGAATGCATTACGATGTAAGGTGCATTATACTTAGCGCAAATGTCCCATATTTCAGGATTATTCCGGCCTCCCTCAACATCATTGATGAGCTCTCCGCCATGCTGCAAGGCCCAATCTGCCACCCGTGGACAACTCGTGTCGATGGAAACATAAATCTCGGGAAATTTTTCACTTAAAAATGAAAGCACAGGTTTTAATTTTTCAATTTGCTCATCACTATCCACTAATGAAAATCCAGGCCTGGTAGATTGCGCCCCAACATCAATAAATTTTACACCATGGGATTTACATCGGTTTAAGTAGGCTTCAATTCCCTCTAGGGAATCAAATCTGCTCGAGGAATAAAATGAATCCGAAGTTATATTCAGTATGCCCATAACTTGGGGGCGATCCATGCTTACTAAATTATTACGCAAGCGAATGGACCCGATTGAACGAAAATGCTTAACTTCGACCCCGTAAAAATTACTTTTTCTCATGTCCGATACCTTGGCTTCTTTCACAAATATACTTACAAAATGTCGGGAAATTTATATTGCCAAGACAACGGACTATGGAACTGCATGGCGTATCCTCAGGCCAATTGCACTAGCTGATCAGTTGTATATTAAAGCAAACCGAATCCGAACCATTCAAGAAAATGGAGAAACAAAAGTTGGGGATGGTATAGAAGGGGAGTTCATGGCCATCGTTAATTACTGCATTATGGGCTTGATTCAAATCAATGAATCCGAGGGTTTACCCATGGAATTACCCATGGAAGAAGCTGTTGCGCTCTACGATAAATATAAAGATGAGTCCGTTTCATTAATGTTAAAGAAGAATCACGACTATGGGGAAGCTTGGCGTGAAATGGCTATTGAATCGCTTACGGATCTCATATTAATGAAGATTTATCGGATCAAACAAATTGAAGGGAATCAAGGAAAAACCTTAGTTTCTGAAGGGATTGATGCCAATTATTATGACATGTTAAATTATGCCGTGTTTGCATTAATTCTTATGGATGTTAAATAAATGTTAGCATTTCCCCTAAGAAAACTTGACGTATTATTTTCGTTGAAAAATACGATATGAACTCGATTAAGAAGTATGCTCCTTGGACAATAAGAATTCTAATCTCTTTTGTTTTCTTTCTTTCCGCAATTGCGAAATTATACCCTAATCCATCTTACGCCCTAACATATTTTGAGGTTCATCAATTAGAACCGATGGGTATTCCCCTGAGTGTTGCCCAATATTTGTCAAGAATTTTAATCGGGGTTGAATTCGCAATTGGGTTTCTCATGTTGTTGCCATTTTTTCTCAAGCGAGTGGTTATACCGGTTACAATTTTTATGCTCACGGTATTTATCGTGGAGTTAGGAATTGAAATCATATTAAAGGGAAATGCTGGTAATTGTGGTTGTTTCGGAACACTTATAGAAATGACGCCACTCGAAGCGATGTTAAAGAATGTTGTTTCCATCGGCTTGTTAATTTGGTACTATTTTTTAACCAAGAGTAATGGGACATCCGATGCATTAATTGACCAGACTGGTCAAGTGAATACTAAGGAGGAGTTGTTCGGTACCCTTCAAGCACGACTAAACTGGTCCATTATTGGTAATTTATTATTGGCATCTATTTTCGGTGTATTTATTGCCGGACCAATACGCTTTCAGCAAGCAGAACCAGCTAAACCAGTTACCGTAATTGATACCCTAGCGGTTGAGCCCATCCATACCCACGATACTTCGCTTGTGAAAGATCCTAAACCAATAAAGAAAGATAGTATTGTACCAAAAGTTGATTTAGGACCGAGTGCCAAATCATCTGGATTTGAAAACATCTTTCCGGATATTAACAAGGATAAGAAAATCTTATGTTTTTTCGCACCTGGGTGCGACCATTGTCGTGCAACGGCTAAAGCACTCACAGCGATGAAGTCGACTGTGAAAGATTTCCCATCCATGCGCATCATCTTCATGGATGAAGAACCTGAGGTTATTCCTGATTTTTTCAAGTATGCCGGTGCAGAATACCCGTACTATGTGATGGATATTGTTAGTTTTTGGAAAAAATTAGGGAGTGGAAAAGATGTTCCGGGTGTACTATACCTTTGGAATGGGAATTCAAAGAAGTTCTACCAAGGGATTGATAAAGAGGAATTTAACGCTGCAGAGTTTAAAAAAATCCTCAATAAGAAGTCATAGGACTGAAAATTGCGCTAATTTTAAGCATGCGCAAATCGATTATTGGAGCGAATTGGAAGATGAACTTATCGTGTGATGAAGCCAATCAGCTCTATTCCAAGGTGTCGTCACTCAACGAAATTGAGTCGACTGTTGACTTAGTTGTATTTCCTCCGCAGCCTTATTTGGCATTGCTTTCTAAAATGAACGGTGTTGCCCTTGGTGCTCAAAATGTTTACGCCCCAGATATGTTCGGTGCATTCACCGGAGAAACATCCTTGATGCAGCTTAAAGACCTTAACATTAATAGTGTTCTTGTGGGGCACTCTGAGCGAAGGTTACATTTTGGAGAGGATACTGATTTTTTGTGCTCCAAAGCAATAACAGCCTTATCGCTAGGGATTCAAGTATTTTTCTGTTGCGGTGAAAGCGATGAAATTCGATCCAATGGTGCCGCCATATCCTTTGTTGAGAATCAATTGAAACCCTTACTTAGCCAATTAAATCAAGCGCATTGTCCCTTATTAGTTATTGCTTATGAGCCGATCTGGGCGATTGGTACGGGAAAGGTACCTACTTTGGAAGAAATAGAGGAAATGCATTCGGCAATTAGAGCCCTATGTTCGCACTATTTTGACCAAGCCAGCTCCGATGCAATTCGTATAGTTTACGGAGGAAGTTGCAATGCGACGAATGCGAAATCAATTTTTCAATTACCTAATGTAGATGGTGGCTTAATTGGTGGAGCGTCTTTACAGTTTGATTCATTCAAAGAAATAATCGATAGCATATGATAGATTATATTGAATTGAAAATGACGTTTGTTCCCTTTCATCCATCCAATGAAATTGTCACCCTGTGGTTATCCGATATTGGTTTTGAGAGTTTTCTTGAAGAAGGAGAACTAGTCAAGGCTTACATACCAGCTACGGATTTTGATTTTGCTGCCGTTGAAACGTTGCTTAACCCGTTGATTTCTCAGGGAGTCGATGTTAGATTCGAATATACTGAAATACCTGGTCAAAATTGGAATCAAGTTTGGGAAGATAGTTTTGAACCGGTTTTGTTAGACCATCTTTCTATTGTAGCACCGTTTCATAGCGCTGAATTCCGAAAAGGAAGAGTAATCGAAATAGAACCTAAAATGTCCTTTGGAACAGGCCATCATCAAACAACGTTTATGATGTGTCAGGCCATGGAACACATGGAATTAGCGGACAAGACTGTGTTGGATATGGGGACCGGAACAGGAATATTAGCCATAAATGCAGAGCAATTAGGCGCACGTCATATTTTAGCAGTAGATATTGAATCTTGGTCGGTAGAAAATACCATTGAAAATACAGTAAGAAATCAGTGTTCAAGGATCCAAGCCCGCGAAGGGGATATCGATGTTGTAACTGAAGTAGGTTTTGATGTTATTCTCGCAAACATAAATAGAAACGTGCTGATTCGCCATCTGAATTCCTATTTTGACGCACTCTCCACTAAAGGCTTGTTATTGTTAAGTGGATTTTTCACATCGGATGTTCAGGCCTTAGAGGAAGAGGCTAAAGCGATCGGATTTAAACGAATTAATACATATGAAAAAGAAAATTGGGCTTGTATTTTACTTGAGAAATGTTAGTTTTCTAATCCTTTTATTCGGCTTTAATGCGCTTTTAAACGCCCAAACATTTTCAAAAAATCGAGAAAAATTCCTCAAAGAAAGTCAAAAGTTGTTTGTTGAGGAACAAATGGAATACAACGTTAATCAAGTTTTTCCATCAGTAATTGCGAATGCCTCAAGTCTCTCGGAAGGTAATTTTAATCGAATGGTAGATGCTGCAAATGCCGTGTATTCGTCATCCAACGACATACAGCTTACATATTTTATGGTGTCTACCTATGTTTATCAGTCAAAAAATAAATGGTCTTCTGATTTTACGAGCACATGGGTTGAATTAGAACGAGATTTTCGAGCAAAAGACGCAGAAGATTACGGTCCGTTTCTAGAGTTCTCTTACAACTTGTTTCGCTTTAAAGCGCTTCATAAAAACGACAATTCGGTGTGGGTGTTTAAAGGCGACATGCAGTGGAATACCGAGAAAAAGTTGAAGATCATCTGTTCGGAAGGACAATTACTCGGGTATTCACCCGTCCTAAAAGGGGAGGACAGCGTTTGGGTTTCAGAAACGGGTGGAGTTTTTGAATATGAAACAAAAAAGTTTATCGGTAGAAACGGAACCATTACCTGGGAGAAGACAGGACTCAAGAAATCAGAAACGTTTGCTGAGTTAAAAGGGTATCGGATTGCTATGACCGATGTGGTTTTAAAAGCAGATACGGTTTCTTTGACAACTCCATATTTCACCTCACCGATTCTTGGCGCACTGGTAGATAAATCAAAAGATCGCTTGGAAGATCAAGATGGTGCACCACTCTTTTCATCATTCAGTCAGCGTTTGCGAATAACAGAGTTAAAGGAATTTATGGATTTCGATGGTGGGTTTAGTCTGCAAGGCAGCCGAGTAGTTGGCGCAGGTAAGAAAGGAAATCCCGCAACACTCATTTTTAAATACAAGAACAAACCAACACTGATTGTAAGTTCGTTGCATTTTGATATTGATCCAACTCGAATTCTATCCCGTGAATCTTCCCTTAAACTCGTTTATCCAAATGGAGATTCCCTGGTACACCCATCTGGATTATTTGAATTCGAAGTACCTAAAAACCAGTTGCTTTACACCGCGACAAAACGCGGTTCGTTTGTTGTACCATTTATGGATTATCACTTCAACGTGACGAATAATGCGCCCGTGTTGAAATGGGAGCCAGGAACTGCGTTTCCAAAATTTACCTTTGAAATGGCCACGTCACAAGCTCAGAAATCAATGCAATTTGAATCCTTGAATTATTTCGACCAGAGCGAATTTAAACTTTGGGGCGTAGGTAATCAAAATTCCTTGGTGCAAATTGCAGGCTATTGCAGGAAAAATTCCTTGGAAGTACTATCAGAAGGACAAGCAGCAAATGCCTTGGGATTGAGTATCGATTACGCTAAGTCTAAACTCTTGGATCTTTCAATGCGTGGTTTTCTCCAATTTAATACGACAGATAAGACAATTACGCCTTCAGCTAAACTATTTTCTTTTGCCGATGCAAACTCCAGCGGGTTAGATTATGACAACATTTCCTTTACCTGTGATTTAAAAGAACGCCCGTTGCCAGCATCCACTGAACCGGCGCAAGCTGAAAAAATCAAGAAGTTAAATGCACGGTATGTAAAACAAGATTTTTATGCGTTCATCGATTTAGATAAGGATCAAGTGTTTTTAACCGGTGTAGATGGCTTAACGCTTTCTAATGCACAGCAGGTATCCTTGTACCCGGATTCTGGGTATTGCATACTAAAACCAAATAGGGATCTTGTTTTTAAAGGACAATTATTGGCCGGTAAGCTATTTACAGAATTGAAGGATGCTTATTTTTCCTATGCAGAATTTAAAGTAAAATTAAATAGTACCACCTATGCTGCATTAGTGGTTAACCCAATGGTCGCAGCAGACGGAGATCAACCCATCGAATTAGTAAGTTCATTTGCGAATTTAAAAGGGGAGATATTAATCGATGAACCTACCTCGAAATCGGGTAGGAGTAAGACCAATAAAGCCTTTCCTAAATTACTTGCCCCGAATCCTACAAAAGTAGTATACAACGACCAATCCATTGTTAATGGAGCCTATGATTCATCACGTTTCTTCTTTAGGTTGGAACCCTTTGAATTGGATAGTTTAGATAACTTCAATGAAGCTTCACAGCGCTTTAAAGGTGAATTAATTTCAGGAGGAATTTTCCCGCCGATTAAAGAGCCTTTGAGAATCATGCCTGATTATTCCATGGGTTTTTCAACGGTTGCTCCTGCCGGAGGATGGGCTTTTTATGGGGATAATTCGAAGTATGAAAACAAAGTGATTTTGTCTCATAATGGGCTTCAAGGCGCTGGAACTATTAATTATAGCACCGCTACGGCCATTTCCCAAAAACTTACCTTCTTACCAGATTCTACCATTGGAATTGCCAAGTTTATTAATAAAGAATCCATTACAGGAGTTAAAGTCCCAAGTGTTACTTCTGAAGCAGCGTTGGTTACCTTCATTCCAAAAAAACAAGTCCTTAAAGCAAGTGCTTGGCGCGGTGTTAATCTTCAAATGTTTAACAACCAATGCGAAATGGAAGGCAGTGTAATTTTATCCATCAAAGGAATGCGAGGTACTGGTATGCTTCATTTTCCAGATGCCGATCTTGGTTCAAGGGATTTTAGTTTTACACATGAAGATATTTTTGCAGATACTTCATCCTTCGCCTTGAAGAATAGATTTGTGAGTGAAGGTCAGGCTCCCGTGGCGATGGAAACTAAAGATGTGAAGTCAAATGTGTCGTTTAAAACACGAAAAGGGGAGTTTAATTCCTTTGGAACCAAACGAATAAAGTTCCCACCCAACCAGTATTACTGTACCATGGATAAATTTTTCTGGTACATGGATAAGGCGAATGTGGATTTTGAAAAGTCTAAATCGCAAAAAACCACCTTTGAGGCCGGTGCAGATTTAGAAGAATCCAATTTTTTCTCGATGCATGAAGACCAAGATACCTTGCAGTTTCGTTCGCTCCTCGCGAGTTACGACCTCAAGCTTCAGACCTTATTTTGTGGTAAAGTTGAATATGTGCGGGTGGGTGACGCGAAAATATACCCAGATTCTATGAAGGTTACGGTCAGGAAAAATGCGGTTATGGATCCCTTGAATAACGCTAAAATTGTAGCACCTTTTGTGACTAAATTTCATACGTTCACCAATGCAAACATTAATATAAGCTCTCGAAAAAAATATGAAGGAAATGCCAAATATCCATATTACGATCGAGACAGTGTACTAACTGTATTGGATATGAAGACCATTAAATATTTCAACTCGGTAACTCAGGCGGAAGGCGTAATTGCTCAGAAAGACAATTTTAAATTGAGTAAAGAGTTCGACTATTTTGGTAACATTAAAATTGTTGCTGCAAGTCCGGGTATATACTGCGATGGCTCAACCAAATTAAATCATTCATGCCGCAGCTTTGATCGTTCATGGTTGAATTTTAAAGATACCATACTTGCTAAGAATATTCAGATTCCGATTTCTGAAAATCCGGTTAATGACCTAGGTAGGAAATTAGCGGTAGGTTTCCTTTGGAAAAATTCTGAATCGATGGACAGTGTACTGGTATATCCTGCATTTCTATCAAAAACACAGGGAATCGACGATCCTGTGGTTTTTACCTCTTCAGGGTATGTTCAATATAACCCAAACAGTTTAACCTTTCAAATTGGTGAAAAGCCGAGATTAAGCGGGGTGAGTGATGTGGGGAATCTTCTCACCATGTACACGGAAACCTGTTCCTTAACTGGACTCGGGAAAATAAGTTTTGGGGTTAATTTAGGAGAAGTTACAGCAAACTCTTTCGGTTCAATCAGTTATGAAAACGAATCCAAGAAAATAGGGATGGACGTATCTACCTTAATCAAATTCCCTATGCAAAAGGATGTTTTTGATAAAATAGGCGATGGGTTAAAAGCACTTGAAGGTCAGAAAAATGTGGACATGAATTCAAAGAAACTTAACTTTTCCACGTATTTGCGACAGATGCTCAGCGAAGAAAAAGTAAATGAACTTTTGAAGGATTATGAAGAGGATAAACTTAGAAAGATGCCTGTCGGACTTGATCAAACCCTGGTGATTTCGGGGTTGAAATTTGATTTTGTTCGCTTCAAAACAAAAGCCAATGAAAGTGGATTCTCAAGTGGTTGGATTACTCGGCCCCCAAGCGGAACTACGGAAACTGATGAGGAAGGTGACGAAGTAAAAGCAAAAACTCGTTGTGCAATTATTGCCATTGAAGGCAAACCCATTCTAAAAGAAGTGGAGTTCAATATGGCAGTTTCACAGACAGCAATAGAAAAGTCCTATCAAGGATTATTGATTTCATTTAAAGATCAAACCGATAAAGATTTTCTCTTTGATTATGGAATGAACAGAAAAGATGGTAAATTGCTTGTCTATTCTAAGGATAGTGAATTGAAAACCATGGTCACTGAAATGAAGCCTGACAAACGGAAATCAAAAGATTTTTCTTTTGAATGGACCGATGATGCCTCACTACAGCTAGCAATGGTTCGATTAAAAGAGTTTTTAAGAGCAAAATAAATGACAATTGCGCTAGCGTTCCTTGCATCCTACCTTTTCGGTTCAATACCATCAGCGGTATGGTTGGGTAAGTGGTTGCATGGAATTGATGTTAGGGAACATGGCAGTAAAAATGCGGGGGCAACCAATTGCTTTCGCGTGCTTGGAAAGCGCACAGGAACCTTGGTCCTTCTTATAGATATTTCGAAAGGGGTGCTCAGTATGATCCTGTCAAAGTATTTAATGGATGAAGCAGGTTCGATGGTATTATTGATGCTCGCTGCAGGTATCTGTATATTGGGTCATGTATTTCCGGTGTTTGCTGGATTTCGAGGAGGTAAAGGCGTTGCGACTTCATTGGGTGTTTTCCTGGGATTGAATCCCCTAACGGCAATAACATGTATTTTGGTGTTTTTAGTTGTTTTCCTTTTAACTCGGTATGTATCCCTTGCCTCTATTACTGCAGCATTTATGTTGCCTTTTATTAGTTTTTTCGTGTTTCACCAGGAAGAAACGGAATGGCTTTGGTTTAATGCCATCCTATCGTGCATAGTAATTATAGCACATCGTAAAAACATCAAGCGCTTGTTGAACGGAGAAGAACAACGAATGAACCTTAACGCATCTAAGATGTAACATTGGCTGACGTGTTCAAAATAAAAAACATAGGCTTTCTGTTACTTGCTTTTGTAAGCTTGAACCTTCGTGCTCAATCCGTTATTCAAATTGAAAAACGCGCATTTGAAGCATATAAGTTAGCGCAATATTCCACAGCCAAAGTAGATTTCCAACAATTATTGGCAAGAGACCCCGAGTCCGACAGTTATAATTTTCATTACGCAGTATGTCTGTATCACACAGAAAACAAAAGCAATGCCCGCAAGTATTTCGAGTTTGTCGCAAACCGAAGTGTTGCCTTTTGTGATGCGCATTACTACCTTGGAAAAATCCATCACCTCAGTTATCGCTTTAATGATGCGATTGCTTCCTTTAAATCCTATTTAGCGTGTAATCCTTCCGATGGCTTGAATGCTAAAAAAGAAATAACATATTGTAATAACGGAAATGTGTTGCTTGAACAACCCAAATCGCTAACGACCCTGGTCGCGCAATTGGCTACAGAAGAAACGTTCATTCAAAAGTTTGATATCGAGGAGATTGGTGGTAAAATTTATGCGGATCCATCCTTGCAAACCAAAGCCGATAAGAAAAAAGCATACATTCCGATTTGCTATTACAAACGCGGTGATACCTATAAGTTTTATGCAAGTTATGGGGACGACCCCGCTCAATTAACCTTATACTACATTCAACGCATCAGTCAGGATGTTTGGTCTAAGCCCACCCAAGTTGCGCTTACATCACCAGCCTCCGACCTTGTTTTTCCGTTTTTTGATTCACAAACGAAGCGTCTCTATTTCTCTTCCAATGGGTTTAATTCTATGGGAGGATTTGATCTGTTCAGTGTTTCGTTTGATCCCGAGACCAATACCTTGGGAACTGTAGAGAATTTAGATTTTCCTTTTTCTTCATCGGCAGATGATTTTTTCTTTGTTCCCTTAAATCCATCAGCTACAATCGCTTGGTTTGCTTCGGATCGGAATGTAGCTACCGGAAGAATTGAAGCACTTAAAGTAAGCTATACGGTTAATGCTGGAAATTTAATTGCCTTAAGTGGTCAATTCACGGATTTGGTTAATCCGAAAAACACTCGGATTCAAATTAAAGTGAAAGACACCCAAGACGGTACGGAATATGGTCCATTCACAAGTGATGAAAATGGGAAATATAACATGCTGTTGCCCGGTGCCGGAAAGTATGTATTCAGCGCGTATATCGACGGAACGGAAAAGATATTTGAAAATGAACAAACCTTACCTGATCAGAAGGATAATGTGATATTCAAACAAAACGTAAAGTATTCCATGGACCAGGGCAATGAACTGGCAGGTTTTAGCTATGACTTTAAAGGTGGAATGACCGAAGAAATGAAGGCTTTCAAAGCGAATTCAATTTCTCAATTATCCCTGAACGCACGGCCAGTATTAAACCCAACGCAAGTTAGTACAGAGGTTGGCGATCAAGAGAACGTAGAAGAGCAACTTACGGCATTAAACCTTGGAGGG
>Ga0315905_10008213_pt1 | contig 10547 bp, 6 predicted proteins | sample LakEriMetagenome_5_FD_203522 | JGI IMG/M metagenome (GOLD analysis project Ga0315905, IMG submission 203522) | Freshwater fungal communities from buoy surface, Lake Erie, Ohio, United States - Buoy 4 MA121 | ecosystem: Environmental > Aquatic > Freshwater > Lake | place: USA: Lake Erie, Ohio... | reverse complement strand
AGATGTGGATCGATGCCCTGCTGGCGGAAAATCTGTTAGCCCCCGGCACACAAACGGTCGCGTATTCCTACATTGGCCCTGAATTGACATGGCCAATCTACAAGAACGGCACGATCGGCGCGGCCAAAGAAGACGTGGAACGCACCCAGCGGGCGCTCGATGAAATACTCGCGCCGCTAGGCGGCAAAGCATGGGTATCCGTGAACAAAGCACTGGTCACACAAGCCAGCTCGGCGATCCCGGTGGTGCCGCTTTACATTTCATTGCTCTACAAAGTGATGAAAGCAGACGGCACCCATGAAGACACCATCGAGCAGATGGATCGCCTGTTCCGCGAGCGCCTCTACAACGGCAATCCACGGCCCGATGAAGCAGGCCGCATCCGTGTAGATGATTGGGAAATGGCCCCCTCCGTGCAGGCTCTCGTGGCCGAACGCTGGCAGCAGGTGAACACCGAAAATCTTGCGGACCTCGCCGACTTCGAGGGCTACCAATCCAGCTTTCTGCGCCTCTTCGGCTTCGGGCTGAAGGGTGTCGATTACGCCGCGGAAACCGACCCGAATGTCGCGGTGCCTTCGTTGTCGTGATCGCGGCGGATTAGCGATGTTGTGAGCGGTCACCACCGCTGACTCGTCGAATTTGATTCTTCCGTTTCTGATCCCATTTGACTCCCCAAATGAGCAGCAGAGCCATCGCCAAAGGATGTGTTAGGATGAGCGACCGTGAATGCCAAAGGCTGTAGTTCCAGGTTTGCTCCGTGACCTCGGTGTCTTTGCCATGTTCCGACACAAAAAAACGTCCCTCTTTTTTGTATCCATTGGCTGACGAGCCGCCGATGATGAGGGAGCCGACACCAAACGCGACGAAGTTGCAAACACACAGGATCAAAATGGCCGTCGCGATCTTCATGCCTTATGAGTCGACTGGCTGTGTTTTTGCAACAGCCGCAGTTTTTCCATGGCGGAGCCGTCGCGGATGGTTTCGCGGGCGATGTCGAGTCCGTCGCCGATGTGATCGGAAAGCCCCGCGCAGGCCAGTGCGGCGGCGGCATTGAGCAATACGATGTCGCGCTTGGGACCGCATTCCTTGCCGGAGAGAATGTTCTCAAGAATAACGGCATTTTCACGAGCATCGCCGCCTTGCAGATCATCGACCGATGCGACCACGAGGCCAAAATCTTCAGGACATATCTCCTCGTCCTCCAGATCCTGGTAGTTGCCGGATTTGCAAATGCGCGTGGGCCCCATCAAGCTGACCTCGTCGACCGACCGCCCATCAGCGGTGCCGCCATTGACTACCCAGGCGCTGTCCCGACCGAGACGCTGAAGAATATCCGCGAATACCGGACAGAGGTCGCGCGAGAACACACCGGTGAGCTGGCATTCGGGCCGCGCCGGGTTCAGCAGCGGACCGATCAAATTGAAGATCGTGCGGATCTTCCGCTGACCTAACAACTTTCTCGCCTCGGCCACCGCCTTGAATGCGGGATGATAGGCCGGAGCGAACAAAAATCCAAGGCCGGCTTTGTCGAGGCATTCCCGAAACTCGTCCGTCGTCAAATCCAGCCGAACGCCGAGCGCCTCCAGCACATCGGCGCCGCCGGATTTCGAAGTGATGCCGCGGTTGCCGTGTTTCACGACCACAGCCCCCGCTGCGGCGGCGATGAACATGGCCGTGGTGGAGACGTTGAAGAGATTCAGGTGATCGCCACCCGTCCCGCACATGTCGAGAGTCGGCCCGTGCAAATCGAGCAGGTGGATGTGCGGATTCACCGCGTGCTCGAGAAACGTTTCGACAAATCCCGCGATCTCCGCCGGCGTTTCACCCTTGGATGCCAGTGCCTCTAACAGATGCGCCTTTTTTTCCGCCGACGCGGACGGATCCAACAAAAACTCCGCCGCGACCTCGATTTCCCGCGAGGACAATTCCTGCCCGCCTTCCAGATGATGAATGAGCGAATCCATATTATCGAGGAAAGTCTAGCATGGGCTCGGTGGTGTGAACATCGAAAACATCAGTCATCGATCCACTTGTCGAGGGCCTGCAGGAGTTCATCACTGCGTTTGACATGATAGAGTTCGGGGAGTTCGATGGTGGCGCGCTTGCCGCTGCTGTTTTGGAAATGCAGCCACACCGGGGTTTTGCCGGGATAGCCGGCGATAATGTGACGGATGTCCTGCAGGTCGTGCTCGCCGTGACGGGTGGTCCACAGTGTGAGTTGCACCGGGCCTTTGTCGTTCTTGGAAGCGACGCGGGGTTTGAGTTCTTCCATTTCAGAGCCTGTGAGACGACGCTGACCCGTGCGGTCGTCCGTTTGGATCGAAGCCTTGCATTTGATGATTTTTCCAGGTTCGAGAAAGCCTTTTTCGCGAGCGGGAACGAATGATTCACCCCACACCACCAGTTCGGTCGAGCCGGTGAAGTCTTCAATCACCAGCACCCCGAATGGTTTGCCGTTCCTGGTGGTTTTCGCCTCGACCGTGCGGATCATGCCGGCAAAGGGAAATCGCGCGCGGGCATTCGAGGTATCGAGATCATCGATGAGGCCGATCTTGCAAAACTTGTCAGAATCCAACAACCCGCGGAATTTGTCCAGCGGATGACCGGTGACATAAAATCCCAGCAGCTCTTTTTCATGAGTGAGGCGTTCATCCTTCGGCCATTCTTCCAGCACTTCCCCGTGCCTGTTCGGCGCGAGCGGAGGTGCGAAATCGATTGAATCGAACAACGACACCTGCCCCGAAGCGCGGTCCTTTTGCAATGAAGACGAAGCCGCGACCACGGCATCGAGCCGCACAAACATCGTCGCGCGGTTTTCCCCTGTCCAGTCGAGCGCACCCGCCTTGACGAGAGTTTCGAGAATGCGTTTGTTGATCACCCGGGAATCCAGGCGATTGGCAAGATCCTCCAGGGTTTTGAACGCGCCGTTTTTGTCACGTTCCTCGATGGCCTGGGCCATGGCGGCCTCGCCACAGTTCTTGATGGCGGCCAGGCCATAGCGAATGGCTGCTGATCCGGCGGGTGTTGTTTCGGCAAGAAAGCGCAGGCCCGATTTGTTGAGATCCGGGGGAAGGATCTCGATCTTCATGCGGTGGCACTCGGCGACGAAAACGGAGATCTTGTCGGTGTTGTTGATCTCATTCGAGAGCAGGGCGGCCATGAATTCAACCGGATGATTGGCTTTGAGATAAGCAGTCCAGTAGGAAATATGCCCGTAACAAGCCGAGTGGGATTTGTTGAATCCATAACCAGCGAAGCCCTCGATCTTGTTGAAAATCTGGTTGGCAAGCGACTCGCCGATGCCGTTGGTTTTCGCGCAACCCTCGACGAAAATGCTGCGTTGTTTGGCCATTTCTTCCGGATCCTTTTTCCCCATCGCGCGGCGGAGAAGGTCGGCACCGGCGAGGGTGTAGCCGGCAAGGAGTTTCGCGGCGTTTTGCACCTGTTCCTGATAGATCATGATGCCGTAGGTCACTCCGGACACCTGCTCCAGCAAGGGATGCTCGAACATCGCTTTTTTGCGACCCTTTTTCACCTCGATCATCTGGTCGATGTAAAGCATCGCTCCCGGTCGATAGAGGGCGAGCAAATCAATGATGTCCTCGATTCGATCCAATCCGTACTTGCGGCATACCTCCACCATGCCTCCGGACTCCAATTGAAAAATGCCCATCGTTTCACCGCGGTTGAGGATTTCAAAAGTTTTCGGATCATCCAACGGCACATCGGCCACGCGAAATCCCGGAATATTCCTACGGATATGGCTCTCGGCATCATGAATCACGGTCAGGTTTTTCAGACCGAGGAAGTCCATTTTCAAAAGACCGACTTCGGAAATGGCGTCCATGTCAAACTGCGTCACCACCTCACCCTCATTGCCAACCGTGAGCGGCAGGTGTTCATCGAGCGGTCGGTCGCCGATCACCACACCCGCGGCATGCACTCCGGTATTGCGAACCAAGCCTTCGAGCTTTAGCGCGTAATCCCACAATTCCTGAAAGGTGGACGACGACTCGACCAGCTCGCGCAGCTCGGTGTTCTTGTCGAAATCGCGGCGCAGGATGGAGTTCCTGTACTTTTCCTTGTCCTCTTTTTCGAGAGGCTTGGGGTCGATCATCTTCGAAAGCCGGTCGCCATCGCCGTAAGAAACGCCCATCACCCGGGCCACATCGCGGATCACGCTTTTCGCGCCCAGGGTGCCGTAAGTGATGATCTGGGAAACGCAGCGACGCCCGTATTTCTCCCTAACATATTCGATCACCTCGCCGCGTCGCGACTGGCAGAAATCGATGTCGACATCGGGAGGACTGACGCGTTCCGGGTTGAGGAAGCGTTCGAACAACAAGCCATAGCGCAGCGGGCAGATGTCGGTGATGCCCAGGGTGTAGGCGACCAGCGATCCCGCCGCCGAGCCGCGGCCCGGACCGACGGGAATGTCGTGATCCCGCGCCCATTTGATGAAATCCGCGGTGATCAGGAAATAGGAAATGAAGCCCAGCTGACTGATCGTTTCGATTTCATAATCGAGGCGTTCGGTTATCGCGGCTTCGACCGATTTTTCCGCACCATACCGTTGCAGCAGTCCTTGGTAGCAGAGATTCCGAAAATATTGCTCGCGGGGCGATCCATCGGGCGTGCCGAATTGCGGATATTTTTCCGAACTGGATTTGTCCAGTTTGATGGTGACATTGCAGCGCTCGGCGATTTCCAATGTCGCATCGCAGGCCTCCGGAGAATCCTGGAAGATCTCGCGCATTTCCTCGGCGGTTTTGAAATACACCTCCGGGGTGTAATGCATGCGGTTCTCATCGATGAGTTGTTTGCCCGTGCCGATGCAGATCAATGCGTCGTGAGCCTCGTGGTCGCTGCGATGCAGGAAATGCACGTCGTTCGCCGCGACGGTTTTCAAGCCCGCCTCGCGCGCCAGGGCGATGAGTTCGGGCAGCACCTGCAACTGCGGTCCGAGCTGGTGATTGTGGATTTCGACGTAGGTGTTCTCCTTGCCGAAGATGTCCACCAACTCCGCCAGTGTCTGCGCGGCTTTCTCCCGGTCCCCGGCGAGAAGCCATTCGTTGACAGGTCCGGAAATGCACCCGGTGAGACAAATGATGCCCTTGGAGAACATGCGCAGATCGGCAATTTCCACCCGGGGTTTGCCGTAGTACATGCCCTCAAGATGCCCGACGGTGACTAGTTTCGTTAGATTCTGCCAGCCCTCGTTGGTTTCCGCGAGCAGGGTCATGTGGCAGTTTCTTTTGCGCCCGGGGATGTCGCGCTTGTAATCCTTCGTCGTCGGACAAAGATAGATTTCGCATCCGAGGATCGGTTTGATTTTCTGCTTTTTGCAGGCCTGATAAAACTCGATGGCGCCAAACATGTTGCCATGGTCGGTCATCGCCACCGCCGGCATGCCGAGTTGCGCGGCGCGCTTGGCCACATCGGCGGCGCGGGTCATTCCATCAAGCGTGGAATATTCCGTATGCAGGTGGAGGTGGACAAAAGAATCGGGCATCGTCGCTGAACCAGCGTAGTCGCGACCGGGGTGGCTGGGCAAGCGAGTTGATGAAAAAAATCCTTGGTGGCAGAGGGCGGATTTGAACCGCCGACCAAAGGCTTATGAGTCCTCTGCTCTACCCCTGAGCTACTCTGCCATTGACAAGACCGCCTTTTCCACACGGCGGGCGCGGAGGGTGGACGAAATGAAGCTGTTTGTCCAATAAAAAATGCGATCAATGTTTCCGCAAAGTGCGGACTGGTCCATGTTTGCCGTCCCTCTGGCAAAACGGGCTAACTTGCATCAATGCCGGGCGGCTCACCGACGATGGCGCGTCGGCGGAAGAACAACGAGCTGCGGAAACTACTCCGCCAGAACTGCAAAATCGACCCATTGACCCTGACCGCCTTCATGGGAATGAACGGCAATCGTGTTGGTGCCTTTTTTCAGTGCCTTTTTCATCAAATCGGTGGCCAGGATCAGGTAATAACCCTTCGATCCATCGACCGCGATGATTTTTTCCCCATTGATGTAGATTTCGGTGTTGTCGTTGTGGCGAATCACCACCGCGCCATTTTTCAAATCGGCCCCGTCGTATTCAAAGGTTTTCCGAAAGTAAATCTCCGGTGTTTTCCATTCGGTTTTCGAGCCGTTGCCATTGCCGAAGGGCGCGAGTCCGCTCGGCCAGGCCTTGTCGTCGAAGCCCTCGTTCACCCATCCTTCGGCGGGTTTTTCCGTCGCGAATTTGTAGGGAGTGCTCAGTTTTCCGTCCTGCTGCGCGCCCACAAGAACTTTCCACTTGGCGGTGAGAACATGCGTCGACGGCGGTGACCCCTGGGCCTCATTGCGCTCATAGGCTGCCTGGCGCGAGGTGATTTCGTGAAGTTTCTTCACGTCGAACTTGGGCTTGCGATTGTAATAATAGAGGCCGTTGCGCTCCTGTTCGATGTCCGTCAACTGGGTGTAACAAAAGCCGAACAAATTGGGATTCTCAAGCATGGCATCGATGGTTCCCTTGTAGCGGAGGTAGAACTCGTCGAGATTTTTCGGGCCGTTGCCATAACTCCAGCCGTCGCCCGTCGCCCAGCCGATGCCGCCGATTTCGCTGATCATGAAGGGAACACCGCGATCCGCCTGGGATGACGAGGCGTTGTAATATCGGGAAGGAGGAAACGGACCTTCGGGCGGCGCGTTGAAGAAGTTTTCCCAGCGTTTGCGCAGGTTTTCCGGCTCGCCGGTGTAGTCATGGGCGTCCCTGAGTTCCGGGTGCGGCAGCGTGTGCGCCCAGCCGCTGGATTCCAGCGCGGGCCGGGTCGGATCGATCGCCTTGGTGATGTGCCAAATCATCTGCTGCAACTCTCCTGTGTCCTCAAAATTCTCGTTGAAAGCGCACCAACCGATGATCGACGGGTGATTGCGATCGCGCAACAGGATCTCGGTCCACTCGTTCACCACGGCGGAAAAACCCTCGCGCTGGTTGCCGTATCCCGCATTCGGGTACTCGCCCCAGACCAAATAGCCGAGTTTGTCAGCCCAGTAGAGGAATCGCGGTTCGAATACCTTCTGGTGCAGCCGCGCGCCATTGTAGCCGCAGGCCATCGACATGACGATATCCTGTTTCAAGGCTTCATCGGAAGGAGCCGTCCACAAACCATCGGGGTAGAATCCCTGATCGAGGATCAAGCGTTGGAACACCGGCTTGCCATTGATGAGGACCTTTCTGCCATCGATCGCGATCTTACGCAGTCCGAAGTAGCTCTGCAGTTGATCGATTTTCTCCTTGCCGCTGGCGAGGGTGAATTTCAGATCGTAAAGAAACGGAGCGCCCGGTTCCCACAGTTTGACCGACTTGAGATTGATCACCAGCCGGTTCTGACCCGGACCTGTGGAGGTGTCGGAGCCGACCAGTTCATCACCCGCATAGGCCTCGACAGTCAGCGCAAGGTCCTTGTCCGCACCGTTGATTTTGGCGTCGATCAACACCCTCCCGTGATCGGGATCGGGCACGACGGAAATGTTTTCCACAAAAGAAGATCCGACGGCCTCCAGCCAGACCGACTGCCAGATGCCCGTGGTGCGGGTGTAAAAACAACTGTAACTCTTGTCGCCGCTTTGCTTGCCGCAGGGTTGCAGGCCCGACCACATGTCGTCGATCACCTTGACCACCACTTCGTTCGCACCGTCCTTGAGGAACTTGCTGATGTCGAAGGAGAATTGAACATTCTCGCCGACATGCATGCCGGCCAGCTGACCGTTGATGTATACCCAAGAGCGATAATCGACTCCGCCGAAATGAATGCGCACGCGTTGGCCTTTCATCGCGGCCGGCAGATCGAATGTCCGACGATACCAAACATCCTTGAGTTTCAGGGTGTTGCCGTAGCCCAGACCGGACAACTTGCTCTCGGGACAGAAGGGTACGATGATCTTCGACGCGAGATCCTTGCCGTACGTTAGACCACGCGAATCGCCATCGGCCTCCTTGTCGTTTTCAAACTGCCACTCGCCATTGAGACTCATCCAGTTCCCCCGGAACATGTCTGGACGTGGATGTTCCGGACGCGGTGTGGCGGCCGACGCGGCAAAAATTCCCGCCAGCATGCCAGCAAGAAAAACAGGGAAACAGGGAAAACGTGGAATGGTGCACTGATCTTTGTTCATAACAATTCGTTGGGCGTTGTAAAAAATGCGCCATCAACGGCATCATCCGCAATGGCAGGCCGTGCCGCAGGATGACGCGCGCCGCGCGGCGAGTTTTTCCTCAAGGGCGATGGCCGTCGGCGTAATCGACAACCCGCCCAGATTGGTGCAGCGCACCTCGCGCGGCATCTGTTTTGCCACTTGTTTGGCGGTCTCGATGACTTCATCGAGCGGAATCACCGGATCATATCCTGCCAGAGCCATGTTGGCGCAGGACAGCGCATTGCTGGCCGCCATCACGTTTTTGCCGAGACAGGGAACCTCCACCCGGTTGGCCACGGGGTCGCAGATCAGCCCGATCATGCTCTGCATCGCCATGGAAGCGGCGGCAACTGCTTGATTGAGTGTGCCATCCGCCAGCGTGACCAATGCCGCCGCGCCCATGCTGGCCGCCGAACCACCCTCGGCCTGACAGCCGCCAACCTCGGCGGCAAATGTCCAGCGCGTGGCGATGAACACACCGATCAAGCCGCTCGCGAGCATGGCTTTTGCCATGGCAACCTCATCCAGGCCCATGGCTTCCGACATTGCAATGACGGCACCGGGCAACGCCGCACAGGCCCCGGCCGTAGGCGCTGCCACGATAACTCCCATCGAGCTTTTCACCTCCATCAACGCGGTTACGTAGAGTATGATGAGGTTCAAAGCCCCGCCGTCGAGCAATCGACCTTGTTTCATCAATTCATCAAAGCGGCCGCACTGATGACCGAGCACGCGATCCTCGTATTCCGTGCCGGCAATCCCCTCGGCGATGGAGTTGCGCAGAATGCGGACGATCTCCACCATTTTGCCGATCACTTCCGCTTCACTCAGCCCACCGCGCGCCATTTCATACTGCACGGCGAGCTGCCACAAGGGAGTGTCGCGTCCACCATCGCACTGCAACATCGCGGCACAACTGCCGTAGGGAACACTCATGCCCTTGCGGGACTGCACAGGCAACACGGGAGACAGGCGTTTCACCGATCGAACCCCTTCGAGTCGGCCGAGGATCTCATCACTGACAAAAGAGCCCGCTTTCACCTCCAGCATACAACGACCCTCGGATCGATGCAGCAGAATTTCATCCGCCTCAAACCGGCTTGCCAACGCCGCCATCAACGCTCCGCCATCACCCTCGGGAAAGAGCAGCGTTTCATGGCAGTCGCCAAACATCGACACGGGAAAACCATCGATGTCGATAACCTCCATCATGCCACCACCCGTTGAAATCGCCCGCAGGGTATGCACTTCCTTCTCGCTGCGCAGCGTCAATCGATAGGTGTTCGGATGAGGGTCGCCTGCATCGACCGTTTCGATGGCGATGCGAACACCGGTTTCGAGCAGGGTTTGCATGGATCCGGGCAACCGGGCATCCGCGGCGTCCCAGCCCATCAGACCGCCGAACAATCCCATGTCCGATCCCTGGGTGTCGTGCGTGTTGGGCAGCGAGCCGTTGCGGTCAAACTCGACGAGAACGTCGATAAAATCCCCATCCATCAGATCGCGGGCCAGTCGACCGATCCTCAAGGCGGCGGCACAGTGCGAACTCGAAGGACCGCGCATCACCGGTCCGATCACATCATTGAAGATACTGACAATCATATTTTATTCCGTTACATTGAAGTCCTCAAACAGGGCAAACGATTCACAACCAACGCAGACTAGTCCGGGAACGAAGAAATTGCCAGCCTTACCTCGCCTTCACGGGCGGAAAATCCATGAAGCCGTTTCTGTTTGCAATTCTCATGACTGATGATAGGAATCCGCGGGCGTTCCACCGTCCGCATCGTGAATGGACAAGTCCACGCTAACCGCTTCCGCGCTCAATGACTTCCTCGGAATACCCGCGATTCTTTCGTCCTTTGCCGATGAACAAACAGGAGTTGCTGACGCGGATGTTGTTCTGATGTTGCAAGTTGCGAAGGGCGACCACCCCGCATTCGAAACTCTGGTAAAACGGCATCAAAAACCATTACTGAACTTTTTCGTCCGCATGGGCGCTTACTCCGACAGTGAAGACCTTGTTCAGGATACTTTCGTCCGCCTCTACCGTTACCGTGAGCGCTACCAGCCCACGGCGAAATTCACCACGTTCCTCTATGTCCTGGCGCACCGGGTCTGGGCGGATCTTGGCCGCAAAACGCAGCGGCGCGATCGTCTCTCCGCCGGCCTCCAGACGGAAGTGGAAACGAACAGCCAAACAGCAGACGTTTCATCCATGCCCGTCATGGACATTGAAGCGGCGTTGGACAAACTTTCGGACAAACTGCGCGATGTCATTGTCCTCAACATTTATCAGGGCCTTCGTTATCAGGAAATCGCCGATGTTTTGAATATACCGTTGGGCACAGTCAAATCCCGCATCAACCTG